>Ga0214473_10002627_pt1 | contig 22027 bp, 18 predicted proteins | sample RVTome_7_FD_203509 | JGI IMG/M metagenome (GOLD analysis project Ga0214473, IMG submission 203509) | Soil microbial communities from uranium-contaminated site in the Upper Colorado River Basin, Wyoming, United States - RVT98D197 | ecosystem: Environmental > Terrestrial > Soil > Contaminated >... | reverse complement strand
GGAATATAGAAGACTTGTCTTCACGAAATCACACCTTGAATAAGGTCCCCACTATTATCTGGGGGGCGCATCGTGATCTTATTGCCAAACGAATCAGGGACCTCGCCGATATCACTCCTGCGATTGTCGAGACCTTGAAGGCAAATAGAGGCCAATAGATGAATCCGGGTCACCTCAACCACAGTCAAAAACCGCCCTCACGCACACTCGACAAGAACAACGCGCGCGAAGTGTTTGGTTGGAAGATGTATGACTGGGCCAATTCCGCCTTTTACACCACCGTGGTAGGCGCCCTTTATGGACCGTATCTGACGGAACTTACACAACGCACTGTGGGGGAGAATGGCGTGGTGGCGAATCTTGGACCAATTGGCGCTATTACTGCCAAGTCGTTCTTTCCGACTTGTGTTTCAGTCGCAGTCTTCCTGCAGATATTTCTACTGCCAATTCTCGGCGCAGTGGCTGACTATACCAATCTGAAGAAAAGAATGATGGCAATCTTTTGCTATCTGGCTGTGGCAGCCACCTGCCTGATGTTTTTCGTCACCGGTCAATTGTTTTGGTTAGGTGGACTATTGTTCATCATAGCGAACCTTGGATTTGGCGCTTCGATAGTTTTCTACAATGGGTTCCTGGGTGAAATTACGACTGAGGACCAACGAGATAAGGTTTCCAGCCGCGGCTATGCTTATGGCTATCTGGGTGGTGGGCTGCTGCTGGTGCTCAACTTTCTCCTGGTAAAGAATGCGCCGCGCTTGGGAATGGATTCATATCTCGCAGTTAGAATATCCCTGCTCTCCGCGGGCGTGTGGTGGGGTGGCTTTGCGATCATAAGCTTCGTTACCTTAAGGACTCGCGCTGCGGAGAAGGTGCTGTCTCCGGGGAAGAGCTACCTTTCCGTCGGATTCTCGGAACTCGGCCGCACCTTTCGAGAGCTCGCTACTCTACGTCACACCCTGCGATACTTGATCGGATACCTCTTCTACAACGACGGAATCCAAACAGTGATCAGCATGGCGTCAATTGTGATGGCCCAGGAGCTGTTTGTCAGTCGAGGACTGCCCACGGACCAATCATTCCTGCTTGGTATTTTCCTGATGGTCCAGTTTGTGGCAGTTTTTGGCGCGCTCATCTTTGAGCGGTTGGCGTACGCCATCAATACAAAGAATGCTATCCTGCTCTCGCTGATATTGTGGGCCGCTGTCGTCATCTATGGCTATGCTCTCATGAACACGACGAGGCAGGCCTGGATCATGGCGGCAGTAATAGCCATTGTCCTGGGTGGGTCGCAAGCTCTCTCGCGTTCTCTCTTCTCGAGAATGATTCCACGCGGGCGTGAAGCCTCATTCTTCGGACTTTATGAAGTTTCTGAACGTGGCACTTCATGGCTTGGGCCACTCACATTTGGTGCGGTCGTCGCGGCCACTAACTCCTATCGGCAGGCATTGCTCTCCTTAATCATCTTTTTCATCGTCGGTACGATTGTTCTTTACTTTACTGATACTGATAGAGCTATTCACGAAGCAGGCAATCTTCTGCCTGAGGAAGCAACAGGGGTCAGCGCAGTCCAAACTGCCTAGCCGATCTTTTCTTTAGACTGTTTGCTTGCCGCCTGCTCGAGGCATTCGCGGGAACAATAGGTGGCGAGAGCTGAAGTGGTTTGCCGGCTCCGGCGAGGCACCCAGACGCCACAGACGACGCAGCGGATCAATTGGTTTTCGCTTTTGATCGATCTCTGTGGGGCAGTTGCATCGCTCAGAGTGCCTCGCAAGGCCTGAGAGACTCTGCGAAGCAACTGGAGATAGGGTCGTAGGCGCACATAGATCAACGTGATTGCTACTGCTAAAACGGCCCCGACGACAAGATATTTCAAATGTTGATCTTCTTTTGGCCAGAGGAGAGTTCCGGCTATCCTCCCTGGTTCCCGCTTTTCTGCCCACCAGGAAGATAGGCTACATCGTTGGCCCTGCGGCGAGGCGTTGGATCTGAGGAGCGCCTTCGCGGAGTCGATTCTCTGTTACGACGGTCGACGCTTCCGGGAGGCAAACCCTTACCGTGGACTGCCTCCTCAAGAATGCGTGTGATTTCCTGTGAGAGAGTGCGGTGCTCTGCCGCTGCCCGCCGGCGTAACGATTCCTTCAGATGGTTCGGGACATACGCCCCTATAAAAACTCCCTTTCGATTCGCCATTTCAGGCCCTCTCCTTCAGGTTTCATTGTAAGCAAGTCGCAAACTAACAGTTTGCGTTACAGTGCCATGCTAAAGAGAACAGGTCTATAAGCCGAATTCTGTGCTCCGCAAAGCGGAGTGACGATCATTCATCTAGCCCGACCGTTGCCGGCCGGATCAAGCGACCTACCCGGAGGTCGTAACAAACCGCCGCGAACGACAGATTGTTTTGGGCGGGCAGCCCTTTTGACGCCTCCCTATTTGGTCTTGCACTGCGAGGAGTTTGCCTGGCCGTCTGTGTCACCACAAACGCCGGTGCGCTCTTACATTAAGCCCCAGGGGCCGCACCATTTCACCCATCACCGTCGAATGGGGATAAATCCCATCCGCGGCTGGTCTCTTTTCTGTTGCACTTGTCGTCGCCAGCGACGTATCGCCAACGCCCCGCCGTTAGCGGGCTCGCCGCCCTGTAGTGTTCGGACTTTCCTCTCCCGTGCTCTTCCAGTGTACCCGGAAAGCTTCCGGCAGCGACCGCCCAACCTGTTCTCTGCAAGGCAAAACAAGTATACCAAACCTGTGTTCAACAGGTACAGTACGCCAATAGTTGGCTTTTAACGAAACCGGGCCCGGTCAGATTTCCAAGCCGAAATACTTGAAGCCTACACGCAACTGCTGCGTTAGGCTGGCGGGCGCCGACAGCGAAAGCGTTAGCGAAACCGCAAAATGCGCAAACGCCAGTGCGTAGAGGTTCGGGTGGCGCTGGTAGACGCCAGCCAAGGCGAAACCACCAAAAAGCGTAAGAAGGGCGAGAAACGGACTAGGAAGGTGGAAGATGCTGAATAGGGTTGCCACCACACTCATACTTAGAAGGCCGGGCCCAAAGACAATTTGAGCTCGTCTGTTGATGAAGCCCTGCAATGCGTATTGTTGAAATAGCGCCCATGCCGGAGCTAGAAGAAGCCGGACCCTCAGAGGTCGCACTCGAAATTCTGATTGGCTTAATAGCCAGGCGATAGCTAACAGAATGGCAACCACCGCCAGTGTGGGAATGATGACCAAACGTGCCGCCGACATCAAATTATCTGTCCGGAACCCGATGTCTCTTAGACTTTCGTGACGCTCGCGGTGAGAGAGAACCATTATGCCAAGCGCCAATAGAGCGGGAACGATTACCAGCCAACTCCTACCTGGCGCCAGTGGCCTGATTGCCCACTCACCGAGCAGACATGAAACAGAAACTGACAATATTTCCCAGACGGCCAATTGCCTGTTCTGAGTGTATTCCGAAGGCTTCGAACTGTGGTTATTGTTCTCCGTAGTTACCTTTCGATCTTGGTCAAGATTCCGCCCCTGACCTCAAATAAGACTGGATCGCCGATAGTCTGCATGGTCCGGCGAGCCGCCGCCGCACTTTCATGCACTCCGTATACGCGAGCTTGATGAACACCCTGCGCAATTGCGGTAACTGGGAAGTAGAACCCGTGCCATTCGTCGGCAGCGAAGCCTGCTGCCGCCACATCAGGCCTTGATATGTTCGCGTCACCTCTTGCTACCAGCTTTTGATCAATAAATAGCTGCACCTCCACTCGCTTCACGGGCTCGATCGTATTCACGGCCCAGCCGTTGATGCCGTTAGGAGTAATTTCCACTGATCCTCGGATTGGCGGAAAGGTATTTAGGGAGAACAAAGTTACTAGCGTGAGCAGAAACAGAACTTCGAGAACCGATTTCGCAAGCAGGGCTTGAACCAATCTACCAGGTCGCTTGTCCATGAGTGACCGTCGCAATGAGCTGGGCTGAGCTTGTAAACCATTCTGACGACATCGCCATTATAGACGGATTGTGCGGTTGCCGGTGAAAATCAAAAAAGGCGGCCAAGCAAGCCGCCTTCTTTGTTTCCCGTGACGCTGCGCTCGCTATTGATCCTCGCTAACTTCAAGCCGATCCCCTTGATTGAGAGACGGGTCGGGAATCTGGCCCGCGGTTACTTCCTTCAGATTGTACTCTGTCGTTATCAGGCGGCCATCAATACTCTGTCGCGACACCCGCACAATTCTTCCGGCGCCTGCTGTTACGCCGCCACTGGCAAGAATTGCCTGGGTCAAAGTAAGGCCCTTATGGTAAGGCCTTTGCCCCGGAGAACTGATTTTGCCGCCGATAAAAAAGAAAAGCTCCTCAACTGGTAAGCCCTCAACGCTAATCACATCTCCAGAGTAGACGAGCGTGGAAGAGCCATCCTTGTCTGAAAGGCTTACTGTCTGCGGTTGACTGCCGCCGCGGATAATTGTGGCCCGCGTTGCTTCGGGCAGCTGCTGCGCTTCAGCGAGCACAACAAAGAGAGGGATTGCTTCACGACGTAGCGCCCTGCGGCCCGGCGCACCTACGAATCCTTTGATCATCACGGAATGGCTCGCATAATCGCGGACGCTGACCACTATTTCCGGGTTCTCGAAAACTTTTATTCGCTCACGAAGCCGCGATCCTATTTCGCTCGTTGTGAGTCCGGAGACTTTTACAGCTTCGCCTGCAAATGGGTAATCGAGTAGGCCGTCCTCCAGCACCGTAAATAACGTCGATTGGGAACTGGGCAAACCCGAAAGTTGAACATCTAATACATCGCCAACTCCGACTCGATATACCTCAGTTAACGTGATACTGGGCGTATTTGTAGTTTCCAAAGACGTGCCCCCGCCCGAGCCAACGGTGATAACGCCAGAAGTGAATTCGATTTTCAGTTGATGCTCGCCTAATGGAGTGCTCTGCTCATCCCAGATCTTTTCACCTGGTTCGACTTTGGCAATCGCATTTGCCTGGCCATATGCCGTGATAGTCAGTAGCGCTATTGAGAGTAGGGTTGCGGATACTAATTTCGTAATTATTCTCATTGGTGTATAGGGGATGTGGCCGGGAGCCCGGCGAAGATAATTGCGGCTCAGGTAAAAGCCGCTGTCCTATCTAGTAAATGATTAAAAGGAATCCGTTTTCAGAAAATCGCGGGAAATCAAGAATCGGGCCAAAGCGGAAAAAATCTATTGCCTCTTACGGCTTGCGGGCAGATTTCGAACGGAAAACACTTGAGGCCACTTTGCCAGGAAGCGCTTCCGAACGAGGGTCTCAACCTCTTCTGCGGCTTCACACTGGAGACAATCCAAACAAATTTCGCGCGCGGCGTTCGAATCAATATTGTTGAGAGCATGTCGCACTCGCGGGATCGAGGCAGGCGTCATGCTTAGATCCGTCGCGCCGAAACCCGCCAGTAGCACCGCATACGCGGGGGTAGAGGCCATCTCCCCACACACAATCGCCTGAATCCCTGCCTCACGAGCTGCTCTCAAGCTATGCTCGATCTCCTGGAGTACAGCCGGATGCAACGTGCGGAACCATTCGGCAACCTGGTCGTTACCTCGATCCACAGCAAGGGTGTACTGTACTAAATCGTTTGTTCCCAGCTCAAAGAAGTCGACGACTCGAGCAATCTTGTCTGCCGTCAACACGGCTGCAGGTATTTCGATCATGGCACCAACCCGGACGCGACCAAACGGCACAGAACGCTGTTGTAGGCCGGCCTCTTCTTCCTGCAAGATGGCGCGAGCGCGTCTAACATCGTCGACGTCTGTGACCATCGGGAGAACAATGTCCAGTTTCCCTTCAGCAGCGGCCCTTAAAATCGCTCGCATCTGCTCGCGCATTACTTCCTGCTGTCGCAGACCGAAGCGAATTGCGCGCAGACCCAAGGCCGGGTTCTGTTGCCCATCCCAGCTTTCCGGATTACGCTCCCCACCCAGGTCAAAGAGCCGAACTATCGCTCCTGCCTCACCGGCGACACGAGCAACGTCCGCATATGCAGCATACTGTTGGTCCTCTGTAATCAGGCCAGCGCGAGGCGACAACAGAAACTCAGAACGATAGAGACCAATTCCCATTGCGCCATACCTGGTAACCCCGGCAAACTCTGTCGGCAATTCAACGTTAGCTCGTAGAATGATTTCAATGCCATCAGTGGTGCGAGCAGGTCCACGTTCTGCCAATGCCTCGGTCCTTCCTCGCTGGCTGAGCCTGTCAGCCTCGTGACGGTAGTGCTCAGTAGTTGCCGGCGAAGGATTCAAGATCACTTCGTTATTGCTTGAATCAATAATAATGCTGTCTCCGGTTCGGGCCCGACGGTAGAAATCTCGCAATCCAACGACCGCGGGAATTCCCAAAGCGCGCGCGATAATTGCCGTATGAGACGTCCATCCTCCCGCATCCGTGGCTATGGCACGGGCGAAGTTGAGATCTAACTCAGCGACCGCCGAGGGCAAAAGATCCTGTGAGACAATAACTGCGTCGTGCGAGAGATTGCGGTGAGGTGGTCGCTCGCCACTGAGTGCCACCAGTAATCGCTGAACAACGTCGTCGATGTCAGAACCACGCTCGCGCAAATACTCATCCTTTATTTCAGAATAGACCGACAAGAGTTGGTCGCCGACAACTTTGAGCGCCCACTCTGCATTCGCCCGCTCTTCAACAATGTAAGCTTCTACGTCCCGGATCAGCTTCTTGTCTTCTAAGAGCAGCAGATGCGCGTCGAAGATATATGCATGATCTTTCCCCAACTGTACTTCAGCGCGCTCCTTTATTTTCTGAAGTTGCCGGGCGCCCAAACGCACTGCTGCACGAAAGCGCCGCAACTCGCGCTCTATATCGGCTTCATCAATTCGCGCGCGATAAACATAGCGCGTGCCACTGTGCATGCGCAGCACACGTCCGATTACGATGCCCTCAGAAACGCCCAATCCTTGCCAATGAATTTCTTCGAGAGGCGGCATTTACTTGACTTCCTGTTGCAGTTCACCAAAACCGGAAAAGAAGAGTTCTTCCATTGCGTTCATGGCCTCTTGCTCGTCGTCCCCATCGGCCATCGCGCGCAGTTCTGTGCCGCGACTCGCCGCCAGCATCAGAACACTGAGAATAGACTTCGCGTCAGCCTCTGCGCTGCCGTCAATCCGCTCCAGTCGAAGGTTGCTTCGGAACCCATTCGCAACGCGGACGAGTTTTGCCGCTGCGCGAGCGTGCAAACCAAGGCGACCCTGTACTGTGAGTGTTCTTTCAACCATCTTAATCGCTGGCACTCTTCGCGGCGGGCAGAAGCAGATCGCCGGCAAGATAGATTCCCTGGCGTCCGTGCTCGCAAACCCACCTGGCAGTTTCGTTGAGTTCCTGCCCTCCGGATTGACTCGCCAGCTTTATAACCATGGGTAGATTCACACCCGTTGCTACCTCGACCTTTCCTTCCTCCAGAAACATGGAAGCGATATTAGTGGGTGTTCCTCCAAACATATCAGTGAGCAACAGGACACCCCTGCCCTGGGAGACTCTGGCAATTGCTCGCTGCACTTCGTCGCGGGCAGCATCGACGTCATCATGCCAGCCGATAGACACGGCAGTGATGTAGGAGATTGGACCAATGATCATCTCAGCAGCCGCAAGTAACTCCCCGGCTAGTTGGCCATGGCTGACAATCACGCCCGCGATTTTGGAAGCCTGCTCGCTAGTCACAGGTTCCTGTGAATTGTTCATGTGCTGTCTCCTCCATTGGCAAAAAACACCAGGTTAGCCACTATGATCTGTTTTGCGCACGTCTCGGTGGTCCGCTCGGGCGTCAAAGCCCGATTTTCTCAACCGGCGGGCCAGCAGGTTTGCAACCATCACCGATCGGTGCCGGCCGCCAGTGCAGCCGATCCCGACTGTGACATAGGATTTTCCTTCGCGTTTGTAAAGCGGTAACAGATAGTTTAGAAGATCAGAAAACCGTTCCAGAGTGTCCGCCACTTCCGGCTGAGCACGCAGGTACTTCACTACACGTGGATCGTGGCCCGACAGCCGCTTAAGTTCCGGAACGAAGTGGGGATTGGGCAGATGGCGCACATCGAACAGAAGCTCCAACTCTCCAGGGTTGCCGTACTTATGGCCAAAGCTCAAAACCTGCACCCGCATTGGCCCGCCTTTACGATCCGGGCTAAACCGCTCGAGCAGCAGCGCGCGCAAAGTGTGCACCGTATGTTCGGAGGTATCAATAATCTGATCGGCCACGGCGCGAATTTTCGCCATGGCTGCTCTTTCCGCACGAATGGCCTTTAAGAGACCCTGCCCTTTGTCTGCAGGATGCGGGCGGCGTGTTTCGCTAAAGCGATGCTGCAAAACCTCGTCAGAAGCTTCCAGAAAGATCACATACACTCGCAGGCCGGTTTCGTGCAGCGTGTCCAATTGCTTTCTAAAACCCGAGAGAAACCCGCGCTCCCTTATGTCAATGACGATCGCTGCGCGCTCAATCCGCTTCTCTTCCTTCTCGCCTTTCACTAGCCGTGCAAAGGTTTCGAGCATCGTGATTGGCAGGTTATCGACGCAGAAGTACCCGAGGTCTTCGAACGCATTGGTAGCCGAAGACATGCCGGATCCACTCAGACCCGTAATAATTACGATGTCTGGTCCGGCATCGTTAGTTTGCGATGGTCTCTTTTTTCCCCGCACCATAAGGCAGGCCGAAACTAATTACCTACGCGAATTGCAGAGACACTACTCTAGAAGTAGGCGAAATTGAAAGTTCCGGTGGCGTGAAGGCGCTGTCTTTACGGTTCGATCAAACCGAAGTTTCCATCTTTACGCCTGTAGAGCACGGCGAGGCGTTCGGTGTCGGCATCACGAAAAAGGACAAATTGATCGCTATCAGCGGCTAGCTGGAGCGCGGCCTCTTCTGCGGTCATCGGCTTAACCAGATAACGTCTCGCAGGAATTATCCGCGGTGGCCGCGGAGTGGCCTCCAATAGGCCGCCCGGCTGGGGCGCCACAGCTGCAGTGGGCATCGCGCCCTGCTTGCGTCCAATAATCTTCTGCTTTAGCTTTAGCGCCTGCTTTTCTATCTTCGCGATGGCGCGGGTCAACGCCATATACATATCGGCATTGATGTCTTTTGCAGTAAGTGTGTGATCCCGCCAGTGAACTATTAATTCGCCAATATGACGGTTCTTCTCGACATCAATAATCACATGCGTCGAAGCTGTTGAATCGTTAAAAATATGTGCAAGTTTTTTGAAATGCTCTTCAACGTGCAGACGTATGGCGGGGGAGACTTCAACGTGACGACCCGTGTATTCGAATCTCATGCCTGAATCCCTCCTCGTAGGATAGCAATACAACTGCAGACTCCAGGATTCTCTGGATCTGCAAGAAATTTGTAGAGATGGTCGGCCAACTCAGGGGTTTCGATGTCGTGCAACTGGGGGGTCTCATACCACAGCACGACGCTCGCGCGATCCGGGTATATGCATCTGGTCGCGATATTTTGCAACCGTTCGGCGCGACAACTTGATTCCCTCTTTCGCTAAAATCTTGACCACTTGATCATCAGTTACAGGGCCGTGCGGATCTTCTTCTTCAATTAGCTTCTTAATCTTCAACTTGATGATGCGGGTGGATATCTCCTCACCTTCTTCATTGAGCATGCCTTCGGTAAAAAACCGGCGCAGCTCAATCACGCCTTGCGGTGTGTGCGCATATTTGCGGTTCACCACACGTGAGACGGTTGACAGGTGCATGCCGATGTCTTCGGCGATATCCTTCAACATCATCGGCTTTATGCACTCGACACCTTTGTCCAGAAACTCCCTTTGCCGGTGTACTATCGATTCCACCACCTTGTAAATCGTCTGCCTCCGGTGCTCGATGTTACGCAGCAGATCCACTGCCGAGCGCATCTTCTCCCTTATGAAGCTCTTCGTTTCATTGTTGACACCACCCTGATTGAGCATGTGCTGATACTGCTGGCTGATTCTCAAGCGTGGCCCGCCGTCGTCGGCAAAATAGATCACATAATCGTCGTCAGCCTCATCAAGCTTCTCAATGTAGATCTCCGGACTGATGAGAACAGGTTCCTCCGACGAGTAGCGGCGACCCGGGTAGGGATCCAACGTGCGAATAAACTGAAGCTCCGTCAACAGAGTATCGACATCGACACCGATCTGCTTCGAAAGGTTCGGGAGCTTATGTTGTTGCAGGTCCACCAGGTGTTCCCTAATAAGCCTGGCAGCAAGACGATCGCTCTCGCCGCGAACCTCTAACTGCACGAGCAAGCACTCTCTAACATCACGCGCTCCACAACCAACCGGATCCAGTCGCATCACCGCCTGACGCGCACGCTCAATGGTCTCTTCAGACCAATTGCCCATCCCCGCGATCTCGTCATTGGTGGCGTTGAGACGACCGTCCGCATCTAGATTCCCTATTACAGAGATTGCGGCATCGCAAACTTGCTCCTCAACGGCACTCATGTGGAGTTGCCACTCCAGATGCTCTGCCAGAGAGGGCGCCCTTGTTAGAAACTGCTCAAAGGTGGGGGCGTCTTCTTTATATTCGATTTCCTGCGTTTTGTAGCCGGGATCGAGATAATCCTGAAACTCACGTCCAAAATCGATCTCTTCGAAGGAGTCGCGCACAACTTCCTCGCCAATTACCTCTTCGCCGACAGAATCCTCGCTCAGCTCGGCGCCAATTCCCTCAACGCCCTCGCCATCGGCTTCAGCGAGGCCTGCTGTGAGCATTTCAGCATCCCCGGCGCCGTTTGAGGCCGGAGTGCCTAAATCGGGCTCAGCACCTTCGATCTGGGTTTGATCAGCGACCGCAGAATCGCCACTGGCAAGGTGATCAAGAATCTTCTCCGCCAACTCGCGGGCTTCTTCTTGAGTAGGGACCTCTTCGAGTACAGGATTCTCCAGCAACTGCTGCTGGATCAATTCACTCAATTCGAGGGTGGTCATCTGCAACATCTCTATGCGCTGTCGCAACTGGGGCGTCAGCACGAGACGTTGTGAGAGGCTGGTAGTGAGCTTAAGGGACATCGCTCAGTAAATCGATTTCTTGATTCTTGTTTTTGCGCCTGAACGCGCAAGAGGATTATAACCGATCCGGGCGATTTGCGCGCCTGCCTTCTTTACATTCTGAACTTTTCGCCCAGATATAGCCTTCTCACTTCCGGGTCTTCAGTTAACTCCGCAGGAGCTCCTGAGCGAAAGATACGGCCTTCAGCCATTATGTACGCGCGGTCCGTGACGCCGAGGGTTTCGCGGACATTGTGATCGGTCACCAGGATGCCAATACCCCGGTTGCGCAAGTAGAGAATTACATTCTGAATGTCATCCACAGCCTTCGGATCGATACCAGCAAACGGTTCATCGAGGAGAATGTATTGCGGTTCGGTTGCTATTGCCCGTGCTATCTCGGTTCTCCTTCTCTCACCACCGGAAAGCGCATCGCCTCGAGTATTCCGAACTTGATCTATTCCAAATTCGGTCAACAGCTCTTCAAGTCGCGTGAGCCGCTCCCGGCGCCGAAGGCCCATCGTCTCGAGCACGGCCAGTATGTTCTCGGCCGCAGTCATCCTGCGGAACACCGAAGGTTCTTGAGGAAGATAGCCAAGGCCCAACCGAGCCCGCAGGTACATTGGCAGATTTGTGACATCACGTTCGGCGAGTGTGACTGTTCCGGCGTTTGGCTGCTCAAGTCCCACTATCATGTAGAAAGTAGTTGTTTTGCCTGCCCCATTTGCCCCCAGCAACCCAACAACTTCACCCTTTTCGACATGTAGATTAACGTCGTCTACCACACGTCGCTTTCCATACGTCTTTACCAGGTGCAATGCTGCTAGTGCCGCCGTTGATGGCAAGTCTGGCTTTGGTTCGCAGGGACTACGAACTGATGGCAACGCCGAATGATTCTCTAGAATTGGGACCACTTCGGTCGGAATGCTCATGGACTACGGCCTTCGTACCTTGTGAACTGAGCGCACGCGACCGGCGGATTGTGGCCCACGCGCGTCGTCGGCTGTGACTCTACCTGCTCGAATATTGACGGTCAATCGTCCGCCTTCGGTACTTCCTTGCTCCGCATCTTCTACGCGCGCCGGGTTCCCTTTGAGTACCGCCACCTCATCGCTGGTGGTGTATTGCACCCACTCACCGGTGCCCCTTCTGTTGGGCTGGGTCAAAACAACGTTTCTTTGAGCAACTGTTTTCTCAACCTCGTTTGAATCCTTGAACAAATAGACGTCTGCAACTCCACTTGTGATTCGATCAGTTCCTTGTCTGATATCTACGTTACCCTCGTAATGCAGAGTCTTGTTCGGATCCGAATATAGCAGAGAATCGGCAGAGGCAAAGACAGGTAGAGACTCGGACGTGCGCTCGTTACTTCGCTTCACGTTGTAAACAGCACTTTCCACTCGTCCGCTGCCTTCCATTTTCCGATCTCTTATGTAGATCGTGAGTTTGTCTGCGCGAACGAAGTTGTCGTCCTGCCAGGCTCTGGAGTTTCCGCGGTAGATTGCCACTTCATCTTCGTGATGAAACTCACCGCTGTCGCTTGTTATGTAAACAGGACTCTTAACTTTGGAAAAGGGTGTCGCGCCATTCGTTTGCTCCTGGCTGTAATAGGTAGTTGCCGTCTTACCGCGGCTGTATGAAACATGACTATTCAGGTCGGAATCCAATTCGAGGGCTTTGGTGCGAGCCCGGGAATCCCACACCGTCGGTTCTCCACCGCGCAACCGCACCATATTCTCGGCGGCCACGTATGAGGCGCTGGCGGCAACACCATTTCGGTCGCCCTCATTGAACTTCGCCTCTCCTTGAGCTTCGACCCTTTCTACGTCTTGAGTATCTTTGACGAAAAGGGCAGCCATTTTCTTTGAGGTCATCGTTCTCACGCCGCGACTCTGGCTTTGCTGCACGGGTTCGATAACGATCTTGGCGCCGCCACTGGCCGTGAAATTGCGGGCAAGGTTTCCCGACTCAAAAAATTCACAATCAAACCGGGGAGCCGTAAGCGTTTTCTTGTCGCCGCTGGAGTTGACTACAACAGGCTCGATGACCAACTCCGCATTGCCTACTGCCTCTGCTCTTTCGACATCGCGCCCACCACTTCGCCACGTAAGTTTCAAAGTATCCGCAGTTAACCGCTTACTAGCAGCCCTTGGATCCTGGGCCTTCGATTTTGGCGCTGCCAGCATGACTACAGTACGGCCTTCAGTCCGCATCTCCTTCAAGATGCTCCGCTCGTCCTGCGCGGCAAACGTAACCTCAAGCAGAGTGGCGCCTGTCAACATCATTTGGGAATCTGAATCAAGGCTTTGGGCCCGGGTGTCTTTTATTGCCACTGCGCGCTGCAATCGCTGGTCCTGGTCCAGAAAGAAGTCCATATCAATTGCATGTACTTCAGCCGCGTGCCCTTCCGCCATAGACCGTAAGTAAGAGTTTCCCCGCACCTCGAGCTTTTGCAATCGCTTCTGCTGATCGAGGAGTGCGTATAGGTTGTCGCCGCTCATAATGTCGCGCTCCTGCTCAGCAGTGGCGCCGCCTGAAAACGAGAGCTTTAGGCCGGCTTCTTCAAACAGAGCTTGACCTGAACGAATCAATACTGGTCGCGACCGCGTATTTGGTAACTTTTTCTTTGCACTCTCGACGAGTACACCAGGGGCAACCAATATTTCGACCTCTTTCTTCAACTCAAGCTTCTTACTCTTCGCCTCCAGCACCGCCCCGGTAGCTTTCCCAGAGACGTTTTCTCGCTCGAAAGAGAGGAAGGAGTCTGTGTGGGCGATTTCACTGTTCCTATCGAAGGTGATCGATTCAGTATTTACTCTCAAACCGTCCTTGGTTTCGACTTTAACATTGCCGAGAAAAGATATGGTCGACGTGTCAGGTATGTAGATGGCGCGAACGGCGGCAATTTGGTCAGGGTTACCACCTTCCGGCGGGTAAACAGCGAGACTAACGTTTTCTAACTCGTGGTGATTATCGGAGAATGTGGTGTCGCGGGACGCCTTCAGGAGCAGAAAAAGACTCTGGTCTTTTCGAGTTACGCGTTGCTCATAGCCTTCAATAACGCCCTTGACTTCCTTAGACAGTTCAGGTGCGGCTGACCTTAATCTAAATGGCTTGTTATTTCTTAACCGGTAGTAGGAGATCGCGACAAATGCGATACCAGTAACAAGTATGACAATTGCGACAATTCGGGCGACCAGGGGAAACCGGGCGCGCAACCCAATCGCGATAGCTCGTCTCTTTGTTATTGCCTGCATTGGCCAGTCTTTCGGTGGTCGTGGTCCAGACCCTTCAGCAGAAGATCGCTCACATAACGGTTATTAATGCTTCAACTCGTAGCCACTTCGATGCCGTTAGACAAAGCCAACGTTGGCTCGGATGGTTAGGCAGCCCGCTACGGAGCGAGAAGTAAAGAATCCCGCCAAACGAGGTTGGTAGATTTCTAGATACGAATCAGCACCTCGTAGGACTTCGTTGATACCCCTACGTGCAAAACATCCCATCAACACCACAAACTAGCAGTACCCGGTGCCAAGTCGCAAGCCACATGTCAGTACCATGCGGTGAACGGAGTGGGAACTAGTTGGATGCTGTATCAGTTGGATCCCGCACGCTCAACTCACGACTTTACAACCAATATGTTTTCGATTAGAAGGCCAAAGAGAAGCAGGCTTCCGCAGATGTATGAAACCCTATTCAGCAAACCACCCATCATCATCGAGTAGTTTGACTCCTATCCTGCGGCTACCATCAATCTGATCGCACCAGATACCGTTTATTTCTGCATTTAGCTGACGGCCAAAGGGTGGGGTTAACTTAACAACAGTACCGACCGCCACATCAACGTCAAGGAGGATAGTGGCGCCACCACGACTAATTTTGATAGCTTGCGCTTCCAAGCGGAAAGGCTCCCCTTCCTGTGTTTGTCCTTCAACTTCGAGGGCGAATTCCACGGGTACTCTGGGACTGCGGGGCCGCTGTGAGCGTGCGGTCATCTCTCGAGGGTCTTTCTCGTTCATTAACTTCACCAACCTTTGTACGATTGCATTCGGAAGAGTATGTCCGACTAAACCCCGGAGAGGGTGGGCAATGTTAGTTTACCACGTTAGACAACGTTGTGAGCATTTTCTCTGCAGGAATGCCAAAATTCCACTCAGGGGGCTTGATTTGAGGCCAGCATGAATTCAGATTTCTCTAATTCATTGATGCTGATAGATAACCTGTTGACAAGGCGAATAAAATCAGCCCCCCAACAATCAGCCGGTAAAAAATGAAGATCCCTGTGGAGTGAGTGCGCAGGAACCGCAATAAAAACCAGATGGAGGCATATCCAACTACACCTGATACAAACGTGGCAACGGCGAGTGAAGGATAACTGTCAGCGGGCAATTTCAAGATCGCTGCTTTCAATTCAAGGATGCCGCTTGCGGCTATAGCAGGAATAGACAGAAGAAAGGAGAAACGTGCCGCGGTCTCTCGCAGCTGGCCCGCAAAAAGTCCTGCCATGATCGTTGAACCTGAACGGCTGGCGCCTGGAATCAAAGCAAGCGCCTGCGCAAATCCAACCGCCAGAGCATCTCCGGCGCCCAGTTCAGCAAGTGACCTCGTTCGTTTGCCCACCAATTCCGCAATTCCCAACAGGACAGCCACAACAATCATCATTGTGGCAATTACCCATAAATTTTTTGTCAGAGTGCCCTCGATCTGTTTTCGGAAGAGCAGGCCGAGGACAGCCACCGGTAACGATCCTATGATGACCAGCCAACCCAACCATGCCTCTGGTGATAGCCGGTGTTTAGAAGTGTCCCAAACAGGCGTGCCTAATCGGTTGTCCGAATGAGTGGCTGCAGCAGCGGTGGTAGGACTGCCTCTGATAATTGCCAGGTGCTCTCGCAGGAACGCCTGGGAAATGTGAAGAATGTCTCGCCCGAAATAGACCAGGACCGCCAGGAGCGTGCCAAGCTGAATGACCGCTATGGTGGCTGTGGTCTGCTCCGCTCTTAAGTTTGTCTCAACTCCTTGATACAAGCCGGCCGCACGAGCGGCGAAAACGAGATGCGCGGTTGAGCTAATGGGTATAAATTCTGTGAGTCCTTGAACAATCCCCAACACGATCGCTTGAAAAAGGGTCATCTGTATTTTTCTAAGAGCTCAATCTCTATTCTCTGAAAGAGTTTCTTCTTGCCAACCAGTCATACATGAAATCCGGCATGATCACGCCGGCGCGCACGATGCCCGCAAGTTGCCAGGGAAAAGCATAAGACGTCCGGTGCCGCTCGATTGCCGTGATAATCTTATCGATTGCATCTTCTAGTTCCATCAGAAAAGGCATCTTCGCTTCACGATCGGCCGTTAACGGCGTCTTAATAAAGCCGGGGTGGATAATCGAAACATCTATTCCTTTGGGCTGAAGCTCAAGGCGTAGGCTCTCGAAAAACACGGAAACAGCCGCCTTGCTGGCACAATAAGCTCCTGATTTGGGCAATCCGCGATAGGCAGCTAAGCTGGAAATCACCACCAGGTGTCCGCTGCCGCGGTCAAGCATCTCAGGTATTGCCGCTGCTGCGCAATTCGCCGCCCCCATGACGTTTATATTGATGACTCGAGCTATTTGTTCAACATCGAGGCGCGTGCCTTCGGTGGTGCCTCCAATACCCGCATTGGCAATTACAACATCTATGCGTCCGAACGTGGCACGGAGAGTTTCAGTTATAGCGCGAACCCTTTCGATATCGCGCACATCTGCTGGCAAGGCGATTGCCCTGCCCTTACCCAACCCTATCGTCGTTTCAATCTCCTTAAGAACCTCAGCGTTTCGGGCCACCAAACCGACGGTTGCGCCAAGTGAGCCAAGCCTCAAAGACAGGGCGCGTCCGATACCGGACGAGGCACCTGTGATCAAGACCACCTTTTGCTCCCAGTAATTCATTCCAGTCTAGTCCGCTTCTTCGAACGGCGCCGGAACCCCTCATGGACCATTTGGCCCATAGGCGGCCTGCCGGTAATAAGCAGTAAGAATTTCAGGGACACCCACACCAGGATCATTTGGATCGGATTCAGTAGTGCAAGATCTCGGATCGCCTGAGTGCGAAGATTAGTTTGAGTCACGCGAATTCAGTTGCGTGGATCACACCTGCACTACCACAGGAAGAATGACAGGCTTAGCACCCGTGAGTTTCTGGATAAACCGCTTCAATTCAAGCCGTACGTGTTCCTTCAAGAGACTCTGATCGGAGAGTGTTTCGCGCGAAGCGCCTGCCACTGCGGCGGCAACAACTTGCTGGGCTTCATTCAGCGCCCCGTTCGAGGGATCAAAGCCCTGAACACCACGCACCACAATCTGCGGCTTGGCCTTCAACTCTCCTGTCCTACCGTCGATCGCGACGATCAAGGTTACAGTTCCTTCATAGGCCAGCTGTTTCCGCTCTCGAACTGTTTCGCTGTTGATCTCCTCAAAACCCGTGTCGTCAATAAATGTGCGCTTAATCTCTCGTTTGTTGATTACGCCCGCGCGTTCACCATCAAGCTCTAACACGTCGCCGTTTTCCACAAGAATAATGTTTTCTTCCGGATAACCGAGGTGGTTCCTAACAAACTCCTTATGCCTGAATAGCATTCGGTATTCGCCATGAATCGGGACGACAAACTTTGGTTTTGTCGCTTCAGTCATTATGCGAATATCTTCCTGCGAAGCGTGCCCGCTCACATGAACCAGTCGCCGTTTTTCTTCAATAATGTTGGCCCCGCGCTTATAGAGGGCGCCAATCATGCGCGAGATCAGGCGCTCATTTCCGGGGATTATCCTCGCAGAAAGTACGACTGTATCGCCCTCTTCGACAGCTAACCCCTTATAGCTCTGCGTGGCCATCTGGGAAAGGGCCGCGCGAGACTCACCCTGAGATCCTGTGACCAGAAACACCACCTCATCAGCGGCCCGTTGCTTCATCTGATTCAAGGAGAGTAGCAGCCCCTCAGGTATATCCAGGTACCCGAGCCGCTCCGCAACTTCGACATTTTTCTGCATCGACCGCCCTAGAACACATACCTTGCGACCAAACTGTTGGGCTACATCCAGTACGATTTGCAAGCGATGGATAGAGGACGAAAAGGCAGTGACAATTATGCGCCCCGGAGCCTCTGAAAAGATCTCTTCAAAGGCAGGAATTACAGCTCGCTCGGAAGGAGTACGACCGGGGACGGTCGCGTTCGTAGAGTCTGATAATAGTGCAAGCACGCCCTCCTGGCCATATCGGCGGAACGAACGCAGGTCAATTGGCTCGCCGATTACCGGGGTTTCGTCAACTTTGTAGTCTCCTGTATGAATGATCGTCCCGGCGGGTGTCTTGATGGCAAGTGAAAAACAGTCAACTAGTGAATGAGAAACGCGTATGAACTCGACGCTAAATACTCCCAGGTCAACGACGTCTCGCGGGTCAACTCGGTGCAGCAATACATCGCCGAGCAAATCGTGCTCTTCAAGTTTGCTTTCTGCGAGCCCCGCAGTGAAGTGCGAACAATAAACAGGTACATTAAACCTCTTCAGGAAATAAGGCAGGGCCCCTAAGTGATCCTCGTGACCGTGAGTCAGAACGACTGCGGTGATGAAGTCACGGTATTCTTCGAGAAACTCAAAATCAGGAATGCAAACATCAACGCCGTAGGCACTCTCCTCGGGAAAGCCCATCCCCACGTCTAGAATGAGCATTTCGTCGCCGTAACGGACTGCCATGCAGTTCATTCCAAACTCGCCAATTCCACCGAGTGGGAGTATCTCTAACACGCCAGCCACTTTTTTCTATACTCTCCGAGACAATAGCCAGTATCTTGCAAATAAGGCCAGTAATCAGGCGTGGCAGTATAGCACGCCGCAATCTTTGTGGAGTTGGATGTCTCTTTCGTCCACTAAATAACACGAATTTTATACGAACTTCTTAGTCGCAAGATTTTTGTTCGTGACGTTTCGTATGTTTTTGTGGATCCTGTCTTTCAGGTGATTTTGTGGATCCAAGCCACTCACCGGAAAGAGCCCAACACAAATGCGCAATCAAGCACCTTGGGTACCTGACAACGGTGACGGCACCTACACCAACCCCGTCATCTTCGCTGACTACTCAGATCCGGATGTGGTTCGGGTGGGGCAGGATTGTTTCATGACAGCGTCGAGCTTCAATTGTATTCCTGGACTACCCATTCTGCACTCCCACGACCTGGTAAACTGGACGCTCATTGGCCACGCCCTAAACAAGCAACCGCCATTTGCAGTCTACCGCAGGCCGCAGCACGGAAATGGCGTGTGGGCCCCGGCGATTCGTTTCCATGAGGGTGAGTTCTACATCTTCTATCCCGATCCCGATTTCGGAATCTATTTGGTAAAAGCGACGGATGCAGCTGGGCCATGGTCCGAACCACTTTTGGTTAAGTCGGCAAAGGGTTGGATCGACCCGTGTCCATTCTGGGACGATGATGGCAATGCTTACCTGGTCCATGCGTGGGTAGACAGTCATTGTGGAATTCATAGCATTCTGACAATCAACCGCATGAGCCCCGATGGGAGCAAGGTCCTGGATGGGGGTAGGACGGTATTTGACGGAACTGTAAGTCATCCGATCATAGAAGGCCCAAAGATCCACAAACACAACGGCTATTACTACATTTTTGCTCCCGCTGGCGGCGTCAGCACCGGCTGGCAGACCGTGCTGCGTTCAAGGCATATTTATGGGCCGTATGAAGATAAGATTGTCATGGCTCGCGGCAACTCGGATGTGAATGGACCACACCAGGGTGCGTGGGTTCAGCTGGCAGCGAATGAGGATTGGTTTATTCATTTTCAGGATCGGGGTCCCTATGGGCGCGTCGTACACTTGCAGCCGCTGGTATGGAGAGACGATTGGCCGGTAATTGGTAAGGACATTGAAGGAGCCGGCAAAGGCGAACCAGTGGGTCACTACCGCAAACCGGACGCAAGTCGTGAATATCCACTCGCCACACCGCAGACCAGCGATGACTTTGCAGACCCGAAATTGGGCTTAGAGTGGCAATGGCACGCCAACCCTGAAAAGCAGTGGTTGTCGCTCGTCCACAGATCACCTGGGCTGCGACTGTTTTCTGTCGCGCAGCATGAGACAACGGTAAATCTTTGGGGAGTTCCCAATCTGCTGTTACAAAAGTTCCCTGGTCCAGAGTTCTGTGCTACCACCAAAATGGAGTTTCAGGGGCTGCACGCGGGGAACAAGGCGGGCCTGCTAGTTATGGGAGTGGACTATTCCTATCTGGCGGTCGAACGGACCGCTGCGGATTACCGGCTTGTGAAGATCAGTTGTATGGATGCGCCCGGCGGTTCTAACGAGGTACTGCAAGACCAGCGCTATCTGAGCAATAACTGCCTGTACCTGCGAGTGACTATAGAAACAGCGGCCCTCTGCAACTTTAGCTACAGTGAGGACGGGAACACCTTCGTAGGGTTAGGGGAGCCTTTTTCCGCGCGCGCCGGTTTTTGGATTGGGGCAAAGGTGGGACTATTCAGCATCGCCAATCGACCAAACGATGGATATGCTGATTTCGTCTGGTTCAGAATCGAGGGATAGCCGGGCTATTTCCCTCCTGGTTCGCTGCTTAGCTTCTTCACTATCTCACGCGCAGCGGCGGCATTTGGAAAGTTCGGGTTTAGCTCCAGTGCTCTTTTGTAGGATTGCAAAGCCTTCGCCTTGTCGCCATTTTTCAATTGAAATTCTCCGAGACTATCGTACAGGTTGGCCTCCTGCGGATAGAGTTGAATGGCAGTTTTCAAGATTTCGATGGCATCATTGACCATTCCGTTCCCGGCAAGCTGGTATGCGACATTGTTTAATCCGTCGGGTCCTGCCAGGCCCGAAGGATCTATTGCTGCCGCTTTTCGCAGCGGCTCTTCGGCCAAACTAGTCTTGCCATTCAGGATGAGAGATAGACCATAGGCGACGTTGGGAACAGGAGCGGCAGAATAGAACTCCATTGACAGCATACTGGCCTTAAGCGCGCCGACCCGATTACCGCTGGAAGCCAACTGCCTTGTTAGACTAAAGAAGTCGTCTACCAGGTTGGGATATACGCTCGCGCCAGCAAATGTTTTTCGCAACGTTCTTCCCAACTCATCAATGTTAGCGTCCGGTAACAGCCAAAGCAGCCGAGCGTACTTTGTATTGGTGCGCTTCCACTCAGCTGCCATCTCGCCCGTAGTTCTTGCGAATTCTTCATTGAACCGCAAGTGGGCCGGTAGTTTTGGGTCGGTTGAACTAAGGGCTATGTAGTCCTGGAAAAAGGCCAGGCCGCCTTGCACAGGATACGACTCCAATCGACGTGGCCCATACGTTTCCGCAAGACGAGCAGCCATATAAGAGCCGACTGTTGCGAATGGCTGTTTGGCAACAGGCTGTACTCCATCTTTTATCTTCTTCAACGTCGACTCGGGGTCCTTCTTCAATGCCTCTGAATTCACCGATTTGTTGAAGTAAGCAAAGGCCTCCGAAATCTCCGCAGGATCTGCTGACAGCGCCCGTCTTTGACGTTCATATTGGCTAAGACCCGAATTGAACGTCGAATTGATAGCGTCAAGAAAGGCGCTCTTGAGCTTGTCTCCTGAGTACGGCAGGAAGTAAGTTGGACCACCCGTGATAAGCTGAAACAGACGTTCGACGTAGGCTCCAGGACTTGAATCTTCAAAATTCACCGCAGCGGCGATGGCGAAGTTTAGAGTTGGCAGCACGTACAAGAGGGTTCGGGTTTCCTGTTGGCCGCCGGAGTGGATCAAGAAATACCGCCCATTGTATGGAGTAGTCTCCCATCCCATTCCGTAATTTGTGAGCCGGCCCTCACGCGTGGCCATCGAACTACTCAATAGTTTCATGCTTTCGCCGGAAAGAAGTTTGCCATCCATAAGGCCTCTAGCAAACTTAAGCAAGTCAATGACAGTGGATCTCGTCCCTCCTGCAGCAAACCGGCTACTGATATCCACGAACTCTGAATTTGTGACT
>Ga0214473_10002626_pt1 | contig 22046 bp, 18 predicted proteins | sample RVTome_7_FD_203509 | JGI IMG/M metagenome (GOLD analysis project Ga0214473, IMG submission 203509) | Soil microbial communities from uranium-contaminated site in the Upper Colorado River Basin, Wyoming, United States - RVT98D197 | ecosystem: Environmental > Terrestrial > Soil > Contaminated >... | reverse complement strand
AGGAAAGGACTTTGCGAATGCAGGTGTGGCATCGAGCAACCTGAAAAAAATTCTTGAAAATATCGGGGTTCAACCCGATATTATCCGGCGGGCTGCTATAGCAGCCTTTGAGGCAGAGGTAAATGTCATTATATACGCCGTGGCAGGCATGATGCGCTATATAATAACGCAGGAAATGATAAAAATTATTGTTCAGGACATGGGACCCGGCATTCCGGATATCGAGATTGCAATGAAAGAAGGGTATTCAACTGCACCCGATTACATCAGGGAAATGGGATTCGGCTCCGGCATGGGGCTTCCAAACATCAAAAAGAATGCCGATAAATTGAACATAAACTCTGTTGTTGGAGAGGGGACAACGCTCGAATTTATTATAAATATAGATAAGGCCGCCTGAAGGAGCAATTTATGAAATTACAGGAAATTGTCAACAGCCTGTCTCTTGACGTAAAGACGCCCGGAATGGATTTAAACAGGGAAGTAGCCGGAGGTTATGCGAGTGACCTCCTGTCCGATGTAATCGGGAATGCAAAGGAAGGGTCTATCTGGATAACGCTTCAGGTCCACCTTAATATCGTGGCCGTAGCTTCTTTAAAAGGGCTTTCAGGAATCATACTTGTGAATAACAGAGTGCCGGATGAAGACACGTTAAAAAAGGCCTCTGAAGAAAAAATCCCGATAATGACAAGCCCGCTTTCTGCCTTTGAACTTGTTGGAAGGCTTTACTCTCTCGGCCTGAGATGCCAGTAGAATTCATAGCAGACCTTCATATACACACATGTCTTTCTCCCTGCGCAGAGCTTTCGATGACGCCGAAGGGAATCGTAGAAAAGGCTGCATCGCTCGGGATAAACATAATAGCTGTCTGCGACCACAATTCTGTTGAAAATGTTGAAGTGACAAAAAAACTGGCAAAGGAAAAAGGCATTAATGTCATTGCAGGGATGGAAATTAATTCTTCAGAAGAGGTTCACGTACTCGGTCTTTTCAAGGATATGGAAAGCGCTCTTAAAATGCAGGAGATTGTTTATAAAAATCTTCAACCAGGAGAAAACGATGATGAACTGTTCGGGATGCAGGTCGTTGTTAATGAAAAAAATGAAGTTCTGGAATTCAACAAGAGACTTCTGATAGGTTCTGCCAATATCTCGGTAAACAGGATAGTTGAATTAATACACGAATTAAACGGCCTTGCTATAGCAAGCCATATAGACAGGGATGTTTTTGGAATTATAGGGCAGCTCGGATTTATTCCTCCTGAAATCAAATTTGATGCACTTGAGATTTCACGCGGAATTGAGCTGGATAGAGCAGTAATGAAATTTAAGGCTTACAGACATATCCCCTGGGTTTTTTCATCTGATGCGCACAGGATAGAAGATGTAGGCAGAAGGACAACACGATTTCTTATGAATCATTCTACATTTGAGGAATTGTGCCTGGCCCTGAAGGGCGTTGAGGGAAGAAAGGTTGCGTTTTAATAGAGTAGTCATGAAACAGATTAGATATTTGTGGTAATGAGAGTTAATTTATGGAAGACATCTCTCTTCATATACTTGATATAGCAGAAAATTCCATAGCTGCCGGAGCTGCGCTCGTAAAAATCCGGATAATCGAAGACACGGAAAAAGATATTCTTTCCGTTGAAATAGAAGATAACGGCAGGGGCATTCCGGAGGAGTTAATAGCAAGGGTGTTAGACCCTTTTTATACAACGCGCACAACAAGGAATGTGGGTTTCGGGCTTTCATTACTTGCGCAATCAGCAAGGGAGGCAGACGGGGATATATCCATAAAATCAAAAAAAGACACAGGTACTGTAGTATTCGCTTATTTCAGATACAGTCATGTTGACAGAAAACCACTGGGTAACATCGCTGATACATTGGCGGTCTTAATTGCAGGAAATCCTGATATTGATTTCCTTTATGAACACACGCGGAATGACAAGACTTATTCCATTGATACAAAGGAATTAAGGGCAGAACTCGGAGATGTGCCGCTGAATTCTCCGGACGTTATAGCGCTTATAAGGGGGGATGTTGAGGAAGGGGTAAAAGGGCTTGAAAGATGATTGTTTTATCTGCAAAATAAAGCCGCTCAAAGATAGTTCCCTCCTCTATAAAGGCAGGCAATTAAATTTATTGTTCAGGTTTGTTTTGAAATATATGCCTGAACATTATTTTTATATGCGCTATGGAGTAACTTTGTAATATCACCGATCTGATATTTATTGCCGTCTATCTCGCAGACCGGCATGACCTCCATAGTTGTATTGGTGATAAATACTTCGGAAGCATTATAGACGGTTTCTTTTTTGAACTTGCCTTCTTTTATTTTAATCTTGTTTTTGAGCGCCAGATCAAGGACTATGCTTCTCGTTATGCCGTCGAGGATTCCGCAGTCAACAGACGGCGTGCACAGGACTTGTTTATTTTTTTTGTTCAACACGAAGAATACATTGCATATCGTGCCTTCTGTAAGATATCCCTCTGAATTTAACATTAATGCCTCGTATGCCTTTTTCTTTTTTGCCTCAATCTTTGCGAGGATATTATTTAAAAAAGTGAGGGATTTTATCTGCGGATTGATTGCTTCTTTAAGATTTCTTCTGACAGACGAAATTATGAGCTTCACGCCTTTTTTATAGAAAGAAACGGGATAGTCCATGAATTTATTTGCCATAATGACAAATGTTGGCTTAGCACATAGTGCAGGGTCTAATCCTATAGGCCCGTATCCGCGCGAGATAGTAAGCCTTACATATGCATTTTTCAGTGAATTTGCTTCAAGCGTTTTATGGATAGCAGATTTTATCTCTTTTGGTTTTTGCGGAATTTTTAATTCTATAAGCGATGCTGAACGATGAAGCCTTTTTATATGCTCATCGAGCATAAAGACGACTCCGTCATACACCCGCATCGTTTCATAAATCCCGTCTCCGTAGAGGAATCCATGGTCAAAGACCGAGACCCTTGCATCAGAGGCAGACACGATTTTGTTATTCAGATAAATAAGCATTGATAATTATATCATTTAAAGGGCGACATTTTTGTTGAAAAAAATACAGAAGATGTTATGATTTGGTTATGGAAAGAAAGGGCAGTAGACATGGTTGAAAAGTTCTTCTCCAACAGGAAAAGAAAAAAGCTGGCCTTTCATCTTGGCATCCTTATCTTTGTTACTCTTCTTGTGGCTAACCTCAGCGCGCTGGTTGACCATTTTCATCATCCGGAAATCCCGTATTTTGACCATGAGCATTTAATAATTGGTGGGGTAATGGCCCTATTGACACTTTTTCTCTTTGGAGGGCTTATTCTTTATTCCAGGCGGTTTGGCAATGCCCTTCAGGAACGCAACATTGCAGAAGAGGCATTCTGGCTGTCCGAGAGGCAGTACAGGAATCTTTTTGATCTGGCAGGAGACATTGTCTTTACAATTTCGCCGGATGGGACGCTGACGTCTCTGAATCCTGTGTTCGAGACTGTAAGCGGATGGCCTCGCGCTAAATGGCTCGGGGAGCACTTCGAGGGCATTGTTTACCCTGATGACTTGCCACTGGCATTAGAATATTTTAAAAAGGTTTTACTGCCTGAGAAACTGCCTGTTTTTGAATTGCGTATAAAGTCAGAGTCCGGAAAAATTTTAACCTGCGAATTCACCACGGTTCCCCAGGTAAAAAACGGGCAGGTAATAAATATTATCGGGATTGCGCGCGATATCACCGAGCGGAAAAAGAGTGAAGATATGCTCCGGAGGGAAAGGGATAAGGCGCAGCAGTATCTTGATATTGCGGGGGTCATGCTTGTTGCAATAGATGCAAACCAGAGGGTTAAACTCATAAATAAGAAGGGATGTGAGATTCTGGGCTATTGCGAGGAGGATATAGTCGGGAAAAATTGGTTTGATATTTTTATCCCTGAGAAAAGCAGAGAAGATGTCAAAAATGTTTTTGTAAAAATAATGAAGGGCGAGACAGAGGCGGCAGAGTATCATGAGAACTCTGTTGTTACCAAAAACGGTGAAGAGAGGCTTATAGCGTGGCGTAACTCACTGATAAAGGATGATGAGGGAAATATAACAGGCACTTTGAGTTCAGGGGAAGATATTACTGAACACAAGCAGGCGGAGGATGCGCTGATAGACAGCGAAGAACGCTACCGCAGGCTTGTGGAACTTTCACCTGATGTAGTCTTTATTCAAAGCGAAGGCAAGATTGCATTTATAAATTCAGCGGGTGTTAAGTTTTTTGGAGCAGACAGCGCCGAAGAGCTTATAGGAAAACCGGTGCTGGAATTGATGCATCCTGATTACAGAGGCATAGTAAATGAGCGAATTAGAATACTGAAAGAGGAAAGAACAGAAGTTCCTGTTCTTGAGGAAAAGTATCTTCGTCTTGACGGAAGTTCTGTGGATGTTGAAGTGGCTGCAACTCCTTTTATCTATCGTGGTAACCCAGGTGCCCAGGTCATTGCCCGCGATATAACCGAACGCAAGAAGGCAGAAGAAGCGTTGCGGAAAAGCAAGGAATTTATAAAAAACATCCTTGAGACTGTTGACGAGGGATTTATTGTCATAGACAATGAATATAAAATTATTTCTGCCAATAAGTCTTATCTGCAGGCAGTCAATAAGCCATTGGAAGAAGTTACAGGCAGGCATTGCTATGAGCTTTCACACCATATATATAAACCATGCCATGAGTCAGGCGAAGATTGCCCGGTAAACATTACCTTCAAGACAGGCGAACCTCATACTGCACTTCATACTCACTATGACAGCGAAGGGAATTCGATTTTTGTGGAAACAAAATCATATCCCATAAAAGACGATTCAGGGAAGGTTGTTTCAGCAATAGAGGTTATCAATAATATAACTGAGAAAAAAAGACTCGAAGACCAGCTCCATCATGCGCAGAAGATGGAGGCAATCGGGACCTTTGCAGGCGGGATTGCCCATGACTTCAACAATATCCTTACGGCAATAATAGGTTATGCAAATCTTCTGCAGATGAAGATGAAGAAAGACGAACCGTTAAGGGCGCATGTAGAGCCCATACTGGCGTCAGCGGAAAGGGCTGCCAATCTTACGCAGAGCCTCCTGGCATTCAGCAGGAAGCAGGTAATTAATACAAAGGCAATTAATTTGAATGAGATAGTAGGGAACGTCGAAAAACTCCTGAGAAGACTTATTGGTGAAGATATAGAACTCAATATTTCTCTTGCAGATAACCCTATGACAGTTGTGGCGGATTTCGGGCAGATGGAACAGGTCTTAATCAACCTTGCAACGAATGCCCGCGATGCAATGCCTGATGGCGGAGTATTAATAATAAAGACCGGAATGATGAAGCTGGATGAAGAATATATTAAGTCACACGGTTATGGAAAGACCGGCAAATATGCTGTTATTTCGGTTACGGATACAGGTTTTGGTATGGATGAAAAAACCAGGGAGAGGATATTTGATCCTTTTTTTACGACCAAGGATTTAGGGAAGGGAACAGGTCTCGGGCTTTCAATAGTCTATGGGATAATTAAACAGCACAATGGTTACATCAATGTTTACAGCGAACCCGGGAAAGGAACAACATTCAGGATATACCTTCCGTTAACCAAATCAAAGATAGAAGAAACAAAAATTTCAGAAGAGGCTCATTCAATCGGCGGCACAGAGACAATTCTGCTGGCAGAAGATGAAAGTGATGTCAGGGAGATTACAAAAACAGTGCTCGAAGAATTCGGATATAAGGTTATAGAGGCAGTAGACGGGGAAGATGCAGTGAGTAAATTTACAGGCAGTGATGAAAGGATTGAACTTCTTCTTTTTGACGTAATAATGCCGAAAAAGAACGGCAAAGAGACTTATGAAGAGATAAAAAAAATAAGGCCTGATATAAAAGTGATTTTTATGAGCGGATATCCTGCTGATGTTATAGATAAAAAAGGACTTTTTGATGAAAGGATAAACTTTGTCTCCAAACCCATTTCACCAACAGAACTTTTAAGAAATATTCGTGAAGTGCTGGACAAACAAGCGATATCCTGATTCCGCTTCATAGTTGTAAAATATCTGCCGGTCTGATAAAAACAATTGCGTAAAAATCCGCAATATATTTTATAATAAATTCCACTTGTCACCCTGAACTTGATTCAGGGTCTAAGATGCTGAAACGAGTTCAGCATGACACATTTTCAGGAGATGTAATGCCCAGGACTTTTAAGGTAGAGAGATATCATACAGGAATCGTTTCCAAGACAACGCTGTTCAAGGTATTGAAGTACCTTGAGAGGAAGAATATTGAAACGCCGGTTCTTCTTATGGACAGCGAGAAAGTCAAAGACAAGGTTTCCATGATAGGCCGGAACGTGAAAAACTCCACAGTTTTTTATGCGGTTAAGGCAAACCCTGATATCGGGATAATAAAGTTAGCCAACAAGCTCCGCATGGGGTTTGAGATTGCATCTGAGGGAGAGTTGAGATTGCTGTCGTCGATAGGCGTGAAACCGGAAAGAATCATATCCAGTAATCCCGTGAAGTCTTTCAAGTTTTTAAAGATGGCTGCGTCATACGGCGTAAATCATTTCTCCTATGATTCTGAGGATGAGGTGGATAAACTCGCGAGGTTTTTGCCGGGATGCAATGTTTATGTAAGGCTTTCAGTTCCAAACGAAGGAAGCGAATGGCCGCTCAGCAAGAAGTTCGGCGTTGAAGTGAATGAGGCTCTGGAATTGCTCTCATATGCACGCGGCAAAGGGCTTAAGCCAATAGGAATCACATTTCATGTAGGCTCTCAGTGCACAAATATATATAACTGGAACAGCGCTCTGGACAAGGCAAAGGCCCTGTGGGAAATCGCCGGTAAAAAAGGGATAAAACTCAGCCTGCTGAACATCGGAGGGGGATATCCCATAAAGTATACCAAAAATGTGGTTGATGTCGACGCCATAGATAAAAATATAAATAAATTAATCCGTGAAAAGTTCCCCGAGGATGTAAAGGTTTATATAGAGCCCGGCCGGGCTGTTGTCGGCGATGCCGGTATATTTGTTTCATCTGTCATAGGAAAGGCAAGAAGGGCTGATGCGAACTGGCTTTATATAGACGTCGGGGTCTTTAATGGCCTCATGGAAAGCGTCGGAGGAATAAAATACAGCTATATCGTTGAAACCTCGAGGGATACAAAGCAGAAAAAGAAATGGACGCTGGCGGGACCGAGCTGTGACAGTTTTGACGTGATTGACAAGGATCTGATGCTTCCCGATCCTGAGATTGGCGGACTGGTGCTTATACTTTCAAGCGGGGCCTATACGATATCCTATGCTTCGGAATTCAATGGTTTTTCAATACCAAAGACGATATTAATTTAGGGGATGGGGTTTGGGGGCTGGGGATTAGCAGACGACAACTAACCTCTAATCCCTAACCCCTAACTCCGAACAGGAGGGACAAAATGATAAAGTTTTTTGAAAAAGATCCATACGCGCCAATCCAGTATGTCTATGAGGTGGAGGACATCCTCTATAAAGGGAAGAGTAAATTCCAGGAGATTATGGTTATCCGGAATCCGCATTTCGGCAGGATGCTTATCCTTGACGGTGTTGTCCAGATAACCGAAAGGGATGAATTTTTTTATCACGAAATGCTGACCCATATAGTGCTTCATGCCCATCCGGCGCCAAAGAAGGTGATTGTCATCGGAGGAGGAGACGGCGGGACAGTGAGGGAGGTATTAAAGCACAAGACTGTTGAAAAAGTTTATTTTATCGAGATAGACGAAGAGGTTATTAATGTATCAAAGAAATTTTTTCCGACTGTCGCAAGCGATGTTGACGACCCGCGTGTGGAAATAAAATGCATGGATGGCGCAGAGTTTGTCAGGGGGCGCGATGCCGATATCGATGCAGTGATAGTTGACTCTACAGACATTGTTGGATTTGCGACAAGTCTGTTTACAAAAGAATTTTTTGCTTCCATAAAAAAATGCCTGACCGAAAACGGGTTTTATGTCACCCTTTCCGAGTCTTTGCATTTTCATAAGGATATAGTCATAGAAGTTCAGGAGACGATGAAGGGTGTTTTCCCGATGGTGGACTTGTATGCTGCACCGATAGCAACATATGCAGGCAACTGGTGGACCTTCTCGGTGGCATCGAAGGGGCTTTCACCGCGGGAACTCAGGCGCAAGTTCAATATCAAGACAAAGTATTACAGCGATGAGATTCACCAGCAGGCTTTTCTTCCAAAAGGCATGTATGAAAGGCTTATGAAAAAGAAGCTTGAGTGGTAGATAAATTCAGGGATTCAGGGGGTAAGGGTGAAGAAGAACGGGTTGAACTGCTTAAGCGGCTTGAACAGTTAGTCTAATTCAAATACTCCTGAATCCTTGAATCCCCGGAGCCTGTATCATACTCTTGACACAGAAATCACTTTGTTGTTAAATTATTAGCACTCTGCTATTGAGAGTGCTAAATGCGGGGGAGGCAAAATATGCTTGATGAAAGAGACAGAAAAATACTCTGCGCGATTGTTCAGAGTTATATAAATAATCCCGATCCTGTCGGGTCGAGATTTATTACAAGGAAGTATGCCTTCAGCCTTTCACCTGCAACAATAAGAAATGTAATGTCTGACCTGGAGGAAATGGGTTTTCTCAGACAGCCGCACACATCTGCAGGCAGGGTGCCCACTGATAAGGGATACAGGTTTTACGTTGATTCGCTGAGTTCAGGAGAATATCAGCAGGGGAACAAGTCTTCTTTGCACGAACTTACAAAAGAACTCGAGACTATCAAAAATGACATAAATATTCTCCTCAGCGAGACGACGAGGAGGCTTTCTACCCTGTCGCATTATCTCAGTGTAGCTCTTTCGCCAAAGGCCGAAATTGCGACATTTAACAGCATCAGGCTGTTGAAGCATAAAGGGTGTAAAGTGGTTACAGTGCTTTTTACAGATGAAGGGCTGGTAAAGAACAAGGTTATTGAAGCCAGCTGCGAATTAACACAACGTGACCTTAACAGAATCGCCGCATATCTTAATACCGAATTCTGCGGATATACACTCGACGAAATTCGCATGAAAATAGTAAGAGAGATGGCGAAAGAAAAGGTGCTGTGTGATACACTTATATCAAGAGCAATAAGTATATGCAGGGAAACATTGTCTTTACCTTATGGCGACATATTTATTTCAGGATTTTCCGAGGTTCTCGGGCTGCCTGATTTTTCGGATGTTGAAAAAATTAAAGAGATTTCCAGGGCTATAGAGGATAAGCACCTGATTGTAAAACTGCTTGATAAACTTTCGGAATCAGACGGCGTGCAGGTTATAATCGGTTCTGAAAATTCAGTTACGGAGATGAAGGGATTCAGTGTTATTGCAGCAAATTATAAAGAAGGTGGCAAACCTATCGGTAGCGTCGGGATAATAGGCCCGACGAGGATGGATTATTCCAGGAGTATAGCTATTGTTGATATGGCTGCCAAGTTTATAACAAGGATGCTTGCAAGTCGATGACTCGCAGACAAAAGCTGAGAGGAAAGAAATTGGAAGAGGATAAAGATTTACAGAATTCCGGAACGCAGGAAGCTGATGCCGGGGAGATTACAACTAAGGGCGAAGAAAAAGCCCCGGAATTAGAATCTCAGCCTGTAAAGCCTGCCTTTGAAAAAGAACTTGAGGAGCAGAAAGACAAATATCTGAGGTTATATGCTGAATTTGAGAATTACAGGAAGAGGGTGCAAAAAGACAAGGAAGAACTCGTAAGATACGGCAATGAATCTTTGCTCTATGATATTATGCCTGTAATCGATAACCTTGAGATGGCGATTCAGCACTCTTCAGACGATGTATCAATCGGAGATCAGCCGAGGCTGACAGGACTTGTTCAGGGTGTGGAGATAACTCTTAAGGAGTTTCTGAGGGTTCTCGACAGATTCGGCCTGACCCAGATTACTGCACTCGGCAAAACATTCGACCCCGCATTGCATCATGCAATGACTCAGGTTGAAAGAGATGATGTTGATGAAAATACTGTAGTGGAAGAATTCAGAAAGGGATACATGTACAGGGACAGGGTTTTGAGACCCTCGCTTGTTGCGGTATCTAAAAAAACAGTGAATAGTGAACAGTTATCCAGCCTTGGTCCGCACTCAGGCGGGTTCACTGGGGAGAATGAGGCGACAGTTGTCAGTCAGGAAGAGGAAGAAAAAGTAAATACAAATGAAAATATAGAGGAGGAAAGATAAAGATGGGTAAAGCAATTGGAATAGACCTCGGCACAACTAATTCTGTTGTCGCCGTTGTTCAGGGCGGTGAACAGGTAGTAATCCCCAATCAGGAGGGAACGAGAACAACGCCCTCTGTTGTTGCCTTCACAGAAAAAAATGAAAGGCTTGTAGGTCAGATAGCAAAGAGGCAGTCGATTACGAATCCTGAAAACACAATATTTTCCATAAAGAGATTAATGGGAAGAAAATATAATACGCCCGAGGTAGAACATGCCAGGAAACGCCTGCCTTACAAGATAGTCGAGGCATCCAACGGTGATGCCCATGTGGAAATAAGGGGCAAGAGATATTCTCCGCCGGAGATATCAGCAATGATACTCCAGAAACTTAAACAGGCTGCCGAAGACTATCTGGGCGAGACGGTTACCGATGCTGTTATAACAGTGCCTGCTTATTTTGATGACAGCCAGAGGCAGGCTACAAAAGACGCGGGAAAGATTGCAGGTCTTAATGTTTTGAGGATAATAAATGAACCTACAGCTGCTGCATTGGCTTACGGCATGGATAAGAAGAAAGAGGAAAAAATTGCTGTTTACGATCTCGGCGGCGGTACCTTTGATATATCCATACTTGAGATAGGAGAAGGTATTATTGAGGTCAAGTCTACTAACGGTGACACTTATCTCGGCGGTGATGACTTTGATCTCAGGATTATTGACTGGATGGTTGAGGAGTTCAAAAAAGAGCAAGGTATTGATCTTAAGAATGATAAAATGGCATTGCAGAGGCTCAAGGAAGCGGCAGAGAGAGCAAAGATTGAACTTTCAACGGCTTTGGAAACCGAGATAAACCTGCCGTTTGTAACAGCTGATGCAACAGGGCCGAAGCATATGCTCATGAAACTTCCAAGGGCAAAATTAGAACAGCTCACCGGCGACCTTATAGAGAAGACTACAGGGCCGTGCAAGAATGCCCTGAATGATGCGGGGTTGGCTGCTTCAAGCATAGATGAAGTTCTCCTTGTGGGCGGACAGACAAGGACACCTAAGGTTCAGCAAACAGTCCAGGGCTTTTTTGGAAAAGAGCCCAACAAAACAGTTAATCCTGATGAGGTTGTTGCTGTAGGAGCTGCAATTCAGGGAGCAGTTCTTAAGGGAGAGGTAAAGGAAGTCCTTCTGCTTGACGTTACACCCCTTTCTCTGGGCATAGAGACACTCGGCGGAATCTTTACCAAGATAATTGAGAGGAATACGACAATCCCGACAAAGAAAAGCCAGATTTTTTCAACGGCAACCGATAATCAGCCTGCTGTTACTATCAAAATATGTCAGGGTGAGAGGGAGATGGCATCAGATAACAGGCTGCTCGGAAATTTTGAGCTCTTGGGCATTCCACCGGCTCCAAGGGGAATCCCCCAGATAGAAGTAACATTTGATATTGACGCAAACGGCATACTCCATGTCTCTGCGAAGGACCTTGGCACTGGCAAGGAACAGTCGATAAGGATAACTGCTTCCAGCGGTCTTGGCGAGGATGAGATAAAGAAGATGATGCGCGACGCAGACTCCCACGCAGAAGAAGACAGGAAGAAAAAACAGCTCGCCGAGGCAAGGAATGAGGCAGATACGCTTATATACAGCGTGGAAAAATCTCTGCGCGATTATGGAAATAAGTTGCTTGAAGCCGAGAAGAAGGAAATAGAAGAGGCGCTTGAGAAATGCAGAAAGGTTAAGGAATCGAGCACAGATGCCTCTGAGCTGAAGTCTTCTGTTGAAAACCTGATGAAGACGTCGCATAAACTCGCAGAACACATATACAAGACAGCCAGCGCACATAAGGCAGGAGACACAGCTGCAGGAACTTCCGGTTCAAAGCCTGCAGAAGAAGAAGTTGTTGAAGCAGAATTTGAAGACGTAGACAAAAACAAGAAAGAGAGCTAAGTCAAAGTTAGAAGTTAAAAGTTAAGAGTTGAAAGTTTTGACTTGATAGTTTGCTTTTTAACTCTTAATTCTCAACTTTTAACTATCAACCATGAAAGACTATTACGAGATTTTGGGAGTGGACAGAAATGCTTCAGATGCAGAGCTAAAAAAGGCATACAGACAGCTTGCCATGAAGTATCACCCTGACAGAAACCCCGACAACAAAGAGTCAGAGGAAAAGTTCAAGGAGATAAACGAGGCCTACTCATGCCTGTCTGACCCTGAGAAAAGAGCTAACTATGAGAGGTTTGGAACTGCTGAAGGTGTTGGCGCCGGCACAGGTTTTAGTCCTTTCGGACCCGGATTTGGCGATGTATTTGAGGACATCTTTGGAGATTTTTTTGGTACGTTCACGGGCCAGAGAAGAACGAGGCCGACAAAAGGCGATGACCTGAGATATGACCTTGAGATAACGCTTATGGAAGCAGCATTTGGCACAGAGAAGGTAATAGAAGTTCCAAGGTGGGTGAGCTGTACTGAGTGCAGGGGGAGTGGCGCTGCTCATGGTAAAGGGCCGGTCACATGTTCCAACTGCAAAGGCGCAGGGCAGGTTAGATTTCAACAGGGATTTTTCAGTGTCTCAAAGACATGCGGCAAGTGTCACGGCGAAGGGAAGATTATTACTGACCCCTGCAAGAAATGTAAGGGGCAGGGCAAGATTAAAGAATACAGGGATTTGAGCATTAAGATGCCCCCTGGAGTTGATACAGGTTCAAAACTCAGGCTCTCAGGCGAAGGAGACCTTGGTATATATGGAGGTCCTCCCGGAGACCTGTATGTATTTATCAATATTCCAGAGCATCCATTCTTCAAAAGGGAGGGGATGACCTTATACTGTAAAGTGCCTATATCTTTTCCATACGCTGCATTAGGCGCTGAAATAGAAGTCCCGACGCTTGAAGGTTTTACGAAGCTCAAGATTCCTGCCGGCACACCTTCCGGAAAGTCATTCCATATTAAAGGGAAGGGGATGCCAAGGCTTGGAGGACATCAGAAAGGAGACCAGATTGTGATTGTTAATATAGAAGTTCCAAAACACCTCTCTCAGCGGCAAAAAGAAATACTTGAAGAATTTGCAAAGATAAACGGCGATGAAGTTGCAAAGAGTTTTAAGGAGAAGCTGAAAGACCTGTTCGCGGGGGCAAAGACTTAATCTTAATTGTTATAGCCCGTTGCTGCGCTTATAAAGTCTTTACCGTTATGTAGTACTTTTATGTTTACGTAGCGGTCTGTCGCACTTTTTTCTTAAACATCCCTTTTATGAATCAAAAAATAGAGATATCCCTCTTTTTCCCTTTTTCGTATTCAGTAAAAGCAGATTCTACTTTTGTCGCGAAATCGATATAACGTTTATTATATTCCTCATTTTCACTTCCCGTCAGATTAGCTAAATCTTCATGTTCCTTTTCAAATTTTGCCTTGCGTTGATTTATTTCTTCGACACGGGCATGGTATTGCGCTATCTCCGAATCCAATGCGCTCGCATCGCAGTCCTTTGGTTTATTTTCACATGCGTCAAAGCGTACCTGAAGGTCTCTGCCCCACTGGTCAGTAAGTTCAACTTCCTTATTGTGTGATTTAGCGCGCTGATCAAGGGCAGCCGCTTCTAATTGGAGAGAACCATTGCAAGTATGGAATGTTTGTATAAGGTTTTCAATAACTTTTCCCTCGGACAGAAGGTTGTTCAGGACAGATCCTTGCAGTTTGTGCCCCTCTTTATTGAGTCGTTCGATGGCATTTTTAGCCCGCCTTTCTTCGGGAGAGACTTTAGCATATATACATTCAGATAACGCATTGGTTACAAAAGAAAGGGACCCAAATGCTAAAACAAGAATGGTTATAAACAAACGATGTGCTGAAAATAATTTCATTGTCGCTTCTCCTTTATTTGTGCTTTTGGGCCCGCCGTTCGTAAGAACACCGCCCTGAAATGATGCTGATATCGAGAATGTAAAATGGATTGTTTCATTTATATCCTTTTCTCCCTTCCATGCCCGCACCGGCGTATAACTCGTTCATAAAAGACCTATTGCAGATATCCAAACTCCGATTAAAGAATTCTATCAATCCGGCCATTTCTTGTCAATCTCCGAAAACACAGATATAATACTCCAAAATGCGAATCATATTATCTAAAGAAGAGATTACCGGAGAAAGGGTAACAATCTCAGGCGAGAAGGCAAGGTACCTGATATCTGTGCTCAGGTGCAATGCTGGAGACGAACTGCAGGTTTTTGACGGGGAAGGAAGTTTCTACAAATCAAGGATTTTAGGAATCAACAACAAAAAAGTAACAATAGATTTTTTAGACAAAATCTCGTTTGATACAGAATTACATCTGAATCTCGTACTCATTCAGGGAATTCTTAAGGGAGAAAAGATGGATTTGGTGATTCAGAAAACAACAGAACTTGGTGTAAAAGAAATAATTCCTGCTATTACAGAAAGAAGTCAGGTAAGGCATACGAGGAAAACAGACAGATGGAGAAAGATTGCGGAAGAAGCGTCAAGGCAGAGTGGAAGGGCAATGATTCCTGTTGTGCATGAGCCGATAGAGTTTAAATCATTGCTTGCTCAAGATGTCATTGCGAGGAGTGTTGCGAGCCTACTCCGCCGAAGTAGCTTCGGCTATGAAGGCTGGACGAAGCAATCCCATCAATCAGAAATTGTTTCGCCGGAGCCTGCCCTGAGCGATAAAACGAGATTGCTTCGCTCTGCTCGCAATGACAAGAACGAAGGGGCTTGCAATGACACAAGGAAAACAATAAGCGGGTTTATTTTTTACGAAGAAGGCGGAATATCATTAAAAGAAGCAGTAAAAATGGGGATTGGGGATTGGGGATTGGGGATTGGTTCTTCTGCTAACCCCCAATCCCTAAACCCTAGCCCCGCAATATTTGTTGCAATCGGCCCGGAAGGCGGATTTACAAAAGAGGAAATTAGCCTGGCAATTTCTAAAGGGCTTATCACTGTCTCGTTAGGAAAACGCATTCTTCGTGCCGAGACCGCAGCAATTTCAGCTGTGACGCTTGTTCAGTTTCTTTTTGGGGATATTTGATTGCTTACGTTGTCATTGCGAGCGACCAAAAGGAGCATGGCAATCCTGCTTCATAACTTTGAGATTGCGGAGCCTGCCCCGAGCCTATGAGATTGCTTCGGGACTTTGTCCCTCGCAATGACAGGCGAAGGGGTCTCGCTCCTCGCAATGACATGCTTATACGTTGAATTAGCCTATTCTTCCTTTTCATTGATAGACACTATTTTTTCAACAGGAACAACTACCCAGCCGTACTCTGATTCAAGATAGACCTCTTCTTCGCCGATTTCGATGAGCTTGCCTGTATATGTTGTATCGGGTGTTATAACCTCTACAATTTTTCCGACAAGTTCTAGCATATGTCTCCTTTTATTTGAGAATGAGTGGTCAAGGTTTCAAGCAGTCAAGTGAGAAATCTTTTTTCACTAGAACCCTTGTATCCTCGAATCCTTGAACCCTTTTCTGTCCTATGTCTTCTGCTTCTTGTATATGTTAATCGGTGTCCCTTTGAAAGAGAATCTTTCTCTCAGACATTTTTCTATATACCTGATGTAAGGTTCTTTTATACCTTCGGGATAATTAGCGAAGATTACAAACCCCGGGGGTTCGGTCTTTACCTGGGTCATATAAAAAATCTTCACCTGCCTGCCTCTGTATAACGGCAGGGAAGCACGGGATGTAACATCCCTTATCAGCCTGTTCATATCTGCGGTGCTAATTCTTTTTTTTCTTTCTGCAATTATCTCGTCAATTAAAGGGAATACTTTCGTAATTCTCTTTTTTTCCACTCCGGATATTGTTATGGCGGGTGCGTATTTAAGGAACCACATTTTCCTGTAGAGTTCAGAAAGGATTTTTTTATATAAGATATCCGGTTCAATCACAATGTCCCATTTATTAAGCAGAAATATTGCACCTTTTGCATATCCCTCGACAATACCTGCAATATTCTGGTCCTGCTCCGTAATGCCCTGTGACGCATCAAGGACAATTAGAGCCACATCGCATCTTTCTATGCTTCTTATGGCCCTGACTACTGAAAACCTTTCTATTGAAAAGCCCTGTTTGCCTTTTTTTCTTATGCCAGCGGTATCTATGAGCAGGTATTTCTTTTTGTAGTATGAACATATAGAGTCTACAGAGTCGCGTGTCGTGCCGGATGCCGAACTTACTATCATCCTGTTTTTGCCGAGGATTGCATTTACAAGCGTTGACTTTCCCACGTTAGGCCGGCCAACTACAGCAATCCTGGGGTATGCAATATCTTCTTTGCTTGCCGGGGGCAGCAATGATGCAATTTTGTCCATAAGTTCGCTGAATTCATAGCCTGTTGCCGCTGACACGGGCAATAGTTCATCAACACCCAGGGCAAAGAAATCATATAGCCTTTCCTCTCTGGTTGGCCCGTCTATTTTGTTTACAACCCACAATACCTTTTTGCCTGATGCCCTCAGGGTTCTTGAAAGCTCAATGTCCGCAGGCGTCAGACCTTCTTTGCCGTCAAGAAGATGGATTATGACATCAGCTTCTTCTATTGCAAAAAGGGCCTGCTCTCTCATCTGAAGAAGAATGTCATCCGCAGGTTCTGTATAGAATCCTCCGGTGTCAACAGCAATGAACGCCTTCCCTTCCCATTCTGCGTCCATATAGTTTCTGTCCCTTGTAACATTAGGGATGTCCTCAACAATGGCGGCAGAAGAACCAACCATTCTGTTAAAGAGGGTCGATTTGCCGACATTGGCTCTTCCGACTATAACAACAAAAGGTTTTGACATAGATTCTAATTTTACACTAAAAGCAGAGAAATTTACGTCTTTTATAAGACAGTCCGTTTAATATCGGTCATATGGTAAACTACAGCAAATTTCTTTTAAAATCAAAAAGTTGAACTGTGGATTTTCAATCAGAATGTGTGAAATCACAAAATTAAATCCTGAGTTTGAGCTTTTTCCCATAAAACAGCATAGGAAATTAAGGGAATTTTTAATGGAATACGGGTATGAAAGTTGCTATTTGCTTTATTGGATAAAAGTGTGAGGAGAGCGTGGTACTAAAATCTAAGATAATCATGGTCTTGACAGTTGTGCTTCTTTTAACAATAGGCACGTCTGCGGCTATTGTCCTCAGAGTTCAGACCAAGATGATGTTGAATTCAAAACTTAAAGATGTTGAAGTGTTAGTTGACCTTATCGAAAAGAGCATCACGGAGGCAATGGAGGACGGCAGGACAGAGGATGTTCAGACGACCCTTCAACATATGGGGCAGAACCAGGCAATAAAGACTCTCAGAATACTTTCAACAGGCGGCAGCATACTCAAATCAAAGACACCCGAGGAAATAGGAGGGAAGGCAAAAGAATATACAATATTCAACAATGAGCGGCAAAATAAGGCCTCATTCAGTGAGGATTCCATAACCTATTTTAAGGCCATATCAAACAAACCGGAATGTTTTAGATGTCATGACAAGGAAGCAAAGGTTGCCGGTGTAATGCAGATTGAGTTCGATATATCAAGAAGCAGAAATGAGATAATGTCCATTAAGAGATTCCTTGTTTTTTCCAATTTTGGTTCGATTCTTATAGTGGCAACTATTCTAAGCCTGATGTTCTCCATTCTGATATTAAAACCCCTCAAGAATCTCCTGTCGGCTATGAAGGAATTTGAGGCAGGGAACTGGGAAGCCAAGGCCAAGGCAGGAGGTAATGACGAACTCGGCGTAATCAGCATGGCATTTAACAGGATGACAGAGGAGGTTAAGAGCCTCTATGAAAAAAGCGTAAAAAAGGAGAAAGAGCTGTCAAAAATAAAGATTGATCTCGAACATAAGAGAAAGCTTGAGGAATTAAATGCACAGCTTCAATTCAAGATAAAAGAGGTTGAGACAGCCAACAAGACAGTTACCACGCTTTCGAAAGAGGTGAAGTCAAAGAACATAGAACTTGAGAAAATTGTAGAGAAACTGAGACGGATAAATGATGTTGGAAAGATGTTAACTTCAATTATTGAAACTGATGAATTAATAAAGCTGATAATAAAGACGACTGCTGAATTGCTGTCAGCTGAAAAGGGCTCAATTTACCTTAAAAGGCATGAGAGGCCGTCCCTTAACCTGAAATATAAACATGGTATCGGTGTTGAAGATCACGGTGAAATGTCTTTGGATTTCGGGCCGATCTACAGCGATCTTATGGAAAACGGCAGCCCTCTTATAGTGTACGGCAAAGACACTAACAAAAAAGAAAGTTATGGCATTCACAATACGGCAATAGGCGTGCCTATGAAGATGAAAGGTCAGGTAATAGGGGTTATGCTTCTGGAAGATAAGCTGGACGGAGCATCTTTTACAGATGATGAGCTTGAACTGCTTTCGACACTTGCAAACCAGGCAATGGTTGCGATAGAAAACGCATGGCTGTACGAAAGGGTGAAAACGAATTATTTCGCAACCATCCAGTCGCTGGTTAATGCGCTTGAAGCAAACGACAGATATACAAAAGGACATTCAGAAAGAGTGAGATACCTGTCTCTTGAACTGGGTAAATATATAGGGCTTGACTACAGAGAACTAGAGGTGCTTGAGCACGCTGCAATTCTTCATGATATAGGCAAGATTGGTATAGACTCGATGGTTCTCAATAAGGAAGGCAAACTTACTGTGAGCGAATATGGTCTTGTTAAGGCTCACCCTCTTATCGGAGACGAAATACTGGGGCCTATCGACACTCTGGCCGGTGTCAGGACAACGATTATACAGCACCATGAAAGATATGACGGCGGAGGCTATCCGTATGGTATCCCCGGTGAAGAGATATCGCTCAAGGCGAGGATTCTTGCTGTTGTTGATACATTTGATGCAATGCTTACCGACAGGCCTTACAGGAGATCACTTTCCCTGTTCAAGGCAAAAGAAGAATTGAGGCACGGAGCCGGCTCTCAGTTTGACCCCTACGTTGTGAATGCCTTTCTCGATATGATTGAGGCGAGGGAACAGGAACTGCTTCTGACTGCAGGTTACAATTTTTCCATGTCCGAGTAGTAAAACTACGAAATTTCGAAGATAAAATCAATCTCCAGAGGAGAATTCAATGGCAGTACGGTGACCCCCACTGCAACCCTTGCGTGTTTTCCGGCCTCACCAAAAATCTCAAATAATAATTCAGAGGCTGCATTTAGAACTTTTGGCTGTTCTGTAAAGTCAGGGGCTGATGCCACATAACCTGTTATTTTTATGCATCTTTTAGTTTTATTCAGGTTGCCCATGTGAGATTTAAGTATTGCAAGTGCATTTAAAACAACCTGTCTGGCATCTTCCTGCGCCTCCTGCAGTGAAACAGATTCGCCGACCCGGCCTGTTTTTGTGAGCTTCCCGTTTCTTAATGGGAGTATACCGCTAAGAAACAGGATATTGCCTGTCTGTACGCATGGCAGATAGGAGCCCAGCGGTTTGGGAGCCTCTGAAATCTCTATGCCAAGTTTTTTAAGTTTATTTTCAGGCGACATGGTCTTTAGTGTTCACCCTCCCTTAAACCCCTCCAATCAAGGGAGGGGAAATATTTGGAGGTATATTTTATAATCCCAGTTCCTCTGGTATTCCTATTCTTCCAAGTACTGCAGATGCGGCTGCAACCGCGGGATTTGAAAGATAGACCTCGCTTTCAGGATGTCCCATCCTTCCGACAAAGTTTCTGTTTGTGGTTGCCAGAGCCTTTTCCCCCTTTGCAAGTATTCCCATATGGCCTCCGAGACACGGGCCGCATGTAGGAGTTGATACAACTGCTTCGGCATCAATGAATATGTCTATAAGTTTTTCCTTTATCGCCTGCTTGTAAATCTGCTGCGTTGCAGGAATTACTATCATTCTTATATTGGGATTAACCTTTCTGCCCTTAATCACATCTGCAGCCTCTCTTAAGTCTTCAAGCCTTCCATTGGTGCATGAGCCTATTACTACTTGGTCTATGGTGACATGAGAAAGCTCTGCTGCAGGCTTCGTGTTCGAAGGCAGGTGAGGGCATGCCACTGTCAAAGGTATTTTTGAACAGTCATATTCCTTTATATCCGCATACTTTGATTTCTTGTCAGATTTATAGAACTGGAAATCCCTTTTTGCCCGTCCTTTTATATATTTTCTTGTAATCCTGTCAGGTACTATGATGCCGCTTTTTCCACCAGCCTCAATAGCCATATTGCACATTGTGAGCCTGCCGTACATGGGTAGATTCGCAATTACCTCTCCTTCAAATTCCATGGCCCTGTATAATGCTCCGTCAACCCCTATGTCTCCTATTGTATGCAGTATCAGGTCTTTTCCGCCGACCCATCTATTGAGTTTACCGTGATATACGAATTTCATTGACTCAGGAACTTTGAACCAGCATTCTCCTGTTGCCATTGCTGATGCGACATCAGTAGAACCTACTCCTGTAGAAAATGCTCCTAGCGCTCCGTAGGTACATGTGTGGCTGTCTGCGCCTATGACCAAATCTCCGGGCACAACAAGCCCCTGCTCAGGAAGGAGTGCATGTTCTATGCCCATTCTTCCTACTTCGAAATAGAGAGCAAGATTATACTCTCTCGAAAATTCCCTTAACATTTTGCACTGTTCTGCAGCCTTAATATCTTTTTGCGGTACGAAATGGTCGGGTATAAATGCTATTCTATTTCTGTCAAAAACATCCTTTGCGCCAATCTTTTTGAACTCCTGGATTGCAATAGGCGCAGTAATGTCATTTGCAAGTATCAGGTCCACCTTTGCATTAATCAGTTCTCCCTGTTCGACTTTTTTCTTCCCGGCATGTGCGGCAAGTATTTTTTCTGTAATAGTCATCTCTTCTCCTGAAATGGTTTTAGCTTTTAGAAAATATTATATCTCTACTTAACGAAGATTGACAAGGGCAGGTGTTCCCCCAATTCCGATTTAGAAAAATTTGCCTCCTTGCAACTCCCCTCCACTTGTGGGAGGGGATAAAGGGGAGGGGGAACCATTCGGGTTGTTCTTCACCCTCACCCTTTCGCCTCGGCGAATCCGCTGGGGCGGAAACCCTCTCCCATTAAGGGAGAGGGGGACATTGGAATTTTCTATCTTTGTTTTGGGATAGTCAGGCCGATTGAAGAATATTTTTAATAAGGTTTTTATTGAAGGCTCGAAAGGTTACGCTTAAAAATTTTCCGGAAATGGAATCCATAAATCGTAAGGGTAATTGCGAGCGGGAAAAGCCGGGGCCTGCGGAACAAGGACCAGAAAAAAAGTTTCCAGTAATAAAATCTTTCCCTTCCTATTATCCCCAGACGAAAAACTGACTTGAAACCTGCTTTAAGGTGGCTCAAACGGAAATGAAATGTCTTTACCTTTACTGGTTTATACTCTTTTAAGAATTTTTTAACTCGTGCATAGTAATGTTTAGGAGAATAAATAGTGTGAACAACTTTTTTATAGCCGCTGATAAGTGTTTCGTGGCTCATCTTGGGTTTAAAATTAATAGAAAAGTCAGTATTGTCTCCGGATGCTGCGCTTAATAATCTGCCTTCTTCCTTTAGACGATGGTAGAGTTTGGTGCCATGGGGGGCGTTCAGCAGTCCGACCATTGCAGTAGCAATTCCGCTTTCCTGGATAAATCCAATAAGCCGTTCAAAAATAGAGACCGGATCTTTATCAAACCCAACGATAAATCCTGCCTGGACCTCTAAACCTGAATGTTGGATTTTCTTGACGCAGGCTATGAGATCACGGTTCCTGTTCTGAATCTTGCTGCATTCAGCCAGGCTCTCTTCATTTGGCGTCTCAATTCC
>Ga0214473_10002625_pt1 | contig 22046 bp, 25 predicted proteins | sample RVTome_7_FD_203509 | JGI IMG/M metagenome (GOLD analysis project Ga0214473, IMG submission 203509) | Soil microbial communities from uranium-contaminated site in the Upper Colorado River Basin, Wyoming, United States - RVT98D197 | ecosystem: Environmental > Terrestrial > Soil > Contaminated >... | reverse complement strand
CCCGCGGGACAATAACCCTTTCACGGTATTTGAAAGATGCTCTGCCAAAAGCGTTCGCGCTCTTCTTTGAAAGCCGGTGCGCCGTCGAGCCGGGTAAGCGATGCAGTAAAATCAGCCGGGAGGAGCGGAAAAGAATCGTCTCATGTTTTACAGATTTCAGAATAACTATAACAAAACCGAGGCCCATTGAAGAGGCGATTATCACGCGGGGGGGCGTATCGTTAGAAGAAATAAATCCCCAGACAATGGAGTCGCGGATAGTGCAGGGTTTATTTTTTTGTGGCGAGATGATTGATGTGGATGGAATGACCGGAGGATATAACCTGCAGGCTGCATTTTCCACGGGATATCTCGCCGGCGAATCGGCGGCACAAATCGAATAATTTCGGGGACACCATACTTAATTCCACACGGTTTGCAGAGCCGTTTCTTGACGGATAAAAGCATTCTGCCAGATAGCCTTGATGGTCTGAAAGAGGTATGGTGTCTTCGAAATGCGCCCCCGTATGTTATACACCAAATTTGATGTTGACAAATGATGGAATTCACGGTAGAGTTTTATGAGGCCCATTCAGGTCGATGTCCCGTGCGGGAGTTCCTGGACAAGCTCAAAGAGGCAGATCCAGGCGATTTCGCATCGGTTGTGGCGGGGCTCGCCAAGCTTCGAAATAGACAGTACCACAGGCCCCCTTTGTCAAAGTCGCTAGGGAATGATCTTTTCGAACTGCGGCATGTGGGCAAGCTCAATACAAGAGTGCTCTACTTCTTTGCAAAGGGGCAGAGGATTGTTGCAGTGCATGGAATCCGCAATAAGGCACAGGAGATTTCTAAAAGAGACCGCACCGTGGCTTTGGAGAGAAAAGAGGACTGGTTATCGAGGAATCCATTGTGAAAAGATCAACAAATTTTGATCGTTATCTTGAAGAGCAATTGAAGAATGCAGATTTCGCAGAAAGGTTCGGAGAGGCCGGTGAGGCTTGGGACGTGGCCATTCAATTAGCTTCTCTGCGTAAAAATGCCGGGTTGTCTCAGAAAGAGCTGGCGAGACGGGTGGGAACATCTCAACAGCAGGTCAGCCGCCTGGAGTCACCCTCGTATGAAGGTCACTCCCTTAGCATGTTGCGTCGAGTTGCAGATGCGCTCGGAGCAAGCATTCATGTTGAGATCCAACCCAAGAAACGGGGGAAACTGCCGATGGTCGCTGAAAGCAAGGCCCGGTATAGGGTTACAAGAAAAAAACAATAAACCGTTCTTCTCCCGGTAAAGAAGGGGGTCGGGGCTTTTTTCTTTGCCTCCGGGTCGCACAGGGTACCTGATCTATGGTACAAGGAGCGGGGCGTGCTGCCGCTAAAGGGCATCACCGCTAAAGGGTATCACCACCTTTATAGTTTTTATCAAAGCGGAGGGCGTCACCGCTTTTATATTGTTTATTAAAAAGGAGGTGGACACTGAAGGGCATCCCCACCTCCATATTTTTTATTAAAGCGGAGGGGGACTTCCCTGCCCGGGCACCTTCATCCCGACGCGAGGAAACGACTTGACTTACACATAAATATGTGTAATTAATATCGTTGGATGCAAACCATGGAGGAGGCCTTGTATGGAAAAACAGAATATTACCCTCTCCCTGCCAAAGGAGCTCCTGAAAAAGGGGAAATCGTTGGCTGCCAAGAAGGGGGTTTCTCTCAATGAGCTTGTCCGGGAGTTGCTGCAACAATCTGCTGAAAATGCAGAAGGGTTTCAGAGGGCGTCTGACCGGCAGATCAGACAGATGAAGGAGGGGATTCCTCTTGGCACGGGGGGAAAGATCGCCTGGAAGAGAGATGAATTATACCAGAGGTAGGTTTTTCGTCGATACCAACCTGCTGGTGTATGCATACGATTCAAGCGCGGGCAAAAAATGGGAGCTTGCATCCGCCGTTATATCCGCGCTCTGGAAGCACCGCACCGGGATCATCAGTACGCAGGTCGTCCAGGAACTTTTTGTAGCCCTGGCACAAAAGGTAGCAGATCCGATTTCGCCGAAAAAGGCCAAGGAGATCATTGCCGACCTTCTTCATTGGCCGCTGGTGGTGATTGATGCGGACAATATCCTTCGAGCCGTTGATGTACAGATCACCTACCGCCTTTCGTTTTGGGACAGCCTTATTCTGCAAGCTGCCATATCCTCACGGGCCGATTACCTTCTTTCGGAAGATCTCCAACACGGACAGGTAATAGAGGCCGTGACCATTGTGAACCCCTTTCTGGAATAAGGGGATTTATTGCCAGTTCTCTTTTCTTTGTCTCCGGGTCCAACAGGGGGTATTATGGAGGGCCGTAAAAAACCGCCTGATAGGCGTAACCTGAAGCTGACCAGCCTATGGGTAATTCGTCGAAAGGAGGGACTATCGTGAGCACGGATGTTTACACCAGACTCAGAGAATTTATGGATACGCTGCCTGCGGGATTTCCCGCTACCCCGAGCGGCGTCGAGATCCGGATCTTGAAAAAGCTTTTTACCCCGGAGCAGGCAGAGCTTGCCATGCAACTCGGCAGGGAGGCGGAAGAGGTTGGCGCGATTGCCGCCAGGATCGGGATGGATGCAGCAAAGCTTGGTCCGAAGCTGGAGGAGATGGCGCAAAAGGGCCTGATCTTCCGGAAGCGCGAGGGAGATAAAGTATCGTATCAGGCCGCCCAGTTCCTCGTCGGGGTTTACGAGTTCCAGCTCAACCGCCTGGACAAGGAATTCTGCGAGCTGTATGAGGAGTATCTGCCGCACATCGGGGGTACTCTCATGGCACTCAAGACAAAACAGCTCCGCGTCATTCCCGTGGAATCTGCGGTGGAAGCTGGCTCATCAGTGGCTTCGTATAACAGGATCCGGGAGCTCGTCAAAGAACAGGAGGTCATCTCTTTAATGCAGTGCATCTGCCGCCAGGAGCAAGGCATTCTCGGCAAGCCATGCGCCAGGCCGCCGGAGACCTGCTTCGGCTTTGGCGCATTTGGGCAGTTCTTCATAGACAACCACCTGGCGCGGGCTGTCACTACCGATGAGGCGCTGCGAGTGCTCGACCAGGCGGAGGAGGCGGGGCTGGTGCTCAACCCCTCCAACACCCAAAAGCTGGAATGGCTTTGCTGCTGCTGCACCTGCTGCTGCCCGACCCTTAAATTTGTCAAGATGATGCCGCGGCCCGTTGACTGGGTGAGATCGTACTTTCAGGCCGCGATCGCAGCCGATCTCTGCAATGCCTGCGGCGAGTGCATCGAGCGCTGCCAGGTGGCGGCAATTAAAGAAGACGAGGATCGCTCAGTGATAATCGAGGGGAGATGTACCGGCTGCGGACTATGCGTATCTGCGTGCCCGGTGGAGGCTATCTCCTTGCAGCCAAAACCCGGCATGGAAGCCCCGCCTGCGAGCCTTTTCGAGACACTCAGAAAGATCGAGATCGAGAGGAAAGCCTTAGCACGGACCAAATAGCCAGGGCGGAGACGACGCGGCCTTGCGGAGTGGCAACGTCGGCTATGGTTCGTGCGGCCCATTCTGTTTGTATCAATTGCCTTTCAGGTATATAGTTATAGCAAATCATGCCACCAGCCCTGATGCAGGATACAATTCTCAACCAGCCCCAAAGGAGGGAGCAATGAGTCATTCAGCAGCAGCCCTGAGAGTTCAGAAGATCAAAGAACCCCAAAACCTCTCCGAGCGGATAGCGTGGCTCAGGAACTACTACTTCAAAGGGGCGAGCCGCGCCTGGAACAACGAGTTCACGGCCTGGACCACGGGTACGCCGTGGGATGTCCAGTTCGATGAGATGACCTTCTACATTGTGCCCGAGACCTACGCCTTCCTCCAACCCTTCCGCGCCTCCATGCAGCAGAGCGCACGGCCGGTAAAACTCCACCCGGATTTCTGGTCGTGGAGCCTGCCCGAGCGCAAGGCCTGGTTTGTCAAAGAGGTGATGGTGCATTACGTGCCCCAGGAGATCCTGCCGGGCGACCTCATTGCAGGCGGCCGCTTCAACCTCCAGACATCCAAGTGCTGGACCAAGAAAGAGGTAAAAGAGCGCGACAGGCTCATCTATGGTACAAAGCGGGGCCCGAAGGGCGTGCGGCAGCAGATGAAGTGGTTCCACGATCATGGCTACGGCAACTCCGGGGCCACCAGCGGCCACCTCATCCCCGGATATGAGCGTGCTTTGCAGATCGGGTGGAAAGGAATCTATGAAAACCTTGAAGCGAGATACAATGCCCTGTCCGAAAAAGACAAGAAGGGCAAAAAAGGCGCCCAGCTGCGGGCCATGATCATTGCCGCACAGATGCCCAGGGCATTGGCCAGCAAGTATGCAATCCTGTGTAAGAAGCTCGCTGCATCGGAGAAGGATGCAAGCCGCAAGGCCGAGCTGAAGCAGATGGCGCGAAATCTACACCATGTTCCCTGGGAGCCGGCCAGGACCTTCTGGGAGGCTGTCCAGTCTCTGTGGCTCACTCATATGCTGGTCATGAGCGACGAGAACTACCCAGGGCCGGGCGTCTCCTTCGGGAGGATTGATCAGTACCTGCTGCCCTTTTGGCAGTACTCGCTGAAAAAAGGCATGGACCGGGAATTCGGCAAAGAGATACTGAAATGCTTCTGGATCCACGCCAACACGGTGTACGACGCCATGATCCGTATCGGCAACCAGGGCATCACCTCGGGCTACGGACAGCTCATTACGCTTTCGGGTGTGGGGCCCGGCCACAGGGACATGACCAATGACCTGTCCTACGCCATGCTGGAGGTCATCGATGAGATGTCGCCCATCCTGGAGCCCAAGCCCAACGTGCGTCTCCATCAAGGCAGCCCGGAAGCGCTCCTGGACACAGTGGTAGACATGATCTCGGTGAGTCAGGGTGCACCCTTCCTGCTCAACTTCGACGAGCGCTCCATGGCCGGGATGCTGCGTGAGGCCACGAAGGCCGGCGTCACCCATCTCATTAACGCGAACAACGTGCACGACTACGCACCCGTCGGCTGCCTGGAGAACACCATGCAGGGCAACGACCGTTCCGGCACGGTGGACAACAACCTCAATCTCTTGAAGTCCGTGGAACTTGCCCTGAACAACGGCAAAGACCTCCATGTGTTTGTGGACCCTATTACGGGCAAGAGCGAGAAGATCAAGCAGGACGGCCCCAAGACCGGCATGGCGACGGTCTTGGCCACCTGGGAGCAGTTTTGGAAGGCGTATGCCGAGCAGACCAGGTTCAGCATCAAGCGCTGTGCCGAGCTCTATGAAAAGTCGGAGTCCATCAGGGCCAGGTTCTGCCCCACGCCCTACCTGTCCTGTCTGGTCAAGGGTTGCGCGGAGAAGGGCCTCGATATCACCGAGGGTGGAGCCGAGCTGAGCTTCACCACGCTGGAGGCGCTGGGCTTTGCCACCACCGTGGACTCTTTGCTGGCCGTCAAATACCTCGTCTTCGACAAGAAGGAGTGCACGATGGCGGAACTGATCGATGCGCTGAAGGCCAACTGGGAAGGCCGGGAAAAGCTGCAGGCCCAAGCCCGATTCAAGGCCCCCAAATACGGCCGGGACGACGACGAGGCGGATGCCATGGCCAAGGCCGCGATGGAACTATGGTGCGAGGAGACGTGGAAATACAAGACCGTCTCCACAAACCGCCGGTTCCGGCCGGGCATGCTGAGCTGGAACTACTGGGTGGGCGACGGTTTTATTCTGCCGGCAAGCCCGGACGGCAGACCGAAAGGGAGATTCCTGTCCAACGCCATCTGCCCGACCAACGGCGCCGACATCAACGGTCCCACGGCCAACGTCAACTCCGTGGGCAAGGCCATGGGCGGCAGGGATGCGGCAGGCAAGGGCGATTTTCAGGGGTATTACAACTGCCTGCCCAACGGCGCGAGCCACACCATCACCATCAACCCCTCGCTGCTGAGAGACCCGGAACACCAGGCCAAGTTCAAGGCCTTCCTGAGGGGATATATGGAAAATGGAGGAAGCGCTTTGCAGATCAACATACTCGATGCCGATACGCTGCGCGACGCCCAGAAGCGGCCGGAAGACTACCGTTCACTGCTCGTCCGGATCACGGGTTACAACGCGTATTTCACCAGCATCGGGCGCGAGCTGCAGGACGAGGTCATCGCGCGGATCAGCCACGGGTCGCTGTAGGCTCCGGATGAGCGCCAACGAAAAAGATATGACAGGGACAATACTCAGAATACAGCGTATGTCCACCGAGGACGGGCCGGGCATCAGGAGCACGGTCTTCTTTAAGGGCTGTCCGCTGGCGTGCGTCTGGTGTCACAACCCGGAGGGTATCTCGCCCAGGAAGCAGATCCACTGGGAGAAGACGAGGTGCATCGGCTGCCGGAGTTGTATCGAGGCCTGCATACAAGGGGCCCTCGCGACGACGGAAACCGGTATTGCCATCGATCGATCAACGTGCGACTCCTGCGAAGCGTGTGTGCAGGCCTGCCCATCCACTGCCATGGAGATCTACGGAGAAGACTGCGGGCCGAATGATGTGGCGCGCGAGGTACTGAAGGATAAGACATATTTCCAGAAGTCCGGCGGTGGAGTGACGCTGTCGGGTGGCGAGCCCACGATGCAGTCCCTTTTTGCCAAAGGGCTGCTTTCCTCTTTCAAGCAGGGCGGCATCCATACCGCTTTGGACACCTGCGGGCACTATCCGTGGGAGACACTGGATGAACTCCTGCCCTATACCGACCTGGTGCTGTATGACCTCAAGGAGATCAACGCGGATAAACACAAGGCATTCACCGGTGCTTCTAATACCAGGATACTCGAAAACCTTATCCTGCTGAGCCGCTTCATGAAGGAGCACAGCCTGCCCGGCGAGCTCTGGATACGCACACCCCTGATACCGGGCTGCACGGCCACGCCGGAGAACCTCCGGGGCATCGGCATGTTTATCAAGGAGCACGTGGGGGCATCTGTCAGCAGATGGGAGCTATGCACCTTCAATAACCTGTGCATCCATAAATACGAGGGGCTGGGGAGCGAGTGGGCGTTTCGGAAGGCCGCCCTCCTCTCCCGGGATGAGGCGGAAGGATTCGCCTCTCTGGCACAGGAATCGGGGATCGACCCAGGGATCGTCTCTCTGAGCGGCCCCATGAGAGAGGCCGACACAGATGAATCTCGGGAAGACAAGACACATACAGGCGTCGCCCGGAGCAATGCCTGCTGATTGCGGAGTCAGGGAGGTTGAGCATGAGAAAGACATGGACACGTTTCGCTGAGATTGATCTGAAGCAGTTCGAGCCCGAGGCCAAAGTAGGGTTGATCGCTACCGTCAATCAGGAAGGTCTGCCCCATATCACTCTCATCACGGCCCTGCAGGCAAAAACGCCGGACAAGCTCATCTGGGGTCAGTTCTCGGAAGGACAAAGCAAACAGAATGTGAAGACCAACCCTAAGACCGGCTTCCTCATCATGACCCTGGACAGGAGCCTCTGGCGGGGCAAGGCTCTCTGGACTCATCAGACTACCCATGGCGAAGACTACGAGATGTTCAACAACAAACCCATGTTCCGCTATAACGCCTACTTCGGCATCCACACCGTGCACTACATGGATCTCATAGAGACCTACGGCAGGGAATCCCTGCCCCTTCTACAGATCGGGCTGGGAGCAATTTTGACGAAGGCCGCGAAGTCCGCCGCTAGGCAAGAGAGTACTACCACGCGTATCCTGAAACCCTGGGCCGAAGGCCTGTTCAACCGCCTCGACGCGATCAAGTTCCTCTCTTACGTGGGCGATGACGGTTTCCCGGCAATCATACCGCTTATCCAGTGTCAGGCGGCAGACAGCACGCGGCTCGCCTTTTCTCCCCTGGCCTATCATGAAGAACTCGGCGCCCTGCGGCAGGGTTTATCCGTAGCCATCTTCGGCCTTACCATGGAGATGGAGGATGTTCTGATCCGCGGAGTTTTTGCCGGGTTTGGAAAGCACCGGGGGGTCACGCTGGGAAGCGTGGATATTAGCTGGGTCTATAACCCTATGCCGCCCAAGCCCGGACAGATCTACCCTGTACAGAAACTCAGGGCCGTGGTGAACTTCTAATCCCATTTTTAACTCTTTCGTGCATTCATTATCCAAGGCCCAGTAACGATGGAGCGGATAGTTACGACAAGGGGGACGTGCATAAGAGAGGGGCTGGGTGTTCCCTCCATTGAAAGGAGCAGGGGTTACCGCTAAAGGGTATCACCGCTAAAGGGCGTCACCACTAAAGGGTATCACCACCTTTATATTTTTTATCAAAGCGGAGGGCGTCACCACTTTTATATTTTTTATTAAAGAGGTAGGGGACGCCGCTAAAGGGCATCACCACTTTTATATTTTTTATTAAAGAGGTAGGGGAGATGAAGCTATCGAATAATTCTCATGGTTTTACTCTTACAGAACTCCTCATCGTGCTGCTCATCATCGGCATCCTGGCTGCGATTGCCATCCCGAACTATATGAAGTTCATCAACAAAATCAGAGAAATGGCGGGATGGTAATGCCCGCGTGCTCCAGCCGCCAGCAGCGACATTGACCTTGAAACCGATCCTTTGAGGCATTAGCTTATTCCTATGACTTTCGACCTATTCATAGATATCTCCAAGCTTGCTCACGGTTCCTTCAACACCTTGCTGGCGCTTGTCTTTCTGTACCAGGCCCGGATGGGGCTTTCGATCAGAAGGGGGAGGAAAAGGGGCGAATCTCGGGTTATCGCCATGAGAAGACACAGGAGGCTCGGTCCTTTTCTTGTCGTCCTGGGCCTGTTGGGATACTGCCTTGGCCTGATCCTGGTCTCAATCGACAAAGGGCGGCTGTTGGAATACCCGCTCCATTTGGCCGTCGGGTCATTGATTGTGCTCTTTCTTCTCGGCCAATATGCAGTCTCCAGAAAAATAAAGGGGCCGGAATCATCGTGGAGAACGCCTCATCTCGCCATCGGGGTGGGGATCATCTGTCTCTACGTGTTACAGATAGTTATCGGTGTAGGGGTCTTGATGGGGTGAGAAGTGTGTCGTATAACGACACATCCCCTCCTTATAGAGATATCTAAATAGGAGGGGGAGGGTATTGTTGTAGAGTGTGTCGTATAACGACACATCCTTGCAATTATATAGAGATATCTAAAAGTCGCGCACTTCTCCGTATGGAAATCCAAATGACGTGATGTCGCACAGCGACAGAGGAGGTGAATCATGAAGTATCAAAAATTGCTATTCGTCATTGCCGCAGTAGTGATCGCCCTTTGCATATCGGCGAGCGCGAAGGAGTCCGTAACCGTAGTACCAGTTGCCAAGGATGGTGTTCAGAGGGTGGAAATCGCAGGTGGCAGCTACTTCTTTAAACCGAATCATATAGTCGTAAAAGTCAACATCCCCGTGGAGTTGAAGGTATCAAAAGAATCGGGTCTCGTCCCTCACGACATAGTCGTCAAATCCCCCGAGGCCGGAATAGAATTTCAGGAGAGTCTGAGTTCAACCCCCAAAATCATAAAGTTCACCCCGACCAAGGTTGGGAAATATCCCATCTATTGCAGCAAGAAGGCCCCCTTCTCCAAGAGTCACCGCGCAAAAGGCATGGAGGGCGTCATAGAGGTGGTTCCGTAGATTGCAGGGGCCACATCTGCGCCAAGGTCAAGGGGTAGCCGGGGACCGGTAGATGCACCGGACGTGGCGCGTCGTTTTGCCACGCCGGTGCACCCCCGTTGGTATTCCTTTGATAGCGCGCTTGTGCCTCGTGATATTCACCGAAACCTCCCATGATCCGCTCGATCGCGTCCCTCAGGTTTTACCCTCATGGAGCTTTTAATAAGGCTGCTCATCATCGGCATCCTGGCGGCCATTGCGCACCCGAACTATATGAAGTTCGTTCAAAAAATCAAAGAATTGAGTGGGTGGTAACATGAGCGTGCCTGTACCGGGGCGGTACCAAGCTAATCATTTGAATCGTAAGTTTATATCGAAAAAAATAGGGGCACTGTGGGACTGCGGGCTGCACATTTGGGATTAAGATAATCCTTAATGAAAGTGGAAGGATGGACAATACAAATCGTGCAAATATAAAAGCAGGCTTACGGGTCTTAATTGTATTAAAGAAAGACCAGCATTCTGGAAAACTAACCGAAGGTATAGTGAAAGACATTTTGACGAAATCTCCTACTCACTTCCATGGTATTAAAGTCCGCTTAGAAAGTGGTGAAATTGGTCGTGTAAAAAAAATAATGTAAGCAAAGGGCCTGGGGGGCAGGGCTTGCCTTACCAACTCCTTGAGCCTCGGCAATGACCTTACAGCGTCCCGGATCGAAACGGGGAACGGTCTTAAATAATGCAAATACTTAGCTTACTCCTTCCTTGTTCAGGCGCCGTCTTCACCCCCTGTTCATTCCCCATTGATTCCATCCCTATTTGCTGGTATCTTAGAGGCAGCCTTTTTTTGCAATTGAGGAATCACCTCAGTGAAGCGTAAAAAATTGCTCAAACGGCTCTCCGAGGGGCATTTGAGAAATGTTGCCTTTGGAGACGTAGTAACTATGGTTGAAGGATTTGGTTTTCGGCTGGTGCGCACGAGCGGGAGTCATCATATTTTCTCACATCCTGATGTGGCGGAACTGGTTAATCTGCAAGACGTAAAGGGTGAAGCCAAACCTTACCAGATCCGTCAGTTTCTGCGGTTGGTCGAAAAGTACAATCTCAAATTGGAGGAAGAGGAATGAGCGATTACCATATCAACATTTTTTATAGCGACGAAGATGGCGGCTACATCGCCGATATCCCCGACCTCGATTCCTGCTCTGCTTTCGGTGAAACTCCTGAGCAGGCCCTGGAGGAAGTGGAAAAAGCCAAAAAGGCATGGATTGAAGCGGCGCATCAATCCGGCAAGCCCGTGCCATCCCCCCGTTATCGGCCAGTGATATACCAGGTCTCGCACTGAAAAGACCGAGAGGGGAGACTTGTGGGTCAAATCTTCATTAGGTATGATTATTGAAAACAGGGGAAGGAGGGTGGCGATGAAGGTTGCCGCGAAGTCCATAAATCCTGAGGATTATATTCTGTCCGTGCTTTCTCCCGAAGATCGTCTTGATGCAGCTTTTAAGATTGCTAAAGAGGCATTCAAGAATTCAAAATTGACTATGACGGATATCGATAATGCCGTCATATCAGTGAGGAGAAAGGCTTACGGAAAGAAAAGATAGAGTAGTTATCGATAATGACCTCCTCGCTATGCACTCGTTACCCTTTCAATTAAAAATATTAACCACACGAAAATTTATAGAATATACATGGAAATAATGCTCTCCGGGGATGGGGAGTTAGGTCTTGCCTTTTGCCTGGGGAGCGAATTTTTATCCTTGACTTTTTCCAGGCCCGCTGGCACATCTGTTCCGTGAAGGTATCCGGAACGACCCCATCGCACAAAGCGACTGCCCCGGTATCGCATTCCCGGCCCTTCTACGGCTGGTGGGTTGTGCTGGCGGGCACGGCGGTGTTGTTTGTCTCCTCCGGCATCGGGTTTTACAGCCACGGCGTCATTCTGGACCCCCTGCGAAACCTGCACGGCTGGTCGAAGGCAACGATATCGTCCGCCATTACACTCTATTTTGTCACGGCCGGCATCAACGGCTTTCTCATCGGCCGCCGCATCGACCGATACGGGCCGAAGTGGGTGCTCGTACTTGGTTCCCTGGCCATCGGTTCAGGGTATTGCCTGTTGAGTCTTATCACGGCGAAGTGGCAGCTCTACGCGGCATATCTGGTGATGGCAATCGGGTTTAGCTGTATCAATATCGTACCGATAAACACCCTCATCGCCAACTGGTTCATACGCAGGCGCGGCTTCGCGATGAGTCTCGCCAACACGGGGCTGAGTCTTGGCGGCATCGTGCTGGTGCCGTTGGCGAGCTTCGTCATTGTGCAGTGGGGACTGGGCAGCGCCCTCCCCCTCTTAGGGGCGCTGGGCTGTATCATCATTATTCCTATGGCGCTCTTCGTTATTAAGCAGCGCCCCGCCGATCTCAACCAATTCCCTGACGGCGAGACACGGCGGACTTCGGCAGTGGAACCGGGCGGCTTGTCGCTGAGCCACGCCATCCAGTCCCGGGTGTGGACCCGGGTCGAGGCCATGCGCACGATCGCCTTTTGGGCGATTGTGAGCGCCTTTTTGCTCGCCCTGGGGGGCCAGGTGGCCTTTTTGATACATCAGATCTCATTCCTCAGTCGATATCTCGGCATAACCGGGGCGGCCACCGCGGTGAGTATCACCGCCTTTGCCAGTGTTATCGGCCGGCTCGTGCTGGGCACCTTTGTCGATCGTTTGGACAAGCGGTACGTAGCCATGGCGTGCTTTCTGCTGCAAGGTGCGGCGGTGCTCACCCTCGCCTATTACAACCACGTGGTCATACTCTACCTCGGCACCTTTGTGTTCGGCCTGACCATGGGATCGATTCTTATGGTGCAGTCGCTGATTATCGGAGAATGCTTCGGGCTTGCCTCGTTTGCTACGGTGTCGGGATTCACCGGGCTCTTTACGATGTCGGGCGCGGCATTCGGCCCCACGTTGGCGGGGGTCATCTATGATGCAACGGGGAGTTATCAGACGGCGTTTACCATATTTGCCGCCCTCAGTATGATTGCGATGATCGTCATCTTCTTTGCCCGGCCACCGAGACCGGGCGCTGAGGTAGCGGATCCGGTTGGGTTCCAATCGGGCCGTGGCCCGCGATGAAAGGGCCGCGTGGGGGCCGGGTCTTGCCTTTAGCCTGGATAAAGCCGCCTGGTTGCGTGCAACTGCCGGTGAGAAAATAAAAGGCGACGGGGTTGTTTATTAAAAAAATGGTGTGTCATCCGGACGGAAGAATTTACCCAAAGGATACACCCACGAAATACAGGTATTGCCTGATATACATTTTCGGCTGATTTTAATACAATGGTGTCTTCAGGGCCCCCAAAGGTAGATGAAAATGGATGGGCGAAGTCTGTCACGAGAAAGGAATCGACTATGCTTTGGGCCATATGGGCGATTCTCTTAATTTTGTGGCTTCTGGGCTTGGTGAGCGGCTACACGATGGGTGGGGTCATTCATATCCTGCTGGTCATCGCCATCATCGTGTTAGTGGTCCGACTTATGCAGGGACGAAAAATATTCCAGCGATTTGGCCCCTTGCCGGAGAGGAAAGGAGATCAGCTCTTATGAAACTGATAATGCTTATTGGTGTTTTTTTAATCATCCTCGGGGTAGTGGCTCTTGTCTACCAGGGCATTACTTACACAAGCCGCGAGAAGATCATTGATAGTGGCCCCATCCAAGTTACCCGTGAGACCAGAAAGATCATCCCGCTGTCACCCCTTTTTGGCGGCATAGCGCTTGCGGGTGGAATTGTGTTGGTCATCATGGGAGCCAAAAATAAGCGCTGACAGCTCTCGCCTAAAAAAGAAAGGGAGGTAATACGGATCTTATCATAGACCCTTTTTTTGGTGATCGCGGATCGGCCGGCCGGATCGCTAACGTAGGTAATTGAAATTATCTCCACTAAAAGAAAAAAAGAAGAGAGGAGAAAAATGCCATGGGAACCATTCTGATCGTCATCTTAGTCGTCGTGCTTATCGCCGCCCTGCCCACCTGGCGCCACAGTAGGTCCTGGGGCCGTTATCCCAGCGGCGTCATCGGACTGATCCTTTTGATTTTAATCATCCTGTTACTACTGGGGCGGATTTGAGGTAGCTTTGCGGCATATGAATTAATCCTCGGGAGTCTTGGGATCAGGTCTCGCCTTTTTGCCTGGATAAAGCCGCATCGTTGCGTGCATAGCCGCCAAGAGACTACCAGCGCGTTGCCCCGTGCCGGAGCTGTCCCCCCTCCCCGCCTGGGGATCTTCGACTAATCCCCCCAGGCGGGGAGTCAAAAAGGAGGTGGGCAACGATGATGCGGTCAATCCAACGCGAGTCACACAAAACTTTGCTAAGGAGGAAGAAGATGAAAAGATTTATTTTAGTCGTCATCAGTTGTATTTTTGTTGTGGCATTGACCGGCCGGTATAGCTTTGCCCAGACGGGCTGCTGCAAGAAGGGGGAGATGAAGCAGCAGGGCATGAAAATGGATGAAGGGATGATGAAACAGATGACGGAGAAATGCCAGCCGATGATGAAGCACAAGATGTACGGCTGCATGATGAAGCAGGAAATGATGCAGATGATGATGGACATGATGAATATGCAGGAAAAGATGATGCAGGGTCCTAATGCTGCCGAGAAAAAGCAGATGATGAAGGATATGGCACAGATGAAAGAAAAGATGCAGCAGATGATGTCGATGCATATGGATATGACGGGGAGGGATGATTCGCAGTCAAAACTTGAGTGTGCCGAGCAGTGGCTCAAAAAGGCTATAGACCTTCATGAATTGCACATGAAAGACCCTACAACTACGACTGATGCCTCTCAAATAGAACTGATGGACCAGATAAAAAAAGCATATGGCTGTATTACAGGAACGGATCCTGACATGAGCGGGACACAGTCGCAAGAAGTTGAGGGCAAAGAACCAAAAAAAGCAGAGCCCTCCAAGACTGATCCGCATAAACATTAAAAGGATTCAGGGTCACATCTTCCTTTGTCAATTAAAAAGTAGGGCAAGAATGGGGTCAGCATGCGGAGGGCAAGGGAGGGTCAGGCCTATCTTCTTTTCCTCCGGGGAAAGGCTTGGGATCAGGGATTGCCTTTTGCCTTGATAAGGGGACAGAAGCGTTCCTCACGGGCGACCTCTTTTTTCACCTTCCAAGCGGAAAATTAACCCTGGTATTGCATGAGACGGGATGATACTATCCTTAAATATTTTTTAAGAAAAGAGGGCGTAGTGATGAAACTCTTATTGGTTTCACCTTATCAGAGGATCGGCAGAAAGAGATTGAGAGCTATTACCATCCCTCAATTAGGTCTTCACATTCTGGCCTCACTGACGCCGGATGATGTCGATATTACCGTTGTCGATGAAGAAATCAGGGAGATAGATTTTTCTTCTGATTTCGACCTGGTTGGGATTTCTTGTATGACGGCCACGGCCAATAGAAGCTATCAATTATCCGACATATTTAGGCGAAGAGGTTCCAAAGTCGTTCTCGGCGGAATTCATCCCACCATCTTACCGCAAGAAGCCATCCAGCACGCCGATGCCGTTGTCATCGGAGAGGCAGAAGGCTGTTGGGCGGATGTCATCAATGATTTTAAAAAAGGAAAGCTCCAGAAATTCTACCATGTACCGGAACCTGATCTTGCAAAGGTTCCTTTCCCGAGGCGGGATTTTCATATCGACAAGGCGCTCTTTAACTGTGTAGGGCTGGTGACGACCAGGGGGTGTCCGTACGCCTGTGAATTTTGTTCGGTGACGGATTTCTATGGCAGGAAAATCAGGCATAGACCGGTTTCCATGGTTGTTGAGGATATCAAACGATCCGGTTCAAAGGCATTTTTGATCTTAGACGATAACGTCACCGGACACCCGCAATATTCCAAAGAATTATTCGAAGCTTTGATACCCCTGGGCATCCAGTGGGTGGGGCAAAGTTCCATATCCCTGGCGAAAGACAAGGAAATGCTGAAATTATGTCGCCTCTCGGGCTGTGGGGCCCTATTCTTTGGGCTTGAGTCCGTGTCGCTTTCCAGCCTGACGGGAATGAAAAAAACGCTTAAATCTATAGAAGAGACTGAGGAGGCTATTAAGATTATCCAGGATAATGGTATCGCCGTTCACCCCTCCATTATTTTGGGGTTTGATACGGATACGGAAGCCATTTTTGATGATACCCTGGAATTTTTGGCGAGGACTAAACTTCCCACGCTGGCTTTAAATGTTCTCACGCCCTATCCCGGAACACGAATATACCGGCGTTTCAAAGATCAGGGGCGAATCATATCTCACGATTGGAGCCATTACGACCACCATACCGTCGTGTTTCAGCCCAAGAACATGACTCCCCAGGAGCTTTCCGAGGGATTCCAGTATGTCCAAAGCGAGTTTTATTCTTTCTCTTCGATCCTTCGGCATATTCCATTTCTTTTCAGAGTTTCTCCTATAAACCTCAGGCGGATCGTGCTTTTCCTGGCACTTAATTTCGCCGGTAAAAACGTGGTGAAATATATCGATACATCCCTTGAGTGGGCTCATAACAACGAAAAGTGGAATTCCCAGAATATTCGGCTCGATGATAAAGTCTTACAAGGAAGCAACGTCCTCTCTCCAGATCAAGCCCATCTCCCGCTTCAGTCTTTAGAGGACGGTAGCCTGTGAAGACAACATCGGAGGGTCGAATCTTCATTCGGGGGTGGATAGGGATCAGGTCTTGCCTTTTTGCCCGGCTAAAGCCGCGTTTTTGATTGCTGAAACCCAATGGATTCCGCCCTGAAGGGCGCGGAAAGGAGCAACTATGCGATCATTTGCTATTTTTGTAGCGGCTGTTTTGCTTGGACTCGGCGGAATGGCAATTGATTATGCCCACGCGGGCTCCTGTGCAGGGGTTGTTTGCCCTGCCGGAGAAACGTGTGTCAACGGTCAATGTTATCCGATAGATTGCACTGCGTGCCCCTCGGGCATGTGCAATCCGGATGGCACCTGCATCGTGGTATGCCAGGGCGTTATATGCCCGCAAGGACAGGTATGCGACAGAGGCCGCTGCGTTGAGCCTGCCTGCCAGTGGGTTGTCTGCGATCCCGGATTGGTGTGCTCGGGCGGCCGCTGCGTTCCTGATCCTTCTCTTTGCCTGGGGGTTGTCTGCGACCCCGGATACGCATGCGATAGAGGCAAGTGCGTTGATGCCCGCTGCCAGGGGGTTGTCTGCGATTCCGGATTGGTGTGCTCGGGCGGCCGTTGCGTTCCCGATGTCCTCTGCAAAGGGGTTAGCTGCGGCCTCGGCAAAGTTTGCGACAAAGGCAGCTGCGTTCCCGATCCGCGCTGCCAGGGGGTTGTCTGCGCCGCCGGATCGGTGTGCGACCAGGGCCGCTGTGTTTCCGATCCGTGCCAGGGGATTATATGCCCGACCGGCAAGGTCTGCGATAGAGGCCGCTGCATTGATCCGCGCTGCCGGCAGGTTATTTGCAAGCCGGGGACAGTGTGCGAGCAAGGCCGCTGCGTCAAGGACCCGTGCTGGCGTGTTCTGTGCACAAAAGGGTATGTATGCGTCAAAGGCCGCTGCGTTCCCGCACCTTAAGGGCAAACACCGGGGGTCGCATCTTTATCCTTGCCTTTGCAAAGAACCGATGGCAGATCTTAAGGTATATAACCCTTGCACGGAGGAGAGATCATGAGACGGCATCCATGGATAAGCGCCGTCATTGCAGTAACGCTCATCTTCAGCTCGCTCGCCATAGGTTACACTGCCGCCGACATCCCAATTGCAGCAACAGAGCGTTGGCAATCGGCTGCCGATGGCGGTAGCGACAAGGGGATGTGGACGATCTCCAAGAAGCCGGATGGGCAGGTGGCGGTGAGCGGAGTCTGGACGTATCTCGGCACCGTTAACTGTCCCTTCACGGGAGGCAGCGCGCAGATCTCAGGCCCTGTTCTTTCGTTCATTGCTACGGGTACGGCGACGGATTCTTCCGCCCCGTCGGGATTTCAGGATTCCCCTTTTACCCTGCAGGTCAAGGGCGAGATGAGGGGCGGAAAGGGGAGCGGATCATATGCCATGAGATTTACCACGGCAGGGTGGCCGCAGGATTTTTCAGGAACATGGACAGCGACACGGATAGCAGGCGGAAGCATAACAGAGTAAGGTTCTGTTGGCCTTGAGGGGCAGGGGGGCTCGATCGCCCGTCCCCTTGAGCCTGGGCGATGACGCTTAAAAGGCCTCGGGTCGAAACAGGGGCCGCCCTTACATAATTCAAAAACTTAATTGATGCCGCCGCCTTTCCCCTTTCACGACGCCGTCATAAACCCTTTTTCCTTCCTCATTGATCCCATCCTTGTTTGTTGGTATCTTATGGAAGTTCCCGCCACAAAGATGATTGACGAAGGAGATGAAGAACCTGAGCGCAAGGCAATCCCCCCTTGGAGGAAGATCATGGATGACAAAGCCGATCCGAGATGCGTCTTTTGTGAAATAGTTGCAGGGAAGGCCCCTGCCCATCGCATCTACGAAGACGAGCTCTCCCTGGGGATACTGGACATCAACCCCTTCACCGAGGGGCACTGTTTGGTTATCCCGAAGCGGCATTGCCCCTGGTGGCACGAGCTTACCGAGGAGGAAACCGGGAGTCTCTTCCGCGTGGCCAGGGTTATAGCCCAAAAACTTATGAAGGCGTACGAGCCGGACTTTGTCTGTCTGTATGCCCGCGGCAGGAGGATACCCCATACCCATATCTTCCTGATACCTACCACGAGCGGGGATCTCCTGGACCGATTTTTCAACAGCGTGGAGAAGCTTCAGGAATCGTCGGAGGAGCTCTCCGCGCTTAGAGACCGGGCCGCCCTTGAGGCGGTAGCTGCAAAGCTCAAGGATACAGAGGCGGCATAACGAAGAGGCCGGGAAAGGGGATGGCCTGAACTATCCCCCCAACGTAACTCCCCCTGCCCTGCCGAGGCACACCCCCCTTTTCATCCCCCGTGTGAAAAAATGGGGTCAGCATTCCGTGGGCAAGGCAGGGTTCAGGTCTTTTTCTTCTAGGCTACGGATTTTAGAGGATTTTGCGGGGCCTTCCTTCCCGAAATCAGAAAGCGGTTTTCCCTTTTTCATATTCCTTGTGGGTGAATTTTCCGGTTTCAATGGGGATAGCCACTTTTATCAGAAGGGTGAAGACGAGAAGACCCGCCGCCCAAATTCCGAAGGAGACCATGAGTTCCAGGGCATTAGGGATATAGTCGGAAATCTCTCCTAAAGGATCCGGGATGAATCCCGGTATGACAAAACCGGGTCCTTTCTCAATCCACACCCCGATGATCATGAGCAAACAGCCCAGATTGAGAGTGGTCAATCGTTTCCGGGTTTGAGGAATCAGAAAGAGGATGAAGGCAATGACATTCATCGCCATTGCCGCCCATATCCAGGGAACAAGGGGATGGTGACCGTGGAGGCCTTCAAACAGATATTTGAATGAGTCAATATGGACGGTATAGGAATAGTATTCTTTAAATAGTTCGGCGCCGAGGAGAAAGAGGTTGAGAAACATGGCATAGGCGATCAGTTCGGCAATTTTGAACAATGCCTTGTCCTCAATCCTGAAGCGGGATAGCTTGCGGATCACCTGAAAGATAATGATCATGATGGCAGGTCCCGAGCACAAAGCGCTCGCCAGAAATCTCGGGGCCAGAATCGAGGCATTCCAGAAAGGGCGTGCGGCCAGGCCGTTATAGAGGAAGGCCGTGACCGTGTGAATGGCGACCGCCATGGGGATGGAGATGAGGATGAAAGGAAGGATAAATTTCCAATTCGGTTCTTTCCGGTAGTAGAATTTGACCAAAAGATAGACAGAGATGAAAAGGTTTAAGAACAAATAGCCGTTCAGGGCGAGAACATCCCACGCGAGAAGGGATTGGGGAAAGTTCATGATGCCGACGAAGGGGAGCATATGCCAGAACCGGTCGAGTCTCCCGAGGTCGGCCATGACGAAGAGGATGGCCATGACAATGGAGGCGGCGGCAAAAAGCTCTCCCAGAATGACAATTTCTTTGATCGGTTTGAATGAGTAAATATAGGAGGGGATCACCAACAGGACCGCTGCCGCAGCCATTCCGACCAAATAAGTGAAATTGGCGATATAGAGCCCCCAGGACACCTGATCCGTCAAGTTGGTTCCTATAAGACCGGCATCATGCTGCCGTAAATAGAATATAAGACCGACCAGGATGATGGCCATGAGAAAAAAGCACCAGGCGTAATAGGCTTTTCCTCCCCTTACCACAAGGATCAGAGTCCTCCTATAAAAATGCCATGCTTCCAATAATGTATTCTGCCAGCTGCTCATCAGGTTCCTATGCTTCAAAGAAGTAATAAAACTTGGGCTCCGTATTCAAATCTTCTTTAAGCCGAAAGGTTCTTTTGTTGTCAATGATATATCTAATCTCACTGTTTGAGTCTAAAAGGTTGCCGAATTTTCTGGTTCCGGTCGGACAGGCCTCCACGCAGGCAGGATATCTTCCCTCTCTCACCCGCTGGATGCAAAAGGTACACTTGTCCACTGCCGATTTCATTCTCGGCCGATTCCCGAGGTAGTGGACAGAGGAATTTACCTCATCTTTGGGAATATTGGGCTCTCCCCAGTTAAAGACCCTGCCTTTATACGGACAGGCAGCCATACAATACCGGCAACCAATACACCAGTTGTAATCGACCACAACCAATCCATCCGGCTCCTTCCACGTGGCATGGACCGGACAGACCTTGACACAAGGAGGATTTTCGCACTGCTGGCACTGGACGGGCATATAGGTAAACCCTTCTTCCGGTACCAGAGATGGGTTGTAATAGTGTTCTGATTCATCAAGCTTGGTCAGATTTCCTCTCTTGAGCCTGAGGACCCTGATCCAATGGGACTGACGTTTATTGCGGGAATTATTATTTTCCTTTACGCAGGCATAGACGCACCTTCTGCAACCGATGCACCTTGAAAGATCCAGGCCATATCCCCAAAGGGTATTCGGAAGGGCCTCCTGCGTGCTGATCTGGAATTCCTTCCCGTATTTTTTCAGGTATCTTTGTTCCAGCTTGGCAATCATCTGTTTCTTTTCTTCGGCAGTCATTTCACGGAAATTTTTTTGCAGGAAGTCTTCGGCTTCTTCTCTCGAACAGGAGGAAAGAAGAGGAACCGAGAGGCCGGCCAAGGCGGTGAATGACGCAGTACGGATGAATTCTCTTCGGGTGTATCGTTTATCTTCCATGTTCCTATTCCAGAGGCCGGAGGGGCGGGGGCTCCGGTTTTATCGGTTTGAATTTCGGGTCATGAGGATTATGGCAATTCACACAGAGGTAATAAGTTCTTTTTCCCCCGGAAAAGTATCCTGTCCTTTTGCCATGAATGCCGGCCTTCCAGTCTCTATAGACAGTGCCATGGCACTCGCCGCATAGCCGGTAACTCGCCGTGAACGAGATGAGCTCCCCATTGTAAAGTCTCAGTTTATCGCGGTTATTTGAATTATGGCAATCGAGACACCATCGCAAGTTCTCCGCATGGCGAAGCTTGATCTGTGTATGCTCTTCCTTGAGCTCTCGCCTTTTTCGATTTACTTCCAGGGAGGCGTGGCAGTTACTACAGGGAAAGCTTCCCTCCGGCATGGGGGGGGGAGCAACCGGGAATTCTTCCTCCGCCCCCTTGGCAAAGGCAATAAAATAGATGCCTAACAGAATTGTTCCTACTAGGATGGCTTTGGTTAATCTTTTCATTTTTGCATCATGAATTAAACCGACCGCACGCCCTCACTGCTAGTTCGAAGCAGGTGCTCGTCTGCGGATGTCGTCTTCTTCCCAGGGTGGGAGTATCTTGACGAGGGCGAAGAGGATGACGAAGGGAAGGATAAGAAATGCCAGCGATACCAGCAGCCCTTCCATGCCGCCGATGCCTATTTTGTACGTGGTGAGGCCCCTGAAGCTTTTCGAAAACAACTGACCTCCGATGACCACGTTCCACCGCGTGGCGAAGATGCCTACCTGAACAAGGATGGCCGATACGAAATAGATAAGTCGCTTCAGCTCTGCGGGAAATCTGAAGATCTTGACAGAGGCGATGGCAATAAGCGGCAGTAACATGCCCAAGAGCACTTGTATGACGATGAGGCTTACGAAAATCCTCTGCGAGATCATCTGGCCGATGATTTTGATGGATTCCTCCGCTTGGTAGACCCGCTGGATAAAGTCAAGCCCCTCAAGGGTGAAATCGATGAGCATCATATAGAAAAGGAAGCTTGCCAGCTTATCAAGGCAGGCCATGTCGAGTTTCCGACGCCTAAAAAGTGTGATGACCATATAGAGAAAAAGCATGAGGGCAATACCGGAGACGGTGGCGGAGAAGAGAAAGACGATGGGCATGAGCACGCTGGACCACCAGGGGTTTGCCTTCACAGAGC
>Ga0214473_10002624_pt1 | contig 22050 bp, 24 predicted proteins | sample RVTome_7_FD_203509 | JGI IMG/M metagenome (GOLD analysis project Ga0214473, IMG submission 203509) | Soil microbial communities from uranium-contaminated site in the Upper Colorado River Basin, Wyoming, United States - RVT98D197 | ecosystem: Environmental > Terrestrial > Soil > Contaminated >... | reverse complement strand
TACGCCGCAGAAAGCGCTGTTCGGCGAGAATGCGCGCTTTCATTCGTCCGGTTGCGTCCGCTGCGAGGGCATCGACAGCCTCGCCGCCTGGCTGCTGCGCGACAATGGCGGCTGGGATCTGCCCAGCGTGCAGCAGGCCTTCGAGGCTGGGCTCCGCGAGGACGTGCCGCTCAACAACCAGGTGCCGATCCACACCACCTACATTACCGCCTGGGCCAACCGGCAGGGCACCGTGAGCTTCCGCGACGACGTCTATCAGCACGACGCGGTAGGTACGGTAAGCTTCGAGGTTTGATGCAGATGGGGCCAAACCGCGGCGGGCAGGGTTCGTCGGGCGAGGTCTTCTTTGAGTTCACCCAGCTTGGGCAGCAAATGCGCGTGGCCGCGATCGATGCGGCCACCAGCACCGAGGTGGTGATCATCGCGCCGCTCACCGCTTCGCGCCTGCAGATGCAGAACATCGCGCTCGCCAAGCTCAAACGCAAGCTGGCCGACGGTCCGGCCGCCGAGCAGCCCCGCCGCTTCTGATCTGGCCGGCTGATCCGATCCGCCCTTGGAATCGGCTCCTCCCGTGTGATAAAGGCAAGCACGCCGCAAGCACCCCCCTCAATCCGCCACGGGAGACGCCCATGAGCGCCGCCGCGTCACTTCCGCTCTTTCCGCATTTCTTCACCGATTCCCTTGCCCAGACCGATCCGGAGATCGCCGACGCGATCGGCAAGGAACTCGGTCGCCAGCAGCACGAGATCGAGCTGATTGCGTCCGAGAACATTGTTTCCCGCGCCGTTCTCGAGGCGCAGGGCTCGATTATGACGAACAAGTACGCGGAAGGTTACCCCGGCAAGCGCTACTACGGCGGCTGCCAGTACGTGGACATTGCCGAAACCCTCGCCATCGAGCGCGCCAAGCAGCTGTTCGGCGCCAATTTCGCCAACGTGCAGCCCAATTCGGGCAGCCAGATGAACCAGGCCGTGTTCCTTGCGCTCCTGCAGCCCGGCGATACCTTCATGGGTCTCGACCTCAATTCGGGCGGGCACCTGACCCACGGCTCGCCGGTCAATATGAGCGGCAAGTGGTTCAAGGTCGTCTCCTATGGCGTGCGCCGCGACGATCACCTGCTCGATATGGACGAAGTCGCCGCCAAGGCCCGCGAGCACAAGCCCAAGCTGATCCTGGCCGGCGGCACCGCCTATTCGCGCGTCTGGGACTGGGCCAGGTTCCGCGAGATCGCCGACGAAGTGGGCGCCTACCTGATGGTCGACATGGCCCATATCGCCGGCCTCGTCGCCGGCGGGGTGCATCCCTCGCCGGTCCCCCATGCCCATGTCACCACCACGACCACCCACAAATCCCTGCGCGGGCCACGCGGCGGCATGATCCTCAGCAACGACGAGGAGATCGCCAAGAAGATCAACTCGGCCGTCTTCCCGGGCCTCCAGGGCGGTCCGCTGATGCACGTCATCGCCGCCAAAGCGGTGTCGTTCAAGGAAGCGCTGTCGCCCGAATTCAAGCTCTACGCCCGGCAGGTTGTAGCCAATGCGCGCGCGCTGGCCGCGACGCTCATCGAGCACGGACTCGACGTCGTCTCCGGCGGCACCGACAACCATCTGATGCTGGTCGACCTGCGCAAGAAAAATGCCACCGGCAAGCGGGCGGAGCAGGGGCTGGGGCGCGCCTTCATCACCTGCAACAAGAACGGCATTCCGTTCGATCCGGAAAAGCCCTTTGTCACCTCCGGCATCCGGCTCGGTACGCCCGCCGGCACCACCCGCGGCTTCGGCGAGGCCGAATACCGTGAGATCGGCAAGCTGATCGTCGAGGTACTGGACGGACTGCGCGAGGCCAATTCGGACGAAGGCAACGCCGCCGTCGAGGCTGCCGTCCGGGAACGGGTGATCAAGCTCACAGATCGCTTCCCGATCTACGCCAACTAGGACCTCTCGATGCGCTGTCCCTATTGCGGAAACGACGACACGCAGGTCAAGGACAGCCGGCCTACCGAGGATTCGAGTGCTATCCGCCGCCGCCGCATCTGCAATGCCTGCGGCGGCCGCTTCACTACTTTTGAGCGCGTGCAGTTGCGCGAGCTTACCGTCATCAAGAAGTCTGGCCGCAAGGTGCCGTTCGACCGCGAGAAGCTGTCACGCTCGGTCTTTACCGCCCTGCGCAAGCGCTCGGTCGAGCCCGAGCGGGTCGAACGGATGATCTCCGGCGTAGTTCGCCAGCTCGAAAGCCTCGGCGAAGTCGAGGTCACCTCCGATCAGATCGGCGAATTCGTCATGGAAGGCCTCAAAGGGCTCGACGACGTCGCCTTCGTTCGCTTCGCCTCGGTCTACAAGAACTTTTCGGCCGCCGACGACTTCCGCTCGTTCCTCACCGAACTTGGGGCAGAAGACAAGGACAGCCATCCGGGCGACGACGATTGAGCGACGTCTCGGCGCAGGATCGGCGCTGGCTCGACGCAGCCGCTCGGCTGGCGCGCCCCTACCTGGGCACCACCGCCGAAAACCCCACCGTCGGCGCCATCATCATCGATGAGGACCTGCAGCTCCTTTTCGGCCGCGCGGTGACCGCCAAGGGCGGCCGCCCGCATGCCGAGACGCAGGCGATAGCCGAAGCCCGCAACAGCGCCAGGGGCCGCACGCTCTACGTCACGCTCGAGCCCTGCAATCACTGGGGCCGTACCCCCCCGTGCGCCGATGCGGTGATCCAGGCCGGCATCAAGCGTGTCGTGGTCGGCCTGCTCGACCCCGATCCGCGCACTGCCGGAGCGGGCATCGAGCGGCTGCGGCAGGCCGGGATCGACGTGGCGCTCGCCCAGGGCCATCAACCCTCGCTGCTGCTGCATGAGGGCCACATCGCTCGCAAGACGCGCGGCATGCCCTTCGTCACCGCCAAGCTCGCGGTCTCCAAGGACGGCATGATCGGTCTGCCGGACCAGGGCAATGTGCCCATCACCGGCGAAGAAGCCCGCCGCTGGACCCATATGGAGCGCGCCCTCTCTGATGCCGTCATGGTTGGAGCCCGCACCGCCCAGGTGGATGACCCGCAACTGACGGTGCGCCTCAAGGGGCTCGAGCATCGCAGCCACACCAGGGTAGTCCTCGCTGGCTCCCGACCCTTCGATACCAGCTTGAATCTGATTGACGGGGTTTCCGGCTATCCCACTGTGATCATTGCCGAAACCGGACGCACTTTCGAGGTGCCGCCGGCAGTGCAGGTGATCGAGGTCGAAGGCAGGAACGGCCGTCCCAACCTGCGCAAGGCGCTGGCCGCGCTCTCCGAGCGGGGCATCGGCCGGCTCATGGTCGAGGGTGGCGCCAGGCTGACCGAGGCGCTGATCGCCGGCGAACTGATCGACCGCTTCCACCTCCTGACCGGCACGACGACGGTCGGCCGCAAGGGCGTGCCCGCCACCATGCTGGGCAGTATCGACGGCCGGCTTCGGGCCGCCGGCTTCGCCGAGGTTGACCGTCGGGCGCTGGGCGCCGATATGTTGCGCACCTTCGAACGAGAACTCTGATGTTCACCGGAATCGTGACCGACGTCGGCCGCCTGCTCAAGGCCGTAGACCGCAATGACGGCCGGCTGCTGCGCATCGGAACAGCCTATGAGCCGGCAACGATCGATCTGGGCGCCTCGATCACCGTCGACGGCATCTGCCTTACCGTCACCGACAAGGGCGCCGACCAGGCCAACTGGTTCGAAGTCTTCGCCGCGCTCGAAACCCTCGGTGTCACCGAAGTGGGCAAGTGGCGCGAGGGCAGGCGGGTCAACCTCGAACGCTCGCTCAGGATCGGCGATGAGCTGGGCGGCCACATTGTCTCCGGTCACATCGACGGCCTGGCCGAAATCGTCGGCAAAGACGTCACCGGCGACCAGATCACCTTCACCTTCCGCGTTGCCGATGACATCGCGCCGTTCATCGCCAAAAAGGGCAGCGTCGCCCTCAACGGCACCTCGCTGACCGTCAATTCGGTCGACGGCAACCGCTTCAGCGTTCATTTGATCCCCTATACGGTTGCGGTTACCTCTTGGGGCGACTATGGCGTTGGCGACCGCGTCAATATCGAGGTCGATCCGATGGCGCGCTACGCCGCGCGCCTGTTCGAGACCCTCGCGCAGAAGAACCAGTAAGGACCAATCATGGCCAAGGCGCCGCACATCCTCATCATCGAGGCGCGCTTCTACCAGGACATCGCCGATGAGTTGTTCCGCGGCGCCGAGAAGGCGCTGCTCGATAGCGGCGCCAGCTTCGATCGCGTTACCGTTCCCGGCGTCCTGGAGATCCCGGCCGCCCTCGCCATGGCGATCAAGGGCCGCAAGAAGACCTATGACGGTTTCCTGGCGCTGGGCTGCGTCATCCGTGGCGAGACCACGCACTACGATATCGTTGCCAATCAATCGGCGCAGGCGCTGATGGACCTGGCGGTTAAACACGAGCTGGCCGTCGGCAACGGCATCCAGACGGTCGAAAACGATGCCCAGGCCTGGGCCCGCGCCAAGGTCGACGACAAGGACAAGGGTGGAGCGGCTGCCCGTGCCGCCCTCGCCATGGTCGCGCTCAAGCGCGAACTGGGGGCATAGGATTGGGCGAGGTTCCCCACAAGCGGCGCGAGGCCGGCAGACCGGCAAACCAGCGCGGAGCTGCGCGGCTGGCCGCGGTGCAGGCGCTCTACCAGATGGATGTCGGACGGCAGACCCTGGAAGATACCCTGGCCCAGTTCAGCGCCCATCACCTCGGCCGCGAGATCGAGGGCGAGCAATACCTGCCGGCCGACGCCGACTTCTTCCGGCAGATCGTTACGGGCGTCATCCGCAACCAGCTCGATATCGACCCCACGGTCGACAATGCGCTGCAAAAGGGCTGGCCGATGGCGCGCATCGACGCGACGCTTCGCGCCATCCTGCGCGCGGCGACATTCGAGCTCCTGCGCCGCAAGGACATCCCCAGCGGGGTCGTCATCACCGAATACGTCGACATCGCCAAGGCCTTCTACGACGACGACGCCTCCGGCCTCGTCAACGGCGTACTCGATGCTATCGCCAGGCAGGCAAATCGTGACAATCTGACGGACCAAAAACCGTCGTAGGTACCCCACTATGGCCGCAGAGGTTGTCGGTTCTCCTGTCCGCAATATCGCATTGCTCTCGATCAGTCAGGCCCTCGGCGGTTCGAGCCAGGCGATCCTGATCTCGGTTGCCGCACTGACGGCGGCAATGATGGCGCCGGCCCAGGGCCTCGCCACCCTCCCGGTCACCCTGATGATCATCGGCACGGCGCTCACCACGGGCCCAGCTGCCTGGCTCATCCACACCTGGGGCCGGAAGCGGGGCTTCATGTTCGGCGCCGCGGTCGCGGTTCCAGCGGCGCTCCTCGCCGCCACTGCGGCCTGGATCGGCAATTTCTGGCTGTTCTGCCTCGCGCTCGCGCTTTTCGGTGCGTCGGGCGCCTTCGGCCAGCAGTACCGCTTCGCCGCCGCCGACAGCGTCCCCCCGGCGCTCCGATCGCGCGCCATCTCCTGGGTGCTGTTCGGGGGTGTGCTGGCCGGCTTCATCGGCCCCCAGCTGAGCGCACTGTCCAAGGATTGGGTCGCCGGAGCCACGTTTACCGGGACCTATCTGGTCATGGCGATCCTCGCCTTCTTCTCCATAGGCGTGCTCTCGCTCACGCGGCTCGCCCCGACCGTCAAGCGGGCAGAGGATCGCAAGGCCGGACGCTCGTTCGCCCAGTTGCTGCGCGCGCCGCAAGTGATCGTAGCGATGCTGGGCGGCGCCGCGAGCTACGCCATGATGACGCTCGTCATGGTCGGCGCGCCCCTCGCGATGGTCTTTGTCTGCGGCCACACGACCGAGGAGGCGGCCTTTGCCATCCAGTGGCACATCGTTGCCATGTTTGCTCCGAGCTTTGTGACCGGTACGATCATCACCCGGCTTGGCGCCCACCTGACGACCGCGCTGGGCCTGCTGTTTATCCTCGCCGCCGCCGTCGTCAACCTGAGCGGCATCAGCGTTGGCCATTTCGTCGCCTCGCTGTCGCTGCTCGGCGTTGGCTGGAACTTCGGCTTTATTGCCTCCACGGCGCTCCTGACCTCGAGCTATCGCCCGGAGGAAGCGGCACGCGTGCAGGGGCTCAACGAGCAGGTGGTGTTCGGGGTGATGGCCGTCGCCTCGATTGCCTCGGGTCTGTTGCTGCAGCTGATCGGCTGGCAGTCGATCAACATCCTCGCCATCGTCGTCGTCACCGCGGCCATCGCAATACTGGCCTGGGGCCAGTATCAAAGCGGCAAGACTGCGAGCGCTTAGGGCGTTCCGCCTCTAGAACGACTTCATGATCGATTCGATGAAGGTGCGGTCCTCGCCAAAGGATGGCGTGCGGCGCGACTCGATCTGGAAGACCCGGCCGTCCTTCGTGCCGTAGACGGCCTTGTCGACCACCTTCTTGTTCTTGTCGAAATAGACCGCCAACACGGTCCGGTCCTTGACCATGTCGAGGCCGAAAGCGGTCTGCTCCACCTTGGTCTGGACGTAGTAATAGGCGGTTTCGTTGGCAAAGCTGTTGGTCGTCTGCGGCGAGCCCAGCACCATGGTCACCAGCGCCTGGCTTTGGCCGGGACGGATCTGCGCCAGCGCATCCTGCGAGAGGCTATAGCCTTGCGTACGCTGCGTGGTGAGCGCCAACCCGCTGCCGCTGCAGGCAGAGAGCAGACCTGCAACCGCGACGGCACAGAGCGGGAGCAGGCGGCGGCTGACGGCACTCAAGGACATAGATTTGACTTTCCCGATGGCTCTCGACTATTACGCAGCAGGCGGACGGGACCTGCCCGAATTGCCGCCGGACTGTTTAGCTGCCAAATGCCTTTGAAGGCAAGCTGGCATTGATCTCTGGCATCCCCCGCCACTCCGGCAGCTTGAAGATCAATCACGACGCAGAGCGCTCTCATGATCCTCGGTCTATTTCGCAAAAACACTGCCACCGAAGCGGTTTATGCGGTCTATCGCGCCATTGTGGCGCAGTCCCGGCATCCCCGCTTCTATGCCGAATGGGGGGTGCCCGATACCATCACCGGCCGCTTCGACATGATTAGTCTCCATATGGCGCTGCTGTTCCGGCGGCTTCGTTCCGAGAGCAAACAGGTGAGAAAGTTCAGCCAGGCCATCTTCGACCTCTTCTTCAAGGACATGGACCGTTCGCTGCGCGAAATGGGGGTAGGGGACCTGGCTATACCCAAAAAGATCCAGAAGATGGGCAGCATCTTCTATGGGCTGCTGACCAACCTCAACGAAGCCATGGATCGTAACGATTCTGCGGCAGTGGAGGCCGTGCTCGCCCGTAATCTCTTCGAGGCCGACGCCACGGCGTCGGTGTCCCAGTTGGCCGACTATCTTTTCGCTGAGGCAAGAAGGCTCGATGGCCAGTCGCTCGACGCCATCGTCGCCGGCAGGATCGAGCTGGGAGAGGCCGCATGAGCGCCGCACCCGACACGCCGCGCATCCAGGATGCGAGCATCCGGCTCGATGCCATGCCGCCCACCGGGCGCGAACTCAAGCTCTCGGTGGCCGAGGAGGAGCGCGCGCAGATCGCCGAACTGCTCGGCATCACCGAGGTCCAGCACCTCGATGTCTCCTTGCACGCGGTCAAGTTCCGCGGCGGCATGCGGGTCACCGGCCGCCTCGCTGCGGCCATCGTCCAGCCCAGCGTGGTGACGCTCGCGCCGGTGCGGCAACAGATCGAGGAGCCGATCGACCGCGTCTTCCTGCCCGGCGGCGACAAGCCGCACGCGGCGGCCGCCAACGCCGAGATCTTCGTCGATCTTGAAGGCGAGGATGTCCCTGACCACTTTGAAGGGCCTGAGGCGGACCTCTCGGGCCTCATCATCGAGACGCTGGCGCTCGCGATCGATCCCTATCCCCGCGCCGAGGGCGAAAGCCTCGACTCGCTGGGGCTGTTCCAGCCTGAGGAAGAAGAGTCCCCGTTCGCCGCCCTCAAATCGCTCAAAAAGCCAGGCGAGAAGGGCTGATCCGGTTTGGCTTGCGCGCCCGGGACGTTTGGGTATCTTGCGGCAAGCTCTGCCGGCAGGGCAATTGATAGGCGGATATGACCGATTCCATACGCATCTCGGTAGACGCCATGGGCGGCGACAATGGCCCGCGCGTGGTGTTTCATGGTGCCCGCTTGGAGCTGCGCGAGCGCAAGAACGCCCGTTTCATCTTCCACGGCCGCGAAAACGAGCTGCGCCCGCTGCTGGACGAGTTCCCCGAGCTCAAACATGCCTCGCGCATCGTCCACAGCGACAACGTCATTGCCATGGACGACAAGCCCTCGAACGCGCTCCGCAAGGGGCGCGGCAATTCGTCGATGTGGGCGGCGCTTGAATCGGTCAAGAACGGCGAGGCCGACGTCGCCATCTCCGGCGGCAATACCGGTGCACTCATGGCGATGGCGACCATTTGCCTGCGACCGATCAAGGGCATCTCGCGCCCCGCCATCGCCGCCATCTGGCCAACGCTGCGGAGCGATATCATCGTCCTCGACGTGGGCGCCACCGTTGGCGGCGACGGCAAGCAACTGGTCGATTTCACTATTCTGGGCGCGGCTCTGGCACGGGCCCTGTTCGATCAGGAACTGCCGACCGTCGGTCTGCTCAATGTGGGCACCGAAGAGGTCAAGGGCCTCGATCAAGTCAAGGACGCCGCCCGCATGCTGAGCGCCGCGAGTGGGGCCGGCTTCGTCTATCACGGCTTCGTCGAGGGCGACGACATCGGCAAGGGAACCGTCGACGTGGTGGTCACCGAGGGTTTTACCGGCAATATCGCGCTCAAGACAGCCGAGGGTACGGCCCGCCAGGTCGGCACCTATATGCGCAATGCGCTCAAGGCCGATCTCATCTCGATGCTGGGCGCCGCTATCGCCGGCCAGGCGCTGCAGGCCTTGAGGCGCAAGCTCGACCCGCGCAACATCAATGGCGGCGTCTTCCTCGGCCTCAATGGCATCGTCATCAAGAGCCACGGCGGCACCGACGAGGTCGGCTTCAAGGCCGCGCTCGGCCTTGCCTACGAAATGGCCCGCAGCCACCTGATCGACAAGATCGGCGAAGGCATGCGGCGCTTCCCCGCCCTGCCCACAGAGGCGCCGGCAACACCACAACCTGAAGGCAACCCGGCGTGACCGAAAAGCATTCCATCATCCGCAGCGTCGGCGCCTACCTGCCGGCGCGCATTCTCACCAACGAAGAGCTGGCCAAGACCGTCGACACCTCCGACGAATGGATCGTGCAGCGCACCGGCATCCGCCAGCGCCACATCGCGGCGGAAGGCGAGAACACCTCGGACCTGGCCGCCGCGGCCGGCCGCAAGGCGATGGAAAATGCCGGCGTCGGCATCGAGGACATCGACCTGATCATCGTAGGCACCACGACGCCCGACATGACCTTTCCGGCCACCGCCGCCGTCGTGCAGCAGAAGCTGGGCATGCATCACGGCGCCGCCTTCGATATCCAGGCCGTCTGCTCGGGCTTCGTCTATGCGGTCGCGACCGCCGACAGCTATCTCAAGAACAACCTTGCCAAGCGCGTCCTGGTGATCGGCGCCGAAACCACCTCCCGCATCCTCGATTGGACCGACCGCACCACCTGCGTGCTGTTCGGCGACGGCGCCGGCGCAGTGGTCATGGAACTGGGCAAAGATGGCGGCACCGGCCCGCAACGCGGCGTCCTCGCCACCAGCCTGCGCTCGGACGGGCATTACTGGAACAAGCTCTATACCGATGGCGGGCCGTCCTCGACCCAGAGCATGGGCCACGTCCGCATGGAGGGCAAAGAGGTCTTCAAGCACGCCGTCGGCATGATCACCGATGTGGTCCACGCCGTCTTCGAGGCGACCGGCTACACCGTGGACGATCTCGATTGGTTCGTGCCGCACCAGGCCAACAAGCGCATCATCGACGGGGCAGGGGCCAAGCTCGGCATCCCGCCCGAGAAAGTCGTGGTGACCGTCGACCGCCACGCCAATACTTCGGCTGCCTCGGTGCCGCTGGCCCTCGCCACCGCAGTCGCCGATGGTCGCATCAAGCGCGGCGATCTGGTGATGATCGAAGCCATGGGTGGCGGCTTCACCTGGGGCGCTTCGCTGATTCGCTGGTAGCGCATCGCATTGATTGTTAAGCCTGATTGCCAGCGGAGGCTGGCCGAGATAGTCTTTTTATCCGTAGGTGGGGGCGCCTCGCGGGACATTGAACCCAGTTGGGCGAAACGGAGGGGTGCATATGGCACAGAAAACTGTGACCCGGGCCGACCTGGCGGAGGCGGTCTATGAGTCGGTGGGGCTTTCGCGTACCGAATCGGCCGAACTGGTCGAGCGCGTTCTCGATCTGATCGGCGAGGCCCTGGTCGCGGGCCAGAACGTCAAGCTCTCGTCCTTCGGATCCTTCCAGGTCCGCTCCAAAAACGAGCGTATCGGGCGCAATCCCAAGACCGGAGAGGAAGTTCCCATCCTGCCGCGGCAAGTTCTGGTGTTTAAACCCAGCAATGTGTTGAAATCGAAGATCAACAAATCTATGGTTCGTGCTGGAAAATAAGCCGAATTTGACAGGTGACGCTGGGTGGAAAAATCACCAGACGCCTTCCGTACGATCTCTGAAGCCGCCGAGGAACTGGACCTGCCGCAGCACGTGCTGCGGTTCTGGGAGACCCGTTTCTCCAACATCAAGCCGCTGAAACGCGGCGGCGGGCGCCGCTATTACCGGCCCGAGGACGTCCTGCTTTTGCGGGGCATCCGGCATTTGCTTTACGATCAGGGTTTCACCATCAAGGGCGTGCAGCGCATCCTCAAGGACCAGGGCATCCGCTACGTGATCGGGATCGGCGAGGGCCGGGTGATGGAGCCGGTCGCCCGCCATGCCGCCGATGAGGAAGAGGCCGAGAGCCGCCCCCCGCTGCCTGCCCCCCATGAGCCGATTTCGATCGCGCGGACCGGCTCCAGCGCGGCGCTGGATGAGGATGACCGCGAAAAGCTGGCCGGTGTTCTCCGCGAACTCCTCGACTGCAAGCGACTCCTGGAACGTGCCCGCGAGGGTTGATGTGCGCTAGGCCCGCATTCCTTCTGAGGAAACGGTAACGTTCAAACACCAGCCTGGCACGTCCGCCCTCGTTCAGCGGATTTGCACAGTCCTCCGTGCGCTACCCAACAATGCCGATAGACCTCGCGTGCCCCGTCGGTCGGCGACCATTCTTGCGTTGACGCCGAGGCTTTCATCCACTCCAATGAGACATGGGACATTGCAGATAGGTTAGCCTCTAACATGGTCAATGCAGGTCTAGCCGGCGGGGGCGCTGGCGCTCAAACCCCTATGGTACGCTTCGAAGGGGTGCAAAAGAGCTATGACGGCGAAACGCTCGTCGTTAAGGACCTTAACCTCGACATTGCCCGCGGCGAATTTTTGACCATGCTCGGGCCCTCGGGGTCAGGCAAGACCACGAGCCTGATGATGCTGGCCGGGTTTGAGCCGGCAACGCACGGCGAAATCTTTCTCAACGACCAACCGATCAACGACGTCCCGCCGCACAAGCGCGGCATCGGAATGGTGTTCCAGAACTATGCGTTGTTCCCGCACATGACAGTGGCGGAGAACCTCGCGTTCCCGCTTCAAGTTCGCAAAACCGGCAAGGCCGAGACCGAAGAAAAGGTCAAGCGCGCTCTCGAAATGGTGGAACTGGGCGGTTTCGGCAACCGCCGTCCTGCTCAATTGTCGGGAGGCCAGCAGCAGCGCGTTGCCGTTGCCCGAGCGCTGGTCTTCGATCCAAGCCTGGTGCTGATGGATGAGCCGCTCGGTGCGCTCGACAAGCAGTTGCGCGAGCAAATGCAGTTCGAGATCAAGCGTATTCACGGCAATCTCGGCGTTACGGTGGTGTACGTCACACACGATCAGACCGAAGCGCTGACCATGTCGGACAGGATCGCGGTGTTCCATGACGGCGCAATACAGCAATTGTCAACGCCGGAAGCAATTTATGAGCGGCCTGAAAAGTCTTTCGTCGCGCAATTCATCGGCGAGAACAATCGGCTGGGCGGTACTATTTCCGATGTGTCGGGCTCGCTTTGCACCGTAAGCCTGGATGGCGGTGGGTCGGTGCGCGCCGAAAACGTGCTCGGCGGAGCCAGGGGGCAGCGCACCACGCTGTCGATACGTCCCGAAAACGTCCGTCTGGGTGAGGCGGAAAGCGACGCTGACGCAGCCATTTCTGGCACGATCGGTGAAATCATCTATCTCGGCGATCACCTGCGGGTGCGCCTCGAGGTGGCCCAGGCCAAGGAGTTTGTCGTCAAGGTGAGCGATCGCGCCAAAGCCGGGCGACTGCAGGTGGGCGAAAAGACGTTGATCAGCTGGAGCCCGGCGGACTGCCGGGCACTGGATGAGTTGAGCGCTTGACCGCGATCGGGATCTGGCCCGTCACGTTCCGAGTGGCACTGGCAATTCGAGGGGTTCACCAAAGGACCCGAAAAAAGGAGACGTCGATGATGAAACTCAAACTGCTTGCACCCTGTGCCGTCTTGGCGGCCGGCCTGTTCGCTGGAGCGGCGAATGCAGGTGAAGTAACCGTCATGTCCTGGGGTGGCGCCTATACCAAGAGCCAGGTGGAGGCGTATCAGAAACCGTGGATGGCAGCGACCGGCAACGTGGTCAACTCCGTCGACGCCGACAACCCGGCATCACCCATCAAGGCCCAGGTGGAAGCCGGCAATGTCTCGATCGACGTGGCCGACGTTGAGTATTCGGATGCAGTGCGGCTTTGCGACGAAGGCCTGCTTGAATCAATCGATGCATCGACTCTGCCGGCTGCCCCTGACGGGACGCCCGCCGCCGATGACTTCATCGAGGGCGCCCTGACCGAGTGCGCGGTGGCCAATATCGTCTTCTCCACGATCTATGCCTACGACACGACCAAGTTCACCGGCGACGTTCCGACCACGATTGCCGACTTCTTCGATACCGCCAAATTCCCCGGCAAGCGCGGTTTGCGCAAGGGCGCGAAAGCCAATCTCGAAATCGCCCTGATGGGGGATGGCGTGCCTGCCGCAGATGTCTACGCCATGCTGAAAACCGATGAGGGCGTAGCCCGCGCTTTTGCCAAGCTCGACACCATCAAGAACGACGTGGTGTGGTGGGAAGCCGGAGCGCAGCCCCCGCAGCTGCTTGCGGATGGCGAAGTTGCCATGACCACGGCCTACAATGGCCGGATTTTCGGTGCCGCTGTTGGTGAAGGTAAGCCCTTCCAGATCGTCTGGGACGGCCAGATCCTCGACTTCGACCTGTTCGTCATCCCGAAGGGCGCCCCACACCTGGACCTTGCGATGGACTATCTGCGTTTCGCAACCGACACCCAGCAACTTGCAAACCAGGCCAAGTGGATTTCCTACGGTCCGGCCCGCAAGTCGTCGGCACCCTTTGTTGGTCTTTACCAGGACGGCAAGACCGAAATGGGTCCGCATATGCCGACCTCGCCTGAGAACATGACCAATGCTCTGGTCAACAGCTTCGAGTTCTGGGCGGACTACGACACCGAACTGAACGAGAAGTTCAACGCCTGGCTCGCCGGCAACTGATCGCATGAAGTTGGTACCCGGGCGCGAATCGCACCCGGGTACCGCGTGCCAGCAACAGGTGAGCTGATGTCGGATCAAGCGGCTTCGGCCGGCACTGCGGTACTGACAACCGCGGACGGAATGCCTCTTAAGGCCGCGCAGGCGCGCGCCATGCGCCGTTCGCGCATTAGGGCACTGGTGCTTGTGTTGCCGCTGCTCGCCTTTGTGTTCATCACGTTCGTGATGCCTATCGGGCAGATGCTCTATCGCTCCATCCACAACGACTCCTTTTCTGCGAACATGCCCAATCTGGTCCGGTACTTCGCCGATCACGAAGAACTGGGCGTTCCCGATGAAGAGGGTTTTGCCGCACTGGCGGCTGACCTCGCAGCTGCGGCCAAGGCCAAGACCATCGGTGAGGTTGGCACACGCATTAACTACGAGATTTCGGGGAGCCGCAGCCTGTTCACCTCGGCGGGGCGGCGTGCAGCCACGTTGCGCCCCCCCTACAAGCAAGCCGTGATCGATCTCGACCAGGCCTGGGCCGACCCCGAACTGTGGGCGGTGATGCAGCGGGCGGCACCCGAATACACGCCGAGTTTCTACCTCGCCGCGCTCGATCTGACCTACGGTGAAAACGGAGCGATCGTGCCGGTGCCGGAAGACCGGCAAATCTACGTGGCGCTGTTCATCAGGACCATATGGCTTTCGGCGCTGATCAGCGCGTTCTGCCTGGTACTGGCGTTCCCCATCGCCCATCTTCTGGCGACGCTGCCCCTGCGCTATTCCAACATGCTCATGATCTTCGTCCTGCTGCCGTTCTGGACGTCGCTGCTCGTGCGCACGACCTCCTGGATCGTGCTGCTGCAAAGCCAGGGTGTGGTCAACAACCTGTTGGTCGCCATCGGCGCCATAGGCGAGGATGGCCGCATCCAGATGATGTACAATCAGGCCGGCACGCTGATCGCCATGACCCATATCCTGTTGCCGTTCATGGTGTTGCCGCTCTATTCGGTGATGAAGACGATCAAACCGAGCTACGTGCGGGCGGCGCGCTCACTCGGCGCCAATTCGTGGACGGCATTTTGGCGGGTTTACTTCCCGCAGACGGCGCCGGGCATCGGCGCGGGGGCGCTGCTGGTCTTCATACTGGCAGTTGGCTATTATATCACACCCGCGCTGGTCGGCGGCTCCTCGGGCCAACTCATTTCCAACCTGATCGCCTTCCACATCGAAAAGTCGTTCAACTGGTCGCTGGCCGCAGCCCTCGGCGCCTTGCTGCTGTTTGGCGTGCTGGTGCTCTACTGGGTCTACGATCGTCTGGTCGGCATCAACAACATGAAGCTCGGATAGCCCGCATGTCCGTCCTGTCGCCCGCCCCGCACGCCTCGCCGCTCGAACGCATCTGGCACTACGCCTATTTGCTCATCTGCGGCTTGATCTTCCTGTTTCTGATCTCGCCCATCCTGATCATCCTGCCACTCTCGTTCAACGCCGAGCCCTATTTCACCTTCACGAGCAAGATGCTCAGCTTCGACCCGGATGGCTATTCCACGCGCTGGTACGATAGGCTGCTGACCTACGGCATGAGCAACCCCGACGCGCCGCGAGATGGCGCCTGGTGGCTCGATGTCTGGAACAACGCGCAATGGGTCAGAGCCGCCAGGAACTCGACTATCATCGGGGTCGCCTCGACAATTCTGGCGACTGTCCTGGGCACCATCGCCGCGCTCGGCCTGTCGCGGCCGGAAATGCCGTTCCGGCGTCTGATCATGGCCGCGCTGATCTCGCCGATGGTGGTGCCGCTGATCATCACCGCGACCGGGCTGTTCTTCTTTTATTCCGCCGTCGGTCTCGCGCACACCTATCTCGGCATAATCATGGCGCACGCGACGCTGGGAATTCCTTTTGTCATCATCACGGTGACCGCCACCCTGATCAATTTCGACCACTCGCTCACGCGTGCCGCAGCCAATCTTGGCGCCTCACCAGTGACCGTATTTCTCCGGGTGATCCTGCCGCTGATACTGCCCGGCGTGATTTCCGGAGCGTTGTTTGCCTTCGTGACCTCGTTCGACGAGGTTGTGGTCGTGCTGTTCGTGGCCGATTTCAATCAGCAAACCATTCCCCGGCAGATGTGGAACGGCATTCGCGAACAGATTTCGCCTGCCATTCTCGCCATTGCGACCATCCTCGTGGTCTTCTCGATAGCGCTGTTGACAACGCTGGAGCTGCTGCGCCGGCGCTCGGAACGGCTGCGCGGCGTTTCGCCGGCTTAGCAACCGGCTCGCGCCTTCTAGGCCCGCTTGGGGATGCGCACGTCCTTGAGCATCAGCGCCAATACGAGCGCGAGCGCAAACAGTCCCGCCACGAACAGGAACAGCACGCTGAACCCCGCGCTCGCTTCAGCACCTGGACTTCGGAAATCCAGCTTGCGGGAAATACTGCCGCCCCGGAAGCCACCGATCGGACGCCCGAGACCGTCGGATAGACCTCACCGGATTAGCCCGGCCCCCCGGCAATCGGCCAGCGAAAAAGGCACCATCGACAGCTGGTAGTCGCTTGCCGGGTCACCAGATTCTTCGTCCAGATTCTCCACCGCGGTCAGGGATTGGTTGGCCTGCGCTTCCAGTCCCTGGCAAGCCGCCCGCAATTGGGCGCGCTTCCACTCGGGATACTCCCTGCCGCCAAGCATGACGTCCGCCATCGCAGCCGAGGGCAGGGCAAGTGCAGCCGCGATGGTCAGCGCGGCCAGGAGCTTCTGCGTGTTCATCTCAAGAGATCTCCTCTGTTCAGTGGAGGAAGGCCTTGGTCGCCGCCGCGCTTTTCGACCCCGCTCACGAGCGGGAACAACGTCCCAGGGGCCCGGCGGTTTCAAGCCAAATGGAGGACCCGTCCTATCAATTTAGGGGAGAATGGTCGGAGTGGCCGGATTTGAACCGACGACCCTTTGTCCCCCAGACAAATGCGCTACCAGGCTGCGCTACACCCCGACGGGGCACTATCTAGTCGCTTGCCCGTGCCAAGGCAACCCTTCGCGCGCATCCATTCTCCCCGGTTGACGGGCCGCCCGATCGAGCCCAAAACTGCCCCTAGAGGGCGCAGCTGGGGGACATCGTCGATGCCGGGGACGTTTGCCAGGGGCCTTTGCGCCGCGGGATTGGCGCTCGCGCTTTTCACCGGCTCGGCCGTCGCACTGACTTACGAGGTCGTGCTGCGCGTCGCCGAGCCCGGCTCGCCGGTCGACAAGGCCGGGCAGGCAATTCTCTATTTTGTCGCCGGGCGCACCCTGGACCCGACGATCGGCTCCACGTTCAACCCGTTCGAAATCGACGGCGAAATGCTGCTCTACTCGGCTGGGGCCTTCTTCTTCAGCCCGGATGCGCGAGAGGGGCAGGAAATGCGCGAGGGCGAGATGTCGATCTTTCCGCAGTACCGGACGCCGGGTAGCGCCTTCGAGCCCAGCGCCGAGCAGTCGCCCATCATCCCCTTTGCCTTCAAGCAGAACGGCACGTGCTACGGCGGCTACGTCGCCGGCTACCCGGTGCCCGACGCCGTCTACGAAGTCGCCCTGACCGGCGAGGTCTGCCACGCCACTTCGGTCGAAGCCATGGTCCGCGCCGACTATGAGGCCATGGCTGCGACAACCGAGCCGCAGGAGACTTCGGCGCCCGAGGCGACGCCTGTCGAGCCAGTGCCGGCCGATTTCAACCCGGCCTTGCCCAGCGACGGCGACCTGGAGCTGGCGGTATGGGCCGCCTACAACGGCGCCTACGGCAAGGCGATGCTGCATCCCGACTATCTGTTCTTCGGCGGCGGCGATTACGACGCCGTGCTCGAGGCGATGCGCACCGAACTCGCCAGGGAGGGGCTACAGGAAATCGTCATCCCCGGCGTTCCCGCGACGGACTTCGCCGCCACCCGGGCGTGCGGATGGTCCGGCCAAACCGAACTACGTGTCGCCTTCACCCCTGATGGATCGGGGATCGCCATTGCGGCCGTCTCGTCGCGCCGCGTCTACGGCTATCAATACGATCCGTCGATCTCCTGGGACCTCGTCATCATCGAGGCGCGCGATTGCGCCACCGCCGGCCCGGGCCGGGCGTCCGCTGCCGGTGCCGGCTGAAAAAGGGTGACGGTTGCCGCCTGGGCGGCTACTGAACCGGTCCACGAATTCGGGCCGGAGCACCAATTGGACTTGTCAGATACCGAACGCTGGCTGCAATGCTGGGACGAGACCGATGGCGGCCATGCGACGCTCGTCAACCTCTCCGAGAACCATACCTTCCGGATCGACGGCCCCGGCCAGTCCCGGCACATCCTGCGGTTGCACCGGCCCGGCTATCAGTCCATGGCCGCCATCGAGAGCGAACTGGCATGGGTCTCTGCCTTGCGCGAGGCCGGCATGCCGGTGCCACAGCCGCGCGCTGGGCGGGACGGTCGCCTGGTGCAGCGGCCCGGCGCCGACCGCTGTGCCGTGCTCTTCGCCTTCGAGGCCGGGACCGAACCGGCTCCGGGCGACGAGCTTGCGCCGCTGTTCAAAATCATCGGCGGTTTTGCCGCCACCGCGCACCGGCATGTCGAAGGCTGGCGCCGCCCGCCGGGCTTCGTACGACCCGCCTGGACCGCCGGGGCGATCCTCGACGCGGATGGCCTCTGGGGCGACTGGCGGCAGGCGCCCGGCGTCGAGGGCGCAACGCGAAAGACGCTCGACCGGCTGGATGGGCGCCTGCGTGCCGAACTCGCCGCCTATGGCAACGCCCCCGATCGCTTCGGCCTTATCCACGCCGACATGCGCCTCGCCAACCTGCTGGTCGACGGCGAGAAGCTGACCCTCATCGATTTCGACGATTGTGGCTTCGGCTGGTTCATGTACGACCTTGCCGCCAGCCTCTCTTTCATCGAGACGAGCGCTCAACTCGCCGCGCTCAAGCAAAACTGGATCGAGGGTTACACCGTCATCCGCCCGCTCTCCGCCCTGGATATCGGCATCATCGACGCCATGATCCTGCTGCGGCGCATGGCGCTCCTCGCCTGGATCGGCTCGCACGCTGAAACGGACCTTGCCGCGCAGCACCGCGACCGGTTTGCCGACGATACGGTGGCTTTGGCTGAAGCTTGGCTGTGTTGATGAGCCGCGCAGGCGGCCACACCCTCATCCGGCGCGGAGCCCATCTCTCCCGCTTTCAAGCGGGAGAGAAAGGATTTTCGCGACCTTGGCGTTTGCCAAGTCGCTCTTGAAAATCCAAGAGAGGGAGCTGCCGCTTGCGCCGCGCTTCTTTGTGCGCCAGTTCTCAAGCCAACCCCGAGAGCCGCCGTTCCTCGCCCTCGTTCACTCTGTCATAGGCGGCCGTGACACCCCAGATCAGCCCGGCGATCAGGAAGAAGTGTCGCCAGTGATCGAGATCGATGATCGCCGCTTCCGCGCAAAGCGGGATGAAGGTCGAGATCAGCGGGATCAGCAACAGCCGGTTGGGTGAGGGGCGGAAGAGATAGCGCACCCCGCGCCAGATGGTCGTGGCGACGAGCAGGATGAAGACGAAGCCGCCGCCCCAGCCGTAAGAGAGGAAGACGTTCACATAGGTATTGTGCGGCTCCTCGGTGATGCGCAGGTTGCGGAATTCCAGCGGCCCGATGCCCAGCGGCTTGGAGAGCGCCAGTTCGAACGCATAGGCCTGCCGCCCGAACCTGCCCGTCTCGCCCTCATCGTAGTTCTGCGCTGCCGCGCGCTGCTCGAACAGCCGGCTGACGGTGGGGATGGCCAGCATTCCTGCCAGGGCTACGATCAGCGCCAGCGAGCCGACCATGGCGATCAGTAGCATCCGCACCTTGTCGCGCGCCTGCGCCTCGAGCACGAACATCAAAAGAAAGACCAGGGCGCTCGACACCATGAGGTGCCCCCACGCGGCGCGCGAAAAGCTGGCGAAGACACCGATGAACAACACCGCGAAGAGCAGGGCCGCCCAGACCGCGCGACTGCCCCGCGCCAGCAGCACCCGTTGCACCAGATACATTGCCGGAAGCATCAGGAACGGCCCGAAGACGTTGGGATCGTTGAAGAAGGCCTTGGCCCGATCGTAGCGGGTAAAGAGATCGGCGCCGGGGATGAGGTGCAGATAGCCCAACGTCCCCAGGAGCGCCGAAACAACTGCCGTCGCGATATAGGCGCCAACGATCAGCCGCATCCGCGGCTGCGGCGCGTCGGCCACATAATTGGCCACGAAATAGGCGGTGAGCAGCAGGAAGATCGTTACCGCCTGGAAGATCAGCGTATCGTCCAGCGGGTTGAACTTGACCTGGAACGCGGAGATCAGCGCGAACGGGATGAAGCTGGCAAACAGCACCAATAGCCCCAGCGTCGAACGATGCAGGCCGAAGCCGGCAAACAACGAAACCGCAAGGACCGCAAGGAAGCTCAGCTCGTAGGGCGAGGGCTCGGTGATGACCATGCCGCCCGAGAACACCCAGAACGCCACCAGCCAGTCGAGCAGCGTTGCCGCCCGCGTCCGCAGATAGGAGAGGCCCGCCGGCTGCCGGCCGGCCCGGCTACGCTCCTGGGTGAGAACCCCGGGCACAGCTCAGAACGCGTTTTCGCTGCGCGTCACCAGCGCCACTGGTGTCATCACGACGATGTAGAGGTCGAGCAGAAGCGACCAGTTTTCAATGTAGTGCAGGTCGTGATTGACTCGTTGCATGATCTTTTCGACGGTGTCGGTTTCACCGCGCCAGCCATGGATCTGCGCCCAACCGGTCATTCCTGGCTTCACCCGGTGGCGGGCGAAATAACCTTCGACCGCGTCGTAGTAGAGCTGGTTGGCCGCCTTGGCCTGCAGCGCATGCGGGCGCGGGCCGACGATCGAGAGCTCCCCCTTGAGCACGTTGAACAGCTGCGGCAACTCGTCGATCGAGGTTTTGCGGATGAACTTGCCCACCTTGGTGACACGGGGGTCGCCCTTGGTGACCAGCTTGCTCGCGGTGGCATCGAGCTTGTCGGTGTACATCGAGCGGAATTTGTAGATCTCGATGAGTTCGTTGTTGAAGCCGTGCCGCTTCTGCCGGAAGAACACTGGCCCCTTGCTCTCGAGCTTGATGGCGATCGCGGTCGCCACCATGACCGGGGAGAGCAGGACCAGCGCGGTGATCGCCACCACCTTGTCGAACAGCCACTTGAAGACCAGGTTCCAGTCCGAGATCGGCCGGTCGACGACGTCGAACACCGGCACGTCCCCCACATAGGAATAGGCCTTCGAGGTCAAGCGCAGCTTGCTCATATGGGCCGAAAGCCGGATGTCGACCGGCAGCACCCAGAGCTGCTTGAGCATTTCGAGCACGCGCTTCTCGGCCGAGAGCGGCATCGACACGATCACCAGGTCCACCCGCGTCCGCCGCGCGAATTCGATCAAATCGGCGACCTTGCCCAGCTTGGGCAGTCCGGCCACCGATTCGGGCGAACGTTCGTCGATCCGGTCGTCGAACAGGCCGAACAGCCTGATGTCGTTATCGGCGCCCTTGTGGATGGCCTCGATCAGCACTTCCGCATCGTGCCCGCCGCCGACGATGACGGTGCGCCGCTTGAGCTTCCCCTCGCGCGTCCATTGCTGCACCACGGCGCGCAGCGAGAAGCGGAACGCCATCAGCACGATCGCGCCGCTCACGAACCAGCCGACCAGCCACACGCGGGACACCAGTTCGGAGGCCTTGAACAGCACGAGCCCCACGGCGAGGATGGTGAAAGCCAGCGCCCAGGCGACGAGCACACGCAGCGCCTGCCTGCCCAACGCGCGATACAGGACGATGCGATGGGTCTGGGCCGCGTTGAACAGGATGTTGGCGATCAGCACCGTGCCCATGACCAGCGGCACATAGAGCGCCTCGCTCCCCGGCACATAGATGGAATGGATGGCCAGGCCGAGTGTTGCCAGCAGCAGCGCTTCGATGGCCTGCGCAACGCCCGAGATCACCGCTCCCGAATAGGTCGGCTCGACCGGCGCGGCGATGATCCGCTCGGCGGCTTCGGTAAGGACGGTCGGGCCGTTGCGGGCGGCGTTCTGCGCGGCCACGTGGTCGAGGACGGCTTGCTTGGGATCGAGGCGAAACATGGTGGAGGCGAACCTGCGTGTGGTTTTGCCCCCCATGCTAGGACCAACCGATGAAAATCCGGTTAGGGGCGCGGCCCAAACCGCACCAACACTTGCCCGTAGAGCGCTGCGATCTGGCCGACCATGCGCTCTACCGAAAAGTGTTCCCGCACATGATCGAGCCGGAGGCGCATCTCTGCGTCGGCGCGGGCCGGATCGTCCATGAACGCCTGCATCGCGCCGCGCAGCGCCCCGACATCGGCCGGAGGCAGCAGGCTTTTGGTCGTGGGGCCGAAGATCTCCGCGATGCCCCCCACATTGGTCGCGATCACCGGTCGCGCCGCCGCGGCGGCCTCCAGCACCACATAGGGCAGGGACTCCTTGAGCGAAG
>Ga0214473_10002623_pt1 | contig 22050 bp, 19 predicted proteins | sample RVTome_7_FD_203509 | JGI IMG/M metagenome (GOLD analysis project Ga0214473, IMG submission 203509) | Soil microbial communities from uranium-contaminated site in the Upper Colorado River Basin, Wyoming, United States - RVT98D197 | ecosystem: Environmental > Terrestrial > Soil > Contaminated >... | reverse complement strand
TTGAAGATGAGATCGTAGACCAGGATCCTGACGTCGTTGGCGGTCGTCGAGTACTGGAACCAGAGCTTGTTGTTGAAGATCTCGAGACGGAGCTTCTGGCGATCGGTGGTGGAGATCGCGTCGTAGCCGTTGCGCGCGCGGCCCTTGAAGAGCTCCTCGATGGTGGCGTCGGAGATGGATTGCGCGGGCCCGCCGTCCGTACGGTAGATCCCGTCGTCGGCAATGAAGAAGATCCCATAGCTGGACTCGACGACCATCCAACGTTCCTGCGGACCCTTCTTGCACTGCGTCGGGACGTAGTTGACCTGGCCAGTCTCCCCGGTGAGCGAGGGATAGAGTCGATAAAGCCGCTCCCGACTGAAGGCGAAAGCCTCGGATCCATGGATGAATCCCGTGAGGAGCTGTTCCGACGGAGGACAGACCTCGATGTTGTTCTGCGGCGGCCAGCTATCGGGCTCACCGGGTTTGCACCAGTAGACGTGTCCGGGACGGAGCGGATCGCCGACGGCCAGGAGCATGTCGGAGATCGGCCCGAAGATCGCGGCGACCGGCTGAGCTCGCACCGTGACGCCGGCGGCGCTGATTGTAGTGACCGGGCGATCGTTGTCGATTTCCAGGACGCCAGCGGCGAGAGCCTCTTGATCGGAGATGGTGTCCCGGAAGACGCCTCCGTTCGAGGAGTTCTTGCCGACGAAGTACCAGTTGTCGACGAGAGTACCGCCGCGACGATAGATCCACTGAATAGCGCCCGCGCGGGGAGACGTGGCGGGAGTGACGTTGATGGCCTGGCGGATAGAGTCGAGCGCGCCCGCGAGCTCCATGATCGGTGAGGGGTTCGACTTCTCCCCGGTAGAAGGATCGACGTTGATCGATCGGTAGTCGTAATTCGGCAGGCCTGGTTCAATGGTCTCGAGCTTCGCACCGCCGCGCAGGTAGAGGTTATCGACCGAGACCAGGACATTGTCCCCGACATCGAGCACCGAAACGTAGACGGTGATCCCTGTGATGGAGCTCCAGTTGAGGTTCTTGTCATCCCCAATCCGGAGAAAATCCCCACGACGGAGCGGGATACCGATGACGCCGAACTCCGACCACTGGTTTCGCCCGTGGGTGATCTCCAGAGGGACGCCGCGACGCTCCTCGTTCTCCCGGATCCGTTCCTGATCGTCGGTACGGATGACTCCCAGGACGAACAGCGTCAGAAGCAAAAATAAGCTGAGCATGAGTCCAGTCTTGCCCAGGAAAAAGAGTGGAAGGATCGCGACGAGGTTGTCCTCTCGAAGCACCGGTGGGGGGAAACTACCTTCGGACTGGATCGTTCTTGCAGCCCGACCGGACGCCGCCGCCGCGGACTCGAGCGCCGCGATGAAGTTGACGAAGTCCCCAGGGCGGAACGCTTTTACGTAGGCGTTCTTGTTCTCGTCGCCGACGCCGGGGAGCTGCGAGTTGTTGAAGGGTCCAAGCCCGAGATAGATCCGGACTTCATCGATCAGATCCGGGCGATCCGCGTGGATGAATAGGTGGACGACGTCGTCGTCGGTCGCAGGAGAACCGTTCGGAAATCGCGAAAGATCGATGGGACCAGCGTTGATCCCCCAGAACTGATAGTACCCTCCGGTGCCGCTGGAAGGTTTTGCCGTCGAGAACTGAATAGCGCTTCCCTCCCGGCCCTCGATGATCGCGTGGGTCGGTGTGTTGTTGGAGCTCCCGACGTTGTTCGTCCACCCCGGATCGACGTCGAACTGCTCGATGGAGATGACCTGTTCGGTGTCGCGCGCGATGCGGGGCGCGGTCGGGGGAGGATCCAGGCCGATCGGAAGGAACTTCCCGTCCGCACGGATCTTGCCGTTCTTCGTACGATCGCCGATGTAGGCCCAACTCTCGCTCGACAGCGGCGGCCGGTACGGGACCAGGTGAAGCGGATCTCCCGAGAACCCTGTGGTAGACGCGGCGAAAGTTCCGGAGATCCCATGGAACAACGCAGGACCGATACCGAGGATCCTGGAGAAACTGTTCGGTCCCGAGTTCAGCCGCAAGATCGAGTGGACGTCGGCATTCGGATCGATGACGACGGGCGGCGGCGGTGGCGGGGGCGGGACGATTACCTCCGGAGATCCAAGGTTGAGGTATGCGTCATAGGCTGGCTTCTTCCGCGAAAGATCCTGGGTGCGCAGTCCGTAAAGACCCGGAGCCGCCTCGTCGTGATACCGGTACCAGATCGCCCGCTCGATGTAGGGCGGATCCCCGGGGAACCCCGGATCGACCAGGACGTCGAGGAGCCGGTAGACCTGATCACAGAACGTCGCCTGCTGCGCCTCCGAGACCTGAGTAGTACGCCAGCCGAGCTCGGTGAGCCACACCTTCTTGAGACGATCTCCGAAGGAATTCATCGTCGCCTTGAAGTTGTTGACGACGGAGATGAGTCCTGGCGGTGTGATGAAGGTCTCCGCGTAGGGGTGCAGCGCCAGAGCATCCCACGGGTGATCTCCGGTGGCGTTGCGGTACGCGGTGATCGCGGGCGACTGATAGAGATCACGAAGGTAGTTCTGGGAGAACTGCGATCCTTTAGGAGAGATCCCTCCGAGGATGATGGTCGCGGTCGGGTCCACCGCTTTGATCACCGGGTAGACGGTGATTAGGAGCTTGCCGTAGTTGTCAGGCTCGATCCGGGTGTTCGGTCCACCGGTGCCAGAAAGATCGAGATCCGGCTCGTTCCAGATCTGCCAGAAATTGACCTTGTGCGGTCTCGTGGGAGCGGAGTACCTCTGGACGATCTGACGAGCTCGCGTCGTGAATTCCTGCCGGTAGGCTTCGGTCTCCCAGTCGTTCGACGAGTTGAAGGGAATGAGGGCATGGTTCATCAGGCCAAGAGTGGAGATCCCCCTGTCCCCGAAGAGATCCACGAAGCTGTCGAAGAAAGCTTCCGTGGTCACGTCGACACGGACGATGGATACTCCGAGATCTCTGAGGTCGGACGCGAGCGTGGTATCGAGACCTATCGATCCGGGGAAGCCGAACTGAAGTCCCTTGAGGGTCTCCCGGATGACGAAGGGGATGCCTCCGGAGCCTACCCCGGGAGTCGAGCTCACGGTGGCGCCGATCGCCTGGCCGATGAGGGCTTGACCAGGTCGCAGACGAATCGAGCCGAGCTCGGTGCGGACGACGTTCGTCATCCGTGCGAGGCGAGAGTTTGGAATGCGATCGATGACGGTCTTGAGGTCGAGCCCCTCGATGCCGAGTTGAATGAGCTCGGTGAGGAAGACTTCGTTACCCATCAGGACCAACCCTGAAAGATCATGACCAACCCTGAAGGATCATCTTCGCCGCCTCGACGCCCTCCTGGAAGCGCATCTCACAATACTCCGCTCTACGAGCGTCGTGCGCCCGTCCGACCTTACCGAGCATCGAGGCAAGGACGCCCCATTTGACCGGGGAGGCGAACTCCGCAGGCACAGTGAGCGGAACCCCCGTGTTCGAGAGCGCCTGGCCGAGCGCGACGTAGAGGACTTCGAGGACGCCCCCGTCAAACCCTTGAGGCGCGATCTCGATCGTGTGCGTCGGCAGGTTCCCATCGGTGTAGAACCGCGGGCGGCGAGTAGATCGGTGCTGCCAACCTTCAAGAGCGTTGTCGAGCTCGTGGTGATCCACCCGATGGAGGCTCCGCTTGCGACCTCCAGGATCGACGAATGCTACACGCTGCGTCGAGATCCAGTCTTCCGGAAGCGGATGCCGTTGCACCTGAGGGATCGTAGAGATCCGCGACCGCCGGAGTCTGATAGCGGTGAGCTTCAGGAACTCGTCCTGACGCTGGTTCAAGTAGTCGATGACTTCCTGCGCACTCCAGAGTCCCGAGGTGTACGACTGGCCGGAGTCCACCGGATCCTCCACGAGAGAAAGCTGGATCTCTTTGAGAAGATCGCGATCGACGATGACGACGACGGTAACTCCCGGAGCGTTGACGTAGACGACGACGGAAGAGCACGGGGTGTTCGTCGGAGGCAGATCGAAGCCGAACGAGGTGAACCTGGTGCGGTCGCGGGCGTCGAGGGTGCCATCAGCGACTACTGCGAATTCGTCGAGACGGAAGAACCTCGGTACTGGCGGCTGCGGGCAGGGAGACGGAGCAAGCGGCGCGATGTCGAATCCGAAGAGGAGCATCCGCGCGAGATCCCGACGGGAGAGATCCCCATCGGGAGCCCGTTCGAATTCGTCGAGTCGCAACGGTACACCGACTCCTCTCTTCTACGACGCCTTGCCCTTACGTTGCGTGACGTTGTCGTCCGATACCACCATCGTATCGAGCGGGGTGATCGAGTCGTCCTTGTGGACGGTCTGGAGCGAGTTGGTCTGGGTAACGTTGTTGTAGAACCGCCTCTTCAGGTGCTGGAAGATCTGGCGGAACGTCGCGTTTGACGCTATGGCTACTGCCGGCTCGACACCCTCGAGCTCGTCCCAGAAGCCTGCGGCGGAGATCGAGATCGCCGTGTTCGGAAGAAGGACGAAGGCGTCTCCGTTCGCCGGCGCAGCAGTGAAAGGATCTCCGAAGGTGAGATCCGATCCTACCGAGCTCGCGACGTCCCGGACCTGGCCGGCGAGAGATCCCGCGACGAACTTGAGACGGAGTCCTTTGTAGAAGTCGTTCGCGACCGCGCCCGAGAGCCCTGTGTCGAAATTGTTCGCCGCCGGAGCTCCGTCGACCACTGTCGAGGCCTGCGTGATGAAGCGGTGGAGGAAGATGTCCGCGAGAGCTGTGTCCACCTCGGCGTTGACCGAAGCCTTCGCCGCGGCAGCAAGATCTCCGATGGTCCCGACTACGTTGCCCCCCACGCTTCCCACGACCGAGGCAACGGTGCCATTCACGTTGCCGGTGACGCTGCCCTGGACCGAGGCGACGCCCTGGCCGAAAGATCCCGCGGCAGTGTGATCCGCTCGGACCTCGTCGTGAACCTCGTCGACGACAGCGGCACGCGAGGCAGCCGAGAGGAGGTAGTCGCTCTTGTCCTCATTCACCAAGACGGTGACCTTTGGCGCGTTGAGATCGAACTGGTGCTGCGCGGAAGCGTGTCCGTAGGTCTCGATCGCGACAGCCTGATCTTCCCAGGTTTTCGGGACACTCTGGTCTTTGATCGAGACGAGGATCAGCTTGCCGGTGATCTCTGCCCCGATGAGAACGAGCTGGTAGAGTCCGAGACCGAGATGGGTCGCGAGGTTGGTGGTATTGGCAAAAGCTCCACCATTGATCGAGACCCTGACGTCGCCGGCGACGAAGGTGACCGGGGTCGCCTCGAAGTCCGACGCCCCGAAGTCGATCAGCGGGAACTGCACCGAGTCCCCAACGGCGTATTTTCGAAGCTCAGACATCGTAGTCCTCCCAGTCTATCAAACCATGCCCCGCTTGAAGCCGCGCGAGACCGCGACGAAACCACCCCCACCCCCACCGCCGCTCGAGTCGAGTTCCTCGACAGCTGTAGAGTGCAAGCCCATCAGGGGGTGTTCGGTGGGCGTTTCCGTCCAGGCGCCGGCGTCGACTCGAGAAGTCCGGTGCCAATCCGCCCCGCCAGGCAGAGCCGCCATATGAGCCTCACTCTCGACAGCTATGCCGCGGTACCTGGTAGAAGTACCCGTCGACGGGCGAATCGCCAGCCGATAGTACGTATCCTTGGCCAGCTCGAACTCGGTAGAGAAGGGTATCAAGAGAACCTCGGCACCCGTCGCGAGAGCCTGATCGGTGTCGATCGATGCCACCGTGAGCTCGGTGGTGCCGTCTTCGTCGTAGAGCACGACGTCGAAAGCACCGGCACTGACGACCAGATTGGAGAGGATCCAGGCCCCATCGACACGCGTCGGGTACGGCCGGCGTAAACGGGCGCCGATCTCGTCCGTGGCAGATCCGTTGTTGAACGCTGTAGAGAGCCCTGTTTTGATCGGTGGGTTCTCCGGGGAGATCCTGGCATAGATACCGTCGGAGTACTTCAACGCCAGGATCAGCGGAGCGTTGGCCGTGACCCGCGACCAGGCGGATCCGTCGTAGAACATCTCGGCGGGAAAATGCCGGAAGGCACGACCGTCAGGAACCGTGGCGCGGATCGTGGCGTACGCCAGATCGAAAGCGTCCGCCGCGGTGAACGTCTGGAACTCCAGGCAAAGTGCGAGGAGCTCGTTGCGATTGACGTTGCGCTTCGTTCCCGTGTCTGTACCGTCGGAGGTGATAAGCCCGGGGGCGATCCAACTATTGCCGACCGCTACAGCTCCAGAGACATTCCGGAACTGATCGATGCTGCCGTCCGGCTCGCACGGATCGGCGCCCGTGTTCACGTTCTGGAAGGAGAACTTGATCGAGCTGCCGACGGCAATGAGCGACGTCGACGCAGTCCGAATCTCGAACTGATCGAGTATGCCCTGCCGGGGTGCGTGGATGAGGTACGCGAGTTTCTTCGCGGCTGCGTTCAAACTGGTCCCGCTGGGTGCCGCCAGAGCTTCGGTGTGGTACCGCAGTGGGGGCCAGTATCCGCCACCTGGTACCGTGATCAACGACATCAGACCATCCCCCGCTTGAACCCGCGAGACACAGCGACGAAACCGCCGCCGCTACCACCGCCGACGCCGTCACCGAAAGCGGAGAACTCCAACCCCATGATCGGCCGGCGAAGGTTGTTGTCAACCCAGACACCGAGATCCGTGCGCTCGGTATAGGTGAAGTCGTTGCCCCCCTGGCATGTGCCGAGGTGCCCAAGGGTTTGCACCGGCACGTAGAGGATCGACACTTTCCCCGGGCCGGGCGACGTCGCTTTGACGGTGAGCCGGTACTCGACCCCATGCTCGATCGGGATGTCTTCGGGAAGCGGTGCGTACAAGTTTCCGGCGTTCCCGTTGCCCGGCTCGAGGAGCCCGACCGGCACGATCACCCGCGCGATGACGCCATCTCCCGGATCGTAGAGCACGATTTCGGAGGACGCCCCGCCGCTGGTGCGGGAGACATTTACCCAAACGGCTGTGGCGAGCGCGTCCGCGGCCAAGCGGAATTTCATGCCCGCTTCATCCGGGCTGGAGTCGGACGCCAAATTCACATTGGCCTGACTGACTGCGGCGTACGTGCTGGGGGCGATGAAGACGTACTCGCCTGTGGAGTACCGGAGCGCTCCGACCAGGGGCGTGCGCGCTGCCGTCTTCGCCCAGGAGGTCCCGTTGTGGAATACGTAGTACGGCCGGCCCACAGCGATGGATCCGACGGCCTGCGACGTGATCGCCGCCGTCGCCGGGTAGAAATCATCCAACGCGGTGAACGTCTGGTATTGGATGACGGCGGCGACGAGCTCGCCCAGGGCGACCGTCCGCTTCGTGCCGACGTCCGTACCGTCGGAAGTCATGAGCCCCGTCGACTGCCAGATCGGCGCGCCGAAAGCCTCCGCCTCACCTATCGACGATCCAAGGATGTCCCGGTACTGATCCTGGGTACCGTCTGGCACACCGGATCCGTCGACGTTCTGGAATGAGACCCGAACGACGCTCGCCGGATCGAGGCCGAGACCCCCAAGGCGAACGGCGAGAAATTCAAAGGTATCGAGAACTCCCGCCAGCGGCGCCGCGAAGATCATCCCGGCACGTTTGCCGGCGGTGTCGAGCTCGTCCGCGTCACCCCCAACGCCGACGAAGCTGTGGTAGTTCGGGATCCACAGTCCGCCCGAGCTCTGCTGAAGCGTCATCCGCTGACCCCCTGAGCAATCTGAGCAACCTGAGGCTCCCGCATCTTGTGCTGATCCCGGGCGAAGTCGAGCCCCATGTATCGCCGGAAAAACTTCGAAGACTTCATCCGCGCGTTTCGGTCACCGGCAGCCAGGAGGAACTCCTTGTGGTAGCGAAAGGTCGTCTCCCACCGGGTACCGCCCTCCTTGAAGGCAGCGACATGGAGTGCGAACCCAAGAAGAGCTGAATGCTCTGAGTTCTCGAGATCGACGAAGTCCGTGTCGAGGACGAGCTGTGGAGTATCCGCAACGCCATCGACGGTGAGCGTCGCACAGAAATGAAGAGCTGGCCAGATCACCATGAGGTCAAGTCCCGCGGGCGCCCACTTGCGAGGCGTGGTAGGTACCCGGCCACCGGAGGAAGTGAACTCCGACTCCCAGTCTTGCCGCCCATTGTCGAGATCGAAGATGGACGAGAGATCCAGCGGCCGCTCCAGGTACGAGACGCGTGTCGAGTAGAGGATGGTGCCCGGGACGGAGATCCAGTGCTCATATGCGGGAATGCCGAAGACGACTTTCCGCTTCCAGGTGCCCGTGAGCATGTTCCACGTGCGGAGGGCTTCGTTGAAAGCGAACGAGGCTTCCTCGGGTGTCCAATAAGGGACGGACTCCCATCGAGCTCGGAGCTGCTCCGAGATCGTCTGGAGAGTTACCTGGCGGATCGACATCGGGAATCACGCTTGTGTTCGCACGAATTCAGCGGTGTGACTGGAGTCATCGGGAACCGTCCCCGCCAGACCAAGCTCGGGAGCGATCTCCTTGAGCACTTCGGGCGGGAGCATCCGAGCAACCTTGACGAGCTTCTCCGTCGTCTCCAGGTTCTTCGCGCGAAGGGTGGCGATCTCGAACATGAGATCCCCGACCATACCTTTCAGGATTTCGTTGGCGGTCATTCAGGTTCCTTTCTTTCCAGTCCAACCACAACCTCGAGATCTTCGACCCGGAGGAGGAGCTCCTTGATCCCCTCGATCAGCACAGGGATGAACTTCTCGTAGAGCAGGCTGTAGTAGTGCTGACCTCGAGGATCATCTCGCTCCGGTTGATCCCCGTTGTACCACGGCCGGACGAGCTCGGGAAAGTGCGGGAGAACTTCCTGCGCGACGAGGCCGATCTGGACGTCCTCTGGATCGACGCCGACGCCACGCTCGAGGGTCTTCCGGTAAAACTCGTTCCACCGATACCGGACTGCTCGGAGTTTCGCGAGGCGGGGAAGAACGTCGCCAATCCCCCCGATGATGTCCTTGAACCGTTCGTCGGAGCTCGTAGTGTGCCCGGTCGCGTGGACGTTGCCGGTCACGTCGAGCTTCTCGATCGCGGCGAAGTTGCCGATCGAGACGAACCCGTTCGATCCTTGCATAGCTATGGACTGGCCACCACCGTTCTGATTTTCCCAGACCGTATGGTTGATCCCGCCGAGAAGTCGCGCCTTGAGTTGTACGCCCGAGTAGAACTCGATCCCGGAGCCTCCCCCGGATCGTCCCTGGCACCGGATCTGTACTGGGACCGAAGCGAGCGATTCGACCATGAGTGGCCGTACAGGCCCGAGAAAGCCAAATCCGGCAAAGTCCGGAACGATGGCGACATGTCCCGTAGCCTGGTTGATCAGGATCCCCTGCGTACCCGAGAAGTTGGTGATGTTGACGAAGCCGGCACTCTTGCTCGCGCCGAAGAACGCCTGCGGCCCCTCGACCGGATCGTAGAGCTCGATGGCGACGCCCGGCTGCGAAGGATCGGTCTCGATCCGCATGGCGATCGAGTTATCTCGCGAGATGACGTGGAGCTTTCGGGCGGGATCGAACGTGCCGACGCCGCAGTAGCCATTCGACGGCTTGAGGGAGATGTTTCCGGTGATGGAGGTCCCGGATCCGAGGCGGCAGTCCATGCCCATGAGCCCCGTGCCCCCACCGACAGATCCGAACTGATTGGACGATCCCGAGAAAAAGTTGATCGTCGCACCCTGGCCGGCGGCCGCCTCGAGCCCGATGGTGTCGTTCTGGCCTGGTGGCGCCGTGATGTAAAGCGGCATCGGCGGGTTGGGAGACTTGGCGGCGAGCGGAGATCCAATCGAGACGTTTCCGGTAGCCTGGTTGATCCGGACGGATCCGCTGGTCGTGCCGTTAAAGAGCCCGCAGGACTCAGGATCGGCAGAGACGTTCATGTGGACGGTGCTGCCGGTGACGAACTCAAGGACGTTCGGCCGACCTGTGACCGCTTCGAGCCGGAGTAGCTGGGTGTCTGTGTCTCCGCCCAGGACGTGCAGACGGCGGATAGGCGCGGTGGTGTGGATGCCGACATTGCCCGTGTTGGCGTTATAGATGTCGGAGCCGACGGTGATCCACTGGCCGCCTGGCCCGCCGCCACCCGCCGCAGTGATCTGAATGGTGCCGTCCGGGAACTTGATGCCGCCGAGGGTGGTGTGGATGATGCCCGCGACCTGGAGCTTCTCGGTGGGAGCGGAAAGACCGATACCGACGTTTCCGCCGGACTTGTTGAGAAGGACAGAGCCCTTGGTCGAGGAGAGCGTGGAGTCGAGTTCGAGGATGCCCGCGGCGGCGGTGGATCCACGAAGGATCTGCCCGCCGGTGCGCCCAACGAGGAGGGCGTACTGCGGGTGATCGTCATCCGACAGACCGATGAGAAGCCCGTGATCGGTGACACCGCCCCCACCCCCCGGGAGCTCCTGAAACGCTGCGTCCGTCGGTGAGATCGCCGTGAGCACGTGCCCGACGGTGAGCCCGGAGACCGTGTGATCAGGCCCGAGCGTGGCGGACGTCGCGAGGACGTGTCGCTGGGAGTGAGACTCCCCGAAGACGATGTCGCCCCAGGTGTAGGCGGTAGGTATCGGTGTGGGCCCCCCACCTTCGAAGCGGATGTCGTACCGCCCCGGCGCCGCGTAGAAGAAGAAGAATCCGTTGGTGTCCGCGAGAAACGGGTTCGACTTGGGTGTAGGGACCGGGTTGTTGTCGTCGAAGATCGTCGCGAGGGTGAGCGTCCCGGCGTTATAGACGGTGATGGTCGCTCCGCCCACAGGAGATCCATTTGCGAGGAGCCGGGTGTAGGCGAAGAAACGATCCACGGGCAGAACCTCCTAGAAGGGAATGATCCCGATGTGCAGCACCCCGTCGTTGCCGTACACCCAGAAGTCGGAAAGCCGGATCGGTCCTGAAGAGCTGAACTCCCCGAGGATGAGGGGCGCGACCGGATCGGTGATGGGCGCCGGGATACGCATCGCCCAACTGGACGGGCTCACGTTCGAATTTCCTCCGACGTAGATCGGAGATTCGACGCCCACGTCCGCTTGAAGAGTAATCGCCCGAAGCGATTTCCCCGGCACTTGGTACCCCGCGGGAAGCACGTCCGAGAGCCTTTGAGCTTGGGCGGTCAACGTCAGATCGAAGTGTTGAAACATGTTGCTCTCCTATCCTACCACTGGGTCGAATAACGGTACCGGTAACGGTAGATCGAGGCGCCACTCAGATCACCGCCGCCGAGATGCGGAGCGAGGCCCTGGAATCGTAGATTCGCCGGCAGCGGCATGATCAGGGATGGATCCGAGAGGAACGCTCCAGAGGTGACAACCAAGTTGTCGAGGTAGAACGTGGAGGTCACGAAGGTCCCACCGAGACAGCCAAGAACGAGAGCCACGATCCCCGCGGGCACTTCCAGCGGTTGTCCCCCGAAGGTCGTACCGTCGAGATCGAACTGGACCTGAGCGATCGGCACGTTCCAGATGGCGCGGAACCGGTAGATCGATCCGGGGACGATGGCGGTCGAGAAGAGCGTCTCCGCCCCGCCCAGGGCGCCGAAGGATGCGACGACGATCAGAAGGTTCCCATTGGCGTCCTTCGCGATCACGACGAGGTACGCGGGCCCGGCCCCATGAAATACGAGCAGAAACGGGACTGACTGGTTGGGGGCGAGCGTGTCGGTGAGATAGCAGAAATCGAGCGAGAGTTGGAAGTCCTCGATCCCTGCGGGAAAGCCGTGCGGCCGGTAGGCGTTGCTGCCGGAGTTGTGAATGATCTTCAGACATTGCGTGCTGAACGTCGGTGGAGATCCGGCTCCTGATGGACTGGCGTCAGGATCGAACGTGCTACCGCCATCGACGACAACAGCAGAGCTCCAGGTGGCGTCGTACCCGGGAGCCGCCTCGAAGCGCTCGACGAAATGGGTCAGGAGTGGAGCCGAGACGCCGATCGGGAACCCCTGGAACACGAGATTCGCGTTGGGCGGTGTCGGGAAAGACGCCGTAGTGATCTCGGGAACGAAGCTTCCGAAGGTTAGCGTCGCGTTCGGAATCTCGAGCGTCACCCCGCCCACCACGGCGGCCCCAGTAAAGAGAAGAGTCATCGGCTACCCGAGCTCCGTCAGAACTACGACTGGAGCGCTCGGAAGACGCCCGAAGAGTGAATGGTCAGGAGGAAGGGTCCTGCCACAGACGACACGGATCCGCCCCCGAGGTTGAGATCGGTGATAGCGAAAAGTCCATCCGCGGCGTGGGTGTCGTCGTAAATCACCGCGTACTTCGCGGTGATGGTGACCGGATCGCCGAAGTCGATGTCGTTGCAATCGAAGGTGGCGACGCCTGCGGCGAGAACGAGAGTGATCCCACCAACAGCTTGGCGGGCATAGTCGCCCCCGCCGGCGACTTCTTCGGCCACGACATCGGCGAGATCGTCATGTACCGCGAGGTCTGGCGTGTGCGCCGCCGTCAAGAGGGCACACTTGAAGACGTGGGTATCGAAATCGTAGCCGCCGTTCAACGTCCGCAGGATCGCGTTGTGGTAGAGCTGCCATGCCTGAGCCGCCATAAAGTTCCTCCTAAAGAGCCAAGAGAGCTCGATCCGTCAGGATCCCATTGGTCGGCTGTCCGACACGCGCCGACGACTTCCGCACGATGTAGAACGCAGACTCTCCACCCGCAAGCGTGTCGGTGAAGACTGTATCACCGCTGGTGAGAGCTATCGTCAGCTGGTCGTCCATGCTACTACCCCGCATCGCCACCTCGACGAGACCCCCAACTACCGCAGATGCAAGCGTAGCGGTGAAGGCCCCTGCCGTGTCCCGCAGGATGTTCGTCACCAGGATACCAACCTCCCCCGGACTATGCGGATGTGGGAGCGCGGTCCACTTTATGCTCGACACCGCTGAGAAGTTGGAGACGAGGGTGTTGTTTCGATTCTGAGTAAAGAAATCCTCGTACCGAAGCGTACGTCGAGAGACGGCCAGGAATTCCTCCCAAGCGAACGTGCTACATTTGAGATATTCTATGGCAATCGCCCCGGCAGTCGGAGGTGAGGAGAAGCTCATGGACCAGACACCAGTGAGCATGTTGATCTTTCCGGCGACAAAGTTCAGCGGGTTTCCGCTCGAAGCTGCGAGAGTCAGATCGGCGTTCACGTCCGGAGTCCAACTATTGACCTGGCAAAAGACGGTACCCCCAAATCCCCCACCTCGAGCGAATTTGACGTTGCGACCAAGCACGTGTGTTCCAGCAGCGATCTGATCAACGCCGAGCTGGAAGATCGCATCTTCAGTCAACGCTGCAAGGTTTCCAGAGAAGTTCGTCCCTACACCATCGAAGCTGACTCCTGTGGTCTTCCGGTTTCCGAATGTCGGCCCCAAGTAGGTCAGCACGCCACCGACGTTGCCCCATTGCCACCAAGCGAAGAATTTGCACCCAGAGATGAGAGCCGAGACGATAGTTTGGACGTGCTGCTTATACCGTGGGAAGCCGGCGGACCCAAAGTTGAAAAGCTGTGGGACGGACCCGTGAGATCGGCCGCGCGCGACCAGTCGAACGCTTTCGTTGAAAACCCAGGGGATGGCGCTATTCCTCCCAGGACCAGAACCAGCCGCAGCCTCGTAGTGTAGATGATCGGAATGAGCACCACCGCCGGTATATGGATCGGTGCAGGGAAGATCCACGATGTACCGCCAGATCGGACTCACGGCAGAAACCGCCGAAGCATTCCCAAGCGCGACGCCCCAGGAGATCCCACCCTTGGTCAGATGATCGCGGAAGAAGCGGTATTGCTCTAACGCCATCCTGGTCTCTTCGTCGGATGGCTCGTCCTCCGTATACCACCCAAAGAAACCAGCAGTCGAAAGGCTCTCGCATTCCTCTTCCCAAACAACACGGTCATCGAGGATAGAGAACGTAGCCGTGGTCACCACCGAACCCGCATTCTCGTCGAGGATGTACTGAGAAGAGGAGATCTTCTCAGCAACTTGAAGACGAGTTCCGTTTGCGGCGCCACTCGTTATTTTGATGCCGTGGCGTCCACCCTGAAGACTCTGCGCCTCAGAGAATGTCGCGATGATAATACCCATCTGATTGACGATGGTCACCGTTCCACTGCCGACGACGGCAGCAGCATCCGAGAGCGTGAGAAACCAACTCTGAATCTGTCGCCCGGAGTACTCCTCCCGCGTGTGCTGTGAGTAGTAGAGGCCTCGAGTCCTCAATCCCTGTATAGCTGGGATGACTTGATTGCCTCCCCCAGGGATCCTATTGGCCGCAGTCATCGAGACGTAGTCGTGCCAGACATTGGCTCGAGCCTCGCGGCACAGATCGAAGAACCGATCTGGCTCCGGCGCACCGCGGGGCCTTGGTCCACGAAGTTGGTCGATGTAGGTCACAGAGTTCGTAGAAGGAACGTTGTCGCCAAACGACGAGGGGTAGTAGGAGTAGAGCCCCCAAGGAAGCCTCTTCCGCCCGTCGAGAACGATGGATTGAGTTCGGAAGTCCGTATAGCAGGTGAGCCCGTTCCTGACAGAGACACGTTCACGGACGAACTTCCACTTGGGGAAAACCGCATCCGTCGCACCCCCAGAGAGTTTTGCCGTAGCTCCACCAACCTTCTCCCGGATGGTGTTTAGCAGATGAACAGCGGTGCCCACCGGCACAGAATTGAAATTGAAACTCGCCTGTTGAGTTCCATCCACGAGTGAGCCGAGCGTCTGAGTCGCGTAGACAATTGCCTCGTCTGCCGCATTCACGATAGAGAGGACCACCTCGTAACTCGAGAGCGCGAGTTGGAGACCCTCCACGTCAAGATCCACCTCAATGTTGACTGTTTGCGGATCGTCTTCCCAAACGTAGCCCCACCAGCGTAGGGGCTCCCAGACCTGATACGGAAGTCCCACACGGATGATCTCCACATCGTCGAGCCAAAACGCCCCGAGATGGACACCTGTACCGACAGCCGGAACGATCCGCAGTTCAAAACCTTCTCCCACGTGAATCTGAGAATAGCCCGGCGTGATTGGCGCCACGATCTGAGCCCAATCCGTTGCGAGATCCGAAGCCTTTATCTCGTGAGGGCCGGAAACGCCTCCTGTCGAGAAGGCTCCATGTGAGGCCGAATGAAGAAACGTCGAGACCGTGAACCGTCCATCGTAATCGGCGGATTTCTTCGCCCAAAACCGAAGCGCGAGTAGGTACCGCCCGTCGAAGAGCGGCATTGTCGGCTGGTGTACGACGCGACGAAGCGTGCCCTTGGTGACACTCGTGTTGTTGAACTTCGCCGAGCGTGCGCCAGAGCGGAAATCGACTGTATCGTTTGACCATCCGGTGGCGAATGACCAGTCGGCAATATCTGTCGACTCGAACCCCGGGCACGTGGTGAGGAGATTTGTTCCGTAGAGGTGGTAACGGGGGACGTCACTCTGAATTCCACCAGGCATTCAACTTACTCCCAGAGTGCGAAGGATCCACCGCTGGCGGCTACTGCAGGTAGGTCGCCTTCGTGGATGAACCCGAGCCCGGGTATCAGGTAGGCTCGCTCGTTCGTCTCCACGACCGGCGAGATGTAGACCAGCGGGTCAACGGTCATTCGCTCCGATGGCTTCGCGAGCGCGACGCGGAGCTGGAACGGCCCGGGCTTGTCTGGGGTGTACGTAACCTCCACGTACTGCTTTGTCCCGACGTCCGCCCCTGTGTAGGTCGATACGCCATCGGTCGTCAGGTCCGCTGGGGCCACGAGCGGGGCGGGGCGCGTAGTCTTCCGAGCATAGAGCGAGTTTGTTGCCCCATCGTTCTGGCCAAGAAACTCGACCCACGCCTCGTCATCCTGGAGTGTACCGCCAGAGGCTACGTAAACTCGGAGCGTATAGGCCGTCGAGCCGTCTCCATCCAGCCAACCGCAAATCGGGGGGCTATAAAGCGGGTGATAGAGCTCGAAGGCGCCAGCATTGGACGTCATCGACCAGGAGTACGGAGTAGCACGCTCGCCGTCCGATGCGCCGCCGTCCCTGTAACGAGCAGCGTCAATCTCGACCAGTCCCACGGATGTGCGATAGTGCATAGCGAAAACCGGATCGGCGTCCGTTCCAACTTGACAATGAGAGGCGAACACCCGCCCAGGGTGAATAGGATCTGCGTTTGTGATGGTTAGGGACGCACCGAGGAGACATCCCTCGAAATGGACCCAGTGATGCTGACTACTCACTCCATCGCAGAGGACGAGATTCTTCCCTGATCCCATGCCGGAGAAGTCGATGCCGCGCACGAAGGCATTCACGCCCCGACTTACTATCTCGAACAAATTGTCGGGGTAGGTTGGCCCTGACACGGCTCCGCCGATCCACCGGAAGAGAACCGCGGACGAGGTGAACGAAAGACCTTGGGCGATGTTCCCGAATTTAAGATTAGAATTGATGAGAGTGATCTCGTTTGCCAAATTCGTCGACAGACTGCCCAGCGCAATCGCATCAGTTGACGAGACACCCGTCAGCTCAAGAGTGCATTCTTCGAAGGTGACCTTGATCCCGTTCGAAGTGTTCCCGACGAAAATATCGTCCTGGGATTTGAACGTGATCCCGTAAAAATACATATGACCGTCACTGAAGACGACGTCGTTCGTCGTCCCCGTCGCAGCCACGACCGCCCCAGCCGTAGCCACATCGGAACCAAAGTCCATTGAGATGATCTTCAGCGGCTCGGTGGGGGTGGTCTCTGGATCCTGCGCGTTCGCACCGTATGTGAGAACTCCGGCAGTCGACTCGCTATGCGTATGCGCGACCTTAATGAAGTCGTCCTTCGTGAGCGCCCCGGCGAATGCCGCCGCGAGGGTCGTGTAGGCGTCAGTCTTTGTGGTTCCGTTCGCCGCCCCCACGGCCGCTGAGTTGACGAATATGTCCGCCACGGCTTACCCCACAACCTCTTCGCTGTAGGAGACGACGGCCGATCCGGACGCCACGATTCCATGGATGATCTTGGTGTGCGAGATCGGAAGATACGCCCCGGGGGCAAGACGGAAGCCGTTTGCGATTGTCAGCCCCGTGGCGGTGAAGCCTATGTAGACCGCGATCGTTGCGCTCTCATTGTGCAGATACGCCCGCCGCCGCATGGAGTTCGCCGCGAGGATGATCTCGCCGTTCGTGGTGGTCGTGTCGACGGTGATCTGGCCCGTGGTTGGAGTTCCGTCGACAGCACTCTCTACGACTACAGGCGCCGCCGCCGCCGTGAGCCATGTCGGGGCCGCGTTTCCGTTGGTGAGTGCAGCGCGGGAGGTGCGGACCTTTCCTTCCATCACTGCGAGCAGGTTCGTAACCGCGTTGTTTTCGGCGTTCACGGTCACGGTACGGTCCGCGCCTCCGTCGGAGAGAGTCGGCTTGTTTGCCCGGTCCATGGCTGCCCCGAGGGCGACCATCGCATTCCCGGAGCCGTCGATCGCTAGAACATCCGCGCCGTCGGTGATCTTCGCAAAAAGTGGCCGAGAGACGATCTCACCGTAGATCAGCCGGACAGCGATACCGTAGTCGGATTCCGCTGGGTTCGCATTCATTACCCGCGCGAGGGCACTAAGCCCCGCGGCATCCGGTTCGCCGAGAAGGACGATCTGCCGGTCTTTGTTGTCGGACGTCCGCGCTACGTCGCAGTCGATCCCAACGCCGGAGGCGATCGAGGCAGTTTGACGGTTGATGGCCATGCGAAAACCCTCCTAGAGAACTACAGGGACCGACGAAGACGGATGGACGAACGAGATCTAAGACCGGTTCGAGATCTTTCCCCGCGCGGTGACCTTCGATCCTACGGAAGGACCGATGTTGGCGATCGTGACCTCGGAGATCACGCCCCCGGTGCCCTTGCGTCCGCCGGCGACGTCGATACCGTCTCGCACCGATGCCCAGGTTCCACCCTGATCGGGAACGGGACAAGCTGCCTCTTTGAAGGTAGTCGAGATCGGTCCCTTCTTGACGGTGCCGGATCCGACTTTGGAAGTTCCTTTCGCCATGGTGGCCTCCTTTGAGTGAATGAGTGAAGTCTACTGGAAATCGTGGCTCTGTAGGAAACGCGCGTCGAGGGGGCTGAAAGACTGCTCGTTGGTCTTGATCTTCTGCCACCAGGAGGGATAGATGTCCTCGTCGGTGACTTCGAGCCGCGCGAGCTCGAGGGTGTAGTCGTCCGAAAGTTGCTTCGAGAGCGCCATGTTGAAGTACGGGTTCTTGCGATCCTCGGTGCCCGGCCACTGCGCCGCGGCGGCGAGGGCAGAGGTCTGGATGAGATCGGCTCGGCTACCCAGGAGGCCTGGGAACTCGTCGTCCTCGGAGAGCTCCGGACACCGCTTGATGTAGAAGTACCAGTACTCGTGAAAGGTCGTAGAGAAGGGCCAGAGCTCGTACTGCGGCCGGCCGACGAGCTGCGGAAGCGTCGCGATGCGGCGGGAGGCGAGCGCCCAGGGAGTTCCGGTAGAGGAACGTTGGGGATCCCAGAGGTTGAGTTGATCCTCTGTGATCGTGTGGCGCATAGGGAACCCGGTAGAAGGATCGAGGACGACGATGAAGCGCCCGAAATCGAGCGGGAAGGTGATGTACGCGTCGAGCACGCTGGCGGCGATAGACGATGAGGACGCACCCAGGTACGGCCGGTCGAGCTCGGCCCGGTTGGTCCCGACGTCGACGCACTCGATCGAGTAGAGAGGTTGGTTGAGACCGGCGCGGAACTGCCGGGTCTCGTCAGTCAGAGCGAAGGAGAGACCTCCCGGGAGAGGAGAGAGCCCAGTAATGAACTTGTCGCCGTGGATCACGGAGACCAGCCCTGATTTTTGGTTGTTGGTGACGAATCCAGACTCGACCCGTGCGAAGGACCACGCGGGGCGGCGGTACTCCCACGCCTGACGGAAAGCAGTCTGGACCCAGTCCTCTACGAGCAAAATAGGAGCCATGGGGACGTGCAATCGGACAGAACGGGAGATCTGCCCGAAAGTGTCACCCATGGCTCCTCAAAAGTACCAGCGTACCTCTATCGACCGATCGCCTCGAAGCGTGCGTTAAACGTGTGGACGTCCACCGCGCCAAGTTCCGCGTGCGTGGCTCCGCTGAACCACATGACCTTTCCGGTCGCATGCACGTAGACCAGGTGGTGGATGTTGGTCCCATCGGTCGCGGGCTCGAAGGAGAGGTACTCGATCTCCCCCATACCCACGATGCCGGGAGCGAGAGGATCGCCTCCCGCAGCGTAGAGAGCTGGCCCACTGTACTGCCCGACGAAACGACGGCGGACGCCGGCGACGTCTCGAGACCTGACGACTTCCGTTACCGTTGCCATTCAGACCTCCTAGTCGACGGTGTCCGGGATGTCGAGATCGACCATGCAGCGCTCGTTGGCGCCGTCGTAAGGACCGGACGTCCACCCGAGAGCTGGGTAGCCAGGAGCGGTTCCTGCGGCGACGACGTCGGCGCGCCCGGCGGTCGCGGATGGAATGACGCCGAGCCCCGCGGTCGACGGCATCGCGGTGACGGGCATGAGGAGCTTGACGAGCGTCGGCCCCTTGGTCTGGATGAACCCGTAGTGCCCCGGGGTGAGCGCGTTCTGGAAGACTCCCGCGACACGGCCCCGACGCCCGGCGGGCTCGGTGGTCACGATGTAACGAGCTGCGTCTGCCCAGTACGCCACGGCGTAGGCGAACGGGTTCACCGACATGTTGGAGTCTTCGTCCGCTTTGACGTACCGGTAGGTCTTCGGCCGGTAGTCCTGGACGTCGACTCCGATGGAACCCTCGGGAACTCCGAGGGTCGGCTGCTTGACGGTGACCCGCGCTCCGAGCATTCCCGGCGCGTACGGGGTAACGTCGTCGACGGTCTCCGGATCGCCCGACTGGATCCAGATGCCCTGCTGCCTGATGTTGTTCGGCATTTCAATTACTCCTTGAGTGGACCTGGTGGATCCTGAGGTTATCCGGTGATGCCGTGAAGGATCCGCATGAGCCGCGGAGCCCTCAAGGTGAAGTTGCCCGCGAAGAGGATCTGGCCGGCCACGACGGTGGAGTCCTGAGCGACCTTGAATCCGGTGAAGCCGAAGGAATACTTCGGCGAGGTGGAGATCCAGAGGCGGAAGTAGGCGCCGTCTCCGGTCCCGCCCGGGTTGAGCCAGGTGAAGATCTCACCCCCCGCGTTCAGGTAGTTCCCGAGATCGGGATCGTTGACGCCGTCGACGCCCGGGCAATATTGGTCTTCGATGATCGTCGCCTGCTTGAACTTGATCCCGGTGTAGCCGATGGTGGGTTCGAGGGTGTCGATCCGCTGTTGGGGCTGGAAGTTCTCGTTGATGAACCCCATGCACCGGTTCGTGGTGACGCCGATGACGGGGTGCTCCTCACCGATCACGCAGGATTGGTAGGAGTGCTCGAGAACGTGGTAGGTGATCGGCCCGGCCACGTTCGCCGCGATGAGCCCGACCGGGGTGTTGAGCGCCGGTGAAACGTCCACTCGGGCCTGCTGCCCGTAGGCGGTGAATGTCTGCCCACCGAAGGAAGCGGCGAGACCGTCGGAGAGCGCCTCCTCGAGTCCGTTCAGCTCGGCCGTGCGATCGCCGCCCGCGGTGTTCTGCCCGTTGCGGTAGAGCGCGATGGCGAGAATCGCGGACATGGTAAGCGCGGCGTTCCCGAGATCGGCCTCCACGATCGACATGACCGCCTCGGGCCCCCGGATCTCGACCTCGACATCCTCGGTGAACTCGGTCACGTTGACCTCGTAGTACCGCGGATCGAAGAGGAGACCAGCTTTCGTCTGGCGCTTGGTGATGTCGAACTGTGCGCCCTTCTTGAAGGCTCCGCCCTTCATCGGCTTGTAGAGGAAGTTCTCCTGGATCTGCGGCCCGCCTTTCCAGTCGCCCAGACGATCGTTCTTGCAGTAGGCCAGGAGAGGAGAGTTCTTGAAGAAGTTGTCGACGAGCCCGGGAAGGATCTTCTTCCGCGCGAGAGTGTTGACCTCGTCCAGATTCGGTGCTGCCATTGTCTAACCTCCGAGAATCCGGCCGAGGACGAAGCAGTGGAAGAAGGAGATTAGGAAGAAGAAGGAGTCTTCTGCATCCGGTAGAACTCGTCCACCGCCGCTCGGGCTCCGAAATCCTTCTTGTCCGCCTTCAACTGCACCGCAATGCTCGGCTCGTTGTTTCCTACGACGTGCGGAAGATTCGGGGAATTCCGGCGTACCTCGTCGAGAGTGTCTTGCCGGACCTTGGCCGAAAGATCTTCCAGCTCCTTTTTGTGGTTCGCTTCGGCTGCCGCCGCGGCCCGCTCGGACGTGAAGTCCGTGTAGGCCGCGTTGATGTCCAGATGTTTCTCGGTCGCGTGCTTGATCAGCGCATCGGCGTCCAGAACCTCGTCGTAGTCCTTGAGGTGCCGAGCCGTGAGCTTGGAGAGCGAGGACATGATGGACAGTCCACCACGCTCGAGCTCGTCTGCGCGTTTGTTCCAGATCAATTCTGCTTCCTCCCGGGAGATGAACTTCTTGGTGTCGATGGGAGGGCGGGCGGAAGGATCGGGATCGAGATCATCGCCGAGAAGAGCGTCGGGATCACGGAGGGCCTGTCGAAACCTCGCGTTTTCCGCGGTGAGTTTCTTGGTCTGCTCCGTCATGTTGTCGAACGCCGTCTTCTGTTCGGCACGCCAGGCGACGTTGTCTTCATAGTGCCGTCGGGCCTTTTCGTTCTCCTCTCGAGCCTTGTCCATCGCACGAGAGTAGTCGGCCTGACGGGAGACGCCGTCACCGAGAACATCGAGAACGTCTTCGCCGGAGAGTACCTCCTCCACGGTAGGCCGCTTGTCCTCGGGGATCTTGGAAAGAAGATCCTTGAGGAAGAGCTTGGCCTTTTCCTGCTTGTCCTTGTTCTTCGCCGGCATGAAACCTCCGCTAGACCGAGGGGAGAGATCCTCCGGCGGGCTTGCCGGGCTGGCCGGGCTGGATGACCCTTGGTCCTTGAGCTTCCACCATCATTATTATCCGCACCACCTGCACTACTTCATGCCCGGCGGCGCCCCCGGGAACTGGTTTCCGGTGAGAGTCCCGGTCCCGCCCCCAG
>Ga0214473_10002622_pt1 | contig 22055 bp, 19 predicted proteins | sample RVTome_7_FD_203509 | JGI IMG/M metagenome (GOLD analysis project Ga0214473, IMG submission 203509) | Soil microbial communities from uranium-contaminated site in the Upper Colorado River Basin, Wyoming, United States - RVT98D197 | ecosystem: Environmental > Terrestrial > Soil > Contaminated >... | reverse complement strand
ACCAGCCATTGAAAAAGTAAAGGACATTCTTTTCAGTCCCTTCGACCTCGGCAGATGGTTTATCATCGGTTTTTGCGCCTGGCTGGCTAATCTGGGGCAGGGCGGCTTCAACTTCAATTTTCCGTTCGATAAATACCAGCACCACGAGAACCTGCCCGCCAGAATCCATGATTTCGTGATGAACAATCTGGCGCAGGTTATAATCGCAGGTTCGATAGCGGTGGTTATCGGGATAGCGGTTTTGCTGGTGCTGTTGTGGCTCAGCAGCCGCGGCAAATTTATGTTCCTGCATTGCATCGCGCAAAATAAGGCCGAGGTCAAAAATCCGTGGCATAGCTGCAGACCGCAGGGCAACAGTCTGTTTTTATTTCAACTGGTTGTCGGGATAGCGTCTTTTTTGTGTGTTATCTTTTGTGTTGCCGCCGTCGCTACTGTGGTCATCGCGATGAAGACGTACGGAATAAAAATGATTGTGCTTGTTCCGCTTCTGGTATTCATAATCTCGATTTTCATTTTGCTGATTATTGTTTTTGCGATAGTGTTCAAATTCACTGTGGATTTTGTGGTCCCGATTATGTACATACGAAGCTGTACATGCCTCGAAGGCTGGCGCCAGTTCCTGCAAATACTCTCGCATAACAAAGGCAGATTCGTGCTGTATATCCTGTTCCAGATAGTGATAGCGATGGCTGTAGGAGTAATTGTGTTTGCGGGCGTGTGCCTGACGTGCTGCTGTGCGTGCTGTCTTATGGCGATACCTTATATCGGGACGGTACTGCTGCTGCCGATACTTATTTTCCAAAGAGCGTATTCGCTTATTTACCTGCGGCAGTATGGGAATCAGTTTGATGTTTTTGTGCCAGTGGCGAATATTATCGATACCGCTGTTTGATGAAAGGTTTTTTGCATGTCGGATAAGCACTATGATGTGTCTGTTATTCGGCCTGTGATGCGAGTGGACGAAGTTGTGTTTCGCGGAAAGGATTTCCCGCAGGCGAGATTGAAATCTATCGGAAAGGGACTTCACACGCTGCATACGCTGGAGCTTATGGCGGTCAATATCTACAAGTATCAGCTCACCAAATGCCAAAGCGAACACAACCGCTATCTTGTAGCTGCGATGTGCAATGAGATGACGCACCTTCAGGATTTTCAGGTCAAACTTTTTGAATACGGTTTTAAGCCGAGCAAATTTCGCTGGGCCTACTGGCTTGTGGGTTTTGCCATTGGTTTCGTTTCCAGATTAATGGGTGAAAAGGCGGTTTTAAAAACGGGTATCTGGGTCGAGGCCAAGGCGGTTCATCACTACGGCCAGTTGCTTGCCCAAATCGAATGGGATGACGCCAGTCGAAAAATCATCGAAAAAAACCAGGCCGACGAACACGAACACATCCACCGCTGGAAAACGCTTCTCGCGGCGGTGTGATTTTGATATAATACGCAATATGAACGGGTTTAAAATCTTCTTGGCCTTAAATTTGTTTTTTGTTTCCGCTTGTGCTGCGGATACTTTTACCAATCGCAGGACGGGCAAATCCTTTGACGGTTTCGCGACGCAGCAGGTCAGGGCCGGCAAAACCCTCGTGCGAAGCGCAGACAGTGAATCGTCAAAAAGCATCAATCTTTCCGACTACGACGTCGAATGGAATTTCAAGAGGCGGCGAAATCAGGTCATCGTGTTGTCCGTTAAAGACGCGATAAGTCTGGATTCTGAAACGATTTTATTCGAAAAGGCAGTTGAAAGCGCTTCCAATCAGGGGCCTTTGTTTATAGTTCTGGTGATAGATACTCCCGGCGGGCGGGGGGACTTGATGAAGCGGATGTGCGGGGCGATTTCCAATGCGAGCAACTGTAAAACGGTGGCGTACATCTGCGGGGGCAGGTACGGTGGGGCGTATTCCGCAGGGGCGGTTATTTCGCTGGCCTGCGCTTACATCTATATGGCTGATAATACCGCCATCGGGGCGGCTACGCCCGTGGTAATGTCTTCCGGCGGTGAAGTGAAGGATTTGAAATCCAAATACGGTGAGACGGTCGGGGAAAAATATATGTCTGCCGACCGCGCTTTCGTCGCCGCGGTTGCGGAGGAGAACGGCAGAAGCCCCGCGATTGCCAAGGCGATGGTTGATAAGGATATCAGGGTTGTAGAAGTCACGGAGGATGGAACGAAAAAATTCATTGAGCCGCAGGACCGAAAACAGGGCCAGTCCGTCGTGCGAACCCTGAACGAAAGCGGGAAACTGCTTACACTGACCGCGGCCCAGGCCGTTGATTGCGACATTGCCGAAGGCAGGGCCAATTCTCTGGAAGAACTTATGAGCATCCTCGGCGCCGGCGACGCGAGGGTCATCCAAAGCAACGATGGTCAAAAATCAAAGCGCGAATTTGACAAGTACAAAATGGAATTCAATAAAATAATGGAACGAGCCGACAAGGTTGAGAAAGAAATCGATAGACTGACGGACAACGCCAATTCTATTTTGGAGGAGTACAACAAGGTCAATCACAATTTTGAAATCAGACACCGCGAAGAGTTGCTCAGGAAGCTGTCTGAGCAGCGTCTGGGAGAGATTCGAAACATTGTCAAAAATCAGAAAGAGCTTATATCGTTGTATAAAGGGGCGATAGAACTAAACAAGCGGTGCCCCGATTTGAATTTGGATGTACAATCGTTTGAAAAGGCGATAAATTCCGCGCAGACAAGCCTGCATCAGGCACAGGAGCAAATTAAACGTTGAGACCGAGAAGCCGGGCGGTAATTTCAGCGGTTTTGGCGGAGGCGTTTTCGCTGTGCAGCGAGGCGGTCAAGTCAACAAGGTCGCTGCTGAGCTGTGTGAGTTTGGCTTTATCCTGCAGTAAGCTGTCGATTGACCGTACGATGGGGTCGATGGAATCGAAATAGGGCATAAATTCGGGAACGAGCTCTTTTTCCGCGAGGATATTTACCAGCGAAAGATACTTTGTTTTGATAAGCCATCTGCCCAACAAATACCAGATAAGTTTGCTGGATTGATACATTATGACCATCGGACAGCCGACAGCGGCGACTTGTAATGTCGCGGTACCGCTTGCGACAATCGCGAAATCGGCGCGCCGAGCGGCGTCGGTGAGCGAGCCTGTAATGTAGCTGCATCCGAAACCGACGGTTTGGCGATTTCTGAGAAGTTGTTTCATTTTCTCATCCACTGCCACTGCGGCAATTTCAAGCTGAGGACATTTGCGTTTCAGCCGCAGGGCGATTTGCTGCATCGGCTTCCAGAGCGTATCTATCTCGGCTTTTCGCGAACCGGGCAAAAGCAGCAGTTTCAAATTTTTAGGGTCGAAGTCGGCGTAATCTTTTTTGTATTGACTTGCGTCCGGAATCAGCTCATCAAGCAGCGGATGACCTGCATAGATTGCATCGATGCCCCTTGATTTGAACCAGTTTTCCTCGAATGGCAAAATACAGATGAGCCTGTCGCAACATTTTCGCAGTTTGCTGATTCGCCACGGCGCCCACGCCCAGAGTTGCGGAGCGACATAAAAAAGGGTCTTGATATTTAATTTTTTGGCGGTCTTGGCGACGTGGAAATTAAACGCGGGTGAATCGCAGACGATTACAAGGTCGGTTTTATTATTTTTCAAAAAAGTTTTTACGCGGCCCAGGAGTTTCCAGAAATGCAGCACTTTACCAAAGGCATTGTAGGCCATCGCGGCTTTGTCGGTGGTTTGCTCAAGTAACCGGCAGCCCGCAGCAGCCATTTTCGCGCCACCGAGACCGGCAAATTCAAAATCGCCGCCGGCTTTTTTCAAAGCGGTTATCAGGCTTGCACAAAGCGCATCGGCGCTGGGTTCTGCGGCGCTTATGAATACGCGATGGGCTTTTTCCGGTTCAGACATAGGAATATATAGTAGCGAAATTTGGCCGAACGGCAACTGTTATTTGAGTTTTGACATGGGGACAAGTATGGTTGGAAGTCGTGGCTTTTCGACTATACGCCTGCTCCGACTTTGTCTTGCTTCCGTCGGGAGTTTGCCTGCGATTGCGCATGTTTTTCTATCTTGGTTTCGCAGGCGGAGGTAATGACGTTTTCTATTCGGCGGATATACCAGTAGAAACAGACAAATACCGAGCCGCCGATTAATACGGAGGCAGCCATTAAAATTACCAGCGAATGATGTAAAGCCGCGTAACTTTCAGTAACGTTCTTCATTACGACGATATTGCCGACTTCGCAACCTTCGGCGTCGAGCAGAGGGACAAAACCCGCACGGTATATTCGATTTTCCGCCGGTATATCGAAAGTTGTTTCATGGGCTGTATAAGCATTTTCTACAATGGTGGGAAATTGTTGAGGAACTTTTTCGAGTGTGCTGTCTGTAATGACAAGATTTTGCATCAACTCCCAGTTGCCCTTTCGGCCTGCAACTTTCAAACCGTGCTCCCAGTCTTCCCGGTAAAGGCAGGTTTTTTTGATAACAAAGAAAAGTTCCACTTCGAGTGTTTCCTTCAGTTGCGAGGCGATATCTTCGATTTTTCTGCCAAGTTCGACGAAACCGACCAGTTTGTCATCTATATACCAGGGCTGCGCGTAGCGCAAACTAAATACACCGTATGTCCCCAGCGCAATACTGTAAACCGGTTCCTTTTTACGGACTACTTCGTCAACGGTGAATCTGTGGATGCGGTCGTCATAGTTGTTGGGGTCATGAACCCGCAGAAAACAGACTTTATTTGGGTCGTGAAAGTAAATATGCGTAATTCCGTATTTGTCACGAATGTCTTTTAAGATGGGATTGGTATTGGCCAGCAGGGCGTCTCTATCTTTTTCGAGCCATGCGTCCCGGATGTTTTTATCATTTTGCACAAAATCGGTGATTGTGTTGAGAATTCGGGAATCTTCTTTGATGCGCATATCCAGCAGACGGCGTACTTCGTCGAGACGTACCCGAAGGCTGTTGCTGGTGTATTTCTGCTGCTGCCAATAGATGGCCGCCACCGAGACCACCAGCAGCATGAGGATTGCCAGCCCCAGCGGGACGAGCAACGGTATTCTAATTTTTGTATCTTCCGCCTTCATTGTCCCTTACAATTTTCCGCACATCGAATCAGTGGTATGACCGCAATATTTCACAATCGCTCTCAATATTCATATCGGTGAAATACGTATGGCACTTTGAACCGGATTTATGCAATTACGATTTTTGGAGTAGATTATCGGCTTGACAGAGGTTTTTATGTGCAAAAGCGGGTATTTATAGGACGACAGGTGTGTTTATGCAGTTTTTGTGCGGACAGGCGGGTTTTCGCTATTTTTTTCGCCCAACTTCCAAATATTGCTGCATTTAGAAAAATTCTTGACAGATTGGCCGCATTGGATTAGGTTACAACGTTTAGCTGTACGTTCGTTGCGGATAGCGTATATATTTTGTGTTAGTTTGGAGGTCTTTTGTGGCAAAAGAGTTAGCACGTGAACTAATTAACGCGGGGGTGCATTTCGGGCATGGAATTTCCAGATGGAACCCTAAAATGAAGCCTTATATTTTTACCAAGCGAGGCAATATTCATATCGTCGACGTCAGAAAAACGCTCGAGGGAATACTGATTGCGAAAAAACTGCTCGTCGATATTGTTTCGTCCGGTAAGGACGTTATTTTCGTTGGAACCAAAAGGCAGGCCCAAAAGGCAGTCGAAAGTGCTGCGGCAAAGTGCGGAATGCATTTTGTATCCGGGCGATGGCTCGGTGGGACGCTGACGAACTTCAGGACAATCCGTTCGAGGCTGCAAAGACTGATGGAACTGGAAGCGCTGGAGCAGTCAGGCTCGATGGAAAAAGAAAGCAAGAAGCATGCGTCGAGACTCAAACGCGAGTTGAAAAAAATAAAGGCGAACCTCGACAGCATTCGGAATATGACAAGATTGCCCGGGGCGGTCATAATCGTGGATTCGAAGAAAGAATACCTTGCGCTTCGCGAGGCGCGAAAACTTGGTATTCCGACAATAGGAATCATCGATACCGACGCCGACCCCGATACGGTGGACGTGGTCATACCCGCCAATGATGATTCAATCAGGGCGATAGACCTGATAATGAATGAACTGTCGGACGCTGTCTCGGTAGGCAAGACCCTTGTCGGCACTCGCCTGCAGGAAACAAAACCTCGGCCCAAACGAATCCGCTCTCGCAGGCCGACACTGGCCCGCGCAGGTACCGAGCAGGCGGAAACCGCGGTTGCCGTCGAATCGGAAGAAGAGCCGGCAGCCGAAGGCAATGAACCGCAATCCCCGGAACCGACACTACCGGAACAGCCCGAGGAAAAACCCAACCAATAGCACGGATAAAGACAGACAAATACGTTCTGATTACACGGGAGTTTGAGATGGCAGAGATTGAGGCTTCGCAGGTAGTTAAGTTAAGGCAGGTTACCGGACAGGGAATGATGGACTGCAAAAAGGCGCTGGCCGAATCCGGTGGTGACATGGATAAGGCAGTTGAGATACTTCGCAAAAAGGGACTTGCTACATTAGCTAAACGGGCGGAACGAGAGACCTCGGAGGGATTAGTGGTTCTCGTTGAGGGTAATAACTGGGCTTCTCTATCGACACTTTGCTGTGAAACAGATTTTGTTGCCAGAAGCGATCCTTTTAGAGAGTTGGTTGATGCTTTAATAGATGGTATAAAAGAGAGCAAGCCAGATTCTGGGCCTGAAAATATCCTAAAGACTTCTGTAAAAGGTAAGAAATATGGTGATATTATTACCGAAACGGTAAGTAAGACCGGTGAGAAGTTGCAGGTATGCGATTATGAGAGGTATGTGCTCAGCGGCCCAGGGCGTATAGGAACTTACATTCATTTTAATGGGAAAGTCGGTGCCATGGTTGAGATTGATACGGATACTGATGCTACCGCCAAGTCGGATGCGATAGGTAAAATAGCCTCGGATATAGCGATGCATATAACGGCGACAAAACCCTTGGCGCTTGACGAGAAAGGTATCAGCGCAGAGACCATCGAGCAGGAAAAATCCATAGTTGCCGCCCAGATAAAGGGCAAACCTGCGAACATCATAGAAAAAATAGTCGAAGGCAAGATGAAGAAGTTTTTTACGGAGAACTGCCTTTTGCTTCAGCCTTTCGTAAAGGACAACACCAAAACGGTATCGCAGGTTCTCGCGGAGGCGGCAAAGCAGGCTTCCGGCCAGGCGTGCGTAAAAAGATTCGTGCGTTTCGAGGTCTGATAACAAGATAAAAGCGCAAACAGTTACGGGGCAACGATGCAGCAGATAAAGTACAAACGCGTGCTGTTGAAACTGTCGGGCGAAAGCTTCTGCAAACCCGGTGGTTTTGGAATGGAAGGCCATCAGCTCGAATCAATCGCCGAAAGAATCATTGAACTATGTAAGCTCGGCCCTCAGATTGCGCTTGTGGTCGGCGCCGGCAATTTCATTCGCGGTGAGAATTTTTCGCAGAAAAGCAAGATACCGCGAAACACCGCTGATTATATGGGAATGCTGGCGACAATAATCAACGCCTGTGCCCTGCAGGAAACTCTTGAGCGGATGGGACAACCCACGAGGGTACAAAGTGCGATAGAAGTGGCGGCGGTATGCGAGCCTTTTATTCGCCGCAAGGCGCTGAATCACCTTGAGCACGGCAGGGTGGTAATATTAGCGGGCGGCACGGGAAATCCGTTCTTTACCACCGATACCTGCGCGGCGTTAAGGGCCTCGGAACTTGAGGCCAAACTGCTGATAAAAGCGACGAAGGTGGAGGGAGTTTACAGCGCAGACCCCGATAAAAATCCTGATGCGAAACTTTTTACGCGGTTATCTTACGATGATGTTTTCAAACAGAATTTACGCATAATGGACCACGCTGCGATAGCCCTTTGCAGGGATAATAACATACCCATTATCGTTCTGAATATTTTCGAAAAGGGCAATATTACCAGGGCCATTTGCGGCCAGGAGGTTGGTACCTTAATTTGCTGATTTTTTCCGGAGGTGCATATGCCTGTTAACCAGATAATTGCCGGTTGCGAAGCGAAGATGAAAAAGACCGTGGAGGTGCTTAAGGACGAGCTGAAAGGTATTCGCGGGGGCAAGGCATCGACCGGGCTTGTGGAAAATCTAAGGGTGGATTACTACGGGACACCCACACCGCTCAAGCAATTGGCGGCACTTGCGACACCGCAGTCGGATTCGATTGTGATAAAGCCGTTCGACCCTGGTTCGGTTAAGGAAATTGAAAAGGCCATCAAGAACAGCGACCTGAGCATCGCTCCGATTGTTGAGGGCAAAATAATCAGGCTCAGTATTCCGCCTTTAAGCGAGGAACGAAGAAGGCAGATTGCCCAGCAGGTCAAACAGCTCGGGGAACAGGCGAAAATCGGCATTCGCAACGTGCGCAGGGACGAAATCAAGCTGCTCGAAAAAGAAGAGGGCGGCAAACTCATCACCGAAGACGACCTCGACAATGGTAAAACGAAAATAGATGACCTGACTAAAGAATATACGAACAATATCGAGCAGATAATCAAAAGTAAATCCGACGAGATTATGCGACAGTAAAAAATTTGCGAAAAATTCCCCGGATATGTTCGGAAATGTGGGGACAAACCGTTTTTTTTGCAGGGGGACACGATTATGAAAACTGGAAAAATTCTGAAAGAAAGGTTGCGCGGAAAGGCTGTTATGAAAGTTATTAAATGGATAGTGCTTGTGGTTGTTGTCCTGATAGCCCTTGCGATAGTGCTTTTGCCGGGATTTATATCGAGTGGCAAATGCAGGCAAGTAATATTGGACAAGGCCAATAAAGCTATGGCCGGGAAAATGGATTTCGCGAGCCTGTCGATGGGCTGGCTTAAAGGTCTTACCGTAAAGGAATTCAGTTTCAGCGATAACGCTGGAACGGCACAAGTCTGGATTAAACAAATTACTACAAAGCCGCATTACGCCAGTATTCTGCTTGGAGACCTCTCCTTCGGTAAGACTATTGTTGAACAGCCCCGCATAGAGTTGAGTCTGATGGAGCGAAAACCAGTGGAAGTTGCGGCCAAACCCGAGAGCACAAAAGCCGCTGGCCCTGTGGTGCTTCCGGTCAGCAGAATCGACCTGGTGGTCGAAGATGGTGACATCAAGGTGACTGACAAACGGGCCGCCGCGAAAACCGAAGGAACGGTTGAACTGTCGAACATAAATTCGAAGGTCAGTTTGCGTCCTGCCGGAAGCCGGTCAGAATTCGCGGTCGATATGATGCTCGCGCAGGCTGGAAAAGAATCGAAAATTGCCGTTGCGGGCAATGTCACCCCGCCTCGCAAAGGCTGGAGCCTCGAAGGTACAACCGGCCAGTTGGATATCGATGTTAACGACCTGGATTTAAGTTCCTTAGCACCTTTATTTGCGATGGCTGGAGTTGATGTGCAGACACAGGGAAAAATCTCAGCTAAGATGGCCGGCAAGATTGATAACGGGCAGATTCAGACCATCGATGCTGTTCTATCGGCGAGGAACCTTGCGATAACCGGTGACATACTAAGGGGCGACAGGCTGACCAGCAAGGTGCTCGATGTGAATGTAAAAATGCGGGGCGAAAAACAGTTTGTGAAAATCGACGAGTTACGTGCCACAAGCGACTGGCTAAATGCCAATGCGGCAGGTGTCATCCCGGTGACAAAAAAAGCGCTGGATGAATTTTTAAAAGCAGACTCAGTTTATAATTTGAAGGCGGATTTCGACTGCGATATCGGGACTATAATGTCGCAGATGCCGCACACTTTCTCTATTAAAGAGGGAATGAAAATAACCTCCGGACAATTGAAGGGAAATGTCGAAACGTTTACGGAAACTGGGCGTAAAGGATTGAAGGGCCGGGCCGACCTTACAGGATTGGCAGGGGCGATGGATAACAAGCAAATAACGCTTCCCGGTGAAGTGAAGCTGGACGCGCAGGTTGTTTCTGAAAAAGGTGTGGTGACATTTGATAAACTGAATATCTCGGCGCCTTTTGCGAGTTTGGACTGCTCCGGAACGACCGAATCGATAAAGTATTCAGCCGCCGCGAACCTCGCGCAGATCCAGGACCAGTTAGGGCAGTTTATCAGCTTTGGTAAATACAAAATGGCGGGCCAGTTTAGCAGCGATGGGCAGGTTCAAATCAAGAAGGAAAAAATTACGGCGGCGGGTTCAGCGGGATTAAAAGAGTTGAAATTAAGTTCCACCGAAGGTGTCACCGCTGTCGAACCGCAGGCGAAAATTGATTTCGCGGTCGCGTACGAACCGGACAGAAAGGCCGTTGCGGTCGATACCTTAAAGGCAGACGCCAGTTTCGGCCAATTAAGCGTTAAAGGCGCCGTGCTGCCATTGGGTAAAGAGGCGACGGTGCCTATGAAGCTCGATGCCTCAGCGTCGAATATCGATTTGGCCAAATTGCAGCCTTTTATGGTGCTCTTCGCGGCATTTCCGAAAGATATGCAGCTTGCGGGGCAGGCGGCGTCGCAGGTATCAGTCAGCTCCAAAAAAGATACGTATTACATTACGACGGATTCGACCTCCGTAAAAAATCTTAGCGTCATTTACCCCGGCCAGCAGCCGTTCGTCCAGTCGGAAGTCCTGCTTGCTTTCGATGTTGAAGTTAATCCCGTACTCCAGACGCTGGTAGTCAAAAAGCTGCAACTGACAAGCCCGCAGATAAAAATAAAAGGCAATTTTCAAAAGACAATCGAGGGCAGCGAAAGCAAATTGGAAGGACAGGCGAATCTCGATTATGACTGGGCGGCGATAAGCACAATTGCCGCCCCTTATTTACCTAAGGGACTGCAGGTCAAAGGTAAAAGGTCGGACACGATTAAGTTTTCCAGCAAATACCCGGCCGCGCAACCCGACAAAATGCTGGCCAACCTCAACGCCAGGACGAAAATCGGATTTGACCAGGCCGATTATATGGGTCTTGTTTTCGGCCCGACCGAAGTGGAGGTCATGGCGCAAAACGGGACGCTGATGATTCCGCCTTTTTCGGCAGCAGTCAACAACGGTCAGCTTAATTTTGCGGCAGAGGCCGATTTTAAACAAAAGCCGACATTTCTAAAAACCCCCGCGCCGATACAGGTAGTCAAGGACGTCCAGATTACCGAGCAGATGGGCAAAGAGCTTTTGACATATGTAAATCCGATTTTTGCGAACAATACCAGCGTAACCGGTGTTGTGAATTTTAATTGCGAAAAGTTGGCGATGCCGATAGTAGGAGGCACGAAAAATGATATTGACATCGCGGGCACAATTTCCGCGGACAAGGTTCTGTTGGGTTCTTCCTCTTTGTTAAGCCAGCTTATGACTGCCATAGGTTCGAATTTCGGTGGTGAAGAAATCACAATTCATCCGACAAAGTTTGCTCTGCAGAAAGGATTTCTTCGCTACGATGATATGCGGGTTGACGTCGGCCAAAATCCCTTCGATTTCAAAGGCGCCATCGGTCTGGACAAGACTTTGAACATGTCCATAACTGTGCCGTACGGCCCCAGCGGAAAAGTCAAAACAGGAGAGGTACAGACGGCCGCAAGGTATTCAGTGCCTCTGCGGGGAACAACCGACAATCCAAAACTCGATGTGGGCAAGCTGCTTGAGGATATAGCGAAAAAGCAATTAGAGAGCGAGTTGAAAAAAAGCCTCGAAGGTTTGTTCAAAAAATAAAAAGCACGCTGGAACGGAGGCAGCACTACTGCATCATAGATTCCTTGCGTACCCGCTGCTCGGCAAGCACCTCGGCCATAGGGACGGAAGTTTGCCGGTACTTTTCGTTTAATTTGCCGTCCGGTTTACTTATCTCCAGTTGGTCGATTACATTTCCATTGATGTCAATGGTGTCCATTATGAGCCTGTCGCCTTTGATTTTAAACAGGCAGAAATGCAATATTGAATCTGCGGCGGCGTAGAAATTTGAGGATTTAGGTTTTTTTGCAAGCGGTGCACCGCCGCCCCCGGCCGTGATGTAAGTAACAAGATGTGCGCCGGAATGAATCGGCGGCGCGACGGGTTTGAACCGCTCATAGATATGAGAATGACCGGAAATGACAAAATCAGCGCCGGCCTTGGCGAACATAGGCAGGGCATTCGGGTAACACCACTTGGAATTGTGGCCGCTGAAATTAAGAGCTGGGGTATGGAAGCTGACGAATTTCCATTTGGCCTTGGCAGAGTGAATATTTTCAACAATGCGATTTAAAAGCTCCTTGTCGGACAAATCCTCCGAGCAATTATCGGCAAGGTAATAATAAAGTGGGCCGAACTGAAAACCGAAGTTCTTTTTCTCTCCCTGCGGAATGAGCAGTTTTTCGAAATTGCCGTTTTTACCTTCGTGATTGCCTTTGGTGATATAGATGGCGGTATTCCCCGCCAGTCCTTTTACCGGTTCGAAGAACTGCTTTCCCCATTGTTCGTAATTGTTGCCGTTGGTTACCAGGTCGCCGGTGTGGACTACAAAATCGGGGTTCTTTTTAATTATTTGCTCGACAATTCTTTTGTGTTCCTCCGGATTGGTTCTGGTGTCACCGTAAACAACGAATGTTACCTCGTTGGTATCGGCTGGTATTGTCCGGAAGTAATAGGTTTTGTTTCCAGGAGCGGACACGGGGATAGAATAATTATAAGCCTGACCCGGCTGCAGATTTTCGAGCCAAACCTTGTGAATAAAAGCTTGTTTATTAAGCCCGTATTCTACTTTTTCAGGTGTCGATACAACCACCTGCTCCGATGAATTATCTGTGCCGTAATGAAGCTGCTGGGGGCGATTGCTGTCGCTTTCCCACATTACGGCGGCGCTATGCTGATATGCTCGCAGCAGAACCGGGCCTTTTGTAATATTGGCATAAACTGGTGTTGGTGCGGGAACCTTTGCGGCTTCAACGGGAGCCTGCGTTGGGATGGGAACTTGAGGTGGCGAAGGGGCTTTTGTAGGAGTAACAATAGGAACCTGAGGTGGTGGTGGGGCTTTTGAGATTCTGGCCTGCTCGCAGCCGCCGAACCAGATTAGGATGATGGTTAGGGTGACAAACAACAATTTCTTCATAACGATGTCATTCTCCGATTATTTTTACTAATACTCTCTTTTTCCTTTTTCCGTCAAATTCACCGTAGAAGATTTGCTCCCACGGCCCGAAATCGAGCTTGCCGTTCGTTACAGCCACTACAACTTCCCTGCCCATTATAGTACGTTTCAAATGCGCATCGCCGTTATCTTCAGCGGTGTTATGCTTATACTGCGAATAAGGTTTTTCCGGTGCTAACTTTTCAAGCCATGTCTCGAAATCCTGATGCAAACCGGCCTCGTCATCGTTTATAAATACTGAGGCTGTAATATGCATGGCGTTCACAAGGCAAAAACCTTCCTTAATACCGCTTTGCCGTACGCATTGTTCAACCTGCCCTGTGATATTTATAAACTCGCGGCGGTGCTCCGTTTCGAACCAAAGTTCCTTGCGATAGCTTTTCATATTATTTTCCAGCCAGTCTTTTATACACCATTTCGATTGTATCAACCATAGTTTCCGGCGCGAATTTTTGTTTTACAGCTTCTCTGCCTGCGGCGCCGAGTTTGTCCCGCAAGTTTTTATCCGCTATTAATTCCGCGCAAGCTCTTGTCAGTTGTTCGATATTTTTCGGCTCAACCAGCCTGCCCGTCGATTCATTTACTACTTCTTTCGCGCCATCGACGTCGAAGGAAATAACAGGTTTGCCGCAAAGCATCGCCTGAGGCAAAGTTCGCGCCAAACCTTCGCGCAGTGAACAGTGGACAAGAATATCCGATGCCTGTATCGCAAGCGGTATCTGACTTGGTGGCAAAAGCCCCGTGAATTTTATTTTTGATGCAAGCCCCAAATGATGCACCTGTATCCTGAAATGCTCCGCTAAATTGCCGTTACCCACAAAAAGCCACACAGAGTTTGGAAATCGCTGCGAAAGCTGTTTCGCCGATTCGATGATGTATTCGTGCCCCTTCAATTTAAAAAGCCTCGCCACTGTGATAAAAACTACCGCGTCTTCAGGGACAAAATATTTCTGTCGAAATTCTTTCAACTGCTGCTGCGGCAGCGGGGTAAGAAAATCATCCTCCTCTATCGCCGAATACGCTGTAACATATTGTTCAGGCCTTCCGATACGCGCCGCAAGAGCCTGCCTCGTCATCGCATCCGCGACGCTTATAAAAAAATCCGTGCGCTTCGCCGCCGCTTTTTCGATGGCGATATAGAATTTATTTATCAGCTCATTTTGATACGGATGAAACGCCAGGCCGTGAATGGTGTGGATAGTTTTTAGTTTTAAGTTTTGAGTTTTAAGTTTATATGCCGCGAACCTGCCTAAAATTCCCGCCTTGGCCGAATGAGTATGCACAATATCAGGCTGCAATTCTTCCAGATGCCTTTTGATTTTAAAATAACTTATGGTGTCATACCAGGGACAAATCGCCCTTATCATTTCATCGATGACTATAACCTTGTATTTTTGGTTTTTCGTCTGATTAAAAAGTTCGCCTTCCGGCCCAATCGCAGGCCCTGTAATAAGCGTAACATCGTGCCTCCGCTCCGTCAGCTCCTTGCACGTTATAAGCGTATTTTCCTGCGCCCCGCCCAAAACCAACCGCGTTATTATATGCACGATTTTCAATATTTAATCCACATTAAACATAAACCTTCGGCGGGGGCGATTGGGCCTGCCGCGGTGCGGTCTTTTGCTTCCAGAATTTCAGTCATTTTTTCAGGTTCCACCCTGCCTATTCCCGCTTCAACTAAAGTCCCGACAATATTCCGCACCATATTATATAAAAAACCATCGCCTTCGACATCAATATAAATCCAGTCACTACCACGAGTAACGTCGCAGTGGAAAATTGTGCGGATGGATGTCTCTCTTTTATCCGCTGCCGCCGCGAAGGACTTGAAATCCTTTTTCCCGACAAGAAACGACGCCGCTTTAGCCATAGCGGCGACATCTAATTTTTCCGGAATATGCCAGCAGTGCCTGATTTGCAGAACCGGCCGGACCTCGCCTGTAAAAATCGTGTAGCGGTAGAGTTTGCTTTTGACATCCTTTATCACGTCGAAATCCGGCGGGACCTCTACCGCCTCGACGACGGTAATATCTGTCGGCAGTCTATGCGTAATCGCTTTGGCTAAATTTTCCGTAGGGATAGGCGAACCAATTTGAAAAACAGCCGTCTGCCCTAATGCGCTTACACCCGCATCGGTCCTGCTTGCGCCTGTAAGTTCGCCTTTTTGGCCGGTAAGATTTTCAATCGCATCTTCGATGGTCTGCTCAATGGTCGGACAACCGGGCTGGATTTGCCAGCCGTGATATGGGAAACCGTCGTACGCAATAGTCAGTTTTATTTTGCGAATCGCCATTCGCAGCGATTATAACAATTTCTCCGCGATTTGGACAGCGTTCAAAGCAGCACCTTTTCGCAACTGGTCGCCCGCCACCCAGATATTTATGCCGCGATTTTCGGGAATCGATTCATCCTGCCGGATTCTGCCGACAAAGACATCGTTCTTGCCGGTCGCGTCGATTGGCATCGGGAACCGATTGTTCTTGCGGTCGTCAATCAGCGAAACGCCCGGCGCGGTGCTGAGCAGCTCGCGGACTTCGTCCGGAGTAATCGAATCGGTAAATTCGAGGTTGATGCTTTCGCAGTGCGCCCTGAAAACCGGAACCCTGATGCAGGTCGCGGTAATCGCGATACTCGGACAATCGAAAATCTTCCGCGTCTCGTTGACCATCTTCGTTTCTTCCTCGTTGTAACCGTTCGGCTGCATCGCCGAGTTGTGACTGAAGACATTGAACGCTATCTGATACGGAAACGCCTTCATTGTGGGTTTTTTGCCGTCGAGTATTTCACGTGTCTGATTTTCAAGTTCCAGCATCGCCGATTGTCCCGCGCCGCTCGCAGCCTGATAGCTGCTGACCACCATTCTTTTCACCGGATTGGCTTTGTGCAAAGGCCACACCGGTACAATACCGATTATGGTCGTGCAGTTGGGGTTCGCGATGATGCCGTTATGCTCTTTTATCTTCTGCGGATTTATTTCCGGTATCACAAGCGGAACATCCGGCACCATCCTAAAGGCCGAGGAATTATCGACGACGACCGCACCAGCCTTTACGGCGGCGGGCGCGAACTCGCGGCTCCGAGATGCGCCTGCGCTGAATAATGCGATATTGACACCCTCGAAACTGTCTTGGGTCATTTCCTCGACGGTGTATTCCTTCTTTTTGAATGTTATCTTTTTGCCCTTCGAGCGGCTGCTCGCCAGCATTTTTATCGAATCGAACGGAAAGTCCCGCTGCTCTAAAATGGCCAAAAATTCCTTACCGACCGCCCCGGTCACGCCTGCAATCGCTAAATTACAACCCATATTATCTAACTCCTGAAAAAGTTGATTTTCTGCTCAAATTAATGGGCAGCCCAATTTCGACTGCCCGCTAAACTGCCTTAAAAACCAGATTCAAGCCAAAATTATACCATCAGCGCTATTATAATGCAATAGATTTCCCGCCGGAAGCAACTGCTGGAATTGTAGTTGCACGGGCAACGACTCCTTGCTGCATTTCAAACTTTATTTTCTGAAATTTTCAGTCGTTTTTTACATGCCGGGCACACACCGTATTTTCCTGCCAGAATAGCGGGGACCTTGAATTCCGTCCCGCAGGAGCAGTGCATACGGATGAAGTTATTTTCTGGAAATCTTATGGGATTATGGCATTGAGGACACCTTATTTGTCTGTGCAGCAGCGCAACCGGCACTATGAATTTCTTTCCGCATGGACAGTCGATTCTGCTGTAAAGATTTTCAGCATTTTTCGGCAACACATCTGGGGCAGGGGGAGGTTCTGTAGCCGGTACTTCACCGTCCGGGGACGATGGCTTATTCGGTTTTAGTTTGCTGGTTAAAAGAATTTCCCCGATTTCTTCGAGCTGGTCGTCTGAAAGCACGTCCTTGTAATCAATGCACCCCAGCGGTGGTGAAAAAGCTGCGCCGCAGGCTGTCTCTTCGGATTTTTCCGGAATCTTGATTTGCCTTCCGCATTGGGGGCATATTCCCTTGCGCCCGGACAAAACCGCTGGAATCTTAAACGGCTTGCCGCATGAGCAGATTATCCGAACAAAATTTTCCTCAGGTAATCTTACGTGCGCGCTGCAGCGGGGACATACGGCGGGATTTCCAGAAAGTGACAGAGGCACGAGGAACGTTTCGCCGCAGGAGCAGCTCATGCCAACAAACTGGTCTTCGATTTTCTGTTGCCCCTGAGGTTGAGGCAATTGTTTTTCACCTCCGTCAGGCACGTTTTGGCCCTCCACCAGCAATAGTATCGGCCTTTTTTGTGGTTATTTCGTTACTATTTTACCGTAGCATCTCAGAAATATAAAGCGGAAATTGCCACTGCTGAAATTCAGGCCTTTTTTCCCTCGATTTTTAGGGTTTTGCCGCAGTTGGGGCATTTGCCGTAGTTGCCTTCGAGAATACGCAGCACCTTGAATTCCATTCCGCAAGAGCATTTCATTCGGATAAAATCCTTTTCCGGCAGCTTGAAAACATTTTTACACTGCGGACATTTTATTGGCCCCTGCGCAGCGGAAAGAGGCAGCACAAGTGTCTTCCCGCAGGAACACTTAACGTTGATACAAATGGTTTTTATTCTTTTTGGAGGCTCTTGGGATTTTGGAACTGCTTTTTCAGCAGCAGGTTGTTCGGATTTTTCCACACCTGCTGCGGGTGTCTGGGTCAAAAGTTTAATCGGTGTTTTGCACTGGGGGCATTTTTTGCCGTGGTCGCCTGTCCTGGGAATTCTAAGGCTTTTGCCGCAGGCGCAGGTCGTCAGCATAAAATCTTCCTCCGGTATTTTCACCTGCTTGCTGCAGCGGGGACATGTTGCTGTATTTCCCAAAAAATCCAGAGGCACCGGGAAAATTTGCCCGCACGAACAAGTCATATCGAAACTGTAGTCTCCATGTTTGCGGTGCTCTTCGAGAGAACTTTTGTCCACATCAAATCTGAGTGGCTCCTCGTAAGTCAATTTTATAGGTTGCTTTTTTTCTTTCATAATAGTTATTTTACCATAAAGTCAGGGGAAAAAGCAAATTAGCGGCCTGTTGCGGATTTTCCTGAAAACGTTTTTTAACGTGCCTCACGCTTTGGAATTTCTTTGCCATATTTCGGCCATAATTGAGGCAGTGAGGATGCAGATGAAAACAAAAAAGGCGGAGGGCACGGCAGCCTTTTCACCAATGTGTTTTATGGCCAGGATAACACCTAAGCCGGCATTTTGCATTCCCACCTGAATGGCCAGTGTGCGTTTTTTGCCGATGTCCATCTTAAAAGCGGCGCCGACCGCGTAGCCGCCGACCATTCCGAGAATATTCAACGCTAAGTCCGCAATAAAAACCGCGCCGGTTACCATAATCAGGTAATTTTTGTTTACCGCTATTACCAGCGAGCAGATGAAAATTATGCACGTGACAGACACAGCGGGAAAAATAGCGGAAATCTTTTTGACTTGCTCCTTAAAAACATATTTGACCGCGAAGCCCGTGAACAAAGGCACTATCATAATTGTTATAACGCTGAACATCATTTCCCAGAAGTTGATTTTGAAAATCAGCCCCGCCAGCAGATAAGTTATTCCGGGTGTCAGTATGGGCGCAAGCAACGTCGATGCGGTTGTTAGAGATACGGCATAAGCAACATCGGCTTTGGCGATGTAGCACAGAACATTGCTCGACATTGCGTCCGGAGCGGCGCCTGTCAGTATAAGTCCAACCGCAAGTTCTGGTGGAAGCGAAAACACTTTTGCTGCCGCAAAGGCACAGAGCGGCATAATGGTAAATTGTGCGCAGCAGCCGATTAAAACCAGCACAGGCTGCCGTATGATGGCTTTAAAATCATCCGCTTCCAGAATTGCCCCGATGCCGAACATCGTCAGGGCGAAGAACCAGTCCATCGCCGGTTTCAAACTGACGAATGGTGCGGGCACAATGTACGCAAGCAGCCCGAATATCACGACCCAGACCGCGAAGTACTTTGTGTAAAAATGAAGAAACCTTGTGAACATTTTCTATTTATCGGCAGGAGCGGCAGTGCCGCTAAAGTTTCACTAATTCCGTGGGCGCGGTTGTGTTCTGCGTTTGTACGCATTAAGCACGACATGAGGGGATTAACCGGCAGGTTTTAAACTTAAAGCCGTTGCGGCATCCTGTTGTTTGCCGCATTTAGGACATGTGCAGCTTTTTCCCTCGAAGATGCGTAAAATTTTAAATTCTTTTCCGCACGAGCAGCTAATCCGAATAAAATATTTTCTCGATAACCTGAAATTACTATGGCACTGCGGACATTCTATCGGCTGATGCGCAACCGCGAGAGGCACCGCAAGTTTTTTGCCGCATGGGCACCTGACTTTTATATGATTATTCTTCAATTTTTGAGCAACTTGCTTGGACTTGTCATCTGCTTTTTCAACAGATTGTTCAATTCTTTCTGTGCTGATAACAGCAGGTCTTTCGCAGGCCGATTTTTCCGGCTGACTTTGGGCTGGCCGCATTATTAAAAGTTTAATCGGTTTTTTGCATGAAGGACATTTTTTGCCGGCCCCTGCTGTCGGACGAGGGACCCGTAGGTTCTTGCCGCAGCCGCAGGTTATTGGCATAAAATCTTCATCTGATATTTTCACACTCTTGCCGCATTTGGGGCACGCTGCGCTGCTTCCGACAATATCGAGTGGTACGGAAAAATTTGCGCCGCAGGAACAAGTCATCGTGAATTGCTGGTCGGTTTTCTGTTGCCCGCCGTTTGACCCGGAAAATCTTATCGGTTCTTGATAGGTCAGCTTCTGATTCATTTATACCTCCATCGAACGTCTTATTTACCGCTAACTTATCAAAAATATAGCAAAAGGCAAGAAAAATCCGAGCCTTTTGCTATTTTCGGGGTAGTCTTTTCCTCTGAAGTGAGTAACTAAATGCTACATAAGGGGTTATGGGACGTTTTTCCGCACAAGATTATTTTCCCGGGTAAACTTCAAGCCCGGAAGCTGCGCCGATTCCCCTGGCCACTTCAGGGATAATGCCCTTTTTGATATATATGGGCCGAATCTTCTCCCTGACTCGCGGCAATTTCCTTAAAAATAAAAGTGCACCGGTTATGCAGCACGCTCCCCCGGCAAGCAATGTGTTTGGGGCACCTATTTTGCTGGCTAAACTGCCTGCCAATAAACTGCCTAACGGCATCATCCCTACCAAAGCCATTGTATAAAAGCTCATTATCCTGCCGCGCTTGTCCTCGTCAACTATGGTCTGTAAAATCGTGTTGCTTGCCGCCGCCTGGACAATCATCGAAAACCCCGCCGCATACATAACCAGCATGGAAAACCAAAAAACTTTTGAGTGAGAGAATATTATTATAGCAAGGCCGAAAGTGCCTGCAGCAAATGTAAGAACCCTGCCCAGACCAACAACGCTTCTTCTTGCCGCCAGATATGCCGCTCCCGTCAAAGCTCCCACCCCGGACATTGCCATTAGAAATCCGAGAGTTTGCGGCCCGCCGTGAAAAATATCTTTTGCGAACACGGGCATCAGCACTATATAGGGCACACCAGTCACACTGACCACGCTTATCAGAAGAAGAATGTATTTTATCGGCGCGAAATTATACGCATATACGAAACCCTCCTTGAGCCCGTGCAAAACGTGACGGTGTGAAGATTTTATCTCTGTCGATGCGACCCGCATCAGCAGCAGAGAAATAATTACAGCGATGTAGCTGATTGCGTTAAGCAGAAAACATATCCCTTCTCCTAAAGCGGCGATAATAATACCGGCCAGCGAAGGTCCAATCAGTCTGGCCATATTGAACAGTGACGAATTCAGAGCTATAGCGTTGGCGAGGTCGTCTCTGCTTTCAATCATTTCCACCGTAAAAGCCTGCCGTACCGGCATATCGAAGGAATTTACCAGTCCCAGAAATATACTCAGTGCTATAAGATGCCAAACTTGTATCAGGCCTGTTAGGACAAGTATAGCCAGAATAAACGCCTGCAGCATCGCCAGGCTTTGGGTAATAATTACAATACGATGCCTATTGTGTCTGTCAGCTATAACACCGGCGAAAGGCGCCAAAAACAAGGTCGGAATTTGCCCGAGAAATCCAATGATACCAAGCATAAACGCGGAACCTGTCAGACGATATACCAGCCAGCTCATCGCTATCTGCTGCATCCATGTACCGGTTAAGGAAATACCCTGGCCTGTAAAAAATAGACGGTAATTCCGGTGCCGTAAGGCCCGGAAAATAACCTTAAAATTACTTAACTTAAAACTAATTTTCTGAATTTCCATTTTCCCTTGCCTTGAAGTCTCGGGGACCGAACCATTCAGGTTTGGCATATAATTCGAAAAGTATAAACTGCTGGCAAAATAACGACAATAAGATTATCGACAATCGCGCCCCAATCGCAGCGAAAAAAGCCCCATGTTGAAATGACACGGGGCTTTCTGTGATTTAATAACTTTATATGAGCGTTATTTTTTAGGCAGTGTCAAGGTCAGGTAGCGTGTTGACTGGCCATATTTTAGTAAAAACAGAATGCGGCCTTCTTTCACGCTTGCTTCCAGAGCCTTCTCTAAATCATCGGTATTCTTGACGGCCTTGCGATTGACCTCGACAATAAGCGTACCCGGTGTAATACCGCCGAAGTCGGCCAGCGAGCCTTGCTCGACATCCGTGACAATGACACCCGTTTCGTCTTTGTACCCGAAACGCTCGGCCATGTCGGGGGTAAGATTCTGCACGGAAATACCGAGCTGTTCGAGAATATCTGAACGGGTCGCAGCGGCCTGCTCGGATTTTGGTCGGGTACCGACTTCTACAGTCAGTGTTTTGCGTTCACCTTCACGCAGCACAACGACCTTGACCTTTGTGCCGGGCTTTAGCATTGCGACGCGGTTCAGCAGGTCTTTTGTCTTTTCGACAGGTACACCATCCAGTTCTATGATAATGTCACCCTGTTTCATACCGCCTTTTTCTGCCGCGGAG
>Ga0214473_10002621_pt1 | contig 22072 bp, 12 predicted proteins | sample RVTome_7_FD_203509 | JGI IMG/M metagenome (GOLD analysis project Ga0214473, IMG submission 203509) | Soil microbial communities from uranium-contaminated site in the Upper Colorado River Basin, Wyoming, United States - RVT98D197 | ecosystem: Environmental > Terrestrial > Soil > Contaminated >... | reverse complement strand
CCTTCCACAACCAGAACAATTTTGACAAGGCCGAGGAAGCGTATCAGACCGCGATCGCCATCAGCGAAAAGGCTTGGGGTGAAAGCCTGACTCTGGCTTTCTGCCAGAATGATTTCGGGCTTCTTGCTTTTGCCCGGGGCAATCTGGATGCCGCCGGAAAGTATCATCAGCTCGCCCTCCGGATTTATGAGAAACTGGCGCCGGGCAGCATGGGCGAAGGCTCATGTCTGAACAACCTCGGCCGCGTCGCCCAGTCCCTGAGCCGGTTCGATGCCGCCGAGAGCTATTATCAGCGCTCGCTTGCCATCGAGGAAAAGCTCAGGCCGGGCGGCCTCGGCGTGGCCATGACCCACAACAACCTTGGCGTTGTCGCGTATAACCGCGGAGATCTCGATTCCGCCGAAAAATCCTACAGAACCGTGCTCGCCCTGTTCGAAAAGATCGTGCCGGACAGCCCGTACGTCGGCGTCGCCCTGACCAACCTCAGCAATGTCGTCAGGGACCGGGGCGACCTCGCCGCGGCGGAAATGTATTGCGGCCGGGCTTTGACCATCTTCGAAAGACTCTTTCCGGGCTCGCTGAATATGGCCGTCATCCTGAACAATATCGGCATCCTGGCCGCGTACCGCGGCAATTACGAGGCCGCCGAGAGCTATCACAAACGGTCCCTGGTCATTCGAGAAAAGCTGTCCCCCGGCACCCTCAACGTTGCCGGAAGCCTGAATAACCTCGGCGGCGTCGCCAAGCTCAGGGGCGAATTTGACGCTGCCGAGGATTATTTCCGGCGCGCGCTCGAGATCAAAGAAAAACTGGCTCCCGAAAGCCTCGAGGTCGCCTGGGGGCTGAACAACCTGGGTTCGGTCGTCCGGGACCGGGGCGATCTCGAAACTGCCCAGAAATATCTCGACCAAGCTCTGGCCTTGAAGGAAAAGTTGGCTCCTGAAAGCCTCGATATCGCGACGTCCCTTTCCAATCTCGGCGACCTCGCCCTGGAGCGGAAAGACCTGAAAACGGCCCGAGCTTATCTCGAGCGAGCCTTGCAGATCCGAAAAAAATTGGCTTTAGGCAGCGTTGATCAAGCCGCAAGCCTGGGCGATCTTGGCCAAGTCGCCCTGGCCGACAACGAACTTGAGCTTGCGGAAACTTTGTATAAGGATGCCTTGGCCGTTTATGAAAAAATGGCTCCGGGGAGTATCGACGAAGCGACCTGTTGGCATGCGCTCGGCATGATTTCCGTTAAAAAAGGCCTGCTCCCGGAAGGGGCAAAATCTTTTCTTCGCTCCCTGGAAGCCCTCGAGGCCCAGATCAGAGTGCTCGGAGGCTCCCAAGAAACAAAAGCCGGCTTCCGGACGCGCTATCTCATTTACTATAAAGATTATATCGATGTCCTGCTGAAGCTTAAGCGCTCCGAAGAGGCGTTCCAGGCGCTCGAACGTTCCCGCGGCCAAAGCTTCCTGGCCATGCTCGCGGAGAGAGACCTCGTTTTTGCCGCCGACATTGCCCCTGAAATCGAAAAGGCACGGAAGAAGCTTGAGTGGGAATATGACAAGGTTCAAGGACAAATCGCCGGCTTCAATCCCCAGAAAGATAACGAGAAAATCGAAAAATTATTGGCCCGGCTCCGGAGTCTCAGGGAGGAACAGACAAGCTTATCCGGGGAAATCCGAAAAGCATCGCCCAAGCTTGCGGCCTTGCAGTATCCCCAACCCCTGGACGTTTCGAGCGCCAGGGCTATTCTCGACCCGGGGACCGTCATGCTTTCGTACAGCATCGGAGGAGATCAGAATTATCTTTTTGTCGTTGCCGCGGATGGCTTCCAAGTCTTTCCCCTATCCGTCACCGAGCGGGAGCTCAAAGACGAGGTTGACAGGTTCCAGAGATTGATCCAGCAAGGCCGGGCGATAACGAACACGGGGGACAACCTAGTCGTCCAAGGACGGAAATTGTTCGAGACGCTCGTCCAGCCGGCGAGCCGCTGGGTCGAGACATGCGAGCGGGTTCTGATTGTTCCCGACGGTCCGCTCCTGACGCTTCCTTTCAGCGCGCTGACGCGGAAAGCCGTTGTCCGCGGCGGCGCTTCTCAAAAGAGAGGGAAGGATTGGCAATACTTCGTGGAGTGGAAACCGCTCCACACGGTCATCTCGGCAACGGTTTACGCCGAGCTGAAGAGAGAGAGGGCCTCGGCGCCCGCGAGCCCAAGCGATAAGATTCTTCTCGCCTTCGGCGACCCGAAGTACCCCTCGGCCGAGGCGGCCGCCTCCGAAAATCCGGAGAACGCCGTCGTCCGCTCGCTCGTCAAACGCGGTTTCGATCTCATTCCGTTGCCGGGGACACGCGCTGAAGTCAAAGCCATCGCCGATTTGTACGGCGGGCGCGAGGAGGTCTATGTCGGCGAGGCATCGACCGAAGAGAGGGCCAAATCCTTGGGCCGAGGATTTCGCTATATCCATTTCGCCTGTCATGGCCTCTTGGATGAACGGATGCCGTTGAACTCTTCGTTGGCCTTGACCATCCCGTCCGATCTTAAGGCCGGACAGGATAACGGTTTTTTGCAAGCGTGGGAGGTTTTTGAACAAATGCGCCTCAGCGCCGACCTCGTGACGCTATCCGCCTGCCGGACCGGGCTCGGGACGGAGCTCGGGGGAGAAGGATTGGTCGGATTGACCAGGGCGTTTCAGTATGCCGGAGCGCGCTCGGTCCTTGCCTCGCTCTGGGAAGTCGCGGACCTCACGACCGCGGAATTCATGAAAGCATTTTATTCCCGCTTGAACGCCGGGCTGTCCAAGGATGAGGCCCTTCGAATGGCGCAGTTGGAGCTGATCAGAAATCCCCTGACGCTCAAAGACGAAAATGGCCGGGCGGTCAAAATGGACGCTTCCCACCCGTTCTTTTGGGCCTCGTTCGAGCTCGTCGGCGACTGGAAGTGAAATTCGGTATTTTAACGGATGTTGATATAAGGAATTCCTTTTTCGGCGAGGAGCTTGTTGAGAGCCGGGACATCGGAATCGATGAGCTCGGCCATCCTCTTCTGGAGGGGGGCAAGAAACGCCTTGGCGTCCTCGATCCGGTCGATGCTCATCTGGGTCGGCGCGCCGGGATAGCGGCTGACGTCGCTGCCGGCTCGCATCGCCGCTTCGCCCATCGTCCCGCCGCGGAGTGAATTGAAGTAGAGCTGCCGGTATTGCGTCTGTCCTTCGGGAGTCCGGTAGTAGACTTTCTGGATCTCGGCCAGCTTGTCCCTGACCGCCTTGAGCTTGTCCTTGACCGCCTGGTCGACGGCGCGGACCGAGCCGAGGTTCGTTTCGAGCTGCTGGAGCTGCGCGGCGAGGGAGTCGACCTGGGTCATCAGCCGGTTGCCGGCGGCCATGACCGGGGCTGCTTCGCGGGCGTACTTCTGGTTGAGTCTCCGTTCTTCGGCCGGAATTCCCAGCTCATCCTTCAAGGTGAATGACTTTTCGATCTTCTTGCCGTTGACTTCGAGGACGGCTTTATAATCGCCTGGTTCCGCATAGTTCGCGCCGCCCCCTCCGAATCTTCCGCCGCCCCCCATCCCGCCCCTCTGGCCTCCGAAGCCGAACGGGGTTCCAATCGTCTGCGCGCCGGCGGTCAGACCGCCTCTCTGCCCGCCGAAGCCGCCCATACCGCCGGCTTCGCCGCCCGTTATTCCGGGGGTATCCGGCTGAAGATCCCAGACGACGCGATTAACGCCGGCTGCGTTCGTCGGGCGGAGAGTCCGGATATCGCGGCCGCCTTTATCCTGGATGGCGAGTTTCAGTTTGGCGTCCTTAGCGATGGAGGCATTCAAGTAATAATTGACGAAGGCTCCGAAAACCGGATTCTGGCCGGCGAAATCGTTGCTTTGCGTATCCGATGTGCTGCGCATCGCATAGGCCGTGGTCGAGCGGACATCGAACAGCTCACTCTCGGCTTTGATTGTGTCCGGCGTGAGTTTTTCAAGGGAGCGGATATCGTCCATGATCCAGACGCCGCGGCCGTGCGTGCCGATGATCAGGTCGCGCTCCCGAGGATGAATCTGAATATCGTGGATGGCGGTCGTCGGGAAATCCCATTTGAAGGGGATCCACTTCTTTCCGCCGTCGAAGCTGAAGAAAACGCCGAACTCGCTTCCGGCAAACAGCAGATTTTTATTCTCCAGGTCCTCGCGGATGACGTGGATATATCCGACGGCGGGGAGGTTGGAAACGAGGGACAGCCAGGTCTTGCCGTAATCCTCGGTTTTATAAATGTACGGCTTGTAGTCGTCAACCTGGTGGCGCGAGATCGAGAGGTAGGCCGCGCCTTCGCTGACGTGCGACGCTTCGACGCATGTCACCCAGTTGTCGTCCGGGCCGAGGCCTTTGATGTTCTTGGTCACGTTGTCCCAGGTCTTCCCGTCATCCCGCGTGACCTGGACCTGTCCGTCGTCCGTGCCGGCCCAGAGCAAACCCTGTTTGAGCGGGGATTCCGAGATGGAAAGGATTGTGCAATGAATTTCGGCCCCCGTGTTGTCGATCGTGAGCGGACCGCCCGAGTCGATTTTTTTCTTAGGGTCGTTCGTGCTCAATTCGGGGCCGGCTTTTTCCCAGGACCGGCCTTTGTCTCTCGACCGGAAGAGGTAGTTGCCGCCGAAATAAACCACGTTGTGGTCGTGCGGCGAGATATAGATCGGGGAGTTCCAGTTGAAGCGGTAGGGTTCTTCGGCGATTTTAGCTTGGGGCTTGATGCCCTGGGAGAGGCCCGTTTTGAGCTCATGGCGCTCGATCCCGCCCATCTGGAGGTTGCGGTAGAGGATGGACCAGTCGGTGGGGTCGATCTGAGCATAGAAGCCGTCGCCGCCGCCCGTCGCGTACCAGTATTGGTTCAGGATACCGCTCCGGTCGCGGGAATTCGACGGGCCTTCCCAGTTGCCGTTGTCTTGGAGCCCGATATTGACCCAATAGGGATCGCGCATGTCGAAGGCGAGATTATAGACCTCGGCCCAGGCTCCCGACTGGACGTTGAAGTAGGTTCGGCCGGCGTCCCAGGAGATGTCGATTCCGCCGTCGTTGCCGTCGATGATGTGATTGGAATTGAACGGATCCACCCAAAGGGCGTGATGGTCGGAATGCGTCCCGCGGCCGATCGTGTCATAGGTCCGGCCCCCGTCCCGGGAAACGTAGCTCGAGCCGGAATAGACGTAAACGACAAGGTCGTTATTGGGATCGGCCGTCAGGCGGCTGTAATAAAACGGGCGGAAGTTGATCCGGTCGTAGGTCCGCTTGTCGCACATCCGGACCCATGTCTCGCCCTTGTCATCCGAGCGGAAAAGCCCCGCGTCCTTATTCTCGACGAGGGTATAGACGACGTTAGGCTTGGCCCGGCAGATGTCGACGCCGATCCGGCCGCTGACGCCTCCGGGAAGACCGTTGCTGAGTTTTTTCCAAGTCTCGCCGCCGTCCGTTGTCTTGAAGAGGCCGCTCGTCTCCCCGCCGCTGTAGAAATAGTACGGATTGCGTCTGTATTTCCACATTCCGGCATACAGGATTTTGGGATTGGAGGGGTCCATCGCCAAATCAGAGCAGCCCGTGTCTTTATCGATAGTGAGGACCTTTTTCCAGGTCTTTCCCCCATCGGAGGTTTTATAGACCCCGCGCTCATCGTTCGCGCCCCAGAGATGGCCTTGAGACCCGACGAAAACGACGTCCGGATTGGCCGGGTCGATGCGGATCCGCGAGATGAAGCGCGTCTCGGCCAGCCCCATATTCTTCCAGGTTTTCCCGGCGTCCTCGGATTTATAGACGCCGTCGCCTATGGCGACCGAATTGCGGGCCGTCGCTTCCCCCGAGCCGACCCAGACGATGTCGGGATGGCTCTGGGAGACGGCCACGGCGCCGACCGCGACCGAGCCTTCGTTGGTGAAGGACGGCTCCCAGGTGACGCCGGCATTTGAAGATTTCCACATCCCGCTCGGACCGACCGCGGCATAAATGACCGATGTGTTCGAGAGCGGAACGTCGAAATCCACGGTCCGGCCGCCCATGTTGGCCGGGCCGATGTTCCGGAAACGGAACGTCTTGAGGACGGACTCGTAATCGAATTCAGCGGATGGAGCTATGGCCGCCTTCTGCGCCGGCGCTTTGGTTTGCCCGATACCCGTGGGGCTGATCAGGAACAAGACCGTCACAAGACAGAAAACGACAGAGAACGACCAATGTTTTTTAGACACGGATGCCTCCCTCGCGAGAATGTTGTGAAGAGTTTCCAGGAATAATGGCTTTATTCCTTTGAAGGGATTTTATATATCAAAATGACTAAAGTGTGTCAAAAACAATTCGGTGCAATTCGGTGACAGATAATCCATTCCCTTAATAGGCTGGGAATCATGGGATCTTAAATTCGCTCCTTCGTGGGATGCATCAAGCGAATTCCGGTAATGGATTATCTGTCACCGAATAAAAAAAAGCCCCGCGGCAAACGCCGAAGGGCTTGAGATTCAAAAAACCAGAGGGCCGTTTCACCTCATGCCCGGGAGGACGGTCGGCAGCCGCTCTTGCAGTGGCTGACGCGGGGAACCATATAGCGCTTCATCGGCGTCATGCTCCTTTCCTAAAGTCTATAGGAACACTATAGAATCGGACGGAACGAATGTCAATGGCCTCAAGCGAATTTCGGTAATGGGTTGTCTGGCACCTAATTATCAATGGCCCGCTTTTTGGACCGCGGCAAAAAACCAAGCCCACAATTTCTTATGAAAATCGAGGCTCGGCGGATGAGCTTTCAAGTAGGCTAGAATCCCGAAGAGGTCCTTGTCCTGGGGCGTGAACTTGTACTTCGGCTCCGCGTCCCAGAGCATGGGGAACTCAGGATGAAATTGGACGCCCAGAACGTGGGGAAAGCGCGTATGCTCAACGGCCTCGACGACCTTCCCGTCAAGCGATGCGGCCGCGGGGCGAAATCCTTGACCGATTTTTCCGGCCGCCTGGTGATGGGCGCTCATGATGTAAGGTTCGTCGCCGGGTTTGAATTTCAACTCAGCGCAGAACATGCTTTGGGGCTCCAATTTAATCGGATGGAGCATATAGGGGAGGAGCTTCCGGTCTTGAGGCTCGAGGCGCGGCCAGGGATTGGTGTGCCAGTTCGGTTGGCCCATGAGGATAATATCCTCGATAAATACTTTTCCGTAGATATCCGACCAGATGTCCTGGACCAACGTCCCGCCCGTTCCCGTGTTCAGCGTCTGCATCCCGAGGCAGATTCCGAGGACCGGGAAATTCGGCCGCGTTTCCAGGAATCCTTTGAACGACGCGTCCTGCGACCCGCCGAGAAGATGAAAAACGAGCGACAGCTCGAAATAGTGACGGTTGGGGTCCTCGATCCGGGTCAGGAGGCTGGTTTTTTGCCCGTACGCTCCCGGCGGGATGTCGGGTCCGCCGAAGAAGATGAGCCCGTCGGACTTGTCGAAGATATCCTTGAACTCCTTGGTCGCCGCGTTTAGCCTGAAGAGGTCGGCCGGACCGAGCTCGGCCGCGACTTCGTGAAATTTGATCCAGGTCAACTTATTGGTGTCGACGAATTTCTGGGCGTCCTTATAGTTTGTCCGCTCCTTGGCCTGATAGACGCCGACGAGTTCAAAGGGAGCGGGGGGCAATAACCCCTGGTCCTTCAGGGCGAGGATGGCCTTGAGCGTTCCGCTCGAAGGATAACAGATCGTCAACCGGATTCCTCGGTGCGGCTCCTTGACGGTATCGAAAAAACGCGGGGGCGTTTGGGCGGCGGCTTGAAAGACGGACAGGCTGATGAAGATTATGGCGACGATCATTTTCTTCATCGGACTAAGTTTTGCGATCATGAGATCTCCTCAAAAAGGAAGCATTCCGCGGTGCGCCGGGATGAAACGCATTGATATTACTCCGGATTCCTCGTCATTAAATGGGGAAAGGGATGAACGTCACTGTTTTATCCACTATTTGAGTTTTTATGCGAGAGCGGCGACGGCCCGCCCGAGGACGGTTTTGAGAATATCCGCTTTATAGGCGTTCTCCTCGAGCGGCCTGGCGTTGGCCAAGGCCTTGACCGCGGCCTGGCGCCCAACCGCTTCCGTGGGCTTCGAGCCGCGCAGCGCGTCTTCGGCCGCTTTTAATCGCCAGGGGACAGGAGCGACTCCGCCGCAAACGACCCGGATAGTCTGAATCGCGCTGCCCGAAAACGAGGCTTTGGCCGCCACGGAAACGACGGCGAAATCCCAGGACCCGCGCTCGATGAATTTCAGATATGTGCTTTTCTCGTTCGGCCGATGGAGGGGAATCCGGACTTCCTTCAGCACCTCGCCCGGAGCGAGGATGTTTTCCCTTCTGACATTGACGATCGGCGGCGCGTAGAAATCTCCCAGGGCCACGACCCTCTCGCCTTTGGCCGAGGCGATTACGGCTTTCGCCTCGAGAGAGATGAGCGCGGGCGCTAAGTCCGATGGATAGACGGCATAACAAATCCCGCCGCCGAATATAGCGTGATACTTATTCCTCCCTTTTTCGGCGAAACACCGGCCGCCGCCCTTTTTGCTGCACACGGTTTCCGCATTCCGGTAGTACCAGCAGCGCGGCCGCTGGCAGAGATTGCCGCCGACCGTTCCCATGTTGCGCAGCTGAGGAGAAGCCACGACCTTGGCCGCTTCGTGAAGGACACGATAGTCCTGCCGGATCATTGTCTCTTCGGCCAGGTCGGCGACCGTTGTCAGCGCCCCGATGGCGATGGCGTCCGGATCCTTTTTGATATAAGCATGGCCGGGGATGGCTTTAAGGTCGATGACGACCTCCGGAGCGATTAGGCCTTCCTTGATTTCGCCCAGGAGGTCCGTTCCCCCGGCCATCACGTGGACGTTCGGCTGGCCCTGGGCCAGAAATGCGGTCACCTCTTCGAGCGAAGCCGGTTTTCCGTATTGAAAGCCGCTCATTACCCCGCCTCCTTTCTTTTCAAGGCGGCGAGAACCCTCGCCGGCGTCATCGGGATTTCTCCGACGTGGACGCCGACGGCGTTGAACACGGCGTTGGCGATGGACGCCGACGCCGGGATGCGCGGCGGTTCGCCCAATCCTTTCGTTCCGAGGTTATTCAAACGATCGTCGAGGACTTCGGCGAAAACCGGCTCGATGTCCGGGATATCGAGAGCCGTGGCGATTTTGTAATCGTGGAGGTTCGGGTTGACCATGGTTCCGGTCTCGGGGTCCATGACTTTTTCCTCGAAGAGCCCGGCGCTCAATCCCTGGGTGATCCCCCCGATGACCTGGCTTTCCGCGGTCTGGCGGTTGATGACCCGCCCGATGTCGTGAGCGGCGACGACTCTTTTAACTCTGACCTTCCCCGTTTCGGTGTCCACTTCGATCTCGGCGAAATGCGCACCGAACGTTTGGAAGGCGAAAGCCGAGGAATGCTCGGCGCGCTCGCCGTGAAATCGGGCTGGCCGCCGGAACGTCCGGGCCAGCTCCCGGATCTCGATCGCTTTCGCCGGGTCGGATTTCAAGGCGATCTTCTTGCCCTCCAGGACGAGGTCGGCCGGCGGCGTGTTGAGCTTTTTCGAGGCAAGGTTCTTGAGGTATTCAGCCGCTTTAAGCGCCGCGTCGCGCACGGCCGGGGCCACGGACGGCGTCGTCAAGCTCCCTCCGGAGTTGGGCGCCCAGGGAAAGTCGGAGTTGCCGATCTTGATCGAGATATCCTGCGGCTCCAGGCCGAGCGTGTCGGCCGCGACGACGGCGATATGGGTCCGCGTCCCGGTGCCGATATCCTGAGTTCCGCACTCGACCTCGACGCTGCCGTCCGCGTAGATTTTAAGGTCGGCGAGCGTCCCCGGCACGCCGGCGCCCGGCCAGATCTGGCTGGCCATGCCGATGCCCGTCCGAATCTTCCCCGTTCCGCCGCCGGGCTTTTTATTGCGCCGCGCCCAGCCGATCTTCTCCGCGCCGAGTTTGTAGCACTGGTCGAGGCCTTTCGTCGAATACGGGATCCCCGTATCGCCCTTGTCCTTGGCCGAATAATTCTTCATCCGGAGCTCGAGAGGATCCATGCCCAGTTTCGCCGCCAGCTCTTCCATGAATCCCTCGAGGGCGAATGTCGCCTGGGTATGCCCCGGCGCCCGCGTCGCGCGCGACCCGCAGGTGTTGACGAAAACGGAGAACTCCTCGATCCTGACATTCGGACACTTGTAGACATCGGTGAAAGGCTCGGAACAGCGGTCGCCCCGTCCGACCCCGCCGCAATTGATGTTCTTCATCTGGAGCGCGGTCAGGGACCCGTCCTTCTTGACTCCGGCCCGGACCGTGAAGCGCGTCGAGGGACGGTATCCGACGCAGAAGGAATTTTCGCGCCGGGTGAGGACGACTTTGACCGGACATCCCGTTTCGCGGGCGAGCTGGGCGGCGACGACCGTATAATCGTTCAAGCCGAGCTTGCTGCCGAAACCGCCGCCCATGTAGTTCTTGAGGACGCGGACCCGGCCGGCCGGAATGCCGAGGGAGCGGGCCAGCCCGTCCCGGACCGATTGAATCGCCTGGGTGGAATCCCAGACGGTCAGATACTCGCCGTCCCATTTGGCCAGGCTGGAATGGGTTTCGGTCGGCTGATGGACTTCCCAGGACGTCCGGTAAGTCCGTTCGAAGACGACATCGGCCTCCTTGAATCCCTTTTCGATGTCTCCCCGGTTGTATTCATTCGACTTCTGGAGATTGCCGTCCTTGTCTTGGACTTGAGGAGCGCCCGTTTCCAGGGCTTTGTCCACGCTCACGACATGCGGCAGGACCTTATATTCGACCTTGATAAGCTTGAGCGCTTCATCGGCCGTCTTTTCGTCGACGGCCGCCACGGCCGCGACCTGTTCGCCGGCCCAACGAACCCGGCCTTCTTTCAATTTAAGCGCCGCTTTGACGCCCGGAGCGCTTAAGGCCGCGCTCAGATCGACCGACACGACGTCGGCGCAGGCATGGGGCGAACGGAGGATTTTGGCGTGGAGCATGTCGTCGAAATAGAGATCGTGGGTGTAGTGGGCCGCGCCCGTGACGATATTTTTTCCGTCGATTCGAGGGGTGTATTTGCCGATGAACTTGAACTCTCCGGAGGCGGGCTGTTTCGGCGCCTGGGGCGCGGTCTGTCCGCCGTTCTGATGCATCCATTCGCTGTATTCGAGAAAGGGATCTTCGATTCGATGATCGTTCTTCATGTTAGCCCGTCTTCATCGTCGCCGCGGCCGCGGCCACGGCCGTAAAAATCTTTTGGAAATTGCCGCAGCGGCAAAGGTTTCCGGAAAGCGCGGTTCGAATCTCATCCGGGGACGGTTGGCTGTTTCTGTTCAGGAGCGCGACCGAGGTCATGATGAAGCCCGGCGTGCAGAACCCGCACTGATAAGCGTCCTTGTCGATGAACGCCTGCTGGACGGGATGGAGCTTGTCGCCGGCGGCGAGTCCCTCGACCGTGGTGATCTCCGCTCCGTCGGCCTGGAGCGCGAGCATGTGGCAGGCGTAGATCGGTTTTCCGTTGAGAAGGACGGTGCAGCCCCCGCATTCGCCGCGATTGCAGACGCTTTTCGATCCCGTCAACCGGAGACGTTCGCGGAGAATGAAGAGAAGGGTGTCATCCGCGGCCGCCGGAATCTTCCGCTTCTTGCCGTTGACGGTCAGGGAAATCGTTTTTCCGCTGAACATTTCCAACTCGCCCGGACCTCCGGACATCAGGCGCGGCTCCTTGCCCAGAATGCGGGAGGCTACGCTCACGCCGGCCGCCCCGCCGCCGAGCGCTTGAAGAAAAACCCGCCGGCTGACCGCCTTTTTTTTCTTCTTTTTTTGCCCGTTTTCCATAAAATTTTCCCTAAAAGGCCCTTAGAAGAACCTGGACGGCGAGGCAGAATGTGGCCGCGCCCGCGGGGACAAGCCAACGCCGGAGTGAAGATTTCGGGGCAACCCCGGACGCGGCTTCGACCGCCGCGATTTTAGCCGCGGCGAGAAAACCGAGCGGCACGGTGATGAGCGAAACGCCCACGGCGATGGGCGCAAAATAGAGCGAAAGAGATGTCGTCGAGCCGGGATACACGCAGGCCGGGATTCCGCTCGCGTATTTCACCAGGGGAAAGAGGTTGACGGCCACGAGGGCCGACAGCCCGCCGAGGAACGCCCGTCCGACGGCCTTCTGTTTCCACGCCTCCGCCATGAACGGGACGATCAGGCAAAACGCCAGCCCTTCCGTAAGGAAAGCGAACATCGGGTTGGCGATGGCGCCATGTTTGAGGGGCAAGCCGAGAAGCGCGGCGTCGAAGAGCTTGAAAACCAGCGCCAGGCCGACGACGACCGCCGGTCCGAGGAGGCGCTTTGTCCGAGCCCAGGCCGCGGCGATGAAAAAGAGGGCGACTCCGGTCATCAATGAGCCGGAAACGAGTTTCGCACAGCTTTCGAGAGTCAGGCCGAGGCCGGCTTCGGCGAGTCCCCAGACGGATCCCAGGACGACAAGAATTCCCAGACTTTGAGATGACGGTTTAGATGGCATGCGAATCTCCTTGCGCCATGTTCGGCTTCATGGAAAAACTCTGGGCTTCATTATAGCGATGGAAGGGCGGATTGGCAACCGCTACCCCGGAGCAAACCTTTTCCCGGTTTTTTTCGTCTATCCCCTTGAGAAATGGATAGATATCAGAGACGAGATCGTAAAGGATGATTATGCCTAACCCAAAAGTGGCACAAAAACGAAAAGGAGCGGCCGGTTTAGCCGCCGTGGGAATTCTCGCGGTTGTCCTGTCCGCCGCAATCCTTTCGGCCATTACGACCGGCGGAACTACAACATCTTCGTCAAGTTCAGCTACTGGTGGCGTATCTAGAGCTTCGGCGTCCGACGTCGAAACGATCCTTCTATCCAGGTTGACAATCCGCCGTGTTCCCCTTAGGATGACTTTGGCGGGAGGACCGCATTTGTTATGCGAGGCGAAGACAAAATTTCCCATGATTCCGGTCGTGTGACCGTCGTTATCCCGGCCAAGAACGAGGTCCGGACGATTGCCGGGATTGTCGCAAAAGCGAAGGAACACGCGGCCGAAGTCATCGTCGTCGACGGGCATTCGACCGACGGAACGGCGGATGAAGCGCGGCGGGCCGGAGCGCTGGTCATCCAGGACCATGGCCAGGGCAAAGGGGACGCTGTCCGGACCGTCATCCCTCTTATCTCCAAACAGATTACCGTGTTCATGGACGCCGACGGGTCTCACGATCCCGAGGATATCCCCCGGCTTGTCCGGCCCATCGCGGATAACGAGGCCGATCATGTCTCGGGTTCGCGCCTCCTCGGAGGGTCGAGCGAGCTTCACGGCGGATTCGACGAGTTCCTTCGGCTGACCGGGAGCTCGTTCATCACTGCCTGCGTAGGCTTCCGCTTCAAGGCCCGGATCAGTGAGAGCCAGAACGGATTCCGGGCGATCAAAACCGAAGTTCTGAAGAAGCTTGACCTGCGGGAAAACAGCACCACGATCGAGCAGGAGATGGTCATCAAGACGTTGAGGAAAGGCTTTCGCCTGGCCGAAGTTCCGACGCATGAATATGCCCGGGAGTTCGGCCTGTCCCATATCCGGATCAGCCGGGTTTGGATCCGGTATGTTTATTCTTTGATTAAATATCTCTTTTTTTAGGGGCATGGCTTTCAATATTCTGTTGCTCAATCCACCTTATCAATCGGCAAAGGGTTACAACCGCGAAGGCCGCTGCACGCAGGAGGCCGGTTTTTGGTCCACGCCTTGGCCTCCTTTCTCCCTGGCCATGGTCGCCGCCGTTCTCAGGGATAAACATCGAATCCGGATCCTGGACTGTCCGGCCCAACGAATAATCCGGGCCAGGCTGTTGGATGACATTGTCCGGAATGCTCCGCAGGTCGTCATCGCCGCCGTCAGTACCGAAACGATCGAGAGCGACCTCGAAATCCTGGGCACGATCAAGAAACGCGCGCCCCGCACGACAATTCTCGTTTTCGGCATCCACGCCACGGTCTTCGCCGCGGATATCATCGGAACCGGCGCGGTCGATTTTGTCATCAAGGGCGAGCCGGAAGAAACCGCGAGGGAGCTCATCGCCGCCATCGAGGCGGGATCGGACGCGCGGGAGATCAAAGGGATCGCCGGCCGCGGGGCGTCCGGAGAAACCTTTTCGACCGAAGACCGGGGCTATATTCAAAACTTAGACGATCTTCCCTTCCCGGCCTGGGACCTGGTCGATCTCGACCGCTATCGGCTTCCCGTTTCCCGCCGCAAGTTTCTTATTGTCAATACGCTGCGAGGCTGCCCGTTCCGCTGTTCTTTCTGCAATACCGGGGTCTATTACGGGACCACCGCCCGGCGGCGCTCCGTGAACAGCATCCTGGATGAGATCACGTTCAACATCGAGCGGCACCGGATCCGCGATATATTTTTCTGGAGCGATACCTTCACCCTGTTCCGGAATCAAGTCCAAGAATTATGCGAAGGCATCCTCAAGAAAGGCTTGAACATCCGCTGGGTTGCGAACAGCCGGGTAGACACCGTCGATCCGGAGATTCTCAGCCTCATGAGGAAAGCCGGCTGCTGGCTTGTCAGTTTCGGCATCGAATCAGCCGATGACCGGATCCTTGAGCGCTGCGGCAAGCGCATCACCGGGGAGAAAATCGGTGAAGCGGTCCGGTGGGCGAAGGCCGCGGGACTGAAGACCGCCGGCCATTTCATCCTGGGTTTACCCGGGGAAACCGAGGCAACGGCGCGCGCCACGACCCGGCTGGCCAAGACATTGGGATTGGAATTCGCCCATTTTTATTCGGCCGTTCCCTACCCGGGATCGGCGCTTTATGACGAAGCCTTGGCCAACGGATGGCTCTGGGGAAAGGATTGGAGCTCGTTCCATCAAGACGAATTCGTCATGGAGCTTCCCGGCTTGGCCGCGGATACCCTTTACAGACTGCGGCGAAAAGCCTATCATGCCTTTTTCTTCAGGGGCAAAACCCTGAGGACGGCGCTCTCCTTGATAGCCCTTGATGGTTTGCTTTCGAGCGGGAAGAGCGCTCTGGCGAAGTTGTTCGCCAGACGGAGATAGGGCCGAAGAGGCGATGATGATTCTCGGGATTTGGGACGGGCATGACGCCGGAGCCGCGCTCATCCGGGACGGCGAAATCCTGTTCGCCGCCAACGAAGAACGGTTCAGCCGCAAAAAGCTCGATGTCGCATTCCCGGCGCTGTCCATCAAAGAAGCCCTGCGCTTTGCCAAGATTACGCCCCGGGACGTTTCGCATGTGGCCATCTCCACGTCGGATTTCGCGAAAACCCTGACCCGGGTCTTCCCCGGCCTCAAGCGGCGCTATTATCTCATCCGCCGGCGCAAAATCGAGCCGTCCTTTATGAATCTCGTCAGCAAGCGGGCGAAATACGCCCTGACCGAGATCGGCCCCAACTCGTTGACAAAAGCGATCAGTTCCACCGCTGTTCGCCGGGCTCTGCGACAGCTGGGCTTCATCCAGCCGCGTCTTGTCTGGGTCGAACACCACCTGGCTCATGCCGCGGCCGCGGTCGCGACGAGCGCCTTCGGCAAAGGCATCTTCCTGAGCCTTGACGGCATCGGCGACGGATTATCGGGAATGATCGGATCGTTCGAGGGAAAGTCGCTCCGCGTTCTGCGACGCTTTTCGGGCAGGGACTCCCTGGGACTATTCTTCGAGCATGTCACGAACCTTCTCAACATGCGCGAGCTCGAGGACGAAGGCAAGGTCATGGCCCTCGCGAGCTACGCTTTTCCCGTTCCCGATGAGGAGAATCCTCTCCTCGAATGGTTTGCCGTGGACGGCTTGACGCTGCGCTCGAGATATCACTCCTGGAAGCTCCATCGCAAGCTCGAAAAAATCCTTCACCTCTATCCTTCCGAGCAGTTTGCCTATATGGCCCAGCGCGTCCTTGAGGTCACAATCCTAAAGCTGGTCGAAAACGCTTGCCGCCAAACGGGCGCGTCCGACCTTGTCTATGCGGGCGGCGTCGCCTCGAACATCAAAGTGAACAGGCTTCTCAAGAACGCGCCGGGCTTGACCGGCCTCTATGTCTTTCCCCACATGGGCGACGGCGGATTGGCTCTTGGCGCGGCGCTCTGCGCCGGATGGGAGCGTCAGCAGGCCGTCCGCTATCCTTTGCCCGATCTCTTTCTCGGCCCCGCGGTTACGGACGACGAGGTCGAGCTCGCGGTCCGGGCCTCGGGTCTGCCTTTTGAAAAAATCGGCAACATCGAAGACAAAGCCGCGGAGCTCGTCCATGACGGCCAAATCGTTCTCTGGTTTCAAGGGAGAATGGAATACGGCCCGCGGGCTTTGGGCCACCGCAGCATACTGGCCCGGCCCGACAGCATCGCCCTTAAAGACCGGCTCAACATTTATCTCAAAAAACGCGTCTGGTATCAGCCGTTCTGCCCGTCCATGCTCGCCGAGGACGCCGCCGAAATGCTCGACGATCACAACGGCGTCGACAATCCGTTTATGACCGTCGGGTATCAGGTCAAGGATGCTTCCGCCGACCGGCTTGCCGCGGTCATCAACGCCGATCATTCCTGCCGGCCGCAAATCCTCAAGGACGGCGGATCGCGCCTCGAGCGGTTTCTCCTGGCGCTGAAGGCAAGAACCGGCTTCGGGATTGTTCTGAATACGAGCATGAACAAACATGGAGAGTCGATCATCAACACTCCTCGGGAAGCGCTCGATCTCCTCGTCGGCAGCCGCTTCGCATACCTGGCGATCGGGGATTTCCTGGTATGGAAACGGTGAGGCGCGCCTTCCTGCCGTTGGGCTTAACCCTCGTCATCTTACCTTTGTTTTTCTGGGAACTGTCGAAAGGCCAAGTCCAAATCGCCGAGGATCTCAAGACGCTCTCTCCGATTTTCCTGGATATCGCCTTCGGCGTATTTGTCGTTCTCGCCGTTTTCGCTCTCAAAGCCGTGCTCATCCTGTTCGCGGCGCTGAGCAGGGTCGACCGGATTCTCCTCGCCGGGGTCGCTCTCCTGTCTTTCGCTCTCGCGTTTTTCGTCGCGCCGAAAACGCACCGCATTTATTATGACGAAAACATCTACCTCCACATCGGCCAGTCGATCGCCTCGAACCATAGGGCGGAGATGGTCAATTTCGGAGAGATCCGAGACGGCCGCCTCGTCGTCAGCCAGGCCGAGTACAACAAACAACCGAACGCCTATTCCTATCTCCTCAGCCTCTGTTATCGGATCTTCGGCCGGAGTGAGAACCTCTCGTTTTTAGTCAACAACGCGATCTTTGCCCTTTCCTCCCTGGTCCTTTTCGGCATCGGCTATCTCCTCACGGGAAGCTCCAGGATCGGGCTTGCCGCGGCGGCCGTCTTTGCCGTCATCCCCCAGAATATCCTCTGGCACAATACGACGTCGGCCGAGCCGGCGAACGTTTTGTTTATCAGCCTGACGGTCTTCTTTTTTCTCGCTTTTCTCAAAATCGGCCGAACCCGCCTTTTTTTTCTGACCGTCACGACGGCCTGCCTGGCGGCTCAATTCCGCTTGGAATCTATCCTCGTCTTCCCCCTTCTCGGAATTTTCGCTTATCTAGAGGCGCCGAAAAAGATCGATGCCCGGCGGCTTTTTTTCGCCCTCCCGCTGGTTGCCGTTCTTCTCTTCTCCCATGTCCTCCATATCCTTGTCTTCCAAGGCCATTCCTGGGGCGCAAGCCAGGACAAGCTCTCCCTCTTTTTCGTCCGCCACAATCTCCAGACCAACGGCCTGTTCTTTCTGGACAACAAGGATTTTCCGCTGATCCTGACGCTCGCGGCCGTCGCTGCTTTTCTTTTCCGGAAGTCCTTCAAAGAGAAGCTCATGCTTCTCTTCTGGTTTTTCCTTTTCTGGGGCGTTTTTCTCTTTTTCTATGCGGGAAGCTATGGCTACGGCGCGGACGTCCGCTTCGCCCTCATGTCTTTCCCCCCGCTCGGCCTTTTGGCCGGAATGGGCCTGTCGCGTTTTGAGGAGCGGATCGCCGCAGCCCTCAAGATCCGCATGCCGCTCGCGACGCTGCTCGTGGCCGTCGCTTTTTTTATGTTTTTACCCAAAGCCCGCGCGGTGGGAGAGGAAGCCTGGGCGGCGCGGGCCGATCATCGCTGGGCGAAGGTCATGTCGGACTCCCTTCCGCCGAAAAGCATTGTTTTCACCCACAATCCGAATATGTTCCTGTTCTGGGGCAAAAGCGCGGCCCAGGCTTCGATCCTCGCCGAAAAGGACGAGAAAGGCCTGGCCGAGCTGATGACCCGATTTCCGGGGGGGATTTTTTTTCATTATAACTTCTGGTGCAACGTCGACGACCCTCTCCAGCGGAGTTTCTGCCGGAATATTCTCGACAAGTTCGCCCATAAGGATGTCCTGAAGTTTCAGGAGAGGACGTATACCTATATTTTATATCGCCTCGGCGGGCCCCCGTGAGTCTCGATTTTCTCAAGGATGTCGCCGAGTTCAAGGAGCTTGTCCGGCTCCTCGAGGATGACGGGGGTCGAATTTCCGAATCCGGGAGGCGCTCGCCCGAAAGGCGGATTTCGATTTCCGGGGTCGCGGCCCCGGCTAAGCCGTATCTCTTCTCCTCCTTAACCCGGGCCTTATCCCGGACCGTCGTCCTCATCCAACCGGCTGAATATCCGCTCGGTCGCTTCGAGGATCGCTGCGCTTATTTCCTCTCGGAGCTCGGGTCGACGAAGCGGGTCCGGGCTCTTCCCGCCCCGACCGATTTTCCCTCGGCGGAGGCGCCCCCGTCCCCCGAGGCTGTTTCCCTCCGGATGAAATTTTTCTATGATCTTCTCACCCACCCGCCGGAGCTCGTCATTACGAATCTCTTCGGCCTGCTCCGGCCGTTTCCCGGGCCCGACCGCCTCCCCCGGCTGTTTCAGCGTCTCGACAAGAATGCATTCTATGAGCGCGACCCGCTCTTGGATCAACTCTCGGCATTCGGCTATCTACGGGAGGATCTCATTTCCTTCCGGGGGGAATACGCGGGCCGCGGGAATATCGTCGACGTCTATTCTCCTTGGCGGGACGCGCCGTTTCGAATCGAATTCAGCGGAGACGAAATCATCTCCCTCCGCGAATTCGACCCGTCGACCCAGCGCTCCCAGCGCCGGCTGGAGAGCGTCCTGATTCCTTCGCTTCTTGACCCGGCGGAATCCGATTCTTCTTCCGTCCCGAGCACCCATTATCTCGCCGATGCCGTTTTCGTCGTCGACCATCGGGAAGACATCGAGCAGGAGTGGGAAGATCATCTGACGGAGCTCGAAACCCAAGGCCGGGAGCCCAAGGCTGTCGCTACGGAGCTGTGGAACCGCTTGCGGGATAGCGCGGTAACGATCGACGAGTTCGAATCCCGGGCGGAGGAGACTCCTATCCATCTTCCGTTTCAATCGGTCCCCCGGTTCGGCAATCGCATTCCTTTCTTCTTGGAGTATATGGAAAAGCTTCAGCGGAATCGCGAGCGGTGCACCGTTTTTCTCACGAGCCCGGCCATCCGGGAAAAAATCGGCGTGCTTCTCGCCCAGAGCGGCATCGAATCCCGGGAAGCGGGCTCTCCCCTTGAAGCGCCGCGGAGCGGGGAGCTGCTCCTCGTCCTCGGCAACCTCGAACAGGGATTCAGCTTTCCCAGGGAAAAAATCGCCTTTTTCGCCGAAAGCGACATTATCACCGAAGAGAGAGTCGTCGTCAGCCGGCCCTCGGTCAGGCCCTCGTTAACCCAATTCCAGGACTTGAAGGCCGGCGATTATGTCGTCCACGCCGATTACGGCATCGGCGTCTTCCGCGGCCTGCTGAAAATGGCCGTGGACGGGCGCGAGCGGGAATTCATCGAGCTTCACTACCGGGATGACGACAAACTTTTCGTTCCCGTCGAAAACCTGAACCTCGTCCAGAAATATGCCCAGGTCGGAGCGGCCCTTCCCGCTCTAGACAAGCTGGGGACGAATTCCTGGCAAAAGACCAAGGAGCGGACGAAGAAGGCCGTGGAGAAGCTGGCGCGAGAGCTCCTGGAGCTCTATGCTCGGCGCAAAGCCCTCAAAGGCTTCAGCTTCAGCCCCGAAGGAAACTGGCAGGGCGAATTCGATAAAACTTTTGAATACGAGGAAACCGAGGACCAGCTTCGATCCATCCGCGAGATCTCGCGGGACATGGAGGCCGACTCTCCGATGGACCGTCTGCTGTGCGGCGACGTCGGCTACGGAAAAACCGAGGTCGCGATGCGGGCCGCATTCAAGGCGGTCATGGACGGGAAGCAGGTCGCGATCCTTTGTCCGACGACCGTCCTGGCCAGCCAGCACCTCAAGACGTTTTCCAGCCGGCTCGTGCTTTTTCCCGTCCGGGTCGAAGCTTTGACCCGACTTCAATCGAAAGCCGAACAGGCCAAGATCGTCGCCGACCTGAAGAACGGCCGGGTCGACATCGTCATCGGGACGCACCGTCTCCTTTCCAAGGACGTCGCTTTCTTCGACCTGGGGCTGCTTATTGTCGACGAGGAACAGCGCTTCGGCGTCAACCACAAAGAAAAGATCAAGCAGATGAAAGCCCATGTCGATGTCCTGACGCTGACCGCGACGCCGATCCCCCGGACACTCAACCTTTCGCTCACCGGACTCCGGGACATCAGCCTGATCGAGACGCCGCCCAAAGACCGCTTGGCGGTCCATACGGTCGTCACAACGTTCAACCCAAAATTGATCGCCACGGCGATCAAGCAGGAAATCGGCCGGGGCGGCCAGGTTTACTACATCTTCAACAAGATTGAGGAAATGGAGCATGTGGCCGGTCTCATCGAGAAATGGGCCCCTCAGGCGCGCGTCGCGACCGTCCACGGCCAGATGCGGCCGCAGGCCCTCGAGCGGCGGATGATGGATTTCATCGATCAAAAATTCAACGTCCTGGTGTCGACGACGATCATCGAGAACGGCATCGATATTCCTTTGGTCAACACCCTGATCGTCCAGCGGGCGGACCATTTCGGGCTCGCCCAGCTCTATCAGCTCCGCGGCCGGGTCGGCCGCTCGTCGCGCCAGGCGTTTGCCTATTTTCTTGTCCCGCCGTTCGGCGAGCTGACGACGCCGGCCAAGCGCCGCCTTGAGGCGCTCAAGGAGTTCAGCGAGCTCGGCTCGGGGTTCCGCCTGGCCCTGAAGGATCTCGAGATCCGGGGCGCGGGCAATCTTTTCGGGGCCAAACAGCATGGCGTTATGGAAGCGGTCGGATATGACTATTTCGTCCATCTTCTCGAAGAAACGATCCAAGAGCTCAAGGGCGAGGCCGTCGAGGAGTTCAAATGTGAAATCAACCTCAAGGCCGACATCCGGATTCCCGAGGCCTATATTCCCCAAGTCAATCTCCGCCTCAATCTCTATAAGAGAATCTCCTCGGCTACAGGCCTCGAGGAACTCGATGCCCTGGACGAGGAAATCCGCGATCGGTTCGGCCCGCTGCCTTCGAGCGTTCTTAACCTCGGTCAATATGGACGGGTCAAATTTCTGGCTCAGCGGCTGAAGATCGGGGCGGTCGACCGGACGGAGCAACGGGTCGTGTTCCATTTCTCGCCGGACACGACCGCTCGGCCGGAACGGATAGCGCCTTTTCTGAATCGCTATTCGGGAACGCTGACCCCTCAGGGAGTGATGAGTCTGAACCTCCCCGGGCGGCGCGACGCAGACATCCTCCGTGAAACGATCGCCGTCTTGAAGGGGTTATAGAAATATCGTATAATGAATTGATAATCAAAAAGATGAGAGAGCAAGGACGTTCCCGGCCGATGCTTATTCTTCTCTCCCTCTGTCTCTTGCTTTCCCTCTCCCTGGCCTGCCGGAAAAACGACCATGGAATGGAGACGGTCTCTCCCGGCGAAACCCAACGAGCGGGCAGGATCGTTCTTGAAATCGAGGGGGTGACGTATTCCGATGGCGAATTCCAGGAGTTTGTCCGTTCCATCATCGGCGGGAGCGGGGAATCGCTCGCGATTCCAGCCCTCAGCCGCCTCTTCGACGATTTCGTCGAAGAGAAGCTCTTTCTCAGGCGCGCCCAGGATCAAAATGTCGTTCTGACGGATGATGAAAAAGGCGATTA
>Ga0214473_10002620_pt1 | contig 22076 bp, 26 predicted proteins | sample RVTome_7_FD_203509 | JGI IMG/M metagenome (GOLD analysis project Ga0214473, IMG submission 203509) | Soil microbial communities from uranium-contaminated site in the Upper Colorado River Basin, Wyoming, United States - RVT98D197 | ecosystem: Environmental > Terrestrial > Soil > Contaminated >... | reverse complement strand
GGACGCGGGGTCCGTCGCGGCACTCGCCCCCTGGGTCGCCTCTGCCGCGCGCGTCGCGGGGGACGTCGCGGTCCATGTCCTGCTGAACAAGCGGGACCTCGGGCCGCGGGACGACGCCGTCCTCGCGGGCCTGGAGGCCGCCCGCGGGCGCGCCGCGCCGTGCTACGTGACGAGCGCGAAGACGGGGGAGAACGTCGCCGCGGCGTTCCAGGACCTCGCGAGGCGGATCGTCGCGCGGGCGGCGATCCCCCCGGACGGCCCGGTCGACGACACGGACCGACGCCTCGCGATGGCGTGCGCGGGGCCGCGGACTGCGGAGGACCTCTCCCGGGCGCGCAGCCTGCCCGTGCCGATCGCGGAGGCCCGCCTTGAGCGGCTCCGGCGGGCGGGGTACGTGCAGATCGCATCCCTCGGCGTCGACCCCGAGGGGCGGCCGCGGATCGCGTACGAGGCGACGGGGCGGCCGTACGCGGAGCCGCTCCTCGCCGGGCACGCGTGACGGACGCTGGGCACGTTCTTGGCGGCGCCTGTGGTCGCAGCCTGGACTCTGACCTGTGTACATGTACGCAATAAGGTTAGGCCATAGACGGCATCCTGCCTCGCTCCATGGCCTCTGCTCAGGGTTGGCACGCGTGGGCCCGGTACTGGAGATGCGAGTGCGGAGCCACGGTCGCCTGTCCCGTGGAGCCGCCCCTGTGCCCGAGGACGAACGCGCACAGCACGGACGCCCGTCCCCGATTCGGGCCGCTCCCCGGACCCGTGCCGTTCGACTTCCTCGTGGTCCCCGGGGCGTGCCGGCGGTGCGGCGGCGCGATGGTCGCGACCCGCCTGGACATGACTAACGTCTTGGCGTGCGCGAATTGCGCGGACTGCCGCTGGCGCTGGTTCCTGTGCCCGGATCAGGTTGAGGGCGTGCGGGACGTCCTCCCGCGGCAAGGCAAGAACGCGCGGTGATCGGAACGCCGGACCTAACGCCGGTGGGACCGGGAACGCCCGGCCAGCGCCTTGGGGTCCCGGTCCCGAGTCACGAACTCGAGCCGGCCGCCCTTCACGCGCAGGAACCCGATCCCCGCGAGGAACTCCACGTCCTCCGCAAGGTCGCCCGCCTTCACCCGGATGTTCGAGATCGACCGGGAGACGGACGTGTCGGACACGCCAAGCCGGCGCCCGATCTCCTTGACTGCGAGCCCCTCGCGCAGCCACCGCAGGATGTCGCGCTCCCGTTCCGTTAGGATGCCCATGGACGGGGACGGCGACCCGGGCTGAACGTAATGGCCCTTTCCAACGCGGCTGACGCATCTAGGTTAGTTTATTACTCCGCGGGGGACTCCGCCCTCGATGCTGCCGGGGGAAGAGGGGGCGGAGGACGCACTTCGGCGGGCGCAGGACCTGATCAACCACGGGCAGTTCGAGGAGGGCTACCGATGGCTGATGATCGCCGCGGAACGGGGATCCGACGACCGCGAGTGGGTCCGCACCGTGGCGAAGGAGATGGAGTGCTGGAACCGGACGCGGGTGTGGGAGGTCTGGCGTGTCCGGTGCCAGTGGGCCGACGCAGGTCCCGGAGACTTCGTGGAGCTCGCGCGGGCGCACCTGTACAACGCCCTCCCCACCGGGCGGCAGCCGCCCCCGGTGACCCCCTTCAACTGCACCGAGTTCAACCTCCTCACGGGGTCGTACCGGGAGGCGGTGGCCGCGATGCGCGAGGCGCTCTCCCGGGCCGAGGGTACGGAGGAGCAGGCGCAGATCCTGGAGGAGCTCGCCACCTACCACGCGTACTTCGGGCGCTATCTCGAATGCCAGACCGCGTTGGAGAGCGTGGCGGTCATGCGGAACCCGCGAAATCGGTGGCGCTTCTACGGGGAGCACCCGGATTCCGCCGACGTCGAGGTGCCATGAGGCACGGGATGCGGAGTCGACGTACAAGCAGCAGAAAGCCTTACGACGCCGCGGCGCCTTCGCGGACCTGGCGCCGGAACCCTTAAGGATGAAGGTGACCGAAAGGCTCAAGTCAGTTACAGTGGGCTCGGCCGGATTCGAACCGGCGACCTTCTCCGTGTCAGGGAGATGTCATAGCCGCTAGACCACGAGCCCGCACCGTCCCCGAAGAGGGTGCCCGCCATAAGCCTTGCGGGCTACGACTTCTCTTCCTTGTGCACGGGGCACGGGCGACCGGCCTTGCAGAACCGGCACTTCCTCCGCTCCACCTGCACGGGCATCGGCTTGATCATCCGCCCGTACTTCCGGCGGGGCACGGCATCGGGAACGTGCGGGCGGGCATAAGGCCGCCGTCACCCGACGACGACCGTCTTCGCGTTCACGAACTCCCGGATCCCGTGGGGCCCGAGCTCGCGACCGAACCCGGACCACTTCACGCCGCCGAACGGGAGGCGGGGGTCCGACGCGACGCGCCGGTTCACGAACACCATCCCCGCGTCGATCTCCGCCGCCAGCCGCGCGCCGCGCTCCGCGTCCGCCGTCCACACGCTCGCCCCGAGCCCGTACCGCGTGTCGTTCGCGATCCGCACCGCCTCGCGTTCGTCGTTCGCGCGGATCACCGCCGCAACGGGGCCGAACACCTCCTCGTCGTACGCCGGCATGCCCGGCCGGACGTCGACGAGGATCGTCGGGTAGTAGAACGCGCCCGGCCTCGGCATCGGCCTGCCGCCGATCCGCACGCGCGCCCCCCTCGCGACGGACTCCTTGACCTGGCGGTGGAGGTCGTCCCGCAGGTCCGGGCGCGCCATCGGGCCGACCTCCGTCTCCTCCTTCATCGGGTCGCCCACCTTCAGGCGGTCAGCGTGGTGCGCGAACATCTCCACGAACGCGTCGTGCACAGGCGCCTCGACGATGAACCGTTTGGCGGCGATGCAGCTCTGCCCGGAGTTCATGCACCGCGCGGTCGACGCGTTCTTGGCGGCTTCGTCGAGGTCCGCGTCCCGCAGGACCAGGAACGGGTCGGAGCCGCCGAGTTCGAGGACGACCTTCTTCACGACGGAGCCCGCGACCTGCGCGACGTCCGCGCCGGCCTTCTCGCTCCCCGTCAGGGAGACGGCCTTCACGCGCGGGTCCCGGACAATCGGCGCGACGTTCGCCCCCGAGACGATGACCGTCTGGAAGACGCCCTCCGGGAAGCCCGCCTCCGCGAACGCCTCCTCGATCTGGAGGGCGCAGCGCGTCACGTTCGACGCGTGCTTCAGGACGCCGACGTTCCCCGCCATCAGCGCCGGGGCGGCGAACCGGGAGACCTGCCAGAACGGGAAGTTCCACGGCATCACCGCCAGTACGGTGCCGAGCGGGTCGTAGCGGACGAACGAGCGCTTCGCCTCCGTCGCGATCGCCTCCTCGCCCAGGAACTCCGCGGCGTGGTCCGCGTAGAAGTCGAACGCGAGCGCGCACTTCTCCGCCTCCGCGACGCCGTCGCGGATCGGCTTCCCCATCTCCCGCGCCATCGTCTCCCCATATGCGCGCTTGTGGCGGCGGAAGACCTCCGCGACCGCGTGCATCCGCTCCGCGCGCTCCGAGAACGGGGTACGCCGCCAGGCTCGGAACGCGTCGTCCGCCCTGGCGAGGCGCGCGTCGATCTCCTTGGCGGTGAACTCCTCGAACCGCTCGATCTCCTCGCCCGTAGCCGGATTGACGGACCGCACGACCATCCTGCCGCCCCCGAACGGCTCCGGGGAGAGCGTAGGGGTATTAACGGTTCGCGCCGCCAAACCGAAAAGAACCCCCTGCGCCATGAGGGTCCCGATGAACGTCGGAATCCTCGGTACAGGGCACGTGGGCACGGCGCTCGCGACCGGCCTCTCCCGCGCGGGCCACGCCGTGAAGCTCGGCTCGCGGGATCCCCCGTCGGCGCGGATCGAATCGGCCGCGGGTGCGACGGTGGGCACCTACGCGGAAGCCATCGCGTTCGGGGAGGCCGTCATCCTGGCGGTGCCGTTCAAGGTCGTGCGCGAGACGATCGCGGCGGTCGGCGCGAATGCGTTCGCCGGGAAGACCCTCGTCGACGCGACGAACCCGTTCCCGCCGCCGCAGGGTTGGGGGTCCTCCACGTCCGGCGCGGAGGAGATCGCGAAGCTCGTGCCCGGCGCGAAGGTCGTGAAGGCGTTCAACCACGTGTTCGCCCACCTGATGGCCACGGGCCGAATCGGGACGGCGAAGCTCCTCGCGCTCGTGGCGGGGGACGACGCGCACGCGAAGAACGTCGCCTCGCGCCTGGCGGCGGACATCGGGTTCGACGTCGTGAACGCCGGCCCTCTGACGTCCGCGCGCTACATGGAGGGGATGGCACTGATGAACATCCACCTCGCGTACGACCGGGGCATGGGGCCGGACATCGGCTTCGTCCTCGTCCGAAAGTGAACGCCGGTCACAGGGACGGCCCGGAGGGCGATCGCCGGCAGGACTCTACGCCCTTGGAGACCGCCGTTCGGCACGGAAACGGAACCCGCCACAACTGTGGCGACACCCGCAACGGATGCTGCTCGACCCGACACGGGGATTGGGGTCTCTTCAACATGGACACCGTTGCCCTCACAGGTTTGGCGAGAGCCGCCACCGTTGTGGCGAGGAGCGACACAGCAGCGTCCATCCGCGTCGCATGCGTGGCCGCACCCGCCGCACCTGCGACACGAGCCGTCCCGGCGTCCAGGGGGCGACGCGTGCCGCGGCGGAACCCGCCACAAGTGCGACAGCAGCGTCCGCATGTGCGACGGGGTCCGTTTCCGCATTCCCGGATCCCCCGAGCCGTTTCACATCATCTTCCGATAGGGAAAAGGGCTAGGATTCGGCGGGGTTGGTAATTTCGGCGCCGTCATCTTCATCCCCGTCCGGCTCCCGACAAATCCGCTCTGGATTCTGTACGTCTTGTGGCACGAATTCGGGCACGCGCTGGGGCTCCTCCACAACACATGTAGCCTCGTGATGAGCGACGCTCCCAACCGTCGTTCCTTGTTCCCGTCGCCAATCCGTGTCTCACCAAGCTATCCGTACCGGGGCGTGGACCTGTTTGGCCAAGCCCGCAATGGGACCATACAAGGGTTTCCCGACTGGGGGACCAATGTTGGTCAACTTTCCATGACCAGCACCGCGCTCGTGTGGCGGTGGACTCTTTTCCTGGACTCCGTTTCCGGCTCCATCCGCGAAGTCGACTACATCTACCACCCGTCTCGAGGGGGAGAGCACGTCCAGATCGACTTCGTCCCGGCAGACCTTCTCCAGTGGGCTTTCTCGGAGGGAGAACAAGCGTTCATCCTAGAGTCAGTATCCTCAGCCTTGGTGGTCCCCGAGGGGCAAATGCTGAGGACGTTCGGAGTCCCGAAGGCCAACGTCGGCGACAGATTCCTCACGCGCGACGCTTGCTTGACGGACGTATGTACCGTGCGAACACTGCGTTGAAATAGCACGACCCGAGTGCGGCTTCCGCCAAGGCCTTCGGCCTCGGTGGAGGAGGAATGCATGAAAGTCGGGATCGTGCCAAGAAGAGTGGGTAGGTACGCTGTCAGCATCGAGTCCGTGGCGCTCGTGATGGTGGCGGTGGTGCTGCTCGCACCGAACGCGTTGGGGGCGAACCGCTACGGCGCCACGGGGATTGGGACGACCAGCATCAACACCAGCACATGCGATGCAGATGTCACGTCTCCACTCCCGGTCTATGTGGACGTGAACAACGGGGACAGCGTCACGGTCTACTTCAACTATACGTATAGCGACTCTCGACCCCCAACGACTGCGGCGGTCCACGGGTTTGTCATGACGACCGTCTACTTGTACACGGCCTGGTCCGACGGTGTCAACGTGACGACTTATGGCAGCGAGTCCAGCGGTGGCAGCCTTCAGAGGACCGTGCCGAACGTCGCGCAGAACACGTCGATCTGGGTGCGGTGGCACGCGCAGATCAGCTCCGCCAGCAATCCGGCGTGCTTCGCGTCACACGAGGAGGAAGGCTACATCTACTTGACCTGAGGCCGCCCAGATTAGCGCAGGACGGGAAGTCCGTGGTCCCTTTGGCACCGCTGCATTCATGGGACCGAAGAACGATTAGGACACGGAGGGTTCCGTGAGGAGAGCCACCGTCCTCCTGCTCGCGGTCGCATCGCTCGTCGCGTTCGCGACCCCGCAGTCGGTGGGTCCGGCGCCCCCGCCCGACGGATGGGCGAAGGCGATCGACCTTGGCGGGATTTCAGCGTCCGTGGAGCCCTCACTGTCTGGCTTCGGCTTCACCGAGAACGTCGGGCAGCTCCGGAACCCGGAGATCCGCTTCTACGCTTCGTCCGGCGGTCTCCGCGTCGGCCTCGCCGCGGGGGCCGTCCTCGTCGTCGTAGAACCACCGGCTCCCGATCCGTCCCTGCCCCCGCTGTTCGACGCCGTCGGTGCGGCGGTCGCGCCCGAGCCGCGGCCCGCGGCGCGGGGCGCCCTCGCGCGAGTGACGTTCGTCGGCGCGCGCTCCATCGAGCCAGTCGCCGTGAGCGTGCTCCCGCACCGGGCCCACTTCTTCCTAGGTAAGGACCCCTCCTCTTGGTGGACGGACGTACGTAGCTACCGCGAGGTCGTGTACGAGGACCTGTACGATGGCATCGATTTTGCTTACGGGAGCGCGGACGGGCGCCTGAAGTACGAATTCCGCATCCGTCCCGGCGCGGACCCCGCTCAGATCGAGATGGCCTACGAGGGCGTCGACGGCCTCCGCATCGACCCAACCGGGTCCCTGATCGCCGCCACGGCGGCGGGGGAGGTGCGGGACCGTCCGCCGGTCGGATTCCAAGGCGAGGACGTCGTCCCGTGCCCGTTCTACCTCCACGGACCGTTCTCCGTCGGGTTCGCGTGCGCGGGATGGGACGCGTCCCGCCAGCTCGTCATCGATCCCCTCGTGTACGCTACGTTCCTCGGCGGCGCCGGCTACGAAGAGTCATACGACCTCATGACGGACGCGCGAGGAAACGCTTACGTCTCCGGCATGACAGAGTCTCCGGACTTCCCCACCACCCCCGGTGCGTTCGACGTCTCCCTTGACGGGATGTCGGACGGCTTCGTCGCGAAGCTCGCGCCGGACGGCGGGTCGCTCGAGTGGGCGACGTACTTCGGAGGCGGGCAGAATGACTCGGCGGCGAGTGTCGCAGTCGACTCTTCCGGGAACGTCTCCGTCGTCGGCCAAACCGGTTCTGTCGACTTCCCGGTCACAGTGGGGTCGTTCGACGAGATATTCGGGGGAGGGCGCGACGGGTTTGTAGCGAAGTTCACGGGAAGCGGTGAAATGGTCTGGGCCACGTACCTCGGCGGCGCCGGCAACGAGAACGCGCACGGCCTTGATCTGGACGAGGCGGGCAACATAATCGTGGGAGGTTGGACGTCTTCCCCGGAGTTCCCTGCCACGTCCGGCACGGTTCAGACGTCCTACGCGGGCAGCGGCGACGGGTTCGTCGCGGGACTCGATCCGACGGGGCGGTCGCTCTTGTGGGCCACGTTCCTGGGAGGTACGAGTGCCGACTACGTGGAATCGATCGTGACGATAGTAGGCGGCGGCGTGGTCACCACGGGTCTGACGTTCTCGACGGACTTCCCTGTGACACCTGGCGGATGGGATGAGACCCCGAACGGATATGTCGACGCGTTCAACGCCCGGCTCGGACCGGGGGGGACATCTCTCAACTGGGCCACCTACTATGGCGGGATCGACTGGGACAGCGGCTACGTGATCGCCCTCGATGAGGCGGGGGCCTTCTACACGGGCGGATTGACAAGTTCCCCGGACTTCCCCGCCACCGCGGGGACGTTCGACGACTCACTCGGCGGCCTCAACGACGGGTTTGTGGCGAAGTGGTCCCTCGCCTCCGGGAACCTCATTTGGGCGACGTTCCTCGGGGGAAGTGGGTCGGAGCCCAACATCCGTGCCTCTCTGGACCGGGCGGGCAACGTGTTCGTCATCGGATCCACGGATTCGGCGGACTTCCCCGTCACGCCCGGGGCGTGGGACGAGACGCGGAACGGGACGTCCGATGCGTTCCTGGCGAAGCTGAACCCTGGCGGAAGCGGTCTCGAGTACGCTACGCTCCTCGGGGGGGATGGCATTGACGGGATTGGAGGCGCGTATGTCGACGCCAACGGCGACGCGTACCTCGCCGGGTTCACGACGTCTTCGGACTTCCCCGTCACGCCCGGGGCGTTCCAGACGACCCGTGGGGGCGGGGGCGACGTTTACGTCGCGAAGCTGCGCCCCATCCTTCCCGGGAGCACGCCCCCCGTCCTCTTGTGGACGGGGGAGCCGAACTACGCCGCGGACGGCCTCGACCCGGAGGCGGGGACGAACCGCACGCGCTTTGCCTACCGCGTCCTGTACTCCGACGCGGACGACCAGGCGCCCACGCAAGTCCGGGTGCGGATCGAGAAGCCCCTCGGCAGCCTATGGGGGACCCTCCCAATCGCGTTCGACCGGTGGGCGGAGGCGCCAAACAACTACGCGGCGGGCGCGGTCTACGCGACGAACGTGACCCTCCCCGCGGGGGCGGACTTCTGGTATTCGTTCAACGCCACGGACGGGTGGGCGTGGGCGACGGGCCCGCCCACAATCCCGATCGACGCCCCCGACGTCGTCGCGGACGACCCCCCGGTCGCGGTCGCGCGCGCGTCGACGACGAACGCGAGCCTCGGCGAGCCCGTCACGTTCGACGGGACGGCGAGCACGGACGACTTCGGGGTCGCCGCCTACCGGTGGGACTTCGGGGACGGGGCGACGGACGGGAACGCGACCGCGGTGCACACGTACGCGGCGCGGGGCACGTTCACCGCCACGCTGACGGTCTGGGACACCGCGAACCAGAGCGACGCGGACGCGGTGACCGTGTTCGTGGTGAACCGCCCGCCGGTCGCGGACGCGGGGCCCGACCAGGGGGCGTTCAAGGGTGACCTCGTGACGCTGAACGGCACGGGCAGCGCCGACCCCGACGGGGATCCGCTGACGTACGTGTGGTCGCAGGTCGGCGGGCCGCCCGTCGCCCTCGCGGGCGCGGACACCGCGTCGCCCTCGTTCACGCCCCTCGCGTCCGGCACGTACGCGTTCCTGCTCACCGTGGAGGACGGCTGGGGCGGCTCTGCGAACGACACGGCCGCGGTCGCGGTCCCGGACCGGGGGCCCGTCGCGGACGCCGGTCCGGACCAAACGGTCCCGAAGAAGACCGCTGTCACCCTGGACGGGACCGGCTCCTCCGACCCTGACGGGGATCCCCTCACGTACGCATGGACTCAGGTCGGGGGGCCCGCTGTCGCACTCGCGGGCGCGGACACGCCGACCCCCTCGTTCACGCCCCTGATGGGCGAGACGTACGCGTTCGAGCTCGCGGTCGACGACGGGGGCGGGGGGACCGCGACGGATCGGGTGGCCGTCACGGCGGTGAACGCGGCTCCCACGGCGGACGCCGGCCCGGACCGAACGGCCTCGAAGCGGACGACGGTCCTCCTCGACGGCGCGAACTCGAGCGACCCTGACGGGGACCCGCTCGCGTTCCTCTGGACCCAGGTCGACGGCCCTCCCGTCGCGGTGAGCGGCGCAACGACCGCACGGGCGACGTTCGTCCCGACCGTCGGCGGCACGTACGCGTTCCGTCTCACCGTCAGCGACGGCGACGGCGGCGTCGCGGAGGACGCGGTGCAGGTCGTCGTCCCGAACGCCCCGCCCGTCGCGGATGCGGGGCCCGACCGGACCCTACGAAAGGGAGCACCCGTCGCGCTGGACGGCAGCGCGTCCTCCGACCCCGACGGGGATCCCCTCACGTATGAGTGGACGCAGACCTCGGGGCTCCCCGTTGCGCTCTCCGGCGGGGACCCTCCGGTCGCGGGGTTCACGCCGACGCGCGCGGGCACCTACGGGTTCCGGCTCCTCGTGCGGGACGGCGACGGCGCGGAGGACCAGGACGCCGTCTTCGTCGTGACGTGGGGGCTGCCGCCCGTTGCGGTGCTCGCGGCGGACGCGACGGAGGCGTTCGTCGGCGCGCCGATTGGGTTCGACGGCGGCGAATCGTACGACCCCGACGGCGCGATCGTCGCGTACGCGTTCGACTTCGGGGACGGGGCGCGGTCCGAGGGGGCGCAGGCGACCGCCGCGCACGCGTACGCCTCGCCGGGCGCGTACGAGGTCGTCCTACAGGTGACGGACGACGACGGGAACGTGAGCGCCACGCAGATTACGGTGACCGTACGCGCGCCTCCGTCGACGCCCGAGCCGAACTGGAAGCCGCTCGTCGCGGCGACGTTCGCCTTCGTCCTCGCCCTCATGGGCGCGTGGTCCTCGCGCCGCGCGCCGTGGCGGACGGGGTCGCGTCGCGCGCTCCGCGCGTTCGCGTTCACCGCGCTGCCGTTTGTCGTCGCGGAGGCGGGGACGGGCGTCACGTCCCTCCTCACGGGCGTACTCGCGATCCCCCCGCTCTTGGGGGCCGGGACGGCGGTGGACCTCGCGATTCTCGTCGCGGGGATTGCGGTCCCTGCATGGCGCGTCCGTACGAGGACACTGTCAGTGTGACGTGGGGTTCCCATGGGTTCGTGGACACTTGCTGAGGCGGCCGTCACCTTCCGCGGAACACGAACCCCTGGTCCTGGGACGGGCCGTACGGTCCCTTCCCCCGGATCCTCGTGATCCTCATCGTCGTCAGCGTCCTCCTGCTACTCCTGTACCTGGGGAAGCGGCGTAGTTCCGCGCAGGTCGCGCCGAAGGACTCCAAGGCGGAGGCCGAGAGCGAAGCGGAGGCTGACGAAGGGACTGAGCAAGACGCACCGCCGGGGGAACCGCCAGAGCCGGACGAGGACGAGTTGTAGGGGGCGTCCCTCATCGGAAGTCCGGCGGCGACGTCAGCCAGTCCTGTGTAAGGTCTCTTACTTTGGCGTCGATTGCCGTGCAGAGGGCACGAGGTCCGCGAAGTCAGCAGTACGTCAATGCCAAATTCAGTAGCCCTCCGATGAGAGCTACTGCGATACCCAGCCACCAGACGGCCGGCACCAGCATAGCGATCGGGATTGCGGCGGCGGTCACAAGGGTCCAAGCGATGACGGCGATTCGCCGAACGCGTCGGATATGCAGTCGAGGCGACTCCAAGGTGTCCAAGAGGGCCCCAGCGATCAGGAACAGAAACGCGGTGACCGTGATGCTGACGGGGAGGCTGGTCCATGGTGTGTGGGGGATGTAATAGAAGTTCGTGTACAGCATCAAGGGCCACGTCTGGAGGAAGACGCCCGTCAAGGCGGCGGAGGAGAGCGACACAACAACGACCGTGGACCGTGTGGCCCATTTCACCACTGTCTGCAGTCGATCCGGCAGAAGGGGCCGCAGCACCGCGGTCAGGAACAGAATGAAGGTCAGAGTCAGCACTGAGTGCAAGATGATCCAGATTGCCATTGCCCCTTCAGCGAAGACCTGCAGGAAGACAACGCTAGTACCAGAAAGTAAGAAAACAACCGCTTGGAACATCACGGCGCCCGCGAATCCCGTCAGCAGAAACGCCCGGAACCATCGTCTGGGTGAGCGCTCAGCCTCCTTGTCAGGGACCGCGCGCCTGTACAGTCCTCGCTGGAAAGTGAGTAGTACCCGAAGAAGAGGAACAAGGCTGCCGGAACCAGGAAGAGAAGGCCGACCAGATTTCCGTAGGAGAAGATCGCGAAATCGCTCCGGAAGGGCGGAGGCGAGTCCCCGACCACCGCCAATGTGGCATCCGCCCCAAGACACGCGATCGAAAACGCAAGCGCGAACGTGATGCCGACGAGGAGTGGTCCAAAGCCGCGGATTGGAGCCGGACGTCTGATCCCGTGCCCCCCCTTCTCCGCCATTGACCCACGCTCGCTGCCCTCCATTCCGGCTCCCGCTGGCCGCCTTCCGGCTGCCGTCTCCAACAGGAGACGGGCTACTACCGCGCGGCGATCCGCTCCACGGCCCGCTCGAGCCGCGTCCCGTAGCCGTACAGGTCCCGCCGCCGCGCCGGCATCGGCCCGGGGAAGGCTCTGGTGGGACGTGAACCTTCGGTTCAGTGCTCCCGGCGGGATTCGAACCCGCGTCACCAGCTCGAAAGGCTAGCATCCTTGACCGGGCTAGACTACGGGAGCGGCGCGAAGATGAACGGCGGCCCCATAAGGATTACCGTCACGATGCGAAGTCCGCGAACGTCCGCTTCCGCAACCTGCACACGTCGGGGACGAGGCAGCCCGTCTCGGCGGGAGCCCCGACCTAGAGCTCCGCGGTCACGGCCTGCGCGAGCTGGCGGTAGTCCGCCTCCTTGAACGCCTCCGGGTTCGCGGACATCAGGAGATATGAGTCCCGCACGACGACCTTTTCGTGGATCGCCTGCGCGAACCGGAGGATGGCGGCGAAGCCGTTCTGCGACACGAGGTACTCAAGCCCCTCGATCACGACCGCGGCGTTCCCGCCCTCGAGGTGGCGGTGAATCGCCGTCGTCAGCCCGACGAGGTCCGAGGGTGACGCGCACGCGACGCCCTTCTCCGTCTGGCGGGTGAGCCACACGCACGCCGCCGCGTCGACCCCGAATGCCGCCAGCTCTTTCGGGTGCGTCCGGGAGATGCACAGCGGGCGCGCCGACCTGGCGGTGAGCTCCCCGAGCAGCGCGAATACCCTCTCCCCGCGCGCCTCGCGGATGAGATAACTCCCGCGGCCGCGCAGCGCCCCGAGAGTCGGCGCCGTCAAGCCGAGGTCCACGTCCCCCGACTCGATCTTCTTCTCCATGTCCGAGACGCTCTTCTCGAGCGCCTTGCCGCGCAGCACGACGGACAGCTCCGTCGTCCCGTACCCGCGCGCCGCCAGGCGGAGGACTTCCGCGATCATGTCCCGGAGGCCGCGCTCGTACCCCTTGAGGTAGAACTTCTTCGCCTCGTCCTTCGTCATCTGCGCGGACGGAATCGGGCGCCGGGCCTAAGAAGGTTCGTCCCTTACCCGATGTAGCCGAGGTCCTCTCGCTTCTCCGACTCGGGCGGTCCCTCGACCTCGCGCAGCTTGCTCGTGATCGAGTCGATCTGCTTCGCGCGGCTCTCGAGGTCCGCAAAGTTCAGCTCGATGCCGAGGACCTTCGTGAGCACTTCCAGCACGGCCTGCGCGCTCTTCGGGTCGACGAAGTATCCGGATGTCTCGCCCATCAGGCACACGGCCCTCATGTCGTACAGCCGCCCGAGCCCGAGCAGGAGCCCGGAGGCGCCGACGATCCCCGCGCCCGGCTCCCCGCGTGAGAAGACGACGCCGTGGCCCTCCATCTCCTTCACGAGATCCTTGTCCGTCGCGGCGCCGAGGACGCGGGGCTTCGTCACCATGCGCCCCATCCCGTAGCCGCCGAGCGTGAACACGCGGCCGACGCCGAGCTTCTTCAGCTCCTTCAGCACGAAGTCCGCGAGCTCGTACTGCCCGTCCGGCGTGAGGCCCTGGTAGTCCCCGACGAGGATCACGAGGTCCTTCCCCTTCCCCCGCTTCACGAAATACATCTCGTTCTGCACGAGGCGGATCTGCCCGTCGTCGAGCACGAGGACCTGCGGCGGGAAGTACTTCGAGTAGATCTCCGCGAACTTCGTCGCCTTCAGCTCGTCCTTCATGTGCTCCGCGGCCAGCTTCCCGACGTTCCCGATCCCCGGGAGGCCCTGCACGAAGACGGCGTCCTCGAGCTTCGGGTGCTCCAGGTAGTGGATGACGATCTCGTCCATTCAGTTCGCCCCTTCCCTCTTGAGCCGGCGGCGGTACGCGCCGTAGCGGTCCTCCGGCGAGAATCGCGGCGGGAGCGGCGAGACGGTCCGGCCGCCGCACCGGGGGCACACGTCCTTCATCGTGTACGCCCGGTCCTCGCGGCACACGCGCAGCAGGGTCCGCATCGCGACCTCCCATTCACTCCTTGCGGATGAACTTGCCCTCGCCCCCGTGGGACTCCACGTGCTTCAGGACTTTCTGCGCCGCCTTCCCGAGCTCCTCCTCCGCGGTCTTGTAGTCGTTCGCCCGCACGAGGAGCCGGTACCGGGGCGCCCCGATGTACAGCACGTGGACGGTGACCTTGTCGTTCTTCTGCGCCTTCACGAGCGCGTCGCGGATGTGCTTCGCCCCGTCCGGCTTGGGGCACGTGATCTCCACGTAGCCGTCGATGTCGACGTACGGGGGCGTGATGTTCTCCCGCGCGACCTCGAGGAACGGGCCGAGCCAGGCCGCCCCGGCGGCGATCTTCTCGATCTGCTTCTCGTCCACGACCGCCGCCTCGAACGCCGCGTACATGGACCCGAACTTGTCGACGAGCGCGTACCCGAACTCCTCCCAGCACGCGTCCTCGTCCTTCCCGAGCCGGAGGGCGACGAACTCCATGAGCTTGTCCGCCTTCTGCTCGTTCTTGAACTCCTGGATCTTCTCCCGCTTCTGGTGCTCGTTGACCGACTTAAGGGAGAGGTCGATGTGGCCCTTCTGCTCGTCGACCTTGAGGACCTTGCAGACGCACTTCTGGCCCTCCCGCACGTAGTCCCGGATGTACTTGATCCAGCCGGCCGCGACCTCCGTGATGTGGATGAACCCCTCGCGGAAGTCCCCCTCCTCGAACGGCAGCGCGTCCGCCCGGTCGGGCTCCTTGGCGCGCGCCGCGAGCTTCTGCCGACCCTTGTCCGTCGGGTACTCGTCGAGCCAGGTGAACGCGCCGAAGTTCTTGACGTTCGAGATCGTGCAGACGACGAGCTCGCCTGGCTCCGGGAACTCCATCCCCCGGGGCATCTCACCCCACCGTCCCGAGGACCTCCCCCTCGATTTCGGCCAGGCCGCCCGTCGGCCGCGCCAGCGTGGCGCCGCAGACCTGGCAGGCCACCGTCGTCGCGGAGCGGTCGAAGACGATCTGCTCCCCGCCGCAGTCCTCGCACTTCACCTTCAGGAACCGTCCGCGGGGCTGGGGGATCACGCGTGGACCTCCGTGAGCTCGAACTTCTTCGCCCGGATCCCGACGCGCTGGTGGGCCTTCTTGCACTGCCGGCACCGGTACCGGAGGTGGACGCGCTTCGTCGGCTTCTCCCGACCCTCGGGCTTCGGGCGCGGGAAACCCCCGTACCCGGCCGTCACCCGGCGGAACCTCCGCTGGCCGCGGCGCAGCTCGGAGCGCGGGCGGTTCTTCACCCGCTCGACCTCCAGCTCCACGTGCTTGTTGCAGTGGGGGCAGTATCCCTTTATCGTCCGGGGCATCTTCATGATACGAGACCAGCCCGAAGCCAAACTCCGGGTGTGGTATAAACCTTCTGGCGGCGATCCGCCCGGACTGCGTCCCCGACTCCCTCCATGGGATCGCGGTGCACGGCGTGGGGAAGACCGACGCCGAGGACGCCCGCGGAACCGACCCCGACGCGGCGCCCGCGGCTTAAATGGGAACACTTATATATATCACACAATAATTTTTACCCGGCCGATAAATGACCCGCGAATCCCGCTCGCGACACCGGGAGGTGTCCACGGTCGACCTCCTCGTGGACACCGGAATTCCGCGGAACGTCGCGAAGGCGCTCGTGTTCCTCGCGGGGCGGGAGGAGACGACGTCCGTCGAGATCGAGAAGGCGACGGGGCTCCGGCAGCCCGAGGTGAGCATCGCGATGCAGGACCTCCGGCGGCGGAAGTGGGTCGAGAAGCGCGACATCAAGAAGGAGGGGAAGGGGCGGCCCGTCCACGCGTACCGGCTGGCGGTGCCGTTCTCCTCGGTCGTCGACGCGATCGCGCGCGCGGAGCGCCGGAAGATCGAGCGGGTCCAGGGGATCGTGCGGCGGCTCAAGCGGCGCGCGGCTCGGCCGTGATCGTGCGCACCCCGTCGGGTCCCGCCGCCAGGACGACGTCCGCGAGGCCGACGAACAACCCGTTCTCGATCACGCCCGGGACGTTGTTGACCTCCCGCTCGAGCTTGTCAGGCTTCGGGATCGGCCCGAACTTGCAGTCGACCACGTAGTTCCCGTTGTCCGTGCGGTACGGGACGACACCGGACGTCCGTAGGACGGCCGTGCAGTAGAGGGACTCGAGCGCCTGCTTCGTGTGCCGCCACCCGAACGGGTGCACCTCGACGGGCACGGGCATCCGCGCCCCGAGCTGGGGCACGAGCTTCGCGTCGTCCACGACGATCACGAGCTTGGCGGCGGAACGCGCGACGACCTTCTCGCGGAACAGCGCGCCCCCGGCCCCCTTGATCATGTCGAGCCGCGGGTCGACCTCGTCGGCCCCGTCGATCGCGACGTCGACCGTGTCCACGTCCTCCAGCGTGACGAGGGGGATGCCCACCTCCCGGGCGACCGCTTCCGTCGCGAGGGACGTCGCGACCCCGCGGATCCGCCACCCGCGCTCCCGGGCGACCTCCCCGAGCTTGCGGACGGCGAACGCGGTCGTAGAGCCCGTCCCGAGGCCGACCGTCATCCCGTCGCCCACGTACGCGAGGGAGGCCTCCGCCGCAGCCCGCTTCCGCTCGTCGCCCACGGCGCGGGGACCCTGGGCGGCGGGGAAAAAGGTTCCCGTCCACGGTAAGGGAAAGCCCGAACGGTTTCGCCACCTACAAAGGATTGAACCAATCTTCGTAAGTACGCCCGCGGCCCCTTCCGGGACCGTGGGGCGGAGGCGTCGGAGACCGATGGCGGCGGGACGCGTGCGCGTGACCGTGAACCAGAAGGTGCTCGTGCACCTCCTCTCGTACGCCCGCTGGACGGACCGCGGGGACGCCCCCGCACCGGTGACGCAGCAGGGGATCGCGGACGCCCTCCGCGTGCGGCGGAGCCACGTGACCCTCGCCCTCCAGGGCCTCGCGGAGCGCGGGCTCGTGGAATACCGGACGGCGCGCGTCGTCGGCGGCGCCCGGCGGAAGAAGGCGTACGTGCTCACGCCCCTCGGGTACGAGCGGGCACAGGAGACCCGCGGCCTCCTCGCTTCCCTGCCCGTGCGCCTGCTCGACGACGGCTCCGAGGTCGCGCTCGCGCGCGTGCCGGAGCGCCTCGGCGGCGACCTCACCTTCGCGGAACTCCTCGCCCGCCTCCGGCCGGACGGGGCCCTCGACCCCCGCCCGTGGGCCCCGTCCGCGTGATTAAGAGCCCCCGTCCGATGCCGCTCCCGTGCGCGTGGCGGCCCTGTTCTCCGGCGGGAAGGACTCCGCGTACGCGGCGTACGTGGCGATGCAGCGCGGCTGGGACGTCTCGCACCTGGTTTCGATCCTGCCCGCGGACCCAGCCTCGATGCTGTACCACGTCCCGAACCTCCACCTGACCCCGCTCCTCGCGGAGGCGATGGGGATTCCCCTCGTCCAGGAGACCGCGGGCCCCGGGGAGCACGCGGAGCTCGACGCGCTGCGCCGGGCGGTCTCCCGCACGGGGGCGGAGGGCGTCGTCGTCGGCGCGATCGCGTCCGACTACCAGCACAGCCGCGTGAACCGCGTCGGGCACGATCTGGGCGTCCGCGTGTTCGCGCCCCTCTGGCGGCGGGACCCGGAGCACCTCCTCCGGGACTACCTCCTGGCGGGGATGGACGTGCGGTTCAGCGCCGTCTCCGCGGAGGGGCTCGACGCCGGCTGGTTGGGCCGTCCCCTCGACGCCGCCGCGGTGCGGGACCTCCTCCGCCTCCGGGACCGGGTCGGGCTCCACCCGTGCGGGGAGGGCGGGGAGTACGAGACGCTCGTCCTGTGGGCGCCGTCCCACCGGCGTCGGGTCGAGGTCCTCCGGGCGACGCCGACCTGGCAGGGGACGTCGGGCGCCTGGCACGTGGACGAGGCGCGCCTCGGCCCGGAGGGGACGCTCCGCTCGTCCGAGAAATCAGAAAAAGAGGGGCCCGGCAGGCCGGATGGGCCTACCGGTTGAAGGAGGAGATGATCCGAACCGAGTGCGCGAACGCCGTGTCGGACGGCGCGGTGCGCGGTGCGTCTGTCTGCTTCATCTTCCGCATTGTATTCCACCTCTTCTCAGCGTTTAGATGCTGTCGAATAGTGTCTATACCGCCGTTGTATTTAAATGCTTTGACGCCATTCACCCGCTTTGATATCGTCTAATAAGACCCCGGAGGCGTCCCGATGCCAAAGCCCTCGCGAATCGAGGTGTCCGCCGCCCAGGTGAAGATCCTCAGCGACCCGACCCGGCTCCGAATCCTGACGATGCTGTTCGAGCGGGAGCGGACGGTCACGGGCCTCGCGAAGGAACTCGGACTCACGCCCGCCACGGTCCACCACCACATGAACATCCTACGGGAATCCGGCCTGATCGAACCGACCCGGCAGGAGATCCACGGGAACCTCGTCGAGAAGTACTACAAGATGCCCGCGAAGGACATCGAGACCGCCGGGGCGTGGAACGAGCTGCGGGACGTCGACAAGGTCGCGTACCGCCTCGCGGTGTTCGCCCTCCTCAAGGGGATCATCAACGACGCGATGCAGGCGATCCAGAAGCGGGGCACGGTCGAGTGGGAGGCGGGCCGCCTCTCCTTCTACCGGATCCCGTGGCGGAGGGAGACGCTCCTCGAGGTCGAGGCGGTCTTCGAGGAGGCCCGACAGAAGCTCGAGCGCCTCGAGGCGAAGGACGGCGCCCCGGAGGGCGAGGTTCTCGCGATCCTCACGACGCTGCCCACGTGATCACGGGCGGCGCTTGGCGGCGGATCGGACCACCGCCACGAGCATCTCCTCGACGAACCGGTCGACCTTCCGCCCGAGTTCCGGCGACGCCTTCGTCGGGTCGCCCGTGACGCCGGACCAGTATTTCCGCGCGTCGCGGACGACGGCGAACTTGGGGATGCGGTTCTCCCCTCGCCGCGGGCGAGCCTTCACGAGCTCCGGCCGCTGCGCGAGGAGGCGGGAGGTCTCGACCTGGCCCGCGTGGCCGTCCCCCTCCTCCCGGAACGCCTCGTAGACGAAGTCGTAGTCGGAGAGGACGGTGATGTCCACGCCGCCGCGGTCCACGACGTCCTTGGCCGCGGTGCGGAGCGCCGCGAGGTGGGTGCCCTCCGCGTGCCCGCTCACGACGACGATGCGCTTGAACCCGTTCCGCGCGAACTCCGCGAGCACGTCCCGCACGTACGCGCGGAGGGCGTCGAACGAGACGGACACGCTCCCGGCGAAGGGGCGGCTCGTCTGCACGAGCCCGTACGGGATCGGGGGCGCGAGGATCGCGCCCGTCTTGGCGGCGACGCGCGCCAGCACGTACAGGGGCTGGATCAGGTCCGCGCCGACCGGCAGGTGGGGCCCGTGCTGCTCCATGGCGCCGACGGGAAGGATCAGGACCGGCTTCCGGCGCATCCTCTCGATGTCCGACCTCGTGAGCTCCTCGTACCGCAACTTCGCACCTCCGCGGGATGGGGCTGCGCGGATTTGAACCGCGGTCGCAGGCTCCCAAAGCCCGTAGGATACCAGGCTACCCCACAGCCCCGCGGTCCCGCCATCGGGGACGGCGATAAGAAGGTGTCCCATCCGGCCTACGGACCGATCGTCCTCCGCATCAGGACGCCGCTCGTCCCGAGCGGGGCGACTTCCCGGAATCCCTCCCTCCGGAACATGCCTGGGGTCCCGAACCACCGCCATTCCGGGACCGCGGCCATCCTCGCGGAGACGACCGGGTACGCCTCCACGATGCCGCCGCCTCGGCGCTTGATCGACTGCAGGGCGGCCTTGAGGGCGAGCTTCGCGACCCCGCGTCCCCGGTAGGGTCGGGCCACGAAGAAGCAGGTGATCCGCCAGAGTTGGGCGGACCCCTTCGGCGGTCCCACCTTGCGGTACCCCCGACCGGCGTCAATCCGGGGAAGTTCGTCCCGGGTCCCGTACTGGCACCACCCGACGGGGGTCGCGCCGTCGTAGACCAGGACCGCGTGGGATCGGCCCGCGCGCACGAGCGCCTTCTTGTCCCTCCGATTGGCGCGCCGCCGCTCCGCGGCGGGCACGCCCTTCCCGAGGGGGCGCGCGCGCTGGTAGTACATGCACCAGCAGCTGCCCTGTTGAGTCGCGAGGATCTCGAAGTCCGCGTAGGTCCGCGGGCTGAGCTCGCGCGTCTCGTACGGCATCCGGGCCCCGCCATGCGGCCCTCGGATATTAGACGGAGCGTGCGGTCCAGGCGCTAGGACTCCGCGATCGCTTTGGCGGCGGCGAGAACCGCCCCCGCGCTCCTATGGTGGGGCCGCCAGCCGCGCGCCTTCAGCTTTTCCACCGCCAAGCGCATCGTCCGCACGTCGCCCTTCCAGCCGCCGCCGTCGACGCCGCCCGTCCAACGGTAGGCCACGCCCGGGAGGCCCATCGCGCCGCACACCGCGTCCGCGACCTCCCGCACGGTGATGGCGTCCTCGCTGCCGAGGTTGAACGTCTCCACGCCGCGGTCCACGGTCTCCCAGGAGCGAAGCATCCCCGCGACGATGTCGTCGACGTGGACATACGACTTTCGCGTGCCGGGGTCCGCTCCGAGAATCTCCAGCTCCGCGGGGTTCGCCCGGAGCTTGCGGACGAAGTCCGGCACGACGCCGTGCGTCGCGCCGCCGCCGACGACGTTCGCGAACCTCCAGACGACGGCCGCGAGCTCGCGGTTCGCGGCGTACCCGTGGACGAGCCCCTCCGCCGCCAGCTTCGACGCGCCGTACACGGAGATCGGCGCGAGTCGCTCGTGGTCCTCCGGGGTCGGGATCACGGCCGCCTCCCCGTAGACCGTGGACGTCGACGTGAACCCGAGGCGCGTCACGCCCGCGTCGTGCATCCCGTCGAGGAGCCGCGCGGTGGCCAGCACGTTGTCCTCGAACACCTCCCGGGGGTGGTCCTCCGCCACGCGCACGTCCGCGCTCGCCGCCAGATGGAAGACCGCGCCGCACCCGTGGAGGACGGAACCGAGGTCGATCGTGCGCAGGTCCCCGAGGATCTCCTCGGCGCCTTCCGCGCCGTGGCCCTCGCGATCGAGCGCGACGACGGACGCCCCGTTGGCGGCGAGGGCCTTGCACAGGTGCCGGCCGATGAAGCCGGCGCCGCCCGTGACGAGGACCCGCTCACCCTGCAGCCGCATTCCGCTTCCCCCGTAGGTACAGGACGACGACCGCGGCGATGAAGGCGACGATAATCAAGATTCCCGCCACGAAGGAGACCGACTGGGCGGTCGGGGACTCGAGCGCCTCGAGAAGGGGATCGCGGATCAGCACCGCCAGGACGGCCATCGGCACCGCGCCCGCGAGGCTCCCCGCCACGACGGCGGCGAACACGCGGCCCTTGCCGAGGCCCATCACGCGCCCGAGGACGGAGCTGAACAGGCCGCCGGTCATCTGCACTGGGAGCGCAACGTACGCCGCCAGAGCCGCGAGCGCCGCCCCCTCGCCCCACCGCCGCCGCGCGATGATCGCGTGGCACTTCTCCTCGACCCGCCGGAGGGCGCCGCCGAGGCGGGGGATGCGCTCGAGGAGGTCCCAGTTCCACGCGATGAACAGGGCGATGAGGACGTCGACCATCACGATGCTCACGACCGCCAGGACGACGACGTGGACGGGCGCGTCCGCCCCCAGCGCCACGACGACCGCGGGGATCACGATCTCCGTGCCGAAGGGCGCGAACATGTAAACGGCCATGCCGCCGAAGACGACGATCGACCACTGCTCCCACGTCATGAGCGGGAGCAGGGAGACGAGGTACAGGAACGCGATCGCGGGGGGGAGCGCGAACAGCGCGAGCCGGAAGACCGCCTCCGGCAGCGGGCGGGGCACGTCACCGCCCCTTCAGGAACGCCGCCACGGCGCGGGCCGCGTTCCCCCGGTGGGAGACCGCGTTCTTCTCCTCCGTGAGCATCTCCGCGAACGTCCGGTCCTGCCCCTCCGCCAGGAAGATCGGGTCGAACCCGAAGCCCGCGGTCCCCCGCGGCTCCGCCGTGATCGTGCCCCGGCACTCGCCGCGGAACGTGTGCGTCTCCCCGCCGACGCGGAGGCCCATCACGGTCTCGAACCGCGCCTGGCGGCGGTCCGCGCCCTCGAGGAGGCGGAGCACCCCCGGGATCCCGATCGTGCGGAACGCGTACGAGGAGTAGACGCCGGGGAAGCCCTTCAACGCGTCCACGAACAGGCCGGAGTCGTCGACCATGAAGTCGAAGTCCGCCTCCTCCGCGAGCACCTTCACGGAGTACGCGAC
>Ga0214473_10002619_pt1 | contig 22081 bp, 31 predicted proteins | sample RVTome_7_FD_203509 | JGI IMG/M metagenome (GOLD analysis project Ga0214473, IMG submission 203509) | Soil microbial communities from uranium-contaminated site in the Upper Colorado River Basin, Wyoming, United States - RVT98D197 | ecosystem: Environmental > Terrestrial > Soil > Contaminated >... | reverse complement strand
TCGCATGCAGCGCTGCACCGCCGAATTGGACCCCTGTCGCTAAAAATTCAAACGAGCACGCTTCCACAATAGTGGAAGCGCTCGCTACTACATCGACGGCAATGTTCGCAGACAACACACGGCAACCTTTCACGATCAACTGAGTCGTGCTGCCATCTTGCTCTATCAGGTGATCGGAGTTGCTGACTGTACAGTGTTCGACGAGTAGACCATTTGACAGGTGCCGGATCCCATGGTCTCCGCCCAGTTGACAATTTTCTACAACGTTGAACTCTCCCGGAGCACACCGCGATAGCACGCAAGAGCCGCCCGCTCCCGCATTGGTGAACAAGTTCAGGCTCTCTACGCTCGCGTGCGAAGTGTCCGTAGCGATATCGATGATCGGCCCAACAAACGCGCTCGTCAGTAGTGTTCCCAGGCCGCAAATTTCTACATCCACTCCCGCGGGCACCGTAATGTTGTTCAACCCCAAGTCGATATCATCGACGAAGCACCAGCTGCCGCTCGTCAACGGATGCGAATTTCCGACGAGGGGCGGAAGGTCGGCCTCAGTCGCCACGATGTGGTCGCAATGGTTCAACCCAATGGTGACGCTCGTCCGACTAAAGCCCGGACTGTCGCCCCCTAGCAGGGAGACGCCCTTACCCGCGATCAGGTTGTACCCGAGCTCCTGGGGAAACGGAACGCCGCTGTTTACTTCGCGCTCTTGGTAGAACAAGTCGCTGAGCGAGAAGGGCGGCGGCAGCCGGGGCGTGCCCCGACCCGATGCTCCGTGTCTTGAGGTCAACATTGCTTCAAATGTGATTTTCGAGTGGCGTTACACTGATAGTGAGTGGAGACGCTACTCGGTAATTCGTTCCCGCGTTGAGCACGAAATTTCGAGGAACTACCGTATCCACAACCAGCGTGGCGTCTCCGGACGCAAAAACTAGAGAAGTGACTCCCAGATCGAGCGTACCGGTCATACCATTGCTTACAGTGACATCCACATTCACCGTATCCCCAACCTCTGCATTCACGGTGTCAGGAACAAACGTGAGAATAGGCCGAGCATCGGAGGTCTCTACGATGACCGTGCCCGACCAACCCCACCGCGGCAGCTGAGTGCCCGGGAGGTATAGACCTCCCGCAATCACGTCATCGTACTCCGTCATTGTGATTGCAACGACAAACACATCTCCGCCGGGAGGATCCGGCGGCTGCGTGTCGTACTGGTTCGATACTCCAGCAACGGAGTCGTCATTGGTTCGAATGACTGCAATGAACATGGATGCCTTCCTAGGGAACGATCGGGGTCTCAGGCAGAAGCGGCGTTAGGATGGAGGGGCTTGCAGAACTCACATTCGCCTTCGAGTTGACTCGAGCTGTCAGGTGAGTGAATGGACCATAGTCCGCACCATTCAAGTCGAAAGAATTGCCTACCATCGAGAATCCACCTGCCGGGACCGCCGCGACTGCCATCGTGATGCCAATGGTGGCGCACAGCGAAAAGCTATTGCCCACTACACGGCAGTCCTGCATTCCCGCAAGAACTCTGATTCCCGTGGTCAAGCTGTCAAACTCACAACCGGAGACCACTGCGTGATCTGGATCACCATCGAATTCGATGGCCGTCGCCGCATTGCTGAAGTAGCACCCAATGACCTGCAGCGAAAATCCGATCTCTGCATTGATATGCCGAGTCGCCGCATTGGTGAACACGCTGGAGGTCACTACGACACGCCCCGCGTTGTCGTTCATCCGAATGCCATCGGTCGATCCGATTACCTGACTTGTGTCAATGATCACTCCCCCCGCCAACTGCTCGAACGCGATCGTCGCCTCGAACATGCAAAGCTCAAACCGATTGTAGAACGTCCCGCCATTCACACTGCGCACACCGAAGCCCGCGCCCGTATTACGGAAGTGCAGTCCCTCGGCAGTACAGAGCGACGTTGCCGTCTGCACATCCAACGTAGCGGTCGCATGCGTTGAGGTGAGCCGTTTTCCTTCGGACGTGAGGAAGACCGTCACGCCCGCGGGCACGACGAGGCTATTCGCCCCGAGATCGATATCGTTAACGAAGCACCAGCTGCCACTCGTCAGACTGATCACGCCCGCAACGGGCGCCGGCAGATCGGCCAACACCGCGACGACGTTGTCACAGAACAAGCTAGTGATCGTGACGTTCGTGCGATTGTTGCCGGGATCGTCCGCACCGAGTAGCGAGATACCGTTGCCCGCGATGAGATTGAGGATCTCTTCCTGCGGGAAGAGCACTCCGTTCACTTCAACGAACTGATAGAACGCCGAAGCCGAGGCCGCAGGGGGGACCCGCGGCGTGCCCTTGGGAAGGGCGCCGAGTCGCGCGCGCACGGTCATGCAGCCGCCGGCTCTTCCCAGAGCGCGTGGGGACGCACTGCCTTCAGTGGGGTCGCCGGACGCTCACCCGCCGCCACCGCGTAATCGGGGGCGCCGAGATAGGAGCCTTCCCCCATCCGGTAAACGAGCTGCTCCACCGAATAGTGGCCGGTATAGTTACCGCTGTGCCGACGGTGCACGTAGTGCTCCATGCTGGTGAGGGAAAACGTGGCTCCCTGCTGCCGCATTGCCTCACACCACAGGATATCATCCAAGTAGCGCGACTCGAACGACAGAGCATCTTCCGAACGCACCGTGATCGTCGGTCCCACAACCGCACGGCAGATGTTCGGGGAGCGCTGTTCATTGAATCGGAACATGTATTCCCCATCGTAGTCCACGTAGTGCCACTGCTTACCGACCACTGTCGCGCCCGTCTGCTGCAGGGCATATGCCGCTTCTCGCACGTACTGTGGGCCGTACCAGTCATCGTCATCCCAAAAGCAGACGATCCCGCCGCCCGCGGCGCGCACTACCGCCAGCCCCGCGTTGCGCGCGGCGCCAGAGTGCGCGATTTTACTTTCCGTCACAACGGGCTGCTTAAATTTGGCTGCAGAAATATTCGCGCATGCACCGAGCGCCGCGCCGCTTTCTACGACCACCAGCTGCGTCGGATGGTTGCTGTGGCGGTGCTGCGCTTGCCGCTCATACTGAGCGAGCATCGTCAGCAGTCGCTCCGGTCGACTGAGTAGAAGCACGACGAAGATCAAGGCGCCGCACCCGTGAACACGTAAATGCCCACCGTTTCCAGCGGAGGCCGGGTACCCGCGTTCGTGCCGTAGGTATTGGAGAAAGAGCGATCCTCTGCCCCGCTCATGAAGTCCCAAACGTCCGTGGGAGCAGCAATCGTCTCCCGCCGCGCCAGGATCATCATCTCGTTACCTTCCGCATCGAACTGAAATGGAAAAAATACTGGACCACCTGGTCCTTGATCAGCGGCACCGGCGCCCAGTGAGTCCGGGAAAATCCCCTGCGTAATCTGTCCAAGGGCACCGGTCTCCGTGAGCGGCGCCGTCCACAGCGCACCATTCGTCGTGAGCAACTGACCGCGCATGTTTACCAGACCGTTGGTGAGATTGGTCAGCGGCTCCGCTTGCTCGTACGCGAGACTCTGCATGGCGGCCGGCAATACGAACCGCTTCGTCGTCACCGGATTCGCCAAGTCTCCCGGCACGCCTACCTCTTGCTGCGGCAGCGAGTACGTCGACTGCTTGCCCAGCGAGCGCCCACGCTCCACATCCCGGGAGTAGTCCGCAGGACTACGTAGGCGCCAGCACACCTGATACGTGTAGCGCTGCAGTGACGAATACAGAAAGATCGTCTGAGGAATCCAAATGACCACTCGGGCACCCAGTGGCATCGAGATGCCGGCAATCAGATCCGGAGAAAATCCGGGGCTCCCCGCATCCTCATCGAGCGTTCCAGGAAACGCGATTGGGATCGATTGCAGCTGACCTTGGTAGATCGCCTCGAAGTTGGGAAACGGTTTCAGGATGCGCGCGAGAGAGAAGTTCGCGTCGGAGAGTACGGCGATGCTGCTGTCACCTGACATAAATTAGTCCTTCTTGTCTTTCTTGGACGAGTATGCTCGGTACGCGAGAAATCCGCCTGCTGCAAGACCGATAGCCGCCATCGTTGCACTCTTCGCCGCTTCACTGCGCACCGGCTCCTCCATGGAGCGCCATCCCGACTGCGCACGCCAGCCATTGCGGATAGCGCCCCCGAGTAGCACGCCGGCCCCGGCGCCCCATAGGCCGCCCGTGATTGCACCTAGGATACCACCGGCACCTGCAATCAAAATCGACATGGCCGCACTGCGACGTGCAGTCGGCGGAACGATTGGCTCCGCTTGCTCCATGATGGGCGGCGCGACTTCCTCTTCCATCGAGAAACACCATACCCAGGATTCCAGTCAGAGGAAAGTTTCCGGACAGCAGCTTGCGGCACCCCCTGTTTCCACGGTATCTGTGCTCACCACGAAAGAAGACCGTACCCGAGCCATCGTGACTGCGCCTCCACTCGCGTCACGCCCATCGGGTCTTACTCCGGAGACCGCATGCTCAATGAAATCCTTCTATCCGTACTCGTGACCCAGGTCCCTCCCGGCACTTCTCACTACTCCGTACACAGTGCCGACTGCGCCTCCACCGAGCCCATATGTCCGGGCGCCAAGTGGTCGACGTTCTACCAGACTTGGGTCCGCAAGGAGACGAAGGAGGAGGCGATCGAGCGCTACCGGGATCTCTCGAACAAGACCATCGCTGTTGCGGAGAGCATCACTTGCAAAGACATCGACGAAAAACCCATCACTGATTGCACGCCCGTGAGGGGCGCCGAAGCGTGGCGCACGCTCTCGCTCGTTGCGATAACTGCATCCGTCGTGATCGCCGAAAGCGGGATTCGCGAAGACGTTTTGATGGGGCGCGGACGATCCGGCAAACCATCCGATGATGGCGGCGAAGGGCGCGGTCCGGGCAACGAGGCGTGCTACATGCAGATCCATCCGTCCACGCATGCCGATCCCACCTCTCTACTCGGTCCTGCGGGACTCGAGCAGTGCCTGCGTGAAGGAATGCGGCGCCTGGTGCATTCTCACTGGTACTGTCAGTGGCACCCTGGATCGAAAGCCAGTCTGGAACCTTGGGACTTCAAGGTCTTCTCACTGTACGGCACCGGCAACTCCTGCATCTCCAGCAACTCCGTGAAGCTGAAGCGCGCGGATGGAACGGACTACTGGTTCAGTAAGACGCAGTACCGCGTGAACCTCTATCGCGCGATTCGTCCCACACTCAGCGGACAACTCCGCGCGGCACGCAAGAAGCTCTCCAGCTAGACAATATCGGAAACGCAGCCCGGAGTCCTGTCGACGTTGATGAACTGGCAGTACCGTTGGTATCGCTTTCCGGTCCAGTACACCATGTACGGATCTTCGAGCAGGTGCGGAGTGCCCACGGCGTAGTAGTTCGGGTGCGTCAAGCGCCAGTAGTCGATCTTCTCTCTCGCCTCCCAATCGTTCATTTGCTGGGGACCGATCCAGCGACCGTTGAACTGGTCCCACAGATAGAACCAACGGTACCTGTTGAAGGTCGCGTCGGACGACGTGCGCCCGAGACCGGCTACCGGAACGTACATGCCAAAGAGGGTACTGCGGAGGCCGTGGGGCTGTCTATTTTTCGGGAAGGACTGTTCCATCTGCGCTTGGGCAGAGCTGGAGAACCTTCGCGTCACGGGCGATGCATATCCAGCGCCCCTCACAATTCGACCCCCAACACGTCGCGATCACGCCCGGTGGCTGAACCGCAGCCCTGCTCTCTGCGACGAAGAGGTAGATCTCCTCTTCCTCCAGCACAAAGCAGAAGCAGCCTTCAGAAAGCTGAGAGGGCGGGATTTGCCTCAATGTTTCCAGCGTATCTCTGCTCTCCAAGACCTGTCCAACATCTGGCCTCTTATCCCCCCGCAGCACCGCCTCGATCTGCAGACGCTCCACTTCCTCCGCCGTGAACTCAGGACTCGACATCGTACGCTACCCCGTTTGCTTTGATAAGCATTCGAGCGGCCAACAGCCGCGCATCGGGATATTCCCATATCCACCCCGGATGCCGTGACCTGACCCACAGGGTCCCATCCTCATTGTATCGCCGGCCATGACGCCACCATTCGCGCGCTCCGTCAGGGCCGACCAGCACAACGTGCTTGTACTCGTACTCCAGCATTGCCCACTGCCCAGCCAGCACAGCTTCAATCTGCAAACACTGCAGCGTCGCTTCGTCAGGTTTCGACATCGTGCAGCACCCGGATGCGGAGCTTACTGCCAACCTTGCTCTTGTCGTAGTCCTCCCACTTCAGCTCCAAAACGCGCGCGCCCTGCACGACCGGCAGGTTTCCCACGAGCCATCCGCGCGCATTACCGCAGGCGCAGACCCTGACTTCCTCGGTCAGAGTTTGGATGTCATCGCAGGCGCGACAGTTCAGGAGGAGCATTGTTCCGTAGCGGCAGCGCGCTGCTGAAGATCCAGAACGATCTTCTCGATCGCAGCCAGCCGGTTCTCCCAATTTCCGTAAACACCGCCCTCTCCCAACCGTCGAATATCGAGTCGCATCCCGTGAAGTCGACGCTGCACTTCCTGAGTCTCCGCTTCCCAGTCAGTTTTGAGGAGCCAGGGCGACACTGACTTGCGCAGCGGTTTTTTCTTCGCCTTACGCAAGGGTTTTACTTTTTTCTTCGCCTTGCTTTTCTTCGCCTTGCTTTTCTTCGCCTTGCTTTTCTTCGCCATAGCGCCCCCCTAGAAAGGAATTCGATCGTCATCGTCGCTGCCCCCAGAGTAGCTCGAGTCGTCTCCGCGCCCATCGTCGTCCGCGCTGGAGTCCGCTGTCCCGGAGCCGCCGCGAGAGCCGCCCTTGTCTCCCAACAGAATGATGTTGGTCGCCACGATCTCCGTCGAGTACTTCTTGACCCCACTGCGATCTTCGTAGCTGGACGTATGCAGGCCGCCTACAACGAAAATGCGCGAGCCCTTCGACAAAAACTTCGACAGCGCTTCGCCGCGCTTGCCCCAGATGACGACGCGGTGCCACTCGGTGCGCTCTTGCCGTGACCGATTGCGGTCCAAGTACGACTCCGTCGTCGCGAGGCTCAGCTTCAACACGGAGCTGCCTCCACCGGTAGTACGGAGCTCGGGTTGCGCTCCAAGCCGACCGAGCAACATGACCTTGTTCAATCCTGATTCAGACATTGAGCGGCATCTCTCCGAGATCGTGGCCGTCGAGCACAAACCATCCAATCTCTACACTAAGTCCCAGCACGCGCGAGCGGATTAGCGTCCCCGCCTTCAGCACTGGAAGCGCCACTTCGTTCTGTTTCATCTCCGGACCGCGCGCGAACAACTCTGCGGGCAGAGAGTGTCCCCAGGCTGCTGTTGGAAGCAGCGCGGACCACCGATCATCTCCGAGTTCGCCAGAGTTGACTTCCAGCATAAAGCACACACCCGACCCCTTGATCTGCCCGACATAGAGCCAGTTGGGCTCAAAGTCGCAGGGAACTACGACAGAATTACCAGGCGCGTTGGGTATATTGCTGAGTGCAGGGTGCGTTGTATGCGCCCAACTGAGCCGCTGCCGGCGGTACGTTCTGACGTTTACCATTTCTGACTACACTGCTATCACTGTAGTCATTTGGACGCAAGCCCCCTCTGGGTATGACAGTGAATGGCCCACCCCGGATTGACGTCAAAGTGAGCGTCGAGTACAAAAGAAAATAACCCACCAGGGGTTGAGACCTGGTGGGCTACCGAACCACCATGAGAACTGCACAATCCGAACGAGGGAGGAAGGTACCTCCTCGGGGCAAGCCCGTCAAGCGGGCGCCCTATACGGTGCTGGCTGCTGCCAAGAACCGCCAGGTGTGGCTTGCCGCGCGCCGCACCATGGTGACGGCGAGCGACGTGGCGGTGATTCTCGGCGTCGTGCGCAGCAAGTACTACGGCGCGACGCCCTTTCAGCTCTGGATGGAGAAGCTGGGCATGCTGCCCGAGGCCGAAACCGAGGAGGCCGCAGAGATGGGTAACAGTATGGAGCAGTTCAACGCGAGCCTCTTCAAGCAGAAGACGGGGCGCCGCGTGCAGCGCGAGCAACAGCTGCTGCGTTCCACGCGCTACCCATGGCTCGGTGCGACGCTGGACTACACGCAGCAGGGAGATGGCCATCGTACGCGCGGCGTGCTCGAGTTGAAGAGCACCGCGAAGAAGTACAACTGGCCAGATAGCCCGGACGACATCACGCAGCCCGGCGTGCAATGCGTCAGCGAGCCGCACCTCAAGTGGCAGGCGCAGCTGCAGACGCAGCTGCTGGTGACGAGCTTGGGTTACGGCTCGATCAGCGCGGTGCTGGGGCAACCCGTATTCCACCACCGCTGGCGCGACTTCAACGCGCACTCGCAGTTTCAAGCGCTGATCCTGGAGCGCACGCGGGAGTTCTGGCGGTACGTCGAAACGAAAACTCCGCCTCCCGTGGATGCCTTCGATAACGCGGCGGCGCGCGAGTGGGTCAAGCAACAGCCCGAGGGGGAACAGGTGGAGCTTTCTGCGGGCATGCTGGAGCATGACGCGGAGCTCGTGCGCGCAAAGCGCGAATTCAACGATGCCAGGAAGCGCGTCGAATACCACGAGGCGCAGCTCTTGCTCGCCATCGGCGGCGCAGCTAGCGCGACGCTCCCGAACGGCGCCATCTACGAGATCAAAAAATCACATGTGGATTCGTACGTCGTGAAGGGGCAGCTGCGCGTGCAGCTCAAGAGGAAAGAAGCCTGATGGGCAAGCTACCGTTTCCGAGACTGCAGGTTCTACGTTCGAACGGCACGTGGCTATCGTGGGTCGATGGCAGCGAATGGTGCGCGCCGCTCGGAGCAAACCGCAGAGACATCGCATTCATGGCGGGTGATACCGCCACAGTTGTCGAAGTGCAGAGCCAGGCCGAGAGCAACAAGCTCGGAAAGCTGCCTCCGCGGGAGAACTCGTAATGGGCGCACATCTGATCGACGGTGAATTCCAAAGCGACAAATATCCCACGACGCCGCGGGGCAAGGTACCGCTGAGCGTGAAGGATCCCACAGCCCAAGATCTTTTATGGGAGTACGCGCAGCGGCGGCGCGCAGTGGACGCAGAGTTTTCGGATGATCTGGAGGCGGCGCTACGCACAGCGGGATATGGGCGCCAAAGTGTACCCGATCCCACTCAAGCGCTCCAAACTGAGGTGGCACGCCTAACCGGACTACTGAAGAGAGAGCAGGGGCGGTTCTCGAAAGCGCTCAGCGCCTTCGAGCTTACCAAGCAACTGTTCGCAACTATGGACACCGAGCCGGTGTACTGCCGCGCAACCCTAGAACAAATTGCACACGTTCAACTGCTGGCTAAGTCCAGAGACAATCTTCCGCTTGAATTTGAATACGCGACCGGACACATCATCTGCGTCAATCGCCATAGGGAATGGCGCTGGTACCGCAACGACGAATTACACCGTGAGGATGGTCCAGCAATACAGAGTCGCTTCTACGAGGCTTGGTTTTGGGATGGCCTGGGGCACCGTGGGGGCGGCCCGGCCTTTATTCGCACTGGCGGCTCGCCCCACACAATGCATCAAGCAAGACGGGAGGGATCTTTACTTGCGCAATCATGGCTATGCCAGGGCGAGCTCCACCGTGAGGACGGTCCCGCCGTAGAATATCGTGACGCGGCGCTCAACGAGTGGTGGACCCACGGTGAGAGGAGACGTGCGGATGGCACTCCGTGGCCCGGCGGCGACTTTCCAGACAAGCGCAACGACCGACGGTTCCCTCCAAGCCACCCCCGCACAGATGCTAAGCGTCCGATACCCTATATCGGAGACGAGTTCGGCAACGACCAGAGCGCGCTTCATGAAGATCCACTCAATAAGCAATTGTTCCGATCGGTCGACGAACTCGGTCTCTCGTTTCGCTCGACGCACTGCCTGCAGAGCGCCCATATCTCGCTCATCGGAGAACTCGTTCAGAAGACTGAACAGGATCTGCTAAAAACCAAACGCTTTGGCCGTAAGAGCATCAGGGAGATCGCCAAACTGCTCATTACGATTGACCTCCACCTGGGCATGCGACTCGACCACTGGCCGGAGATGCTGAAGCGGTGGAAGCAACAACAGGAGTCCCAATGAAGAAGCCCCCCGAACCCGAGCCCGCAATGAAGATCCGCGTCTACTCAGAAATCCTGACTCAGTGCGTGAAGCGCTGCACGCGCATCAGCTACGACAGCCCGAACTTTTGGATGAGCTCGCGTGTGCGCTTTGCTCTCATGGACGACAACCACCAGCTGCGCCTGACGGTGGCGACAGAGACCAGCTGGATCGACACGATCCTGAACTGCGAAATCGAACAAGCGGGACCGCCGATCCTGTTCGAGTGCGGCGATCTGCTGAACATTCTGAACACCCTACACAAGGGCACGCTGCGCATCGACGCATCCGAAAAGCACGCCGTCATCAGCGACGAAAAAAAGCGGACGTACCGGGTGCAGATCCATCCCAATGCGGAGCAGTACTCGGAGCCCCCTAAAGTGGAAGGCGCTGTCAGCGTGGAGATCACCGCGGCCACGCTGAAGACCGCCGTCGAGAGCGTGCAGTTTGCGCTACCCGACTCCAACGGTCGCCCACAAATGTGCTTCGTCCTGCTGCAGTTCTCTCCCGGCAAGGTGGCTGCCTACGCTTCGGAGGGGCACATGCTGGCGCACCGCAAGCTGCTGTGCCCGGGCGCGACGGCGGAATTCCAACTCGGTATCCCCTCCCTGGATGGCAACCAGCGCGACAACTTTCTGAAGACCATTCTCGAGCTGCAGTCTACCGACCCGTTGCGCATCACGCTCGGCGAGCGCCACCTGTTCGTGGAGTCCGACGATACGCTGGTATGCAGCACGCTCCCCGCTGTACTGCCGACCGACTTCGCGGCAGTGCACGCGAGCGCAACCTTCGCGCCGCCCAGCTGCTCGGTCAATACGGAAGCGCTCCGCAAGTCGCTCGCAGCGGTCTGCGTGCTGAATCGGCGCGGCAGCAAGGACGACAAGGAGTCGCTGCTGCACGTCAAGCTGCAGATGGCCCCCGATCCCCAACGAGGCAGCAAAACTTTTCTCAAGCTGTCTGCGGGCACCACGCGCTTCACCGCGGACGACGAGATCGAGGTGATCCCCGCCATCGAGGGAATGGAGTTCATGTGTCTGCTCAGCCCGGACTGGCTGAAGGACGCGCTCAGCAAAGTTCCCACCGAGACTCTCACGCTGCACATCGACAGTGCGGACGTGTTTCAACCTGCGCTCATTGTTTCTGACGATGAGGAGAAGTCGCACGAAGTGCTCATCATGAAGATGGAGGATCGTTAAATGGCCAGTGATCTTGAAGTTCGACAAAAAGATATCGTGACGTTCGTGGAATCTAAATCGGTTCTGGAGCGCATCCGGCGCGCCCTGCCACATGGCACTCTGACACCGCAGGTGCTCGCGCGGATTGCGATCAGCGCGATGATCAAAACCCCGGGCCTATTTCACTGCACCAAAGAGAGCATCCTCGAAGCGCTCCTGCTGAGCGCAGAGCTCGGGCTCGCGCCATCGGGTCCACTCGGACTCGCGTACCTGATCCCATACGGCAGCAAGTGCGAGTTCGTGGTCGGCTACAAGGGACTGGTGACGCTCGCGCGCCGCAGCGCGTACGTAGCCAGCATCACGGCGGAAGCAGTGTTCGAGGGAGACCACTTCAAGTACGCCCTCGGTCTGAATCCGGTGTTGGAGCACATCCCGTACGACATGCTGATCGATCCTCCTGGCCGCACAGGAGAAAAGCTCATCGCCGCCTACTCCGTGCTGACGCTGAAGGATGGCACGAAGGAGTTCAAGGTGGTGACCCCGAGCTTCATCAAGAAGATCCGAGCGTCGAGCCCAGGATCCAAACATCCCGACAGTCCATGGAATCAGTGGGAACCCTCCATGTGGTGTAAGACCGCAGTGAAGCAGGTACTGAAGCTCGCCATTTTGAGCCCGGACGATCAACTCGCGAAGGCCATCAATACCGACGATGCGCTTGAAGGCACCGTCGACTCCGCTTACGTCACAACCTCAGAACAGCCCTCCAGTGAAACCAAAGAGAAACCTAGCGGGACAAGCGGCAGCATGGACACCTTCGTCGCGCAACAGCAGAATGGAGCTCCGTCGCAATCCCCTGCGCTTACCGAGGGAGCGCCACAAACTTCCGCTCCCGCTGCTACTAAAGCGAAAGCTGGCAAGGACGCCAAGGGTGGTGGCGCTGAGCAAGACCCATTGCGGCAGCCCGCGAAGCGGCAGCGGTAGCTTGCTACTACTCTTTGCGATTGTCATCGCAGTTGTTGCATATGTCTCGACGACTCTACCTCGTACCCCAACTTCCACGTTACCTTACACTGCATCACCCAAGCGGCACACGCCGTGAAGTGCAGGTGCTTTCCGTAGTCGGCACGCCGCCGCGTGTGCACGTTTGGTGGCCGCTCTGTGGCGTGTACGCGATTGGACGGCGCGTTGCTATCGGATCCGCCGCTCCGACGACGCAAACGCTCGGTCGTTTCCAGTGAATCCGCGCAGCTGCCACTCTGGCCGGAAGCTGCACCGCGCGCAGTGCGCGCAACCGCACGGTCAAGATCTTTGTGGCGTGTCGCGCCGCGCGCGCTACCGACCTTACGTTCAGTTGTTTTTCAATTCCGTACCGAACACTTGTCAAAATGTTGACGCTTCGCCAGCGTTCAGGTACCCACGATGATCCCGCGCCACCACCGGGACTGGAGCTGCACGCATGCCTATTCACGATAGATTATTCACAAGACCTACCCACCAGAGTGCAACCGCTCGCCCTGGTGGGGGTTATCGTGTGGACCGTTGACCCTCGCATCTGGGACGACAAAAAATTTCTCTCGCTGAATGGGACTGCACGCTTAGCGTGGCTCTGCATCCTGACCGGAGCAGGGCGCACCGCGCTGCCGGGGCTCACCACCAACTTTGATGCACTGACGCTCGCCTCGTCGCTGCGGTACGAGGTGACGGAGTGCACGTTCGCGATCCGCGACATTCTCGACCGGGACATGGCGCAGTACGATCCGGATGTACGCGTGCTGCGCGTACCGAATGCGCCGAAGTACTCCATCTGCCGGAACCCCAACATTTTGGCCGGCTGGTTTCGGCTGTGGAGCTATGTGCCGGACTGTGCCCTGAAATTTGGGCACATCGGCAATATCTCGGAGGCGGTGAACTTCGAAAATGAGTCCATGGTCGCGCGCTGGGACCGGACCTTTGGCCGAGTCCAGAAGCTGCTGGAGGCGAACCCGGGGGGGGTCTTGCTGCCCAGCGTCTCCCTGCGGCAACGGTTGACGTCCACGGATCCCATTCCCTCCACCGCGCTCCAGGCGCCCGCTCCCGCCGCGTTAGCCGCGCCGCCGCCCAGAACGCCGACTCCGGCTCCCAAGCGCTTCACGGCCCCACGTCAGAGCGCCAAGGACCCAAATTCGGACAGGCCGTTGCCGGTCAGTTGCTTCAGTCAGGCTACTCGGAAGCGGACCTTCTAGCGGTGCTGAATACTACTGCTACCATGTAGTGCCCCCGCGTCGCTACCACACGACCGGGGGCGTGGCCCGTCAAAGACAGGCACCCAGAATCATACCCCATGCTCATCTACAAAGCATTCCGCTATCGCATCTACCCAACCGCCGAACAGGAAGCTCGCCTGCATCGCTGGGGCGATGCATTGCGATTTTTATGGAATCTCTGCAATGAACAACGGCGGATGGGTTATGCCCGACTAAAAGGGGAACGTATTTTTCCTTCAGCTTTTGACCAGAGCAAAGAAGTCACTCAGTTGCGTTCTGAGTGTTCGTGGCTAGCTGATCTACCTCGAAACACCTGCACTCAATTACTATCTGACATCGAACAATCCTGGGATCGGTGTTTTAAGAAAATAGTTCACCCTCCTCGATGGAAACGTAAGAGTGAAGGATTTGTCAGCATCACTGAACCTCAGTCTATTCAGTTTCTAGTCAGCGGCTCTACTCTGAAGTTTCCAAAACTTGGATCGATCCGAGCGGTTATCCACCGCCGCCTAAGTGGTAAACCAAAAACCTGCACTCTGCGACGCGATGGTGACCAGTGGTTCGCTTCGATCAAGTGTGAGATCGAGATTGAAGACCCTTTACCTCGAACTCCTGTCGTCGCGCTCGACCGCGGCATCACCAACCTGGTCGCCGACTCCGACGGCAAGATCACCCTCAACCCCAAACATCTCGAGCGGGCGCTCCAGCGCCTCGCTCGCGCCCAACGCACAGTCTCTCGCAGAAAGAAAGGAAGTCGAAATCGAGAGAAAGCCAAGCTCCGCGTCATGAGGCTGCACCGCAAGGTGCGGCGTCAACGCGAAGCCGTCCTGCACAAGGTAAGTTCCGACTACGCCAAGAACCACGGCGTCGTCGTCATCGAAGACCTCAATGTGAGTGGCATGATGCAGAATCCGCACCTGTCCCGGCATATCGCCGGAGCGGGATGGTCCAAGCTCGCAGGGATGTTGAAGTACAAGCTAGCTTGGTCTGGTGGCACCTTGGTCGAGGTACCCGCGCACTATAGCTCGCAGACGTGTGCCGGATGTGGAACCGTAGATGCCTCTTCCCGCCACGGAGAGCGCTTCTGCTGCGTGAGCTGTGGATACTTGGTCCATGCGGACGTCAATGCTGCAAAGGTCCTCCTACAACGCTACGAAACAGCGCGGGCGAGTCGCCCGTGCCTGCCCGTGGACGGTAGCCTGCCCGAGGGGCCCGGTCGAAGCGGGAAACAAGATTACAGATCTCAGTATTCTTCCCAACTTCTCCAAAAACGCCGGAGCGGCGATCTCTGAAAGAGATCGTAGATCAGATATCTATTTCAGAGTCTGAGATATTGATTTCGAAATCATTTAAGTAAGCGAAAAGAAAGAGATTTTTATTTTATGGAGATTGGGTGACAAAGTGAGTCCACTAACCGACCTCCTGGCCGAATTCCAGGAACAGTTAAATTTGGTTCGAGCTGAGACCACTGAACAAGTGGAGTCGGCCGGTGGACCAAAACCGTTCCTGCTGAAATTTTGTCCCTACCTGTCGGCTGACTGTCCGGACGAAATTGAACCCGAGACCCTCTCGGATTACTCACTATCCTGGTACACCCAGGCTGCAATTCGCAACGAGCATTGCGCGCGCTGCCCGGAGCATGGGGGAGCCTGCACTGCGGAACTCGATGAGGGGAAACTGGCGTTGGGGGAGCAGGCGGTGTGGGAGGAGCGGCGGCTGGTGGTGCGCCGCTGCGCAAAGTGGGGACAGTTTTCGCAGATCCAGCGCCTGGTTCTGACTGGCATTCCCGAGAAGCTCGCGGTGCGGGCCAGTCATGATGTGCAGACGCAGCACGAGGAAGCGCTCATCGGCTTCCAAAACGATCCCCGGGGCCGCGTGCTGGAGATCCGGAATACCGACATCGTGCACGCGCGTAATGTCGCGCTGCGTCTGCTGTGGAAGATATTCGAAACGCGATCGAAGATGTGGGGACGCTACGTGCTGGGTCCCGCACTGATCGAACACGCCAAGCGCTTCTATGCAGGGATCGACAACGATCCGTTTCTGGATCTCGAGCAGTGCCCGATCTTACTGATCGATTCTTTACCCGCGGGAGACGTGCCGGACTGGTGGGCGCAACGGATCGGTCTGCTGCTTTACGAGCGATGGCTGGTAGAGCGCTGCACGATCGTCGTGACGGAAGAGTACGGAGATCTCTTCAGCACCTACCGCCTCGCGCGGCAGATTGATCCCACGTCGATCCTCATCACGCAGGAGCCGGCGGCGGAAAAATGAGCAACATCCCGCCGCACGACGAGTTTGCGGAAGAGGCCATCCTCTCCGAGCTGTGCATGCGCCCCGACGAGGTCTTCGATCGGGTCAGCGTTATTCTGAAGCCTGAGTACTTTTTCGCGAACTCGCGCAAGTTGATTTACGAGTGTGTGGAGGAGCTGCAGCGCGCGGGCACGCACGTGGACTTCACTGCGATCGCGACGGCACTGAAAGACAAAAACCAGCTCGCGGCAGTGGGCGGCACGCAGTACCTGCTGACGCTGGTCAATACGGTACCTTCCGCCATTCTGCATCTTGAGCAGCATGCGCTGACCATTCGGGACAAGTGGCGCCTACGGCAAGCCGTCGCGCTGTTCCAAGCAAAGGCCGCGGAAGCTTTCGGCGGAAACCTGGGGGGCGACCAGCAGTGGCTCGAAACGATTGAGGCCGACCTGTCGGTGCTCGTCCACGACCTGCGCGAACAGACCACGGTGACCCTGGGCACTGTGGTGAGCCAGTTGCTGAGTCAGCTGCAGGGCCCGGCTGAGGAAGCATCGTCGAAGAGTGGGCTGCTGGATCTCGATAAGATGATCCATGGGTTTTACGATGGAGATCTGATCGTCATCGCTGCACGCCCGAGCATTGGTAAGAGCACGCTAGGGCAAAACCTTGCACTGAACATCTCGCATCCCGAAGAAGTGGCGACATTGATCGTAAGCCCGGAGATGCCGCGTGAGCAGGTCGCAATGCGGATGCTGTCGTGCGACAGCAAGATTGAGTACGGAAAGTTCCGCGCCCGTGCCTTCACGCCGGCGGACTGGCCCACGTTGACAGCCGCGGTCGACCGACTGGGGAAACGGCCGATCTGGATCAATGACACCGCGAGCATTACGGTATTGGAGATTCGGGCGATTGCGCGGCAGCTCGCGCGCGCGATTGAGCAACAGCGCGCAGAGAGGAAAGCCAAACGGCTGGGGCTCGTGGTCGTGGACTACCTGCAGCTCGTTAAGGGGATCCAAACGAAGAGCTCGAACCGTGAGCAAGAGGTTGCCAGCGTTTCCCGCGATCTCAAGGCGATGGCCAAGGAACTTCACGTTCCGGTGATCGCGATCGCTGCCCTGAACCGAGAGGTCGAACGGCGCAGCGGCAAGGAGAAGCGGCCGAAGATGTCGGACTTACGCGAAACTGGTTCGACTGAATACGACGCGGATACCGTGATCCTGATGGACCGCCCGGACTACTACGATCGCGCTGACCGTCCCGGACAGTGCGACCTGATCATTGGTAAACAGCGCAACGGTCCCACGGGCACGGTGACGGTGCAGTACGACAAGGCCTACATGAAGTTCAATAACTTCATCCATGGCGAAGTCGACACGGGCGCGGGCTCCGAGTGGTTCCAGGATATGTGATGGCAACACTCGACTGGACCGTCTTCGACAAGTATTCCGAGAGTACGTGCCGCTGCGCGTGCGAGAAAGTGTACCGCTCGCATACCAAGGTAGTGTTCGAAGACGGCAAGCCCCGCTGCCGGAGTCGAAAGCCGTGTCCGCAGTGCGGCAGCGACAATCCGATGTCCGTGTACGGAGACCGAGAGGAGTTCTGAACCCATGAGTGGACTGGAGTTTTTGAAATCCACGTGGTGGCTGGTGCTCGTGGGGCCGGTGTTCGCGGTAGCGGCGGTGCTGCTGCGTTCGCTCTTCCGCAAGAAACCGGAAGTCACGATCGAGTTTCCGCAGCTGGCGCGCATTCAGATCGTGCCAATGCTCTGCCGTCTGTGCAACCACCCGCTGCAGCATGAGCAGCTCATCGTCTACTACACGAAGAACACTGAGACGGGCTGGAGAAGTCACCCCGCGCACGCGCACTGCGCAGTGATGGTGAGGGATCCCGGTGACTGCATCCGAACAATTCATGGCAAGGCGGTCGCCACCAATTGGGACGGTACTCTCAAGGAACCCCTGCGGCATGGCCAGCTGCTGTTGTCTCCAGAGGAGTGGGACAAGTGGTCGGCGGGATTAGGTACAGCGAAAGTAAGTGTGAAAAAAAATGAAAATCCGTGAACTGCTTGCGCAGCTTGAGGGGCTCGATCCGGAACGCGAAGTCATCCTGCAGAAGGATGCTGAGGGTAACGGCTACTCACCCTGCGCAGGCCTAGGCCTAGGGGCCTACGTAGCCGACTCAACGTATTCAGGTGAAGTCATCGAGGTCCCTTCATATGAAGCTCCAGACGAGTTAGGTGCGCCTTGCGTCGTGCTATATCCGGTGAACTGAGATGGTTGACGTAGTAGTCCGACCTCCGGAACTCGTCTTCTATGTGCGCTCGATGATGCTCTCCATCGCTGCCGCGCTCGCAAACACGTCCTTCCGCGCAGACAACGAAGCCGTTCTGCAGGACGCAGTTGCCGCGCGGTTCGACCAGTGCCGTATCGAGTACGAGCGCGAAGTACGGTTGAGCGGCAAAGACCGCATCGACTTTCTGGTAGGCAATATCGGCATTGAGCTCAAGGTAGACGGCTCGCTCGCGAACCTGACGCGACAGCTGGATCGTTACGCAATGTCGGAGCGTATTGCCGAGCTGCTGGTCGTATCGACACGCCGCACGCTGTGTCGGGTACCGACGGAGCTACGAGGGAAACCGGTGAGCGTGATCTGCGTAGGGGGATTGTGAATATGCGCTGGGTCAGCTTCGCGCTGCTCTGCGCAGCATGCAGCTACAATCCGAACTACGATCCGAAGGTGCAGTGTCCGCGCGCTGCCCAGGAGGGGATCCGGGATAAGAGCCTGACGGCGTGTGCCATTCTTGGAACTCGTGATCGGAAGAGAGAGTTCGTGAAAGCGAACGCGCTGAAGGCTGCCTGTAATGGGGATCTGATCTTGCAGTGTAGCGGGGTGACTCACGGGGGGCAGCCGGTGCGCTTCAAGTGCGACTCGAACGGTTGCGAATGGATCCCGCGGTGGCTGTGGTGAAAACCTTCGGAACCCTCCGTTTCGACGCGAAGAAAAAAGACTGGGTGCTGAAGTCGGAGCCGCACGTCATCTTGCGCCTGAAGCGCATCTTCGCGCAGCTGCAAAGTCAGTATCGCGAAGAGCTCCGCCTGTCGGACACCGCGAACACTGCGCGAGACCTGGAGTGGTTCCTGCTGCGCTATCCGTTACAGGTTTCGAAGGCGGACGCCGCCTATCTGTCCGAGCGCGCGACCTTCTCGCGGGACAACGAGGCGCTCGTGCACCAGCTAGCATCCGGCTTGGCGCCGCCACGCGAGTTCGCGCTCGCGTTGCCGCCGCGCAACTACCAGAAGGTTGCCGCGGAGGTCGCGCTGCAGCGTAAGAGCCTGCTGCTGGGGGACGATATGGGGTCGGGAAAGACCATCAGCGCGTTCTGCATGCTCACGGAACCCGCGACGCGTCCCGCGCTCGTCGTCACCATGACGAATCTGACGCTGCAGTGGCAGCAGCAGTTTCAGAAGTTCGCGCCCGCGCTCAGCACGCACATACTGAAGACCAGTAAGCCGTATGATGTGACCGGGTCGAAGCCGGGCCAGCTCTCGCTGCCCGGGATGTTCCCGGATGTCATCATCACGAGCTACACGAAGCTCGCCGGCTGGGTCGAGTACCTCGCGCCGCTCGTGCGCTCCGTCATCTACGATGAGATTCAGGACTTGCGGCGCGGCACCGAGACGAACAAGGGTCGAGCGGCAAGACGCATCTCCGAATGCGCGCAGTATCGGTTAGGCACGTCGGGAACGCCTGTGTACAACTTAGGCGGCGAAATCTGGCACGTGATGCGGTATCTCGAGCCGGAGCTGCTGGGAGAGTGGAGCGAGTTTCTGACCGAATGGTGCGGCGCCGTCGACAGTCGCGGGCGCGCAAAGCTGAGTGATCCGAAAGCCTTCGGATCGTACCTGCGCACCACCGGGGCGCTGCTGCGCCGCACTCGTAAGGAGCTGGGCACTGAGCTGCCTCCCTGCACGAAGGTCATCCACGAGATCGAGTGCGACGATACCGTGCTGAATCGCGTGCAGGGCGACGCGGAGCGGCTCGCAGAGATCATCCTGTCGCAAACCGCGCAGGCGCGCGGCGTCAAGATGCAGGCAGCGCAGGATTTGGATGTGCTCGTCCGTCAGGCGACAGGCGTTGCGAAGGCGCCGTACGTTGCGGACTTTGTGCGGATGCTGATCGAGAGCAATGAAGAGCCGGTGGTGGTCTACGGATGGCACCGCGAATGCTATTCGATCTGGCTCGAGAAGCTGAAGGATCTAAAGCCGCTGCTGTACACCGGCACCGAGAGCGTCGCGCAGAAGGAAATGGCAATGCGAGCGTTCCTAAGCGGCGAAACGAAGCTGCTCATCATGAGCCTACGGAGCGGAGTGGGACTCGATGGTCTGCAGGAGGTGTGCAGCACCGTCGTGTACGGTGAGCTGGACTGGTCGGCGGGCGCCATGGCGCAGTCGCTCACGCGCATCGATCGCGACGGGCAGACGTCGCCTGTCTTCGCCTACTACCTGATTGCGAATACCGGTAGCGACCCACCTATCGTCGACATGCTCAATATCAAGCGCGCGCAGGTGGAAGGTATCCAGAATCCCACCGAGACCGTGGTGGAGTTTCAGGAGTCGGACGACCAGCGGATTCGAAAGCTAGCAGAATCCTACGCAAGGAAACGCCATGGCCAAAACGAAGAAGCGTCGCAAGCGCCAGCAAGAGAAACACGCTTACCGCAAATCGAAGGGATACAGAGTCGAGAAGATGTTGCGTGAGGAGCGGGTCAAGGGGCGACCTTCGTAGGTCGCCCGCGCGGCTTACCAAGGTGGCGAGTGTCGTCGAGCTGGCTGATGTTCAGCGCTAGGCGGACGGTCTGCAGTACGGCCAATCCGCGCGCACTGGGCTGCGCACTGCGGAACGGTTTCTCCTGACAGTTTCTGCAGATGTCGATCGTGGGTCCATTGTCAACCGAGTAGCTGTCGAAGCTCGCGCACTTCGCGAGGTCTGTGTCGCAGTGATCGCAGATGCCAATAGTGATTCTCATGGCTCAACGTAGTCGATGACGATGCCGGCGAAAGTCGACGACTTGATAGTACCGGCGCGAATGTAGCGTTCGAGCTGAGTATAGGCGTCCAGCTGTTCCAGCAAGTTGGCATCCCAGGCCCCTACGGCGCGGCTGTGGGCTGCTTCCGCAGGATGGGGCTGCGCTAAGATCCAGCTGATGTGCGACGCGCCGAAGTAGTGCACCAGGCTCGTTAGGTCGGGAAATCGGGTGTCGGTCATGGTGTCCACTCAAAAAAAACGTGCTCCGGTAGCCGTGGGGCACGGACGAGATCCCCTGGTTCCACCCCCGGAGCTGGGCCGCGGAACCTTCTGTCGCTATCCTACGTCCGCTTGGGCCGTGCGCTTCCCCTGCTCGGGAGGCTTTTTAGGGCTGAGCCCCTGCTGCTGCTGGATGTTGCGCATCCAGGTGGTGACGAACGTCGCAATGTCGCGCTGCGCGCGCGGCTTGAACGACGCGGGCTTCTCCAGGTGGTCGAGCTGCATTGCCTGTTGGCGGAAGCCCATCGCGCCATGCTGGATGCTCATGGGGTAGTAGTCGCCGCTGGGCGCTTTCCAGAACACGACGTCCGGGTCGGGCACGAGGTCGCCGTTCTGCTCGTAGTAGTGCGCCACGCTGTAGGTGGCCGCGCTGAGGCGCTCCACGCAGACGGGCATGATGCCCGCGCCTCCGTTGTCGAGCTTACGGGACTCCCCGGGAGAGAGCCCCACGGTGAGAAGGTCCAGAGTGCGTTTTGCGGCCTGAGAGACTGCTTTGGGCTGTGCCATGCCCAATCGTACGCCGCGCCGCGTGGGAACCTTCCTTCGGCCCACGCGCCGAAAAATCCTTGACATCTGACCCGGGTTCAGGCTTCCAGTACTGCACGAATGTTGATAGCGTTGGGGGTTTCCCCCGGCCTCCGGCACCTGGCCTACTGCGTGTTGAAGTTCGATGGGGGGCCCAAGGCCGAGCTCCTGGACTCCGATGTGCTGCGGGGAGGCCGTACTATCCGCGATCTGAACGTCTTCGAGCTGGCTATCAAGTTTCGCATCCACTCGATGATTCTGGATCTGGTCTGGGAGCGCCACACGCCCACCGTGCTGGGGCTGGGCCCGCGCGCGTCGAGCCAGGAGCCGGTCGAGTACAGCGACTTCGCGCGCCATGCGCTGCGGGCCTTCGCCCACGCGGTAGGCGGTATCCGCACCGTCCAGGTGAGCAGCAAAGAGTTCCCGCTGTTCCTAGGCAAGTCGTTACCGGTCGGGATCCGGAACTACGTGGACTGTCCC
>Ga0214473_10002618_pt1 | contig 22086 bp, 20 predicted proteins | sample RVTome_7_FD_203509 | JGI IMG/M metagenome (GOLD analysis project Ga0214473, IMG submission 203509) | Soil microbial communities from uranium-contaminated site in the Upper Colorado River Basin, Wyoming, United States - RVT98D197 | ecosystem: Environmental > Terrestrial > Soil > Contaminated >... | reverse complement strand
GTGCAGGGCAGCTCCGACGCCAGGGCGATGTCCGATTTCCGGCGCAAGCTGCGCCGGCAGGTGCGCGACGTGCTGACCGTGAGCCAGACCGCCGAGGAGGCCCGGTACAGCGTCTTCATCCTGGGCTCCCTGGAGGACCTGGCCGACAAGGTGCTGGACGTGGCCGAGGGGGTTCCCGGCCTGGAGGATATGTACCAGGTCGTGCTGCGGGGCAAGAGTGTCACCTTCAATACCGGCAACTGATGCGGGGCGTCGCCCCGCTATCCATCTCTAGGCAAGGAGAAGTTCGATGAAAAAACTCTGGATCATCGCAGCGGTGATCGCCATGGTCGCTTTCGCCTTCGTGGGCTGCGCTGGCGGGCCCAAGGCCAAGGAGCCCAAGGGCGAGATCAAGGTCGAGCCCAAGGTCTACCCGCCCAAGACCATCGAGCACGAAGGCACCGCCTTCGGCATGGACGTGCCCAACTGGATTTTCGAGGAGCAGGAGAACATCGAAGGGGAGCGGGACTACAAGGGCCTGTACGTGTTCAAGTTCGAGCAGACCGGCAAGGACCTGGAGGGGGTGAAGGCCTGGACCCGCAGCTTCACCGCGGCCACCGAGGTGGCCCGCATGGTCTCCACCCGGGTGATGAACAAGTTCGTCGGCGCCCAGATCGGCGACAAGGACATGGTGGAAACCTACATGGAAGAGGTGGCCAAGATCCTGGCCGTGGCCGAGTACGCCGGGGCCCGCCAGAAGGCGGACTTCTGGGTCCACCAGCAGTACTATGACGACGCCGGCAAGCCGACCGACAAGGTCTACCGCTACCTGCTGCTGTACACGGTGCCCCGCGAGCAGATCGACGCGGCCATCCAGCGGGCCCTGGACGCGCAGAGCGGCAAGGCCAAGCCGAAGACCGAGGAGGAGCAGACCGCCCGCGACCGGGTGAAGGAGCTTTTCTCGGAAGGCATGTAAGACTCGCCGGGCGGGGGGGGGAAGCCCCCCCGCCCACATTTGTTTCCAGGAGCATCTGATGAAAACCATCCGCCCTCTGAGGATTCTTGCGGTGGCCGCGGCCGCGGCGTTCCTGTTCGCCTGCGGCTCCGCGCCCAAGCCCGTCTCCGCCCAGGAAGCGCCGCCGGCCTGGGTGCTGGACCCGCCGGAGGCCGACGCCCAATACATGTACTTCGTCGGTTCCGGGGAGTCCAAGACCGGCAGCATGGCCGAGGGGGAGGATTTCGCCCGCGGGGCCCTGATCGACGAGATCATGCGCTACCTGGGGGTGCGCATCAGCTCGGAAACCACCGCCACCGCCAGGGCGTCGCTGGAGTCCTACCAGGCGGACGTGGTGCAGACCCTCAAGTCCACCTCCGCCGGCAGGGTGGTGGGCCTGGAAATCGCCGAGCGCTGGGTGAGCCGGCGGGAGGGCCGCACCGGGGTGTACCTGCTGGCCCGCTACAACAAGACCGAACTGGCCAAGGAGAGGCGCCGGCTGGAGGAGATCTTCCGCGAGAAGGTCCAGGCCATCTCCGGGCCGGAAGCGGCGGGCCGGGAGCTGGAAGGCCGGGGCGAGCTGTACCAGGCCGCGCTGCGCTATCTGGAGGCGGCCGCGGCGGCCTTCAAGTCGGATCTGGAGAACGCGGAGATCAAGTTCGAGCGCAACATGAACCAGGCCCGCGAGGCGGTCCGCCGCATCGGGCTGGTCAAGCTCAATGACAACCTGAAGGTGCACGTGGGCCAGAGCTTCCCCGCCGGCTTCCAGCTCAAAGTCGTGGCCGGGTCCTCCGGCTCCGACCCGGGCATCGCCGGCGCCGCACTGCGCGTTTCGTACAAGGAGATGCGGGCCTCGGGCAGGAGCTCCACGCGCTCGCAGCAGGCCAAGAGCGGGCCGGACGGGAGGCTCTCCTTCCAGCCTCCGCCCCCCGAGTCCGTGGGCGCCGAAACCCTGACCATGGCCCTGGACCTGGACGAGGCCCTGGAGTCCCTGGCCGACGTTCCGGACCGGCTGTACGCCCAGGTGGAGGCCATGGAGGAGCTGGCCCGCAGCAAGAGTGTGCGTTTCGCCTACGAGTCGCTGTCCCTGGCTGGCACCATCCCCACCGGCATCGCCGTGTTCGACCTGGACGCCACGGGCAACCCCATCACCATGAGCGAAACCTCCTCCGGGCTGCTGGGCGAGCTGGGCAAGGCCGGCTTCAAGGTGGTGTCACTGCCGGTCACCGCCCCGGAAATCGCCGGCCGCCCCGACAACCAGGTGATCGCCGCCCTGGCCGCGGGATACAAGGGCCAGGTGGAACGGGCCATCTTCGGCACCGCCCGCATCTCGGAGACCGTGCAGGAAGGCCAGACCATCCTCATCCAGGTCAGCGGCGCGGTGAAGGTGGTGGAGCTGGCCTCGGGCAAGATCCTGCTGGCCGTGAACAAGACCAAGCGGGCCCAGGGCTCCAGCGCCTCCGCCGCCCTGGCCACGGCTTTCAAGAAGCTGGGCGAGGACCTGGGTCAGGCCATCGCCAACCAGCTGCGGTAGCTGCGTCGAGGCTATCCGCGCCGGGAAGCCCCCGGTGAGTCAAAGCGGGCTGAGGAACTCGTCCTTGAACAGCCACAGGTCCTCGATGCGGGCGAAATGCAGCCCGTCGTGCACCAGGATGTGGCGCACCAGGATCTGGAAACCGTAGCTCTCGTATTCCGGATGCTCGGCGGGCTTGCTCCACAGCGGCTCGGGGGCGGCCTCGATGAGCCGCACCTGCCGCTCGCGCCAGCCGGCGAACTGCTCGACCAGCTCGCGCGCGGAGGGCCGGTCCCCGGCCGCCAGTCGCTTGGGCGCATAGGGAGTGATCACGGGCCTGGCCTGGTCCCGGATCAACTCCAGGCGCCCCAGGATCACCTCCTGGGTCTCCACCAGATGCAGCAGGTGCTCGTAGATCGTCCAGTAGCCCTCCCCCCGGCGCCGGTCCAGGGCCGCCTCGGGAATGTCGGCCACGAAATCCTTCAGGATCACAGGACTGAGTTTCAGCGCTTCCACCAGCTGTTTTCGGCTCATGGGCCAATGATACCCCCGCCTCCGCCCTCCAGGATAGCCCGCCGGCCCGTGCGGATTCTTTGTTGACAATCCTCATCAGTGTGTTAGACTGAACATGTTCAGTGAACGTATTTAACAGGAGGTGGCGGCCATGGCGGGCAAGCTGGCGAAACTGCTGGCGGAGTTGAAGGAGAAGGAGGCTCTGGAGTGCGTGCGCAAGGCCCTGGAGCAGAACGCCGATCCGGCGGCCCTGTTGGCGGAAGCCAGGGAGGGGCTGGCTGTCGTGGGGCAGAAGTACTCCCGGGCGGAGTACTTCATCCCGGACCTCATCTTCTCGGGGGAGATCATGAAGGCAGTGGTCAGGCTGCTGGAGCCGCGCCTGAAGCAGAGCCGGCAGGAGAAGAAGGCGGGCAAGGTGGTGATCGGCACGGTGGCCGGCGACATCCACGACATCGGCAAGGGCCTGGTCGTGTTCATGCTGGAGGTCAACGGCTACGAGGTGACCGACCTGGGCATCGACGTGCCGGTGGAGAAGTTCGTGGAGGCCGCCAAGCAGACGGGCAGCAAGGTGGTGGGACTGAGCGGCTTTCTGACACTGGCCTTCGACGCGATGAAGGCGACGGTTCAGGCCATCAGGTCCGCGGGGCTGCCCGAGGTGAAGATCATGGTGGGCGGAGGCCAGATCGACGAGCAAGTCCGCGCCTTCACCGGCGCGGAAGCCTACGGCAAGGACGCCATGGAGGCGGTCCGGCTGGCCAAGAACTGGATAGGAGGGTGAGACAATGGCAATTGCCTGGAACGACATGACTGCCCGGAACAAGAGGGAGGCCCGCTTCGCGGCCTGGCGTTCGCCCAAGGGTCCCGATGGAAAGGAGTTCCAGTTCCCCAGCCCCGAGGCCAAGGCCGCCTACCAGGCCAGCGTGGACCGCTTCATCGACGCCCTCAAGCTGGAAAAGACCCCCGAGCGGGTGCCCATCTTTCCTTTGGGCACCTTCATGCAGACCCACGTGTACGGAGTGAAGCCGAAGGAATGCCTGTACGACTACGAAAAGCTTTTCTCCACCCACGTCCGCTTCCTGAAGGACTACAAGCCCGACTATTACGCCTCCCCCTCCTTCGTGGGTTCCGGCAGGGTCTACGACATCCTGGACCTGAAGGTGTACAAGTGGGCCGGGCACGGCATCTCGGAGATGTCCGGCTACCAATGCGTGGAAGGCGAGTACATGAAGGCCGAGGACTACCCGGCGCTGCTGGACGACCCCTCGGACTTCTGGCTGCGGACCTGGATGCCGAGGGCCTTCGGCGCCCTGGCCCCGCTGGCCAACCTCACCCCGTTTCCCTTCATCTGGGAGATCGTGGGCGTCACGGGCTGCATGATCCCCTTCGGCATCCCGCCGGTGCAGGAGGCCCTGCAGAAGATGATCGAGGCGGGCAACGAGGCCATGACCTGGATCAAACACGTGGTGGGCTTCGACCTGCAGGCTTGGGCCCTGGGCCATCCCACCCTCATCGGGGGCGCGGCCAAGGCGCCGTACGACATGCTGGCGGACACCCTGCGCGGCACGCGCGGCATCATGCTGGACCTGTACCGGCAGCCGGAGATGGTTATCAAGGCCATGGAGAGGCTCACCCCCCTGTACATCACGCAGGGCGTGGGCATGGCCAGCATGGCGGGCAACCCCATGGTCTTCATCCCCCTGCACAAGGGGGCCGACGGCTTCCTGTCCGACGAGCAGTTCGCCAGGTTCTACTGGCCCACCCTGAAAGCTCTCCTGCTGGGGCTGATCGCCGAAGGCTGCGTGCCCTTCCTGTTCTGCGAAGGCAGCTACGACTCCCGCCTGAAGTACCTCCGGGAGCTGCCCCGGGGCACCACCTTCTGGCTGTTCGACCGCACGGACATGGGCGCGGTCAAGAAGCAGCTGGGCGACACCATCTGCATCGGCGGGAACCTCTCCTCGGGGCTGCTGCTGACCGGGACTCCCGACCAGGTCCGCAAGGAGTGCCGGAGGCTGATCGACACGGCGGGCAAGGGCGGAGGATATGTGATGTCCAACGGCACCGGCATGGACGAGGGCAACGCCGAGAACCTGCACGCCATGATCGATTTTACCCGGGAGTACGGCGTTTACAGGTAGGGATGCTGATCGTCGGGGAGCGGCTCAACACCAGCCGCGCTGCGGTCAACGAGGCGGTGGAGCGCCGCGACACGGGGTTCGTCGCGAGGGAGGCCAGGGCCCAGGTGGAGGCGGGGGCCGGTCTGGTGGAGGTGAACGCCGGTTCGCGCCGGGACAGCGAGGCGGAAGACCTGTCCTGGCTGATGCGCACCGTCCAGCAGGCCGTGCCCGGGGTCAGGCTCTGCCTGGACAGCCCCAGGCCGCAAACCCTGCTCGCGGTGCTGGGACTGGCGGAAAAACCCCCGCTGCTCAACTCGATCACGGCCGAGAGCGCCCGTTTCCAGGCCATGGCCCCGCTGCTCGGGCAGCGGGAGTGCGACGTGGTGGCCCTGGCCGCCGACGAGCGGGGGATTCCCAAGAGCACGCCGCAGACCCTGGAGATCGCCCGGCGGCTGGTCGGCGAGCTGGAGGCCCTCGGGGTGAAACGGGAGCGTATCTACGTGGACCCGGTCATCCGGGCGGCAAGCGCCGAGCAGGACGCCGCCGTGACGGCGCTGCAGTCCATCGGCCGCATACGGCAGGAGCTGCCCGGGGTTCACGTGATCTGCGGCCTGTCGAACATCTCCTACGGGCTGCCCTGGCGACAGCTGGTCAACCGCACCTTTCTGGCCTTGGCGGTGCAGGCCGGACTGGAGGCGGCCATCCTGGATCCCCTGGATGCGGGGCTGGCCGGGACGCTTCTGGCCGCCGAGCTGCTCCTGGGACGGGACCCGTGGTGCCAGGCCTACACCAGGGCTTTTCGGGGAGGGCGCCTCGGGAGGTGAAATACATGAAGACCAGCGGCATCCGTCTTTCCAGCCAGCTCAGCGCGGCCTTCGTGCTGATCCTGGTCTCCTACGGCGTCCTGCTGTTTGGCACGATCGCCTCGAGCCGCGGCATCCGCCGCAGCTACGAGGCGCTTTTCTCCAGGAAGGACGAGCAGACCAGGCTGGCCTATACGATCAACTCCGAGATGCAGGAAGCCCAGAAGCAGGAGAGGGAGTTCTTCCTCAGCAAGGACGCCGGCGCGGCGTACAACGTCAGGCAGTACTGCGACGTGGTGAGCACCTGGGCCGAGGCGCTCGGAAGCGAGACCGGCGCCTCCGGCGGCGCCGGCCCGGGCGGCGCCCTGATCGCGGCGGTGGCCGAGTACAAGACGGCTTTCTCCCGGGCGGTCGGGGCCTGGGAGGCCAGAGGGGCCGGCCCGCAGCAAGGGCTGCAGGGGCGGTGCGGGCGGGCCGCCCGGGAGCTGGAGAAGCAGATCGCCGGGCACCCGGGACTGGAGAACGGCTATCTGCTGCTGCGCCAGCAGGAAAAGGACTACCTGCTCACCCTGGAGGACCGGTCCGTCGGCGAAGTCCAGGCGCAGGCGCGGGCGATGAAACGCCGCCTGGCCGGTGAGCTGCGCAGCCCAGCCGCGCAGGCCGCGGTGGGCGGGCTGCTGGACAGCTACCTGGAGGCCTTCGCCGCCATGGCGGCCAAGGACGCGGAAATCAAGGAAGCCACCCGGCGGGTGCATGCGGCCGGGGCCACCATCCAGCCGCTGGTGAAGGAGGTGCTCGGCCGGGTGGAGCAGAACCTGAAGGCGGAGAAGATGCTGGTCGACGCCTTCTCCCAGCGCCGCACCCTCGTTTTCGTGGGCATTGCCGTGGGAGTGCTGCTGGCCGCCGGTGTGCTCCTGCTGCTGATCGCCCGCAGCATCTTGCGCCAGGTCGGCGGGGAGCCGGCCGCCATCGCCGCCGCGGCGGGAAAAGTGGCGGAGGGGGACCTGAGCGTCGAGCTGGATTCGGGCCGGCGCCGGCAGACGGGCATCGCCCAGGCGGTCAGCGTGATGGTCGGCCGACTGAACGGCCTGCTGCGGGAGGTGATCCAATCGGCCGGCGAGTTGAGCGACTGCAGCGCGGAGTTGTCCGGCAGCGCCCAGCAGCTGGCCGAAGGGGCCCAGAACCAGGCCTCGCAGCTGGAGCAGACGGCGGCCAGCGTGGAGCAGCTCATCGCCAGCGTGGACCAGGTGGCGCAGCACGCCCAGTCCCAGACCGCCTCGGTCGAGGAGAACCTGGGCCGCATCGAGGAAGTGAAGAGCGCCGGGAGCCAGGTCGAAGCCAACCTGAAGGAGGCGATGGAGGCGATCGACAGCATCGCCGCCAGCTCGGGGCGGATCACCGGCATCCTGGGGGTCATCTCCGACATCGCTCGCCAGACCAACCTGCTGGCCCTGAACGCCTCCATCGAGGCCGCCCGGGCGGGGGAGCACGGACGGGGCTTCGCGGTGGTGGCCGAAGAGGTGAGCAAGCTCGCCCAGCGCAGCTCCGCTTCCGCCGGGGAGATCCAGGCGCTGATACGGGAGAGCCAAACCAACATCGCGGCCGGCCAGGCCATGATCGACAAGCTGGCCCGGGCCATCCAGCAGCAGGTGGAGACGATCCGGGAGGCCGCCGCGGCCCTGCAGGACATCAGCGGAATGAGCCAGAACATCTCCGCGGCCACGGAAGAGCAGAGCACCGGCGCGAAGGAGGTGTCCAAAGCCATCGAGCAGGTCAACGAGGTGACCCAGGCGGCGGCCGTCGCGGCCGCGCAGGTGAGCGCTTCCACCACCGGGCTGCTTTCTCTGGCCCGCAACCTGCAGCAGATGGTGGAGCAGTTCAGGCTTCGGGGCGAGGAGGGGGAGGAGGAAACGCGCCGCCTGGAGGCCGCACCACTGCCCGCTTTACACTCTTCGGGCTCCGTGCTATAAGTGCATACCGTTCACCGAACGCATTTTGGCGGAACCCAGTTATCGCGGCAGCGTGGACATGCTCCGCTGCCGCCGCCATGCTCCGGGAGCAGGGAACGCAGTTTGAGGAGAGACCCTTGACCAGACGCCAGGAAAGAGCGATCCAGACCAAGGCCAGGATCTACAACGCGGCGATCGAGCTCATGGACCGCAGGGGCTTCGAGGCCATCACCATCGCCGACATCAGCCGGAAGGCCGGCGTTTCGGTGGGGGCTTTCTACCACTACTTCAAGTCGAAGAACGACATCCTGGCCGAGATCTTCCGCAAGGGCGACGAGTACTTCCGCACCGTGGTGCTGCCCGGCCTGAACCGGAAGGGCTGCCGCAGGCAGATCATGGAGTACTTCGAGCACTACGCCAAGTTCAACGTGCTGACAGGGGTGGAGACGACCAAGGAGCTGTTCAGCCCGAAAATCAAGTTCTTCATCAGGAAGGAACGGCCCATGCTGATCATCCTCCGGGATGTCATCCGCAAGGGGCAGGAAAAGCGGGAGATCCGCACCGACCAGGACGCCGACGAGCTGGTGCGCTTCCTTTTTCTGGTGGCCCGCGGGGTCGTGTTCGAGTGGAGCCTGCACGAGGGCCGCTACGATCTGCAGCAGGCCATGCGCAAGTACATGGAGATCGTCGTTTCGACGCTGCAGCGCTGATTCCTACGGCGCGTCGTCCAGCGTCTCGTAGTAGGCGTCGCCCAGGTCGTTGGGGTTGAAAGCCTCGCGGATCTTGCGCTGGTAGCGGAACACCGACGGCTGGGGCGCGGCCAGGTGGATCCGGTCGCGCTCCTGCTTGGGCGTGGTCCTGCCGTCGGGCCCGCGCGCCACCGCGTTCCACTTTTCCATCCCCACTCCCCAGCCCTTGCTCAAGCCGAAGCGGGTGCAGGCGTCGAAGAACTCCAGGGTGCCCTCGGTGGAGGCGCGGTCGTAGGGGTCGAAGCAGGTGAAGTTCTCCCAGAGGCAGGTGCCTCCTCCGCCCTGGCCGCCGACCGGCCCCATCATGCAGTCCCCGCCGGCCTGCACCAGCGCCCCCCGCTGCTCCCACTGCTCCTTGAACTCCGCCGCTTCCTCGGCGTGGGAGGTCCCGTAGTCGGCGCTGCCCAGCAGGCCGAAGCAGCCGTCGTAGGAGCCGCCGAAGACCAGGTTCAGGTTCTTGTGCCCGAGCCGGATCAGGTACAGCAGGCTCCAGTCGTGGACCTGCTTGCGGTTCATGGCCTCAACCTTCCAGCCGCCGGTTGCGGCCAGGATCTGCTCCAGCGCCCTCTCCTGCCACTGGATGTCCCGCCGGCTCATGCCCGCCAGGACGATCTGGAAATCCCGCTCGCATTGCCCGGTGACCCGCTTGACCTCCGGATCCTCCAGCAGCTCCTCCAAGTCCCCGAGCGTCCTGGTCGGGTCGGTGAGGATCCGGACCATGGCGTATTTCAGGTCGCGGCCGAACATGTTGAACTGGCGGTGCGCCAGGTAGCCGATACCCGCGTCCCAGATGGCGTGGGCGCCGTCGGCCCACGCTTTCCAGGAGGGGAAGGCCAGGGTGTAGGCCCGGAAGTTCTCCGGCAGGGGGCTGCGGTAGGCCGGCACGGTGCCTTCCACCGGCAGGGTGGCCGGACCGGGCCAGGCGAAGAGCTTGATGGCGCACTTGGTGAACACTCCCAGGCAGCCCTTGGCGCCCAGGAACCCCCGGAACACCCCCTTGGGGCTGGGGCCGGGCCCCTCCCCGCAGAACCAGCCGCAGCCGCTGCCCAGAGAGCCGGTGTTCATCAGTTCGCCGGTGGGCATGACCCACTCCACGGCGAGCAGGTTTTCGTAGTGCCAGCCGCCGTAGAGGTTGCTCGGCCCCGAACCGAAATAGGAGGTGGCGCTGGCCAGCGTGGAGCAGCTGCAGCCGGAGCCGGGGATGTGCGTGTTCAGGCCCACTTTCATGGCCTCGGCCTGCAGCGTGGCCCCGATGACCCCCGGCTCGATGACCGCGTACATGTTGTTCTCGTCGATCTGGAGGATGCGGTCCATGCGCCGCATGTCCAGCTGGATGGTGCCGTCTTCCGAGGGGTAGCCTTGCGCGGACCAGAAGGTGCTGGAGGCCTTGTAGCGGATTTTATGTTCGTTGCACAGCCGGACGATCCCCTGGACCTCCTGCGTGCTGCCCGGCAGCAGCACCGCTGCCCCCCGGGGGGTGTAGGTATCGTAGTACGGGCCCAGATGGATCGCCGTGTGGGCCAGGGAGTAGCGGTAGGAATCCAGCAGCGCCGGATCGTCGCTGATGTTGTCCGTTCCCACGATACCCTCCAGGGCCCGGTAGATCTCCTTGGACAGTGACATCGCCTCCACCCTCCTCGCGCTACAGCGCCTCGTGCGCCAGCTCGATGACGTCGTACACGCGCAGGCTGTCCCCCGCAGCCTGGGCGGCATCCCGGAAGTTGCGCTCGCACCAGGGACAGGCGCTCACCAGGGCCGTGGCCCCCGTGGCCCTGGCTTCCTGCAGGCGCTCGCCGGCGGTCCAGAGGGAGAACCGGGGGTAGGCCTCGCGCATCCCGCCGCCCGCTCCGCAGCACCAGCTGTATTCCCGGATCCTCTCCATTTCCACGAGTTTCACTCCGGGGATCGCCCTGAGGATATCCCGGGGCGGGTCGTACACGCCCCAGGCTCCGTTGTATCTCGGGCGTTTGGGCTCGTACACCACGATCTGTCCCCGGATCTTCTTCTCCACCCCATCCCAGGGGACGTAAGGCTCGCCCTGCCGCCCGAGATGGCAGGGGTCGTGGTAGGTGACGGTCAACGGCACTTCGTGCCGGAAGCTGATCCGGCCTTCCTGCAGCAGGCGTTGGACCATCTCCACCGTGTGCAGCACTTCCACCCGCGAGCCCAGCCCCGGATACAGGCGCTTGAAGGCGTGGTAGCCGTCCGCGCAGGAGGTCACCACGGTCTTGATACCGGCCTTCTCCCAGGCCTCGATGTTGCGGCGGGCCAGCCGGAGGAACTGCTCCCTGTACCCCATGGAGTAGATCCGGCCTCCGCAGCAGCCCTCCTGCTCGCCGAGGATGCCGAAGGCAACCCCCGCCTTCTGCAGGAGCCGGGCCGCGGCGCGGGCCGAGCCCTGCAGGCTCGGGTCGTAGCTCGCTCCGCAGCCGGCGTGGAACAACACCTCGCAGGGCTGCGAGCGCGCGTCGGGGATCGACAGGCCTGCCGCCCATTTCCCGCGGCCGCCGCCGGCCTGGCCCAGGGAGTTGCCGTTGCGCTCCAGGCTGTCCAGCACGGCCCGGTGGGCTTCCAGCCCGTGTCCCTCCTTTACCAGGTGGAACTTGAGCTCCCGCACCATTTCCAGCGGCTCGAGGTTGTATCGGCAAACCTTGCAGGCCACGTCGCAGGCGCCGCAGGCCAGGCAGGAGAAGGCGATGTGCTGCACCTTTGACGAGATCCCGCTGCTCTTCCGCAGCAGGGAACGGCCGACGGCGTACCGGCCCCGAGCCGAGTAGCTGTTGAAATTATGGTAGGCAATGCTGGGGCAGTTCTTGGCGAACCTCCAGCTCTTGACCTGGTCGAAGGGGATCCACTTGCAGTAGGAGCACTGACTGCACCGCTCCATTTCCGCCGCGAAATCTTCCAGCGCCATACGGCTCTCCTTAAAAGCACAGCTTGCCGGGATTCAGCACGTTGTTGGGGTCGAAGATCCGCTTGACCTTCCGCAGCACGTCGGCCGCCCCCGCATCGGCCTTGTACACCATGTCGGCCCAGCAGCCGTACGGGCGCGAAAAGTAGGCGCCCTGGGCCAGCAGCCGGCGGCTTGATTCCTGGACGAGCTGCTCGAGATCGGCCACCGCCGGCAGGATGAACTCGCAGTGGCAGCCGACCCCCTGCTGCACCGGCTGGATGTACACCGCCAGCTCTTCGGCCGGGTAGGGCAGCTCCCCGGCTGCAGCGTACATGGCGGACACCATCCCGGGGGCCTTGTCCAGGGTGGTCAGGAAGAAGATCTGCTGCGAATCCCCGCAGCTCTTCAGCTTCCAGTGCGGTTCCGGGGCGCACTGCAGGATGATCTCCTGCAGCTGCTCCCCCGGGCAGCCCGGGAGGTCCGCCACCACCTCCAGGCCGTTCTCCCGGGCGATGTCCCGGATGTCCTGCTCCTGCGCCTCGACCCGTTCGGCGGGCAGGATCTCCCCTCCGGTGACGCTTACCACCGCCGCCCAGGGTGGCAACCGGTTCCTCAGCTCCGAGCGCTCCCCGCCGTCGGCCAGGATGAGCGCCAGGGCGGCGGCGTTGAGCAGGAACAGCTCGTCACCCAGCCGGAAGCGGAGAACCCTGTACAGGAAATCGACCAGCCGGCCGGCCTGGGAGACGGGAACGAAAAGCAGCTTGCGCTTCCGGGGCAGCACCTCGCACTTGACCGAGGCCCAGGTCACGATCCCCATGCTGCCCTGGGCCGCGGAGACGAACTTGTAGAAGTCCAGCTGTCCGGGCCCCGGCCCCACCACGGGCACCAGTCCCTTCTCCCAGTCCTCCTCCTTCTCGCCGCGAAACACCCCGCCGCCGCTCCACAGCCGCTCACCGTTCCCCCAGATGATCTCCAGGCTGCGCAGCGGCTCCAGCAGGTTCCACTGATACCGGGGGGACATGACCGGCTCGCGCTCCAGCAGGCTGGTGAGCACGGACTTGTTGGCCCGGGGCATCAGGGGCATGGCCACCCGCAGACCCTCCCGGGCCAGCTCCGGCAGGAGCCGGGCCCAGCTCACCCCGGGCTCGATGAGGGCCAGCCGGTTGCGCCGGTTGATCCGGCGGATCCTGTCCAGCCGGCTCAGGTTCACGACCACCGCAGCGGGCGCCTGCGGAAGGGTATCGGCCCGAAAATGGGGCTCGCCGGAGCTCACCGGGACCAGAGGGGTCCGGGTCCGGTTGGCCCAGCCGACCAGCTGCTGCACCTCCGCGGCATCCTTCGGCATCACCAGGTAGCTGGGCGCCTTTGTACGGCGGCGATCCGAGGCGAGGCAGCAGCGGGTCACGGGCTGCGGGTCGGCCAGAACGGCCGAATCCCCGACTATCTGGGCCAGTGCTGTTCTTGTTTCGTCCACCAGGCACCCCCCCTGAACCGGGAACACTTAACAGAATGCATTCACTGAACATATTCAGAATAGCAGATTTGCACTGCTTGTGCAATATGAAAGGTTTGACAAATAGCCTCGCCGATGGTAGAATTCGAATGTATTCACTGAATTGGTTCTGGTATTTAGCTGCCGGCGGCCCCGGTCGGGTGGCGCGGGCCCCGGGGCAGGCGGCAGACCCGGAAGCAAGGAGGGCAGGGTGAAAGTAAAAGCAGCGGTGGTGTTCGAGAAAGCGGGCCCGTTCGTCAGCGAAGAGCTGGAGCTCGACGAGCCCAGGGAGGATGAAGTGCTGGTCCGCATCGTGGCTACCGGCATCTGCCACACGGACCTGGCCGGCCGCGACGGGTATCTGCCCATCCCGGCCCCGCCGCACGTGTTCGGGCACGAAGGCTCCGGCGTGGTGGAGAGGGTGGGGGCCCGGGTGGCCAAGGTGAAGCCCGGCGACCACGTGGTGCTCTCGTGGGACTGCTGCGGCGTCTGTCCGCCCTGCCGTTCCGGGATGGACGCCTACTGCCTGAATTTCTTCCTGCACAACTTCCACGGCGCCCGGCCCGACGGATCGACGACGCTGCGCAGGGACGGGCAGCCGATCCACGGCAACTTCTTCAACCAGTCCTCCTTCGCCAGCTACGCCCTGGCCAACGAGAGGAACACGGTGAAGGTGAGCAAGGAGGTGCCGCTGGAGATCCTGGGTCCTCTGGCCTGCGGCGTGCAGACCGGCGCCGGCGCGGTCATGAACGCGCTGCGTCCGCATCCGGGGGACTGCATCGCCATATTCGGCGCGGGCAACGTGGGACTGAGCGCGGTGATGGCTGCGGTTCTCTGCGGCTGTACGACGATCATCGCGGTGGGCAGGCGCGCCCAGTCCCTGGAGGCGGCCGCGCAGTTCGGCGCCACCCACACCATCAACAACTCCCAGGTCGACCCCGTGCCGGCGATCCGGGAGATCACCGGCGGGGGCGCGGACTACAGCCTGGAGTGCGCCGGCCACCCCCAGCTGCTGCGCCAGGCGGTGGACTGCCTGCAGCGCTGCGGGGTCTGCGGCCTCTTGGGGGTCGTCCCCCCGGGCACCGAGGTCGGCCTGGACATGGACCTGCTGATGAACGGGCGGACCGTGAAGGGGATCATCGAGGGGCAGTCCATTCCGGACCTGTTCATCCCCAGGCTGATCCAGCTGTACCAGCAGGGCCGGCTGCCCTTCGACAAGATGATCAGCTTCTACCCCTTCGCCGAGATCAACCGGGCCGTACAGGACATGGAACAGCGCAGAGTGATCAAGCCGGTGCTGCGGCAGCAGCAGGAGGACCAGGCATGAAGATCGTGCGGGTGGACCTGAGCACGAAGAAGATCCGCGTGGAGGCGGTGCCGGAGCGCTACCGGGAGCTGGGCGGCCGGGGCCTGACCTCCCTGATGGTCAACGAGGAGGTGCCGCCCGGCTGCGACGCGCTTGGCCGGGAGAACCTGCTGGTCTTCGCCCCGGGCTTCCTGAGCGGGACCAGCCTGCCGAACACCGGCCGCCTGTCCGTCGGCGCCAAGAGCCCGCTCACCGGCGGGATCAAGGAGAGCAACGCGGGGGGGACCGCGGCTACGGCCATCGCCCGCCTGGGGATCACCGCCATTGTGCTGGAAGGCCAGGCGCCGGAGGGTGAGCTCAGCTTTCTGCGCATCGACCGCAACGGGGAGGCCAGCCTGGAGCCGGGCGGGGAGCTGGCCGGGGAGCGCAACTATGCGCTGGTGGAGAAGATGCTGGCCCGCTATGGCCCGAAGACCGCCGTGCTCTCGATCGGCCCGGCCGGGGAGAGCCGGCTGCCCAGCGCCTCGATCCAGTCCAGCGACGTGGACGGGCATCCCTGCCGCGCCGCCGGGCGGGGAGGGCTGGGGGCGGTCATGGGCGCCAAGGGGCTCAAGGCCCTGGTCGTGGACCAGCGCGGCGGCAGCCCGGATCCGGTCGCCGATCCGCAGACCTTCCGGAAGGCGGTCAAGGAGGTGATCGGCTTCATAAAGGCCGACCACATGTGCGCCGAAGTCATGCCCAAGCTCGGCACGGCCGGGCTGGTGGCGCCCGTGAACTCGATGGGCGCCTTCCCCAGTTACAATGCCCGCCAGGGTGTGCTGCCGGGCTGGGAGGCGATCAGCGGCGAGGCGCTGGCCGAGCTGCTCCAGAAGCGGGGCGGCCAGCCCACGCACACCGGCTGCTCCCAGTGCATGATCCATTGCTCCAACGTGTTCGTGGACGAGCAGGGCCGCTACGTCACCGGCTCCCTGGAATACGAGACCATCTGGTCCATGGGGGGCATGACCGGGGTGAGGGACCTGGACACCATCGCCCGCCTGGACCGCCTGTGCGACGACATCGGCCTGGACACCATGAACACGGGGGTGGCCGTGGCCGTGGCCCTGGACTCCGGCTACCGGAGCTTCGGGGACGCCCGGGCGGTGCTGGAGATGGTGGAGGAGATCGGCCGGGGCACGGAGCTGGGCCGCATCCTGGGTAGCGGTCCGGTGGCGGTCGGCAGGCACTTCGGCAATCCCCGGGTCCCGGCGGTGAAGGGGCAGGGCGTGGCCGCCTACGACCCGCGGGCCATGCTGGGCCATGGAGTTACCTTCGCCACCTCGCCTATGGGCGCCGACCACACCGCGGGGAACCTCGTCGGGGCCTACCTGACCGGCGCTCTGGACCCTTTGAAGAAAGAAGGGCAGGTCGATACTTCCCGCTTCCTGCAGATCGCCATGGCCGCCTTCGACACGGCCGGCCAGTGCTTCATGGCCAGCGTGGCCCTGCTGTCGCCGGAAGCGGGGGAGGCCTTTCGCAGGCTCCTGAGCGCCAAGTTCGGCAGGGAGTTCGGGCCGGATTCCTTTCCCGGGGAGCTGGGCCGGCGGGTGCTGAGGGCGGAGAAGGATTTCAACCGCAGGGCCGGGTTCAGCAAGGAGGACGACCGGCTGCCGCGGTTCTACTACGAGGAGCCCCTCCCGCCGCACAACACGGTTTTTTCCATCGGGGACGAGGAGCTGGACAGCACCCTCGATTTTTGAGGGATCCCGCCGTGACGGTGAAGGTGAGATTTTTCGGGACCCTCGGCGGCCGCTATCCCGGTTGCCGAAAGGGACAGAGCCTTCCGGTGGAGGTCCCCTCCGGGGCCACGGTTCAGGACCTGCTGGCCGCTCTGAAGCTGGAACACGAGCCGGGGATCGTCGCGTTGGTGGACGGCAGGGTGGTGGGTCGCAGCGATCCGCTACCCGAGGAGGTCCAGGTGACGCTGCTGCAGGCCATGGCCGGCGGCTGAAGAGGAGAGCGATCATGCCAGACTATCGGGAGCTGAAGGCCGCGGCCCAGGAGCTGGGCGAGAGGGCCTGGGACCTGCCGGCCATCGAGGCCCGGTACAGGCGGCTGGAGGCGGAGGGCATCCCGCGCAAGGCGTTCCAGCGCGGGGAGTTGCTGGCCCAACGGGAGCAGGTCCTGGACCGCGTCCAGCGCAGGGCCGAGGAGTACAACCTGCTGGCCCGCAATTGCGCCAAGAGCACGGCCCTGGCGGTGATGGAGGAGTTCGGCCTGGGGGATCTGCAGGTCATCAAGGCCCTGTCCCCCTTTCCCGGTTTCGGCGGCACGGGCTGGATGTGCGGCGGGGTGACCGGGGCGCTGGTGGCCCTGGGGCTGTACTTCGGCAGCGAGGACCTGCTGGACTACGAAGCCACCGGGGCCACTATCCGGGCCGCGCGGGCTTTCATGCCGCGCTTCCAGGAACGCGTGGGATCGGTGCTCTGCCCTGATCTGCACCGCGACGTGGTCTTCGGCCGTTACATGGATCCGGCGGCCAGCCCGGAGAACATGCAGGCCTTCGCCGAGGCCAAGGGCTTCGAGAAGTGCGGGCTCCTGCCCGGCATCGGCGCGCGCCTGGCGGCCGAGATCATCCTGGAGAGCATCGAGCAGGGCAGTCAGGGCTGGAGAGGCTCTACAGCCCCAGGTAGGCCTTCTTGATGTGATCGTCCTGCAGCATCTGTCTACTCCTGCCCTCGCCGACGATCCTGCCGTTCTCCATGACGTAGGTCCGGTCGGCGATCCGCAGGGCTTGGTGCACGTTTTGCTCGATCAGCAGGATGGTGATGCCGCGGTCGCGCAGGCAGCTGATGATCCGAAACAGCTCCCGCACCATGATCGGCGCCAGGCCGTAGGAGGGCTCGTCCAGCAGGCACAGTTTGGGGTCGGCCATCAAGCAGCGGCCCACGGCCAGCATCTGCTTCTCGCCGCCGCTCAGGCAACGGGCCAGCTGCCTCTCCCGCTCCTGCAGGATCGGGAACAGCTGGTGGACCTGGGCGAGCAGTTGTGCCCGCCTGGCCCAGTTGGCGGGGCAATAGGCGCCCATCTCCAGGTTCTCGCGCACCGACATGTCGGGGAGCACGCCCCCGCCCTCGGGGACCTGGGCAATGCCCAGCTCGGCGATGGCGTGGGGACAGAGGCCGACGATGCTCCGCCCCTGGAACTCCGCCGTCCCGCCCGGTGGGTGCAGGTTCCCCGAGAGCACGTCCAGCAGCGTCGTTTTGCCCGCGCCGTTGGCGCCGATCAGCGACACGATTTCCCGCTCCTGCACTTCCAGCGAGACCCCCCAGAGCGCCTGGACCTTGCCGTGGAAGGCGTCCAGGTCATGGACTGCCAGCATCACCCTGCTCCCCCAGGTACACCTCGATCACCGCCTTGCTGGCCGTGATTCTCTGAGGCGTCCCCTCGGCGATCTTTTCCCCGTGGTGCAGCACCATGATGCGGTCGCATACGCTCATGATCGCCTTCATGACGTGCTCGATCATCAGGATGCTGATTCCCCTGTCCCGGATTTTCCGGACCAACTCCACCGCCCCGACGGCTTCCGTCGGGTTGAGGCCCGCGATCAGCTCGTCCAGCAGAAGCAGCTCGGGCCGGGTGGCCAGGGCCCTGGCCACTTCCAGCCGTTTCTGCAGATACAGGGGCAGCTCTCCGGCAGGGGTCGCGGCGGCTGCCGAGAGCCCCACAAACTCCAGCCACTGCTCCGCCTCTTTGGCGGCCTGCGCCCTGGGGACGCTGCCGGCGGTCCCGAACAGGCCTGCCAGGAACACGTTGGTCAGGGCCGGCAGGCCGGCGAAAACAGAGACCGCCTGGAAGGTCCTGGCCACCCCCGCCTTGCAGACCTGGTGCGGCTTGCAGCCGCAGAGGTCCCGGCCCTTGAAGCGGATCACCCCGCATTTCGGGGCGATCGCGGCCGAGATCAGGTTGAACAGGGTGGTCTTGCCGGCTCCGTTGGGGCCGATCAGGCCGACGATCTCTCCTGCGTCGACGTGGAAATCGACCCCGGCCACCGCGGTCAGCCCTCCGAAATACCTGGTTACCCCTTCGCCTTCGAGTATGTGCATAGGGCCTGCCTCAGGAGCCTCCTTTGCGCCACTTCTGCATCAGGCCCACCAGCCCGGTGGGCAGGAACACGATTACCAGCACCATGATGGCGCCGAACATGAGCATGTAGTGGTAGGGGAAGCGGGTGATCAGGATTTCTTCCAGATAGGCGAACACGGCGGCCCCAATGAGGGGGCCGTATATCCGGCCCATCCCGCCGAAAATGGCCATCAGCACGGGCATGAAGGAGAACAGGGGGTTGAAGGCGATGCCCGGATCGATGTAGGTCCACCGGGTGGCCATGATCGAGCCGGCCGCCCCCATGAAGCAGGCGCTGATGGCGAAGGCCAGGGTCTTGATCCAGGTGACGTTGATGCCGATGTGCGCGGCGGCTTCCTCCTGCTGGCCGATGCTCTGCAGGGCCAGCCCGAACCGCGAGCGCCGGATGAGCAGGGCCGAGGCCAGCAGGATCACCAGCACGGCCAGCATGGCGTAGTAGACCGTCTTCTGGTCCACCACCACGACGAACCGGCCTCGAGTGCCCATCATATTGATTTCCCACCACAGGAGCACGTGCTTGATGAGCTCGACCAGGCCGAAGGTGAAGATGCAGAAGTAGATCCCCCGCAGGCGCAGCGTGAGTGCGCCGATCACGAGGGCCAGGGCGAAGGCGGCGGCCGCGCCGACGAGGATGACCAGCGGCAGGGGCAGGACCTTTCCCAGGACCGCCGAAACGTAGATGCCGACCCCGAAGAAGGCCGCCGAAGCCAGGGAGATGTAGCCGGTCGGGCCGGAGAAGATGGTCCAGCTGGTGGTCATGATGACGTGCATGAAGATGGTGCCCAGCAGGATCTCGGCGTATATCGAGGCGTACAGGGGCAGGGTCCAGAATATCGCCAGGAGTGCCAGAACCGATCCGCCGGCCAGAACACGGATTTTCATTTGGCTATTTCCCCATGATGCCCGTGGGCCGCACCAGCAGCAGGAGCATGAAGATCACGTAGTAAGCCGCCAGTGCCAGGCCCGGCTGGATGTAGGTCACGATGCTGCCGATCAGCCCCAGGATGATCCCTCCCAGGAAACTGCCGGGGATGCTGCCCAGACCGCCGAGGGCCACGACGATGATACTGATGATCGTGTACTCCAGCCCCATGGTCGGGGTGATGGAGTAGCACATGCTCATCAGCAGGCCGGCGACCCCCGCCATGAGCGTGCCGAAGCCGAAGCAGATGGCCAGCACCCGGTCGATGTTCACCCCCAGCGAGGCGGCGACCTTCGGATCCTGGGCGGCCGCCCGGATCGCCTTGCCCAAACGGGTGCGGACGAGAACCAGGTAGAAGGCCAAGGCGATGCCTACCGCGAAGCCCAGGGTCACCAGGCGGTTGGCGGCGAAGATCGCCCCGCCGAGGTTCACCGGGAAAGCCAGGTAGGTGTAGCCGCGCAGGTTCCCGCCCCAGATGATCAGGGCGATGTTCTGGATGATGAACAGCAGGCCGAAGGAGGCCAGCATGGAGTTGCCCTCGCAGGCCCCCTGCGAGGGGGAGGAGCGCTTGAGGCGACGGAAGAGCGTGCGGTGCAGGGCGTAGCCCAGGAGGAACAGGATGGGGCTGCAGATGACCAGGGAGAGCAGGGGGCTGATCCCGGCGCCCGCATACAGCAGCCAGGCGGCGAACGCCCCGAGCATGATGAACTCCCCGTGGGAAATGTTGAGCACACGCGCCACGCCGTACTGCAGGCTCAGCCCCGCCGCGATCAGGGCGTAGATCCCGCCCAGCAGCAGGCCGCCGAGTACGATGTCCAGGATCTTCACGAACATGGTGCCGACCTTATGATTGCGTACGCCAGCCTGGAGGGGCGGGCTGCCCGCCGGGCCGCCGCGTGACCGCCGCGGCGGCTGCGGACCCGCCCGCCTGCCAGAAACGACCGTCTGATTCCGCGCGAGGCCTTGGTCCTACCTGGGCCAGGCCGGCTTCGGGTACAGCGGCTTGGCGGTCGCTTTGTTCTCGGGCCCGATGACCTCGAAGATGCCGTTCTGCCACTGGCCGAGTTCGCCGGAGTGGCATTCCACCGCCAGCAGGTGGTTGGAGTCGAACCAAGTCGGCCCCAGGATGGTCTCGAACTTCTCGGTAGCCATGATCTGGCGGATCTTGGCCTGGTCCAGGGTCCCCGCCTTCTCCACGGCCTGCTTCCAGAACTGCAGTCCGCCGTAGTAGAGGTTGTGTCCCCACCAGTCGATTGCTGGCGGGCCGTAGAGCTTGGTCAGCTTCTCGGCCAGCACCTTGTGGCCCGGCGAGCTCTTGGCGTTCCAGGCTCCCCAGGACATGATGCCGTTGGTCGCCGGCCCGAAGATCGTGGGGAAGAACCCGAAGTTGGCCCCGGGTCCGGTCAGGAAGATCTTGGGGTTGAAGCCCAGCTCCATGGACTGCTTGGTGGCCAGGATGTTCTCATCAGGGTAGGCGAAGCACAGGAAGGCATCGACGTTGGCCGCCTTGGCCTCCTTGAGGATCGGGGACATGTCCTTGATGCCCGGAGGAATGCTCTTGGTCATGATCACGTCGATGCCCGCCAGGGCCAGCGCCGGCACGGCCACGCCGGAGTACTCCACGCCATGCAGGTCGGCGATGAACACGATGGCGGCGCTCTTCACTCCCAGCTTGCCCATCAGGTCCACCAGCACCGGCACCTGGTAGTGGTCGGAGAAATTCAGGGTGGAAAAGAAGTACGGCAGTCCGGTGATGATCTCCTTGATCTTCGTGGCGCCGCCTTCGGCCCCCATGAGGATGTAGCCGTACTTGTTGCAGATGGGGGCGGCGGCGAACAGCTGGGCCGTGCTCGTGGGCGGGAAGACGAAGTCCACCTTGTCCTCCACGATCAGCTTCTCGATCAGCCTGGCCATGGTGCCCACGTCGCTCTTGTCGTCGTAGATGAGCGTGCGGATCGGCAGCTTGCGGTTGTACTGCTTGATGAAGATCCCGCCTTCGGCGTTGACCTCGTCCACCCACATCTTGAAGATGGGGGCGAAGGCCGCCTTCTCCACTATGGCCAGCGGTCCGGACAGCGAGCGCGCCGCGCCGATCACGATTTCCTTCTTCTCCTCCGCCTGGGGGCTGGAGAATAGCGGCAGGGCGACGAGGACCAGCAGCGCCAGGAGGCAAATCCCTGTTTTCAGATATTTCATCCCTTTTTTCCTCCTCTAAAGTCCGGTCAGTCGGCTTGCAATGCCCGCCCGTCCGGAAAGTCCGCGCCCGGCTGGAAAACCTCTCCACCCCCTTTCTGCCAGCATCGGCGCTCAGGCGGCCCCTCGGGCCGCATTGTCCCCGGCGGCGGCAACGGGTTTGACCGAATGCATTCAGTGTAAAGCATGATTTGCCCGTTGTCAATAAAATAGAATACGTTCACTGAATTTGTTCAGTATATCGAAGAGATCAGCTTTGTGGGTACAGTCCCGCCGTCTTCAGCTTCCCGGGGTCGTTGGAGATCAGGCCGCCCACTCCCAGGCCCAGCAGGCGCCGGGCCTCCTCGGGCTCGTCCACGGTCCAGGCCACCAGGCGGCTGCCCAGCAGGCGGAACAAGGCCGCGTTCCAGGCCCGGATGCGCCGGCCCTGGGGCTTGGCCAGCGGGCCGGGCAGGAGCACGGCGGCGGCCCCGTGGCGCAGCAGGAAGGGCAGCTCGGGGGTGTCGGCCCAGATGTGCGCCGTGGGCAGCTCCGGGGCCAG
>Ga0214473_10002617_pt1 | contig 22088 bp, 20 predicted proteins | sample RVTome_7_FD_203509 | JGI IMG/M metagenome (GOLD analysis project Ga0214473, IMG submission 203509) | Soil microbial communities from uranium-contaminated site in the Upper Colorado River Basin, Wyoming, United States - RVT98D197 | ecosystem: Environmental > Terrestrial > Soil > Contaminated >... | reverse complement strand
CGAGCTGCTTGCCCCCGACCTTCATCGAGATGCGACCGTCCTGCGGGATGCGCTTCTCGGCGATGTTGAGGTCGGCCATGACCTTGAGGCGACTGATGAGCCCGCCCTGGATGTTCTTCGGTGCCGGCGGCATCGGTTCGTGGAGCACCCCGTCGACGCGGAACCGGATCCGGACGTTCTTCTCGGCGGGCTCGAGGTGGACGTCGGAGGCGCGGTCGCCGACCGCCTGGGTCATGATCGCGTTCACGAGCTTGACGATCGGGGCGTCCTCGAGCGCAGCCTCGAGATCGGCGTCCTCCATCTCGTCGCTCTGCGCGGCGATGCTCGCCATAGCCTCGACCTGCGAGTCCATCCCGGCGTACTTCTGGATCGCGCGCTCGACGTCGTTGGCCGTGGCCACCACCGGCTGGACGTCGCGCCCCGTGATCGTCCGGATGTCGTCGAGGGCGTAGACGTTCGCCGGGTCCGACATCGCCACGAGGAGCTTCCCGTCGCGCTCCCCGATCGGCAGCGCCCGATACCGGCGCGCGAGCGCCTCGGGGAGCAGGACCGTGGACGTGGGGTCGATCGGGTAGTCGGCGAGATCGACGAACTCGAGGCCGACCTGCTCGGCAAGGGCGCGGACGAGGTCCGCCTCCTTGATCATCCCGAGGTCGATCAAGACGCGGCCGAGGGACTTGGGGGTCTTCCGATGCTCCTCGAGGGCAACCTCGAGCTGGTCGTTCGTGATGTAGCCGAGCTCGATCAGGATCTGACCCAGCTGCTTGGACTTCCTTTTGACCGTCGTCATCGAGGACCCTTTTCGCGTGCGTTTGGGCTAGGTCGTCAGGAACTACCTTCGTCACCGTCGGAGTCCAGCTGAAGCAATCCGGAGAACTCTTTGGCCAGAAGGACTCGGTCGATCTCCGAGCCCTCTCCCTCGGCCGGTTCCGACCCCGACGACATGAGCTTCTGCGGCTCCTTCTTGAGGGCCGTGGCGGGCTCATCGGGCGCCGGCGCCGGCTCCTCCGCACGGGGCTCCGGGGCCGCGCTCACGGCCTCGACGACCTCCTCCGCGGGGGTGTTCGCGGCCACCTCCGAGGCGGCCCGCTCGGGGGCGGCCACGACCTCCGCGGGAGCGGACTTCTCGGTAGACGGATGGAGCGAGGTCCGCGGCTTCCCCGACGGCGCGGATGCCGCGTCGGGAACCTTGAGCGTGTCGCGCTTGGTCCGGCCGTCCTCGGCGGTCAGCAGCGCCTGCTCGAGCTGGTCGAGCAGCACCCCGGGACGCACGGCCACGCTCGCCACCACGAACGCTGCGTACGGTCCCCGATGCACGAACGCCCAGAGCTGATCCGCGAACTCGACGAAGCTCTTGCGCACCTCACCCATCGCGACGAACCGCAGCCAGGCCGGCTTGAGGGCCGCCTCGTCTTCCTCCGGGAAGGCGGCGAGGATCAGGCCGTCCCTGGAGAGCACCAGGCAGCCTGACACGTCGCCCATCGTGAGGACGACGCGCTGCGCGAGCGCGGCATATTCGTCCATCCCTCTCAGGGAGCATCGACGGAGGCACGGTGGCGCTTGAGACGAAGGCGGGTCAGCCGCGTTCGGCGAGCGCGGCGAGCGCGGCGGCCGACATGACCTCGAGCGGCGCCACCTGTCCCGTCCACATCTCGAAGGACAGCGCCGCCTGATGGAGCAACAGGCCCAGACCGCCGAACGAGGTGGCGCCCGCCTCTCGAGCCGCGGTCTGCAAAGGGGTGTGTGCGGGGTCGTACAGCAGGTCGACCACGAGCGTATCCGACCCGAGCGGCGGCAGCGGAAGGGCTTCGCCCTTGGCGCCCAGCGGCGTCGCGTTCACCACCAGATCGACCGTTTGGGACTGCGCGTCGTCGAACCCCACGACGACGAGTTGGGTCGGCAGGCCATCGAGGGCGCTCCCCAACGCGTCTGCCTGGGAGGGGTCGCGGGCGGCCAGGACGAGCCGATCGAGCCCGCCGCGCGCGAGCGCGAGCGCGCACGCGCGCGCGGCTCCCCCGGCACCGTAGAGCAGCGCCGTGCGGCCCCCCGGCTCGAACCCTGCGTCGTCGGCGAGGAAGCGCTCGAACCCCGGGGCGTCCGTGTTGGCGCCCCGCAACCGCTCGCCCTCGACGACCACGGTGTTCACCGCGTGGAGGCGCCTCGCGTCGTCGGTGAGGTCGTCCACCGCGTCGGCGACGGCCGCCTTGTGCGGCATCGTCACGTTCGCGCCGATGAAGCCGAGCGCTCGGAGCCCGCCGACCGCCTCGGTGACCGCGCCGGGCGCGACGGGAAGTGCCACGTAGGTCCAATCGAGGGCGAGCGCGCCGAAGGCGGCGTTGTGGATCGCCGGTGAGAGGCTGTGCACGACCGGCCAGCCGATCACGCCCGCGACCTTGGTCGCGCCGCCGATCAGCAGCGCGCGGGTCACGTCATCCCCCGAGGCAGGCATCGACGTTCGCCAGGTGCTCGTCGAAGGTCACGGCGAACCTGTGCGACCCGTCGCCGCCGCAGAGCACGTAGTAGAAGTAGTCGGTCTCGGCCGGCTCGAGCGCCGCCCGGAGCGACGCGAGCCCCGGGCTCGCGATCGGTGTCGGCGGCAGGCCCCCGCGGATCCTCGTGTTGTACGGGTTGTCCGTCTCGAGGTCGGGCGTGCTGAGCTGACCGTCGGGCGTCGGGTCCATGTACAGGAGCGTGGCGTCGATGCCGAGCGCCATCGGCTCGGCGAGGCGGTTGTAGATCACCCCGGCGATCAGGGGGCGGTCTTCCTCGACGGCCGCTTCCTTCTCGATCATCGACGCCACGATCACGATCTCGTACGGAGTGAGCCCCAGCGTCTCGGCGTTCTCCCACGGGAGCGTCTCGGCTTCCTTCCGGAACTGGCCGAGCATCGCATCGATCACGGCCTTCTCGTCGAGGTCCTTCTTCACGAGGACGAACGTCTTCGGGAACAGGAACCCCTCGGCCGTCGGCGTGCCCTTCGGCAGGTACGGCGGCACCGAGTACGTGCCGCTTTCCGCCAGCTGGGCGAACCGCTTCGCGGACATGCCGAGCTGCTCGGCGACTTCGCTCGAGATGCTCCGTTCGTCGGGGAAGGTGGAGCGGATCCGGAGACCTTCGGGGATCGTCAGCTCCACGGTCGGCACCTTCGGCGGCGGCGTCGTGAGCGTCACCATGATCTCCTCGAGCGAGGTCCCGACCGCGATGTCGTAGCTCCCGGCACGGATCTCGCTCGCCTTGCCGGTCCCCCGCAGGAGGAGGTGCCCGATGAAGCCGCCGCAGTTCGTGAGGCCCCCGGAGGCCAGGAGCTCGGCCACGTCCTCGCCGGTCGCCCCGTCGGGGATGTCGAACGCCACGGTCTCGCCGTTCGCCGACGGCGCGGTCTTGCAGTCCCGGTAGTGATCTCCCACGAACGCGAGGCCCCCGACGACCGCCAGGAACACGATGAGGACGACGATCAACGCGGCGCGTTTGGACCGGTGACGTTCCTGCGGCATCGGGCTCGTCGGCTCGTCCATCGCGGGGGAGGATACCTAGGCAGGATCTCGGGACCGGTGCGCGTCCAACCAACCCTGGAGCAGCACGCGAGCCGCCGCCGCGTCGACCACGGCGCGCCGGTCGCGGCTCTTGACACCGGCCTCCCGGAGACCACGCTCGGCCTCGACCGTCGTGAGGCGCTCATCGTGGAGCTCCACGGGGATCTCGACGATCATCCTGAGGGCGTCGGCGAACTCCTCGGAGCGCACGGCGCGCCCTCCGCGGGTGCCGTCGAGGTTGAGCGGCCACCCGAGGACGATGAACGTGGCGCCGTACTCTCGGACGAGCGCCGCGATCGCCTTCAACTCCCCGGGGGGGCGGCCCACGTGCACGGTGCCGATCGGGATCGCCACGCGGCGGTCGGGGTCGGACAGCGCCACACCGATGCGTACGTCGCCCAGGTCGAGGCCGAGCACGGGACCTGGTGATCCCGCCACGAGATCAGCCTCCCGTGAGGAGCTCGTTCAGACGAGCCGGGACACCGCCGAGCGCATCGGGCAGCCTCGAAGCATCCTTGCCGCCGGCGTTCGCGAGGATGTCCTTGCCGCCGGCTCCGCCGCCGAGGAGCGCGGCACCCGGGCGGAGCAGTTCGGAGGCCGTGACCCCTCGATCGATCGCGCCCTTGGTGCACGCCGCCACGAGCATCGGCTTCCCACCCTCGGCGTTGCCGAGCACGATCGCCGCCGCACGGTCCTGGAGCCGGTCCCGGACCTTCTGAGCGAGGTCCCGCAGGCCCCCCGGGTCCTCTCCCGGCACCTCCGAGACCACGAGCTGCACCCCGTCCACGTCGGCCGCGGCCTCGATCAGCGACGCGATCAGCGAGTCGCGGTCACCCGCCCGGAGCTTCCCCATCTCACTGCGGAGCCGCCGATTCTCCTCGATCACCTTGCGAGCACGCTCGAGGGCGGACCGCGGGTCCTTCGCCTCCAGGGCGTCGACCAGACCCCGAAGCAGCCCACGCTCGACGTTGATCTCGCGCAGGGCATCGGGACCCACCAGGGCCTCGACCCGGCGCATCCCCGCTCCGATCGAACCTTCGCGGAGGAGCCGTACCACCGCCACGTTGCCGGTCCGCTGGACGTGGGTGCCGCCGCACAGCTCCCGCGAGTAGTCGCCGATCTCGACGACCCGCACGATGTCGCCGTACTTCTCACCGAACAACGCCACCGCCCCGAGGGACTTCGCCTCGTCCATCGTCGTTTCGAAGACCTTGACGGCGTCGTCGCGCGCGAGACGGCGGTTCGCCTCGAGCTCGGCCTCCTCGAGCACGTCGACCGGTACCGCACTCGGGTGCGGGAAGTCGAACCTGAGCCGCCCCGGCTCGACGAGCGATCCCGCCTGACGGGCGTGTTCGCCGAGGATGTGCTTCAGCGTCCAGTGCACGACGTGGGTCGAGGTGTGAGCCCGTGCCGTCCCCTCGCGGGCGAGCCGGTCGATCTCGGCGATCGCGTCCTGGCCGGCGCGGACCTCACCGGATTCCACCACGCCGACGTGCATGGTCGCGCGATCGCCAACGCGCTGGGTGTCGGCGACACGCACGACCCCCGTGTGGGTGCGGATCGTGCCGCGGTCTCCGACCTGGCCGCCGCCCTCGGCGTAGAACGGCGTACGCCCGAGAAAGATCCGGACCTCCGTGCCTTCCTCCGCGCCGTCGAGCTGAGCATGCTCTTCGTCGAGCATCAGCGCGATCTCCGCCTCGGCCTCGGGCTGCGTGTAGCCGACGAACTCGCTCGGGGGCACCGCCCCGGTGTCGAGACCGATCTCGACCTTCCTCGCCGCCTTGCGCGCGCGGTCGCGCTGCGCTTGCAGGAGCTCGCGGAACCCGTCTTCGTCGACGGTGAGCCCGGCGTCCGTCGCCAGCTCGATCGTGAGCTCGATCGGGAACCCGAACGTGTCCGAGAGCATGAACGCGTCCTCGCCGCCGATCCTCCCCTGTGAGGCTCGCGTGCTCGCCTGATCGAACAGCGTCATCCCCTGGCGCAGGGTGGCGCTGAACCGCTCCTCCTCGGAGCCCAGCACCTGCTCGACGAACGCCTGGTTCTCACGGAGTTCCGGGTAGGCGTCGCCGAACCCGTCGACGACCACGCCGACGAGTGGGCGGAAGACCTCGCCCTGGACGCCGAGGCGACGTGCCGCCGACACCACCCGGCGGAGCATCCGACGCAGGAGGTAGCCCCGGCCCTCGTTCGAGGGCTGCACGCCGTCGGCGACCAGGAAGCTGCACGCGCGGGCGTGCTCGCCGATGATGCGGATCGAGACGTCGTGGCGCTCGTCGGCACCGTAGTGCCTGCCCGACAGCGACTGCACCTCGTCGAGTAGCGGCGCGAACAGATCGGTCTCGAAGAAGCTGCCCTTGTCCTGCAATACCATCGCGACCCGCTCGATCGAGGAGCCGGTGTCGATGTTCTTCTTCGGGAGGTCGCCGAGGATCTCGGCGCTCCCGTCGACCTGGTGCTGCATGAAGACGTGATTCCAGATCTCGCAGTAGCGATCCTCGTCGACCTCGGGGCCGCCCTCGGGCCCGTAACGGTCGCCGCGGTCCACGAAGATCTCCGAGCACGGTCCGGCCGGGCCGGCCGCATGCGTCCACCAGTAGTTGTCCGCCTTCCCTCGACGAACGATCCGCGACGACGGGATGCCGAGGTCCTGCCAGATCGCGATCGACTCGTCGTCGTCCTCATAGACCGTCGTCCACAGCCGCGCCGGGTCGATCCCGAACCCCTCGCTCACGAGCTCGAGACCCCAGGCGCAGGACTCGGCCTTGAAGTAGTCGCCGAACGAGAAGTTGCCGAGCATCTCGAACAGCGTGAGGTGGCGGTCGGTCACCCCGACGTTCTCGATGTCGACCGCGCGGAAGCACTTCTGGACGCTGGTCGCACGCAGGAAGGGTGAGTCGACCTGCCCAAGGAAGTACGGGATGAACTGCTCCATCCCGGCTCCGGTGAGCAGCAACCCCGACTCGGGCGCGGCGATCAGCGAGGAGGAGCGGACGCGCGTGTGTCCACGCGCCTCGAAGAACGCCAGGAACGTCTCGCGGATGCCGTTGCCGTCCACGGCTCGGGAGTCTACCGGCGGTCGGTCCGCCGCCCGGGCACGTCGCCGGAGCTCAGATACGTCTGGCGGAGCTCGCGCTCGCGAGCCTCCCGGGCCCGGCGACCTTCCTCGATCGACTCGGCCACGAGCTTCGACAGGTCGAGCAGGCCGCCTTTCGCCTCGCGCGCGATCGCCTTCGGTTTCGCGCGCTCGACCTGCCTGCGCGCGAAGCGGCCCGCCATGATCGCGCCCGTGGCGCCGGCCCCCAGACCGACCGCGAGCCAGAACAGCCGCCGCACCTAGCGCTTAGCCCCTTTGGCTCTCTTGGCCTTCGAGAATCCCTTCCGCAACCCGGCGCCCATGCTGATGATCTTGACGAGCGGACTGGCGGCGGCCTCCTCGACCAGGCCGGAGAGCTTCTCGACGCGCCCGACGATCTGGCCCGTGGATTCGAGCACCGTGTCGACACGGTCGATCTCGCGGTTCATCTTCTCGACGCTCGTCTTGACCTCGCGCAGCAGGGGAACGGTCTCCTCGCGCATCGCGTCGATCGTCATCTTCGTGGACTCGAGCACCCGGAACGTGTTCAGGAGCACGACACAGAGCCCCAAGACCAGCAGGCCCCAGAACGCGGCCATGACGATCAGCGCGGTGTCGCCGCCGGTGAGCGCGAGGAGGGTCATCGTGGGCTTCCTTCCGTTCCGTCCGCGGGTTCGTGGGTCCGCCGTAGCCTACCCGCTCGGTGTCTCATCCTGGGAGGGGCCGGCGCCCGGCGCCCATTCGCGCGCCTCCTGCCCCTGGCCCGACGGCTCGTAGTAGCGGGTCCCCTCGAAACGCGGCGGGCGGTACTCCTGCTCGACGTGGTGGTCGGGGAAATCGTGCGGGTACCGGTAGCCCTTGCCGTGTCCGAGCTTCTTGGCTCCCTGGTAGCTCGCGTCGCGGAGATGCGTCGGGACGGGATCGGCGCTCACGGCATCGGCCAGGGCCGCCGAGATCGCCGTGTAGACGCTGTTCGACTTCGGGGCGCGGGCGAGGTAGATCGTCGCCTGCGCGAGGTTGAGCCGGGCCTCGGGAAGGCCGACGTGCTCGACGGCGCCGGCCGCCGCGACCGCCTGGAGCAGCGCCATCGGATCGGCGAGACCCACGTCCTCGCTCGCGTGCACGATCAGGCGCCGCGCGATGAACCGAGGGTCCTCCCCCGCCTCGATCATCCGGGCCAGCCAGAACAGCGCCGCGTCGGGGTCGGAGCCCCGGATCGACTTGATGAAGGCACTGATCACGTCGTAATGGGCATCGCCCTGCCGGTCGTACACGACGGCCTTGCGCTGCACCGCGTCCGACGCGAGCTCGAGAGTGATCCTCGGTTCCTGCGCCGCCTGTGCGGTCAGCGCAGAGGCCTCGACCCCCGTGAGCGCCATCCGGGCGTCGCCCCCCGCGATCGTCACGAGGTGCTCGAGGGCGTCGTCCTCGATCGTGAGGCCGAGATCGCCGAGCCCGCGCTCCGTGTCGTCGAGGGCTCGGCGGACCAAGGCCTTCAGGTCGTCGACACTCAGAGGCTCGAGACGCATCAGCAGGCATCGCGACAGCAACGGGGTGTTCAGCGAGAAGTAGGGGTTCTCGGTCGTCGCGCCGATCAGCGTGACGGTGCCGTCCTCCACCGCCGGCAGCAGGACGTCCTGCTGGGCCTTCGACCATCGGTGGACCTCGTCGACGAACAGCACGGTCTTGAACAGTCCGCCGCGGGCCCCCTCCATCACCTTGCGCGCGTCCGCGACACCGCTCGACACCGCCGAGAGGCTGACGATCTCGGCCCCCACGGCATCGGCCAGCAGATGCGCGAGCGTCGTCTTGCCGGTGCCCGCCGGACCCCACAGGATCAGCGACGGCAGCACCCCGCGATCGATCAGCTTCGACAGTGCTCGCCCCGGACCGACGAGATGCGTCTGCCCGACGAACTCCGCGGGGGTCCTGGGCCGCATCCGCGCGGCGAGCGGCTGGTCGCTCATGTCATCGCGACGACGCGCTCGGGGCGGATCCGCAGCAGCACGCGCCGCTCGCGCTCACCCTCGCCGAAGTCCCACGGCGCCCCGTCGTAGGCCTGCGATAGGGCGTCGATGTGCGCGGTCGCCTCGGGTCCGGTGGTCTCGTCGACCACGCGGCCCCAGATCGAGAACGCGAGGTAGGGGTCGGACGACACGTGGACCCCGAGCGCCACCCGCGGGTCCGCCCGGAGGTTCCTGAGCTTCTGTTTCCCTTCGGTCGTGTTGATGCGGACCAGCCCGGCGTCGGTATCAGCCCAGATCGGCACGACGTGGGGGGCACCGTCGGGACGTGTCGAGGCCACGAACACGACGTTGGGAGCACGGCAGTACGGTTCGGCGATCTCCCAGGCAACCGTGCTCACGATGCCTCCTTCGACGCCTCCGGACGCGGGGCGATCGGGCGCAGCTGGAGTCCCACGTCGGTGAGCTGGGACTCGTCGACCGGGGCCGGCGCGCCCGTGAGCGGGTCCTGCCCGGACTGCGCTTTCGGGAACGCCGTCACGTCGCGGAGAGACTCCTTGCCGGCGAGGATCATCACGAGCCGGTCGAGCCCCATCGCGATCCCGCCGTGCGGCGGCGCGCCGTACGTGAGCGCCCTCAGCAGGTGGCCGAACTTCTCCTGCTGCTCCTCGTGCGAGACGCCGAGCACGCCGAAGATCTTCTCCTGCACGTCGGGACGGTGGATCCGGATGCTGCCCCCGCCGGCCTCGAAGCCGTTCACGACCAGGTCGTAGCCGCGGCTCCTGGCGGTCGCCGGATCGAGATCCTCGGTGGCCGGCGCGGTGAACGGATGGTGGACCGACACCCACTTGTCCTCGTCGTCGGACCACTCGAACAGCGGCGGCTCCGTGAGCCAGCACAGGGACCACGACCCCTCGGGGATCAGATCGAGGCGCACGGCCAGGTCGCGTCGGAGCCCGTCGAGCGCGACGTTGGCGCGGTCGGCGCGGTCGGCGACGATGCAGACGAGATCGCCGGTTCGCGCTCCGGTCCGCTCGAGCAGTCCCGCGATCTCCTCGGCCGACAGGAACTTCGCGACCGGCGAGCGAATCGCCGCCTTCTCCTCGACGACGAGCCACACGAGACCCGCCGCGCCACGCCCCTTCGCGTCCTCGACGAGCTTGTCGAGATCCTTGCGGCTGAGCGCCTCCCCGGCACCGGGGGCGCACAGGCCCTTGATCGCGCCGGATTCCGTGGCCGCCACCCCGGCGAACGCGTTGAACGCCGAGCCGGTGAACACATCGGTGAGCGTCACGAGCTCGAGGCCGTAGCGAAGATCCGCCTTGTCCGAGCCGTAGCGATCCATCATGTCGTGGTAGGTCATCCGCGGGTACGGGACCGCGACCTCCACGCCGTGGACCTCCCGCAGGATCCGTGCGTACAGCGGCTCGATCACGCCGAAGACGTCCTCCTCGTCGACGAACGACATCTCGATGTCGAGCTGGGTGAACTCGAAGCCGCGGTCGGCACGGGGATTCTCGTCGCGCATGCACCGGACGATCTGGTAGTACCGGTCCTGCCCGCCCACCATCAGCAGCTGCTTGAGCTGTTGCGGCGACTGCGGCAGCGCGTAGAAGGAGCCCGGGTACATCCGCGACGGCACGAGGAAGTCGCGCGCCCCTTCGGGTGTCGCCCGCGTGAGGACCGGGGTCTCGACATCGACGAACCCGAGCGAGTCCATGTGCTCGCGCATGATCGAGGTGACCCGGTGGCGGAGCGTGAGCATCGCGGTCATCTCGGGGCGGCGGAGGTCGAGGTAGCGGTACTCAAGACGCAGCAACTCGTCCACCTCGATCCGATCCTCGATCACGAACGGCGGGGTCTCTGCCCTCGAGAGCACCTCGAGCATCGTCGCCGCGACTTCGACCTCGCCGGTCGCGAGCCCGGGGTTCGCCATGCCCTCGGGCCGGACACGGACCTCCCCGGTGACGCGCACGACCCACTCGCCTCGGAGATCCTGCGCGGTGGCGTGCGCGGCTTCGGCCTCGGGCCCGAACACGACCTGCACGTAGCCGGCGCGGTCGCGCAGGTCGATGAAGGTCACACCGCCGTGGTCGCGGCGGTGGGCGACCCACCCGCAGAGGGTGACCTCCTCGCCGGCGTGGGCGGCCCGCAGCTCGCCACAGGCGTGCGTCCGCATCGCCGTGCGCATCGTGGAGGGTTCGCTCATCCTTGGTCCGTCCAGTCCTCGAGTCTCGTCAGCCATCGAACCACGTCGCGTGCGGGCACCGTCTTCTGGATCCCGTCGGCGAGGCGGCGGAGGGTCACCGTGTCCTCGGCCAGCTCGCGTTCGCCGACGATCGCCGCGAACACGGCGTCGGCGCGGTCGGCCATCTTGAGCTGGGCCTTCATCGGGCGTTCCTCGAACGGCAGGTCGGCGGAGACACCGGCTCCACGGAGCTCCGCGACCAGGGCGCGACCCTTCACACGAGCCGGGTCGCCGAGCATCACCACGTAGCACCGCAGCGGAGGCTCCGACGGCGACTCGAGACCTTCGTCGGCGATCGCAAGCGTCACCCGCTCGAGTCCCATCCCGAACCCCACGCCGGGCACGTGCGGCCCGTCGAGGGCCTCCGCGAGCCCGTCGTAGCGGCCGCCGCCGAAGAGCGTCCCCTGCTGCTCGGAGAGGACCTCGCTCACGAACTCGAACGCTGTTCGCGTGTAGTAGTCCAGACCACGGACGAGCGTGGGGGTGAGCACGGGCACCAGCCCCGCCTCGCGCAAGCCGCCCTGCACCTCGGCGTAGTGCGAGGCGCACGGCTCGCACAGACGGTCGGTGATACGCGGCGCCTCGGCCGCGACCTCCCGGCACGCCTCGTCCTTGCAGTCGAGAACCCGCATCGGGTTCTCGACGTAGCGGTCCTTGTGCTCGTCGCGGAGTCGGTCGCGGCGCGACTCGAAGAACGTCAACAGCTCGTCTCGGTAGGCGGGCCTGCACACGTCGTCACCGATCGAGTTCAGCTCCAACCGGTACCGCGCGATCCCGAGCGAGCGCAGGAACGCGTCGCCGAGCACGATCGTCTCCACGTCGGCCGCGGCGCCCTCGACGCCGAACACCTCGACCCCGAACTGGCGGTGCTCGCGGTACCGACCGGCTTGCGGTCGTGAGTACCGGTACATGCGGGTCAGGTAGTAGGCCTTGAACGGCGCACCGATCTCGTGCTGATGTCGCAGGTAGGCGCGCATCACCGGCGCCGTCCCCTCGGGCCGCAGCGTGATCTCGCGCTCGCCCCGGTCGAGGAACGTGTACATCTCCTTCGAGACCACGTCGCTCGACTCCCCCGAGGTTCGCTTGAACAGCTCGGTCGACTCGAACCCGGGCGTCTCGACGTAGCGGTACCCGTACGAGCGGGCGAGCGCGGCCGCGCGGTCGTAGAGACCGCGCATCCGGCTCCCGTCGGGAGGAAGCAGGTCCTGGGTACCCCGAGGCGGTGCCGTCTCCATCAGCGAAGCCCCACGAGGAACGGGTTCGAGGCGCGCTCGCGTCCGACGGTCGTCTCGGGCCCGTGTCCGGGCAGCGTGCGGAGACCGTCCGGGAGCTCGAGGAACCGGCGAAGGCTGGTCATCATGGCGTCGGGGTCCGAGTTCGAGAAGTCGGAGCGGCCGATGGCCCCGGCGAACACCAGGTCGCCGCTGAACACCAGCACGTCCCCACCCACGCGGAAGCAGCACGACCCCGGGGTGTGTCCCGGCGTGTGGATCGCCACGATCTCGAACCCCGCGAAGCGCAGGACCTCCCCGTCCTCGAACGTCCGGAGATCCTTCGCCGGCGTGAGAGGGTTGGGGAACCCGGGGCGCCAGGCGTCGGGGTCGTCGTACGCGACCGCGTCGGCCGGGTGCACGTACACCGGCACGTCGTCCCCCGCGAACTCGCCCGCCGCCTCGGCGTGGTCGCCGTGGGCATGCGTGAGCAGCACGGCGGCGGGCGTCTTGCCGGCCGCCTCGAGCGCCGCTCGGACGGTGGCAGGCTCGAACCCCGGGTCCACGACCACGGCGCGGTCCGACCCATCGGCGGCGAGCAGCCAGCAGTTGGTCCCGTACGGGTTGCGATCGAAGACGTCCAGGTACATGGGGAGGCCATGCTACCCGAGCGCCCGGAGGCCCTTTCAGGCGTGCGTGTCGAACGTCAGCGTGAAGGGTCCGTCGTTGACCAGCTCGACCTGCATCTCGGCCCCGAAGGCACCTCGACCGACGGCCACCTCGCGCGCCTCCATCGCGTGCGCGAACCGCTCGACGAGCGCCGCGGCCTCGACCGGATCCGCCGCGCCGACGAACGACGGTCGCCGTCCCTTGCCGGTGTCCGCGTACAGCGTGAACTGCGAAACGACGAGCGCCTGCCCGCCGACCTCGGCGAGCGAGAGGTTCGTCTTGCCCTCGACGTCGCGGAAGATGCGGAGGTTGACGACCTTGTCCGCGAGGCGTTCCGCGTCGTCGGGACCGTCGTCGTGTCCCACGCCTACGAAGAGCAGGTAGCCGCGTTCGATCGAGGCAAGCTGGGCGCCCTCGACGGACACGCTCGCGCGAGCGACCCGCTGCAGGACCAGCCTCACGACGGGACCACGCGGTAGGCGTCGAAGACGTTCTCGACCCGCTTGGCCGCCGCGAGGATCGACGACAGGTGCGTGATGTCGGCGAGCTCGAACGTGAACCGCAGGCGGGTGATCCGGTCGCGGCCCGTGGTCGAGTTCGCCGACAGGATGTTGACGTGGTGGTCCGATAGGAACGTGGCGAGATCCGACAGTAGGCGGGTCCGGTCGAGCGCCTCGACCTGGATCGCGACCACGAACGAGGTCGGCTTCCCCTCGGACCAGGACACGTCGATCATCCGCTCGGGCTCCCGCCGGAGCGTCTTCACGTTCGGGCAGTCGCTGCGGTGGACGCTCACGCCTTGGCCGCGGGTGACGAACCCGACGATGCCGTCGCCTGGCACTGGGGTGCAGCACCGCCCGAGCTTCACCCACACGTCGGGAAGGCCCTTGACCATGACACCCTTCGAGATGTCGGGCTGGGTGATACGGACCGGGCGAGCGAGCGGGACCTCGGTGACGTCCTCGTCGGGAGTCCCCGAGATCAGTCGGGCCAGGCGGGCGACCACCGACTGCGGCGACACGTGGCCCTCCCCCATCGCGACGTAGAGCGAGTCGAGATCGGGGTACTTGAGGTCGTGGGCGACCTGCAGCATCGTGTCTTCGGTAGCGAGGCGCTTGAAGGGCATGTTCTGCTTGCGCAACTGCCGTTGCAGCAGGTCCTTGCCCTGGTCCATCGCGTCCTCGCGCCGCCCTCGCGCGAACCATTGCCTGATCTTGTTCCGGGCCCGTGGCGTCTGCACGAACTGGAGCCAGTCCTGGCTGGGCCCTTCACCCTGGGATCTCGAGGTCAGGATCTCGACCGAGTCGCCGGTGCGCAGCTCGTAGTCGAGGGGAACCAGCTTGCCGTTGACCTTCGCGCCGATCGTGCGGTGCCCGACCTCGGTGTGGACCGTGTACGCGAAGTCCACGGGCGTGGCGCCCTGCGGCAGGTTCGTGACGTCGCCCTTGGGGGTGAACACGAACACCCGGCCGCCGGACAGGTCGATCCGCAGGCCCTCCATGAACTCCCGCGGATCGGCCATGTCCTTCAGCCAGTCCATCATCTGGCCGAGCCAGCCGAGGTCCTGGGCCTCTTCCTTCTGCTTGCCTCCGCCCTCCTTGTAGCGCCAGTGAGCGGCGATGCCGTACTGCGCGGTGCGATGCATGTCCCGCGTGCGGATCTGGATCTCGAGCGGCTTGCCGGCGGGACCCACCGCCGTGGTGTGCAGCGACTGGTACATGTTCGACTTGGGCATCGCGACGTAGTCCTTGAAGCGCCCCGGCACCGGGGTCCACAAGGCGTGGACCGCCCCGAGGGCGCCGTAGCAGTCGCGCAGGGATTCCACGAGGATCCGGATCCCGACGAGGTCGTAGATGTCTTCGAACTCCTTGCCGCGGATCACCATCTTCTCGTAGATGGAGTACAGGTGCTTCGGGCGACCCTCGACGTCGGCCTTGATCCCGAGTTCCTTCAGCTTCTGGCGGAGCGTCCCGGTGAGCTCCTCCGTCAGTCGTGTGCGCTCGTCCCGGCGAGTCTCGACGAGGTTCGCGATCTCGCGGTACGGCCCAGGGTGCAGCGTCTTGAAGGACAGGTCCTCGAGCTCCCACTTGACCTCCTGGACACCGAGGCGGTTCGCGAGCGGCGCGTAGATCTCGAGCGTCTCGGTCGCGATGCGCTGCTGCTTGTGCAACGCCAGCGCGTCGAGGGTCCGCATGTTGTGGAGCCGATCCGCGAGCTTGATCAGCAGCACCCGGATGTCGCCGGCCATCGCCACGATCATCTTGCGGACGTTCTCCGCCTGGGCGAGCTCACGCGTGCGGAAGGGCAGCTTCTCGAGCTTGGTGAGACCGTCGACGATCCGAGCCACCTCCTCGCCGAACTCGACCTCGATCCGATCGAGCGACACGGACGTGTCCTCCACCGTGTCGTGCAGGAGCGCGGCTTCGATCGTGACCGTGTCGAGGCGAAGATCCGCGAGGACGTCAGCGACGGCGAGCGGGTGCTCGATGAACGGCTCCCCCGACAGGCGCCTCTGGCCCTCATGGGCCTCCTCGGCGACCGCGAACGCCTGCTCGAGCGACCGCAGATCCGCCTTCGGGTTGTAGATGCGGATCTTCTTCAGCAGCGGTTGGAGCCGAGCCGGTACGTCCGGCTCGGGCCGGCGAAGGCGTGGACGGGGGATCCGGGCTCCCCGTTTCGGCGGTGCCGGCGGCGTCTCGACCTGGAGCTCTTCCTTGCTGTCCACGGTGTCCGGCCAGTGTACGTCCGGCCTCGTCGGTCTCGTGGCAGGCCCCCGAATGGCCGACAGGGCTCTAGTTCTGACGGGCCATCTGCCGATAACCCTCTCGGCGGAGGGTGCGATGGGGGAGGCGCGGTCCCCCGACGGGAGCGCGGAACGAAGGAGGAACGGATGGACCGACCGATCCGGTTGGCGAGGGAACTGGCCGACGAGCGCATCGACGAACGCCGCATGCTGCGGCCCGCGGTCGTGCTCGCGGCGGCACTCGCCGCATGCACCCTCGGGCTGATGCGCACGGCACCGGCCTTCGCGGCCGACGCCTCGAACGCGCTGAAGCAGCCCGACGCCGTGAAGAAGACCGACCTCGACGAGGGTGACGACGTCGTGCAGCTCGACAGCTGGGGGGACGGCACGAACCGCGACGCGACCGGCATGACCGGGAAGACCGCCCTCACCGACGGCACGGGCAAGGTCCGCACGGGGGTCACCGGCAACACGAAGGGGACCCTCACGGACGGCAAGTTCCATACCGGGCCCACGGGGAACACCGGCACAGTCACCGACGGCAAGTTCCACACCGGCAAGACCGGCGACACCGCCACGATGACCGACGGCGACGTGAAGACCGGGCGGACCGGCGACACGAGGGCGACCGACGGCTCGTGGCGCACCGGCGCGACCGGGAACACCGTCGGGTGCACCGACGGTGACGGACGAACCGGCCACGAGGGCAACACCGGCACCGTCACGGACGGCACCGGCCAAGTGAAGACCGGCCGCACCGGCAACACGGCCACCGCGACCGACGGCCGCGCGTGAGCGCCGCGGGGGTCAGCGGATCCTGGGGCGGGGACGCCCCAGGATCCGTTCGCGTTTCAGCTCGCCGACGAGCGGCTCCAGGCCGAGCGCGACCTCGGTCGCGCTCGGCCGCTCCCACGGGACCGGCTCCAGGCACTCGTTGATCAGCTCCACGAGCGGCGGAGGCGTCTCCTCCGGCAGCCGGCCGGGGGTCCGCGCGAGCTGGGGCCACCGCTGCTCGGGGTCATCCCGGTCGTACCCGTCGGCGCGCGGGAACGGCAGCAGGCCCGCCACCGCGTGGAACAGGGTCGCGCCGAGCCCCCAGACATCGGCCGGCGGCCCGATCGGGGCGAGCGACGGATCGCACTGCTCGGGCGGCATGAACGCGTCGGTCCCGAGCGAACTCGTCACGCGCATCGCCTCCTCGACCGTGCGAGCGATCGACAGATCGATCAGGCGCGGCGGGGCTCCGAGGATCACGTTCCGCGGCTTGACGTCCAGGTGCACCGTGGCTTCGTTCGCGAGGTAGGCGAGCGCGCTCGCGAGCTGGAAGCCGAGCGGGAGCAGCTGATGCAGCGCGAGCGGGCCGAAGCGCCGGACCGTGCTCGACAGGGTGGGCCCCTCCAGATGCTCGAGCAGCAGGTGCGGCCGGGGGGGCTCGAGCACGGCGCCGAACCCTCGCATCACGACCGGGTGGGCGAGCCGGGCGATCGTCGCCGCTTCCCGGGCGACGTGGCGCATCGTGTCGGGGTCGTGGACCAGGTGCGGACGGACACACTTGGCCACCACGAGGGCGTGCAGGTGGTCGTCCCATGCGAGGTACGCCTGGAAGTCGTACCCACCGCCGAGCTCCTCGAGGGCGATCCTGCCGGGGACGATCTCGTCGCCCTCGGACAATCCCCAGTCGTCTTGGGTCTCGGTGGGTGGCGGAGGCGAAGCGAGATCGGTCATCCCCCGGCAGCATCGGCGCCGGCAGAAGCTGCCTGAAGACGACCGCTCAGAAGTGGATCAGGGTGAGGAGGTCCCGGCCCTCGAGCTTCTCGCGACCCTTCAGGAAGTCGAGCTCGATCAGACAGGCGATCCCGCAGACGTTGCCCCCGATCCGCTCCACGAGGGAGGCGGCCGCCCTCGCGGTGCCACCGGTCGCGAGCACATCGTCGACGACCAGCACGCGTTCGCCGGGCGAGACCGCGTCCTTGTGGATCTCGATCGAGGCCGTTCCGTACTCGAGCGCGTACTCCTCGCCGAGGGTCTCGTGGGGCAGCTTGCCCGCCTTGCGGACGGGCACCAGCCCGGCCCCGAAGTGGTACGCGACCGGCGCCGCCAGGATGAACCCGCGCGCCTCGATCCCGACCACCTTGTCGACGTTGCCCCGGCCGAAGTGCACGACGATCAGATCCACGATCGTCGAGAACGCGATCGGGTTCGCGAGCACCGGCGTGATGTCCTTGAAGACGACGCCTGGTTCGGGGAAGTCGGGGACGTCGCGGATCAAGGCCTGGATCTGCTGGATCTCCACGCTGGCTACCTCCGCCTCTTCTTCTTCTTGACCGGTGCGCGCCGTGAGCCGGTCGGCCTGGGACGTCCCGAAGACCCCTGCCGCGCGGTGGTCCGGGTGGCCGCCGCCTCGCTGACCATCGCCTCCTCGCCCGCAGTGCTCGCCTGAATCGCCGCGCGCGCGGACCGTGCCTGCGCCGCGCGCGCCGTCGCCGGTGCCGCACGCTTGCGGTGGAAGAGCGTGAGGATCGGCGCGGCGATGAAGATCGACGAGTACGCACCGATTCCGGTGCCCACGAACATCGCGAACGCGAAGTCCTTCAGGGTCTCGCCCCCGAACAGCAGCAGCGACAGGATCGGGAGCATCACGACCAGCGAGGTGTTGACCGAGCGCATCAAGACCTGGTTGAGGGATCGGTCGACCACCCCGATATACCCGTAGTGCGCGACCATCGCGGCCGACTCGGTGTTCTCCTTCACCTTGTCGTAGATCACCACCGTGTCGTACAGCGAGAACCCGAGGATCGTGAGCACGGCGATCACGGTCTCGGGGGTGACCTGCCGAGACGTCAGCGCGTAGATGCCGACCGTGATGACCACGTCGTGCACCAGCGCGATCATCGCCCCGATCGCCATCTCCCATTCGAACCGGATCCAGATGTACGCCGAGATCGCCAGCAGCACGAAGACGAGACCTCGGAGCGCCTTGCCCGAGATCTCGGCACCCCACGTGGGCCCGACGTCCTCGATGTTGATGTCGTCGAACGTCACGCCGGCCTGCGAGGCGAGATCCTCGAGCAGCGCGGTGCGATCATCGGCGACCGAGAGCGATTCGGTGCGCGCCGCCACCCCGGGCTGGTCGCCCGTGACGATCTGCACCTCGGCATCCACCAAGCCGTGCTCCGCCAGGGTGGCCGAGACCTCGTCTGCCGCCACATCGTTCTTGAGCGGATACGTCAGCTGTGCGCCGCCCTCGAAGTCGATCGAGTAGTTGAGCCCCTGCCAGAAGAACCCGATGATCGACAACCCGATCAGGACGCCGGAGAAGGCGAACCACCACGACTTGTGCTCGATGATCTTGAAGTGAGGGATCCGGTACCCTCGGTAGACGTCCATCAGCTCTCGGAGGTTCATGGCGTCTCAGCCTCCCCCGACGTGTCGAGGGCCCGGTGGTCGACCGCCGTCGCGGCGGACAGCCCGAAGCCGCGCAGGTTCACGAGCCGCGTGTTCCGTGAGAGCAGGAACACCGTGGGCCGCTTGAAGAACCACACGACGAACAGGTCGAGCAGGGTGGCCACGCCGAGGGTGAGCGCGAACCCGCGCACGGAGCTGACCGCCGTCAGGTAGAGCACGACCGCCGCGATCCCCGTGACGATGTCGGCGGCCACGATCGTGCGGAACGCCCGCTTGAAGGCCGGCTGCACGACGGTGCGGGCCGACTTGCCGCTCCGCATCTCGTCCTTCAGCCGTTCGAAGAACACGATGTACGAGTCGGCCGTCACACCGAGCGAGATCACCAGACCCGCCACGCCGGCGAGGGTGAGCGCGTAGCCGATCCCCTCACCGCCCGCCACCGCCACCAGCGCGACGGCGAGGATCGCCCAGATCGACATGCCGAGCCACGCGACGACCCCCAGCAACCGGTAGTAGACGAGCAGGTACAGGAACAGGAGCACCAGGCCGGCGATCCCTGCCACGATGCCTTGCTGGAGGGACTCCTCGCCGAGGGTCGGACTGACCGTCCGCACGGCCTCCTGCTTGAGCTCCACGGGGAGCGCGCCGGCGTTCAGGACCGTCGCGAGATCCTTCGCGTCCTGCTCCAAGAAGCCGCCGGTGATCTGACCCGTCCCACTGGTGATCGGCTCCTGCACGACGGGGTTCGAGATGATCTGCCGGTCGACCGCGATCGCGATCTGGTTCTGAGGGGGCGTCGAGGTGTAGGCCTGCGTGGTGGCCGTCGAGAACGCGTCGGCACCCTGGCCGTCGAGCTCGAAGGTCACCACCCACTCAGGCACCGGCTGGTTCTGCGTGCCCCCGGTCAGCGCCGCCGACGCCCGTTCGAAGTTCCCTCCGGTGATGACCACCGGCCCGAGCCGCACCTTGTTCCCGGTGCCGAGCTGGCCGTCGAGGTAGACGACCTCCTCGTCGTCGAGCGCGCCGGCTTTGCACTCGGGGGCGCGCTGCTCGGCCTCGGTCGCGCAGGTGACCGGCAACGTCTGGTACCGGGGATCGGTCGGGGGCACGATCTCCAGGGTCTGGCGCTCCTCGAGGCGGGCGGTCGTGCCGATCACGTTCAGCAGGCGCTCCTGGCCGGTCTCGCGCTGACGCCGGGCGGCGGCCTCTTGGTTCATGTAGCAGCCGAGATCCTCCCCTTGGGAGCTGACCACGCAGAAGCGCTGGGTGACGTCCTGTACCTGCATCGCGTCGAGCGCGTCCCGCGCTTCCTGCTTCGTCTTCAGGCCGTTCGGGAGCGGCTCCGCGCCGCTGAGATCGAGCTGCCGGTAGAGCTCGAGGCCCGACGGCGAGGGTGAGGGTGAGGGTGAGGGCGAAGGACTCGGCGTCGCCGACGCCGACGTGCTCACGCTGGGGGTGGGCGTCGGGCTCGGCTCCGGCTCGGGCAGGGTCGGCGTCACGCCCCACTGGGTCCTAGTGACCTCGGTCTTGGCCCCGTCGAGCACATCCTGGGCTTCGCCCTGCGTGTCGTAGCAGGCCAACTCGTCGTTCGCGAAGTTCGTGATGCAGTACTCGTCCGCGGGCGGGGCCGGCCCCTCGGAGGGGCTCGGGGCAACGGACGCAGTGACGGACGACGAGGCGGAGACCGAGGGGGTCGGGGTCGGGCTCGCCTTCGGCCCGACCGTGATGCCGGTGCGAGCCGAATCCGCATCCGCCTGGGAGCCATAGCACTCCAGCTCGGTGTCGTCGCCTCCGATCAGACACACCTCGGAGGGGCTCGACGTCACCTCGAGCTCCTTGAGGACATCCTCTACCGCCGGGGCGGTGTCGGCGCACCCATAGTTCACGTCGTCCGGACCGACCAGGCACGAGAGTTCCGCGGGACGTGGCTCCACCTTGCTGCTCGACAACCCGGGGATCTGAACCTCGATCGTGGTGCCCGACAGGAAGATGTCGGGCTCCCCTACGCCGAACGCGTCCACGCGGTTGCGGATGTTCCCCAGCGTCTGCTCCATGACGTCGGTGGGGGTCCCCTCCGGCGCAGACAGGATCACCGCGACCCCGCCCTCGAGGTCGAGACCCAGATGCGGTGTCAGCGCGCCGGTCACGAGGCCCACGAGCGATGCGCTGACCAGCACCACGACGAAGATCACCGACAACCAGAGGTTCCGGGTGTTCTTCACGCGAGCTCCTGGCCGTTGATCACCAGCCGGAAGCGGGTACCGAGATGCTCGGCCGCGTGGCGGCACATCTGCATGCGGCTCAGGAAGATCTCGAAGTACTCCATGACCTGGCTGATGGACGTGTCGATCGACAGCTCGAGACTGACCGTCCGGGCGTCGGAGTCTACCCGCAGGAAACTCTGCTCGACGGCGAAGTTCACCCGATCGTGGATGTCCTGCTCGAGACCGGTGGGCTTGCGGACACGGCTGCGATGCACGTCGGACTTGTCGGCGAGGATCACGGCGGCCGAGATCGGCGAGACGGCCATGCCCTCGGTCTCCTCGTGGTTCGCGATCGCGGCGAGGATCGGCATCAGATCGTGACCCTTCGCGCGATCGCGGAGGGTCTGGTAGACGAGGACGGCGCCGGTCTGGCCGTGGGCGTCGCGGGCGAGCGCGTTGCCGACGTCGTGCAGGTAGCCGGCCACACAGGCGAGCTGTGCGTCACGCTCGCCGAACCCCAGCCGGTGGAGCACCTGGTAGGCAATCTTCGCCACGAGGTTCGCGTGACGGAACCCGTGCTCGGTGAACCCCATCGCGTCCATCACGCGATCCGCCGAGGTGATGTACAGCGAGAGCTCGGGATCGTTCTGAACGTCCTCGAGGGTGACGCTCGCGACCTCCTCGGGGACCGGCGGCGGTCCTTCGACGGGGACGGGCTCGCCGGGCGGATCCTCGATCGGCACGACGTCGCTCACGACCCGATCGGGCCCTGAGTGTTGTCGTCGGGCTCCGCCGGCTCATCTTCTTCGTACTCCTCGAAGTCGTCGGTCAGCCGGCGCGAGATCCCCGCGCGAACCATCTTGATGCGGGTACCGGGAGCGATCTCGACGAGCACGGTACCCTCGTCGTCGTCGGACTCGACGATCATGCCGTAGATGCCCGAGGTCGTGAGGATCTCGTCACCCACCTCGGCCTGTTGCTGGAGGGACTGCTGCGCGTGCAGCTTCCGCTTCTGCGAACGCATCAGGAAGAAGAGCA
>Ga0214473_10002616_pt1 | contig 22090 bp, 20 predicted proteins | sample RVTome_7_FD_203509 | JGI IMG/M metagenome (GOLD analysis project Ga0214473, IMG submission 203509) | Soil microbial communities from uranium-contaminated site in the Upper Colorado River Basin, Wyoming, United States - RVT98D197 | ecosystem: Environmental > Terrestrial > Soil > Contaminated >... | reverse complement strand
GGTATCCAATGCACAGATGAGGACAATCCGACTTCAGCGACACGAGGTCTGCCCAGACTGGAACTACACCATAGATCCCAACACCTCATGAAAACCGAATTCATTTCTTTACGAGTCCTAAGAGGGCTGGGCTTAGGCCGAAAGGACCGGAGGCGGTGCTCGGCCGGACGACTCTCCATTCGGCGCCGAACTGGACCGTGGCGGAGCGGCTTATTCGCGAGGGGGCCGACGTCAGCGCCAGAGACAGCTTCGGCATGACGCCGTTGCACACGACCGTGAGAGCGGGCCGGAACGATGTCGTCGAAATGCTTATGGCTCACGGAGCCGACGTCAATGCAAAAAGCGACCGCGGGCAGACGCCGCTCTTTTGGGCGGGCGCCGGGGAAGGCAAACAAATGGCCGAACGACTTATCGCTCACGGAGCCGATGTGAACGCCAAGGACGTCTACGGCATGACGCCGCTGCACGGCGCCGCCTATGCAGGCAGGACAGAGCTTGTCGAGTTGCTTGTCTCAAAAGGGGCCGAAGTCAACGCCAAATGCGAGACGGGCATGACGCCTTTGCACTGTGCGGCCGCTGCGGGCCACGAAGGAGCCGTGCGCGTGCTCCTGGCTGCGGGTGCGGACGTCGGCATAGAAGACAACAAAGGCCGAAGCCCCTTGGACTGGGCGGAGGATTTAGGCCGCACCGAGATCGCCGAACTGCTCGGCAAGCAGGGGGGCCAAGAATGACGGAGAAGTGGGAGCTTCGATACGAGGGGAGATAGCAAGTGGCGGCGAGTGTTCTTGACGACAAGGCGGTTAAGCCGGATGATCAGATGCTGGCCAGGGCGTTGGGCAAATCCAATCGGTTTTGGCAAGAAATCAAAGGGCACCTGAAGGCCGAGTACGGCGAACTGACGCAAGAGTGGAAGTTCTATGGTCAGAAATCCGGCTGGATACTCAAGACGTTGCAAAAGAAACGCAACTTATTCTTTTTTGTGCCCCTTCAAGGTTCTTTCAGTTTGTCGTTTGTCTTCGGCGATAAGGCTGTTGCGGCGGTGGAACAAAGTGGCCTGCCGAAAGAGCTTGTTGCGACGCTCAAGAACGCAAGAAAGTACGCCGAAGGACGGGGACTGCAAATCGACGTCAAACGGCCGGCCGATGTTGAACATGTCAAGAGATTAGTCGAGATCAAGGTCAATAACTGATGAAAGGAGTTAGAGATGTCTTCTTACGATTTTAGAAATCGCAGGCGTTGGGCCGCTGCTGTTGTGGCGATCTGCGTGTCGTGTTCGCTGGCGAATGCGGAGTTTCCGAACTTCGAATATCACCACATCGATCGGATCGGCAACCAAATGGGCCAGACCTCGCTTGTCGATATCGACAAAGACGGAGACCTCGACTGGGTCGTCGGGGAGCGGGCCAGGACCTGGTGGTTCGAGTACGTCGGCCCGGACCGGTGGATTCGGCATGACATGGGCCAGGGCGTCCGTACCGATGTCGGCGGCACCGCCTTCGATATCGACGCCGATGGGTGGATCGATCAGTTCTGCGGCACCGGGTGGTACCGCAACACCGGCAAGCCTCGCACGGAGCCCTTTGAGCGATTCGACGTTGGCACCATCGTCTGTCATGACAACGTGGCGGCCGACATTAATGGGGATAAGAAGCTCGATATGGTCGCCATCAGCGACCAGAAGGCCCACCTTGTGACCGTCTGGTATGAGATTCCGGCCAATCCGCGCGAGAAATGGATCGAGCACAAAATCGGCGGCGGCATCCACGGCGGCGTTGGCCCGGCGGGCGTCGGCGACCTCGACGGCGATGGTGACAACGACGTCGTCCGCGGCGACGTGTGGTTCGAGAATCTCGACGGCAAAGGATTGCAGTGGGCTGAACGCGCCGTTCTGACTGCGCCCGGCGGCAACCGTCCCGACCGCTACGGCTTGGCCATCAAGGTCTGGGTCTGCGACCTCGACGGGGATGGCGACCTGGACATTGTCGAGGCCGAGGCCGATACCGTCGATGCCCGCGCCTTCTGGTTCGAGAACAAGGGCGGCGCGAAGGACTGGACGAGCCGTCTGATTTCGGCGGACCATACGAACCAGGACTTCCATTCGCTCGCCGTGGCGGATTTCGACAACGACGGCGACCTTGACGTCTGCTCCGGCGGTGGACCTTTGACAAAAGAACCGCCGCACAAGTGGTTTATCTGGGAAAACGCCGACGGTAAGGCCGGGGCCTGGAAAGAGCAGTTGATCTTCTCCGGCAAGGAATGCCACGAAACCAAGGCCGCTGACGTTGATGGTGATGGTGACATCGACATCTGCTCCAAGCCCTGGAACGGCGACGAGCACGTCTATCTTCGCAATATGCTCAAGGAGAACGCCTCGAAATAAAGTCGTGCATTGGGGCGCGAATCTGGTAGCATTGAGGGATTGACTGGGGTCTTGTAGGAGACGATAGGATGTCGCTTTTACGCTTGGGAGCCAGACCGCTCTGGTTCTTGTTCATAAGCATCGTTCTTTTTACGATAGGCTCATCGGTCGTTCGCGGTGCGGAGTACTACAATGACAAATCCCTGGCAAGACATCTGGAGTCTCTGGCCAAGCGGAATCCAGACCTGGTGTGGGTAGAGAGCCTCGCGCTGTCGCAGGGGCAGCGAAAGGTCTGGCTCATCGAAGCGGGTAAAGGGGCTAAACAGGACCGCAAAGCGCGCCCGGCCATACTGGTCGTCGCGGGCGTCGAGGGCAACGACCTGATCGGCTGCTCGGTGGCGGTTTCGTGGGTGGAGCATTTGGTCGGGCAATATGAAAAAGACGCCGCAATCGCCAAGCTGCTCAAGACGACGACGATTTATGTCATCCCGCGACTCAACCCCGACGCTGCGGAGCGGTTCTTCATCCAGCCGCAGATCGAAACGCCGCTGAATGACAAGCCCGTCGATGACGACCACGATGGATTGGTCGATGAGGACGAACCCGAAGACCTCAACGGTGACGGCCTTATCACGTGGATGCGGATCGAGGATCCACAGGGCGATTACATCCTCGATCCCAAAGATGGCCGGCTGCTGATGAAGGCGGACCATCTCAAAGGCGAGATCGGTGCGTGGCGCTATCTGACCGAGGGAATCGACAACGATCACGATGAGCGGTGGAATGAGGATGGCCTGGGTGGCGTCAATTTCAATCGCAACTTTCCATACAACTACGAATTCTTCGCCCCGGATGCCGGCGTGCATCAGGTCAGCGAAGTCGAGACGCGGGCTCTGGCCGATTTTATCATTGAGCACCCGAACATCGGAATCGTCATAACCTACGGTGCTGCTGACAATCTCTCGAAGACCCCCAAGAGTGCGCCGTCCACAGAGCGGCGAAAGCCCATGACCGCGATCGACGAGGATGACGTCGGCTACTACCGCGCGATGGGCGAGAGCTTCCGTAAAGCGCTCGGGCTCGACAAGGAGCTTGAAGGGGCCTCCATGCCCGGGGTGTTCAGCGATTGGATGTACTTCCATCGGGGCCGGCTCTCTCTTGCCGCCGAAGCGTGGAGCCCGGCTATCGCCGTCGAGCTTTCCAAAGCGGCCGAGAAGAAGGAAAAGACACAAGAGCAGGCAAAAACCGAGGAAGAAAAAGACGCCGCATCTGAAGGCAAGAAGAGTGCCGACGGGAACGGCAAAGATGAACCGGATAAGCGCAACGAACAAGAGCGTAAAGAGTTGAAGTGGTTCGAGGAACATGCACCCGATGCTTTCGTTCAATGGCAGCCAATCGAACATCCTGACTTTCCAGAGCAGCGGGCCGAGGTTGGCGGCTACCGCCCCTTCGCCCTGACAAATCCTCCTGCAGAGATGATTGAGCCAGTCACCGCCAAGCACTCTGACTTCCTGACGAGCGCGGCGCAGCGCCTGGCCCGCATCGGCATACGAAAAATCGAGACGAAACATCTGGGCCGGTCGGTCTATGAGGTCAAGATTCAGGTGGAAAATACCGGGTTCCTGCCGACATTGCTCTCACATGGGCAAACAACGCGAGAGATCAATCCAACCCGGCTGGTTCTGAATCTGGACGATGGCCTTATTCTCTCCGGGACCAAGATTACGAATCTGCCCGTCATCCAGGGCAGCGGCGGGATGGCCGAGCTGCGTTACATCGTCCGCGCCGCGGACCGAGAGAGAATCGAGTTTGAAGTCGTCTCGATGTTAGCCGGGCGGGTCGAAGGGACAATCGAATTGCAGAACGCTGAGTGAACCAGCCCAGGGAGAGTATTCCACCAAGCAAGAGGTCCTTTATATGAAGCACCGAATTCCATTTGATCGTCGCACTATCATTCTGTTTCTTTCATGCCTGATCGGGGCCGCCGGCAGTGTCATTGCAAGCGAGCGGCCTCGCAGGATAAAAGCGGGCAATCCCGCGGACCATGTGTTCCCGGCGCTGGGGGTTTCCCCCGAGCGTAAAGTTGAGGTGGCGTGGAACCGGTTTTACGATCACGCCGGGCTGACGGCCATCCTGGTCCGGCTGCGCAAGGCCTTCCCCGAATTAACCCGGCTGCATTCGATCGGCAAATCGTCCCAGGGCAGGGACATCTGGTGCCTGGAGGTGACGGCGCAGAACGTCGGGGAGCCCGACCGAAAGCCGGGCATGTATATCGACGGCAACATTCACGGCAACGAAGTCCAGGCAGGCGAGACGGTCGCCTATACGGCCTGGTATCTCTGCCATCAGTACGGCCGCCTCGACAAAGTGACATCGCTGCTCGACGAGCGGGTCTTCTATCTGGTGCCGAGCATCAATCCCGATGGGCGGGACTTGTGGCTTCACCAGGGCGGCCAAGCCAGGTCGGGCTTGGAGCCGACCGATGACGACCGCGATGGTCAGGCCGACGAAGACGATTACGAGGACCTCAACGGCGACGGCTTCATCACGATGATGCGCATCAAGGACCCGCAGGGCCGGTACAAGCCGCACACGGATTATCCGCAGTATCTGATGATCAGAGCCAAACCCGATGAGCCGGGACAATATAGCCTGTTAGGCTGGGAGGGGATTGACAACGATGGCGACGGCCGGATCAATGAGGACCGCCGGGGCGGCTACGACATGAATCGCAACTGGGCCTACGATTGGCAGCCGAACTACATTCAATCCGGCGCCAAGGATTATCCGTTCTCGCATTCTGAAACCCGCGCGGTGGCCCAGTTCGTTCTGGCCCACCCCAACATCGCCGCGGCGCAGTCGTATCACAATTCCGGCGGCCTGATCCTGCGAAGCCCCGGCCGGGAAGGCGGCGAAATGAAAAGCCAGGACGAGCGCGTGCTGAGCCTGATCGCCGAGCGGGGAGAAAAGACGATTCCCTTTTACCGTTCGCTGATTATCTGGAAGGACCTCTACACGACCTGGGGAAACGAGGTGGACTGGTTCTACGGGGGCCGCGGCATTCTGGCATTCACGAACGAGCTCTGGACGTCTCAGAACCTCTACCGAACAGCGAATTCTCCTTCGGATGAGCAAGAGGCGGAGTTTATCAAGTACGTGCTGATGGGCGATGGGATCGTCCCGTGGCAGGAATATGAGCATCCGACCTACGGCACGATTGAGATCGGGGGCCAGAAAAAGGAGTGGGGCCGTGTGCCGCCTTCGTTTTTGCTTGAAGAAGAGTTGCACCGCAATATGGCTTTTACGCTCTATCACGCCGATATGATGCCGCTGCTGGAGATCAGCGAGGTGAAGGTCGAAAAGCTCGGCGATGGCTTATTCAAGATTTGGGTGACCGTTGAGAACCAGCGTCTGATCCCCAGTAGAACCGCTCAGGATGTGGCTCATCATATTGGTCCGCCGGACGTGGTTTCCGTCGAGGGCGATGACCTTCGCGTTCTCTCGGGCGGGCAGGTGACGGACCAATACTTCAAGCGCGTGCAAGCCGTCAAGCGCCGTCCCGAGCGAGTGGAGCTGGATACGATTGAAGGCATGGACGCCGCCCGCGTCCAGTTCATCGTCGAGGGCAAAGGCGAATTCACCGTCACCGTCGATTCCGCCAAAGCCGGCCTGCTCAAGAAAAGCCAACTGCTGCCTGCCTCGAACTAACCGGCCACCCCGCCACACCTCTTTTTTGTTTGCCATCTTGCGCCAACTCTGATAGAATGTGTTTTCGGATACGCAGACAGTTCATTGATTCTAAAGTCGGGAGACGGCTTAATGTTCAGGATAACAGGATATATCGAAAAGGACCCGGAAACCGGCCTATACGTGGGGATTGTTCCGGGAATCCCAGGTGCACACACCCAGGCACGGACTCTTGATGAGCTTCGAGACAATCTCAAAGAGGTGGTTGAGCTGTGTCTTGAGGAGATGGACCCGCAGGCGAGAAAGCAAATACCCGAATTCGTAGGAATCCAACAGCTTGAGGTCGCAGGTTGAGCAAACTCAAACTCATCAATGCTCAAACGATGGAAAAGCTGCTGCTTCGGTCGGGTTTTGTGAAAGTCCGTCAGAAGGGAAGCCACGCTTTCTACAGACACGCCGACGGAAGAGTCACGACCGTACCGCATCACAAAGCAAAGACATTGGCGCGTCCCTTAATCAGAGAGATTCTGCGCGAGATAGAAGTCTCGATAGACGATTACAACAGCTTGCTGAAGAATCTATAAATACATCCATACGTTCCAATTAGTCTTGTACGCAGCCAGTATGCTTGCTCTCAAGTAAACGCGATAATCGCGTTTCATGTATTGGCAACCTCATTCAACTCGCGCACTGTCCCTGCCTTACCCGGTCTGGAAATTCGCTCTGGCCGGCTATGTTTTGCAGCGAACTTGACGCTGTACAAGGCCGTAGTTAGGGGTAGCTTGCCCGCCACGCGGACCGGCGGGTTTGTTGCAGGCAGGGTTTGACCTTGTCGAAGGCCGTAGGGGGAAATAGTTTGCCTAACTTGTCGCTGAACGAACGCGCAGAGAAAAGGTTTTTTGCCGCAAAAGCAGGCAGTGGGGTTTTAACATGAAACGTCGTGAAACCAGGCTGTGGCTGCTCGTAGGTGTCTTTCTTCTGGCTGCCGGCGGTCTGTTGATAACTGACTTTCTGCTACCTGGGCCGGTGACCAAAAGCGGGATGACCCTGCTGCGCTTGATGGGCATTGTGGCGATGGTGCCGGGACTGACGGCGCTGTTTAGCCTGGCGACGGGCCGAAGCTTTGCCAGGAAGAAAAAGCCGGTCGCCGAATGGATGATGCTGAGCCGCCTGTATTGGCTGCTGGGAATCTCAGCCTGTTTCGCGGTCGTATTCTACGGTCTGGGGATTCTCGGGAAGATCAGCACGCTACTGAGCCTGTTCGGCGGCATGGTGATTGGCTGGTCGTTGCAGCAGCCTTTGAGCGGGCTGGTGGCGTGGGTGCTGATCAACCTGCGGCGGCCTTTCCGGCCGGGTGACAGAGTGCAGTTTCCAAAGCTCGAATTGACCGGAGACGTCAAGAATATCGGCGCGATGTATATGGAACTGAACGAGGTCGGCGGCACCATCGGCAGCGAGGAAGCCGTCGGGCGCAGCGTCTTCATTCCCAACGCGATGCTGTTCGACCAGGTCGCCATCAACTATGCCGCGGCGCATGAAGCACCCTACATTCTTGATGAAATCGTCGTGCGAATCACCTATGACTCGAAGTGGGACGTGGCCGAGCGAATTCTCATCGATGCGGCTCGCCAGGTCACTAAAGACGTCATTGCGGCGACGGGAGTGACGCCCTATATCCGTTCGGAGCTTTATGACTACGGCGTGTATATGCAGCTTCGATACCAGACCCGCGTGGTGGACCGGGCCAAAACGTCCTACAAGATCACCAAGCTGATCTTCGAGGAAATCCAGCGCAATCCCTTAGTCGATGTGGCGATTCCGTACGTCTATTCTTATCGCACTGGCCGGCAGGAAAGAATCCGGGATGATCTGAAGGGTCCCATAGCTGAGGAGCTTGATCAGAGCATTCGTGAGATCGACGCTTCGCTGATCGAGCAGGGGCCCCTTGGGGACTCCTATGACGTCGAGCAACTGGCACGAAGTATCGAGACGGCCGGCCTGCTGAGGCCCATCGTCTTGAAGGAAAACCCGGACTTCGGAAGGTACGAGATACTGGCCGGCCATTTACGCTTTCAGGCGTGCAGAAAATTGGGCTGGAAGACCGTTCCGGCGCTCGTCCTGGCCGGCCCGAACAACAAGATTGAAGAAAAAGCATCCCACAAGACCGAAGCGCACGCCGTGAAGTCTTAGCCCACACCTGGGCGATTCTCCCAACCAGCGGAACTCCATCATTGACGAAACAATCCCATTCGGCTATCCTTAGTCCGATGTTAACGGCTTCAGGGCTGAAGAAGCGATAGGGCTATGAGTTACCACAAGATAATAACAGGCGATTCGAGAAGAATGGATGCGGTGGACGACGAGTCCGTGCATCTGATCGTGACCTCTCCGCCTTATTGGCAGTTGAAGGACTACGGCCCAAAACAGCAGATCGGATACAACGACAGCTATCAGGACTACATCAACAATTTGAACCTGGTTTGGAACGAGTGCTATCGGGTCCTCCACAAGGGCTGCCGGCTTTGTATCAACATCGGCGATCAGTTCGCTCGAAGCGTCTATTACGGCCGGTACAAGATCATCCCCATTCGCACGGAGATCATAAAATTCTGCGAGACGATTGGCTTCGACTACATGGGGGCTATCATCTGGCAGAAGGTCACGACCTGCAACACCACAGGCGGCGCGACCATCATGGGGTCGTTCCCCTATCCGCGTAACGGCATCGTCAAGCTCGACTACGAGTTCATTCTGCTCTTTCGCAAACTCGGCAATCCGCCGAAGGTCTCAAAGCAAATAAAGGAAAAATCGAGACTGTCTGTCACCGAATGGAACGAATATTTTTGGGGGCACTGGAACTTTAGTGGCGAAAAGCAAGATAAGCATTTGGCCGCCTTTCCCGAGGAGCTGCCGAAGAGACTGATCAAAATGTTCAGCTTTGTCGGCGATACCGTTCTGGATCCCTTTCTAGGCAGCGGCACAACGTCGCTGGCGGCCCTGAAGCTCTCCAGAAACTCGGCGGGCTATGAAATAGACGAACGGTGCCTGTCCACGATCAAAGAGCGGCTCTCCGCGAACATCGGGATATTCGACAAAGATGCGGCGGTGGAGATCATCAAACCGCCCCGGGAAGCCGTGGACTTTGATAGCCAGATCGCTAAGTTGCCATACGTTTTCAAAGACCCCGTGGCGTTCGAGCGGAAAATTGACCCGAAACTTCTGAGGTTCGGATCGCGGATTGATGGGAAAGAGACGTCTCAAGACCGATACTACACAGTCAAAAAGGTTCTCTCATCTTCGGAGTTGGTTTTGGATACTGGGGCAAAGATACATCTCATAGGAGTGAAATCAAACGGCAGGGGAAACCCTGACGCTATTCGGTTCATACAGAATCTAACCGAGGGTCAGAAAGTCTTTCTGAGGTTCGATCAAGGCAAACGCTGTGAAGATAACGGCCTTTGGTGCTATTTGTATCTGAAGAATAAGACTTTTGTGAATGCTCATCTGATCAAGAACGGACTAGTGGATGTTGATACAGTCTCGGACTACAAGATGAAAAGCAGATTCGTAACTCTAATGACTCAATCGGCGAAGAACGGACGAGAATAAGGCTGAGCAACGAAGAAATCAGGAAATACCTGGAGATTGATTCGCCGGAGTTTCCGAAGTATACGACTCAGCTCTTGAACCTGGCGAACCAAAATGCTCAGGGGACAAGACCCAGAATTGTTGGTCAGATGAGTGAGCTTATCCAGCATTTCACAGGCCAGACGCTGGTTGAATGGGAACAATGGTATTTAGAACGCAATCCCGGCGCTATAAGGATGGCGACCGAAAAGGTCCTGCAAATGGTGGAGAACCTGAGAGATGCGATAGAGAAGATTGACAGGAGGATGGTTGAAGAGTGGGTTAGAGATCTCGTCATCATCAAGACGTTTATGGGTTTGAGATTCCAGGAAGCGATCCTAAAAGAGATGTGCCGAAATCGAAGGTGTGGACTATCACCTCTCAGACTTTGCAGAGGAATCGAAAGGCATCGATGGATATATTGGAGATGTTCCTGTGTCGATAAAACCCCGGACGTATAAGATCAATGCCTCGCTCCAGGAAGAAATCGCAGTTAGGATCATATATTATGAAAAAATCAACAATGGAATTGAAGTGGATTATGAACAAGTCAAGGCGAAATGAGAGCTTTCGGTCTTTGCAGGAAGTAGTGCAATCCCGGGGATTTATCGAGTTTGCCTGATTGGCTTTTTCTTCTTTCGTTTTTAGGATTTTGCAATGCTCAAAAGAACAGTTCATTGTGGTCAGCTTCGGCTGGAAGATGCCGGCAAGAAAGTGGCCCTGGCGGGATGGGTCCATTCCTACCGCGACCACGGCAACCTGGTTTTCATCGACCTTCGCGACAGGGAAGGTCTGACTCAAATCGTTTTCGACCCTGAGACTCAGCCTGATGCCCATAAACTGGCCAGGACGGTTCGCTGCGAGTGGGTGATCGCGGTCGAAGGGCTGGTCGAGCCGCGAAGCGAGGGAATGGCAAATCCGAAGCTGGCGACGGGCGAAATCGAGGTCGCCGTCGAACGGCTGGAGATTCTCAACACGGCTAAGACGCCTCCTTTTGAAATCGATGCCGCCGACAAAACGGGCGAAGAGCTTCGTTTGGCCAGCCGGTACATCGATCTTCGCCGGCCCGAGATGCAAAGCAAGCTGCGGACCCGGCATCAGGTCACGATGCTCGTGCGGGATTACTTCGACAAGCTGGGCTTCTGGGAGATCGAGACCCCGATGTTGGCCAAGAGCACGCCGGAAGGCGCAAGAGATTTTCTTGTGCCCAGCCGGCTGGTCAGGAACTGCTTCTACGCGCTGCCGCAGTCTCCACAGCTTTTCAAGCAGATTCTGATGGTCGGCGGCATCGATAAGTATTTCCAGATTGTGCGGTGCTTCCGCGATGAGGATCCGCGAGCCGACAGGCAGGCCGAGTTCACGCAAATCGACGTCGAAATGAGTTTCGTTGACAGCGACGACGTTATCGCCATCCACTCGAATCTGGTGGCGCGAGTTTGGAAGCGAATTCTGGATATCGACGTGCCGATGCCGATCCGGCGAATGACCTATGCTGAAGCGATGGCCGACTACGGGACCGACAGGCCCGACCTGCGGTTCGATGTGAAGCTCAAGGACATTTCCGATTTGGCTAAGCAGAGCACGTTCACGGTCTTCACCTCCACCATTGAAAAGGGCGGGATCGTCAAGGGCCTGTGCGTCCCTGGCGGCGACAAATATTCCAGAAGTGACATCGAGAAGACCCTCACAGGCGTCGTGACCGATTTTGGCGGCAAGGGGCTGGCCTGGGCCAAGGTCAAGGCCGAGGACGGCAGGCTTTCACTGCTCGGCGGCTCCGCCAAGTTCTTCAGCCCCGAGCTGCAGCAGCGGCTTATCGAGCGCTTCGGGGCTAAGGGCGATGATTTGCTTTTGATCGTTGCCGATACCGAAGCGGCCGCGAACAAGGCCCTGGCTCCGCTGCGGCTGAAAGTGGCTCGCGATCTGAAGCTCTATGACAAGAGCCGGTTCGAGTTCGTCTGGGTGGTGGACTTCCCGCTGTTCGAGTGGAACCAGGATGAGAAGCGCTATGATTCAGTACACCATCCGTTTACCTGTCCCGTCGAAGAGGATCTGGGCAAGCTCGAGACGGACCCGGCCCACATCCGTTCCCAGGCGTATGATATCGTCGTCAACGGCTCCGAGATCGGCGGCGGCAGCATTCGTATCCACAACCCGAAGGTACAGCAGAAAGTTTTCGACCTGCTCAATATCTCCAGGGAGCAGGCCACGCTGCGATTTGGCTTCTTCCTGAAGGCTCTCGAATACGGCGCGCCCCCGCACGGCGGAATCGCGTTCGGCCTGGACAGGATGGTTATGCTCCTGACCGGCACGGAAAATATTCGCGACGTCATCGCCTTCCCGAAGACTCAGCGCGGACAGTGTCTGCTGACCGAAGCACCGAGCGAAGTGGACCAGAAACAGCTTGACGAGCTCAACCTGCGAACGCAAAAACACTCACATATAGTCGAGCAGGAACCTGATAAGCAACAGCGGCAGTAGAATTAGCAGCGGCAGAACAGAGCTGAAGGCTCCCCGGCCACGGGATTACAAGGAGGACCAAAGCTCAGGGCCGAATTGCATCAACTGAAGGCGGATGAGAGATAAGTACCGGTTGTCCCAGCACGGTGTCTTTTGGCGAAATCACGGGTAATGCGAATCGGTTTGAAACGTATTCGGCGAAAGCTTTCAAAGCTGCTGCGGCTGTGGCCGTTGTCGCTGGCGAGGAAAGTCCAACTGACCTTTGGGGCGGCCGTGCTTCTGGTCCTGGCGATGGCCCTCTCTATATTGTACGTGTGGATGGGTCAGCTCACAAAGAAAGACCTGTTCGATACCGGGCGGTCGAGGTCGAGAGTATTGCTGGATCGCCACTTCCAGTTCAAAGACCGCGGTCAGACTCTCTCGCCTCTGGACAGCGTCGGACAAGTTCGGGACGCGAACGATACGGAGATTTCCTGGATTCGTTTCGCTGAAGAGGGCGAGAAAGATCTCTCGCAGTTGGGCAAAAAGATCGCCGAGAGAATCAAGACTCTCAGGGCCGACCAGGACAGGGATGAAGATATTCTGATGGCGGGGCGGGACGGACCTTCGGAAAACACGTACGTGCGGATTTTCAAAGCGACGGATCGGTGTCTGACCTGCCACAATCCCCAGGCCACCGCGAGCGCATTTGGACTCAACGAGCCCATCGGAGCGGTCATTATCCAGTTGAGGGACCTTGGCGGTGAGGTCAGCAAAACCGTCTTTATGAATCGTTTCTGGATCATTGTTGCCGGCCTGATCGGCGGCGCCGGTGCGATCGTCATCTTCTATATAATCACGCAAGGCCTTATTCTTCGGCCCATTCGGCAGCTTCGGGCGATGGCCAACAACGTGGCCGAAGGGAATCTTGAAATACGAAGTGCCATTGCCACCGGTGACGAATACGAAAAACTGGCCAGAGCGTTCAACCACATGCTCGACAGGCTTGCGGCGACGCAGGAGAAACTCCGCCAGGCGAATAAACAGCTTGATATGAAAATCTCCGAGCTGTCCGAGCGGAATATCGAGCTGTTCAGGGCCAACAAAGTCAAGAGCGAATTCCTGGCCAACATCTCGCACGAGTTCAGGACGCCCTTGAATGCGATCCTGGGTTTTGCCCAGGTCTTGCGGGACAAGCCGCTTGTCTTGAAAAAAGAAAAGGCGCAAAGGTACGCGCAGAACATCATCACCAGCGGCAACAATCTGCTGAAAATGATTAACGACTTACTGGACTTGGCGAAGACTCAGGCCGGCAAGCTCGGGTTGCATGTAGAGACAGCCTCCATGGAGAGCTTGTTGGAAAATGTACTGTCTCAGTTTTCGCTGCTCACCAAGAGAAAGAAGATCAAGATCAAGCTGGTCCTCAATTCGGATTTGCCGCCGTTGGTGACCGACGTGGGCAAGGTTCAACAGATTCTTTACAATTTCATGAGCAACGCCGTGAAGTTTACGCCCTCTCGCGGCAGAATTGAGATTGAAGCTCAGTTCCCATCGCCCGGCGTCATGGACACGGGGCCGGAGCCGCGAATGATCCGGATCGCCGTGACCGATACAGGTTGCGGTATTGCCGAGCCGGACAGAGAGAAGATATTTGAGAAATTCCGCCAGGCGGACGGCTCCATCACTCGCGAATCGACGGGCAGCGGCCTGGGGCTGGCCATCAGCAAGGAATTGGCGGTGATGCTCGCGGGCAGCATCGGCCTGGAAAGTCCTCCAAAGGGACGGACTGAAGGTTCAATGTTCTGGCTCGATATTCCAATTACACTGACCAAAGACGAAAAACAGACCGTGCAGGGAACGGGGTCTGATTGAGCAGGAGAAAGACATGTGTTTGATGCGTCCGTTTTTATTACTGTTCGTGTTCGTATGTGCCGGCCCGGGCGCTGCGGCCGCTCCCGGCCAGAGCCATCCGTTCTCGATTCATGATATGCTCGCGATGGATCGAATTTCCGATTCGCAGGTCTCGCCGGACGGCAACTGGGTCGTCTTCGTTGTGCGGGAAACGGACCTCGAAGCAAACAAGGGGCGAACGGACCTGTGGCTTGTTCGGGCCGACGGAACCGCTCTTGCCCGTTTGACGTCGCATCCGGAAGGCGACTCGAATCCCCGCTGGTCGGCGGATGGCAAATCGGTCTGGTTCATCTCCAGCCGCTCCGGCTCTTCACAGGTTTGGCGCATCAGGATTGACGGCGGGGAAGCCCAAAAGGTTTCGGATGAATCCCTCAATGTGGGCAATCTCGTCGTCTCGCCCGATGGAGGGCACGTCGCCTTTACGATGGAAGTGTTCCCCGACGCCAACACGCCGGTCGAGACGAAGGACGGACTTGAAAAGATCGGCAAAGCAAAGGCGAGCGGGAAGATTCACGAGCGAATATTCGTCCGTCACTGGGACACGTGGACGGACGGCCGGCGGTCGCATTTGTTTGTGATGCCGGTAGGCGGAGGCAAGGCCATCGACGTAATGCCCGGTATGGATGCCGACACGCCCTCCAAGCCGTTCGGCGGCCCGGAAGAAATCTCATTCACCCCTGACGGAAAGGGCATTGTTTTTGCCGCCAGGGACGTGGGCGCAAAAGAGCCCTGGTCAACGGACTTCGATCTCTACCTGGCCCCCGTTGACGGGTCTGAGCCGCCGAAATGTCTGACGCAGAGCAATGATGCCTGGGACACAAATCCCGTTTTCTCGCCTGACGGCAAGACGTTGGCCTACCTGGCGATGACCCGGCCTGGGTATGAAGCCGACCGATTTCGAATCATCCTGCGCCGCTGGCCTGGCGGCCCGGAACGAATTCTGACCGAACACTGGGACCGCAGCCCTTCGTCGATTTGCTTTTCGCCCGATGGACAAACCATCTACGCCGCCGCGGGCAACACGGGCCAGACGTCTCTGTTTGCTATAGACGTAAGAACAGGTGCTGCCAAGACTGTCGTCAAGGACGGCGGCATTAGTTCGCCGGCTGTTGCAGGCGACGGGATAATCTATTGTTTGGACAATCTGCGGAGCCCCGTGGAGCTTTATTCGGTCCAACCGGACGGTGGTGACATCCGCAAGATTACGAACATCAATTCGGAGAAAATCGCCGCCGCTCGCATGGGCGATTACGAGCAGTTCACGTTCGCCGGCTGGAACGATGAAACGGTCCATTGCTACATCGTCAAGCCTGTCGATCTCGATCCTTCCCGGAAATACCCGGTGGCTTTTCTTATTCACGGCGGCCCGCAGGGCTCGTTCGGCAACACGTTCCACTATCGCTGGAACCCGCAGGTTTACGCCGGGGCCGGTTATGCGGCCGTAATGGTGGATTTTCACGGCTCCACCGGCTATGGACAGGTATTCTGTGATTCGATCCGGGGCGACTGGGGCGGAAAGCCTTTGGTCGATTTGCAGAAGGGTCTCGCCGCCGCTTTGGAGCGCTACCCCTGGATGGATGGCGACAGGGTCGGCGCCCTGGGCGCTTCGTTCGGCGGCTATATGATTAACTGGATCGCCGGCAATTGGCCCGACCGCCTCCGCTGCCTGGTCAATCACGACGGCAACCTATGCGAGCGGATGGCTTATTTCGATACCGAAGAGCTTTGGTTCCCCGAGTGGGACCATCTCGGCACACCCTGGGACAACCCGGAAGGCTACGAAAAACACAATCCGGTCAACTTCGTCAAGAACTGGAAGACGCCGATGCTGGTTATCCACGGAGCGCTGGATTTTCGAGTGGCCGATACGCAGGGTCTGGGCACGTTTAACGCCCTCCAGCGGCGGGGGATCCCCAGCAAGCTGCTCTATTTTCCTGACGAGAGCCATTGGGTCCAAAAGCCCGCCAATTCTATCCTCTGGCACGAAACCGTCCTCGCCTGGCTCGACCAATGGCTGAAAAAATGATTGTTCGTGACGGAGGGCGGATAACTTGGTATCCTATGGGTTTTGACCTAAGGGCAGGCTCAAAGCTTGTCTTAGGTCTTGAAGAAAGGTACATTGATGGCCAAGAAGTTTGTCAAGGCGATTTTTCCGGGATCGTTTGACCCGATTACGAACGGGCATCTTGACGTGATCAGTCGCGGCATGAAGCTCTTCGACGAGCTTATCATCGCGGTCGGGCGAAGCCCCGTCAAGAACCAGCTCTTTACGCCTGAAGAGCGTGTGGAGATGATCGCCGAGTTGATAACCGGTATGCCCGGCGTCTCGGTCGAACCTTTCGAGGGGCTGACGGTTGAATATGCCGCCCGGAAAAAGGCCGACGTCATCCTGCGCGGTCTGCGAAGCCTCACCGACGTGCAGTACGAGTTTCAGCTTGCCATGACCAACCGCGCCGTGGCCGGGATAGAGACGGTCTTTATTATGACCAGCGAACAGTATGGCTTCACCAGCTCGACCTTGATTCGGGAGATTGCTTCGCTCGGCGGGGATCTGTCCAATTTGATTCCGAAAAGCGTTCAAAAACGTTTGAAACAACGTCTCAAGAAGACCGGGCAGGAGGCACGAAATTCGCGATCCGAAACACGCTCGGATAGCGAAGATACAATACTCAATACGTAGGTTTTGGGAACCTGAGTTGGGAATTCTGATATCGTTTGGCATTTCCGCACTCGATATCCTGATTTACGCCGGCTATGTTTACAATTCGTGTCGAGACACGCTTTCGAGCGTCGCACCAGTTGACCCTGCCTGACGGTTCAAAGGAACCCATTCACCACCACGATTGGCTGGCCAGTGCCGATGTCAGCAGCGAGAGGCTTGATAATATGGGAGTTGTGATGAGCTTCCAGGAGCTCAAGGCGATGCTCGACAGCGCGGTCGGCGATTTTGACAACGCAGCCATCGAGACGGTCGGCTATTTTCAGCAGAACAACCCGTCGGCCGAAAACGTAGCCAAATACATATACGAGAAGCTTCTAATCGCTCTGCCCGACGGGGTAAAACTGCGAAATGTCAGGGTTGTTGAGGAGCCGGGCTGTTCGGCAAAGTTCAGTCAGTAGGCAAATCGACGTGCAGCGGGCATCCAAATTTGTCGATGAGTTGAGCGGAATTCCGCTGTGATTGTTTTCCTGGCGTATTGTGGAATGAGCCGCCGGTGGTATAATAGAAGAAGGTAGTACTGTGATTGCCCTGGGGCGGATGCTTTGCGAAAGCGCGCCCGTGGAAGGAGAGAATCTGGAGCCGGGTCCATTATGCAGTGCCAGATTTGCAGTAAACGTGATGCGACGATTCACCTGACGGAGATCGCCGACGGAATTCGGACCGAGATGCACATTTGCGAGCATTGTGCCGCCGAACAGGATATCTCCGTCAAGAGTCAGATACCGATCAACGAGCTGCTCAGCAACCTGCTGGCTGTCCAGCCGACGGATGAGGAGCTTTCCGACGCGTCGGAGCAGAAACTCGCCTGTCCGATCTGCGGTTTTACGCTGTCTCAGTTTCGCAAGGAAGCGGTCTTGGGCTGCCCGCGCGATTATGAGGTCTTTGAGGACGCGCTGCACCCGTTGATCGAGAAGGCTCACGACGGTAAGACAACGCACTGCGGCAAGGTCCCGCAGAGGACTCCCGGGGATGAACGCAAGCAGATGGAGCTGCTGAACCTGCGGCAGCAACTGGACTCGGCGGTGCGAAGCGAAGATTACGAGCTGGCCGCCCAGTTGCGGGACAAGATCAGGCAAACGGAACATTGACAGGCTGACACATCCTGGGTCATACGCGGTGCAAACATGAAACTGACCGACATGAGCAATGATATCAACGAATGGTTCAGCGGCTCCGGGCCGCTGGCTGATATTGTCATCTCCTCGCGGGTTCGCCTGGCTCGCAACCTGGCGGGCCACAAGTTCCTCAGCCGCTGCTCCAACGCCGAGAAGACCGAGATACTCGAGCGGCTCAGGGACGTCATGATGTCCCTGGACCTGGGGGACAAGGTCTTCTACGTCAGTGTGGACAAGGCCCCGACGCTGAACAAGCACTTCCTCGTGGAGCGCCACCTGATCAGCCGGCACCTTGCCTTTGGAAAAGGCCCGCGAGGCGTCGTCATCGCAGAGCGCGAATTCTTCACCGCGATGATCAACGAGGAGGACCATCTGCGCCTCCAGGTCCTCAAAGCCGGCTGCCAATTGCCCCAGTGCGCCCAGCAGATCAATCGCATCGACGACATGATCGAAGAGAAAGTCGAGTTCGCCTTCAGCCCGCGCTACGGGTACCTGACGGCCTGCCCGACCAACCTGGGGACGGGAATCCGGGTTTCGGTCATGCTGCATCTGCCGGCGCTGAAGATGACGGGACAAATCGAAAAGTTCTTCAACGCCGCCAAGGACATGAGCCTGGCCGTGCGCGGGCTTTTCGGCGAGGGAACCGAGGCCGCCAGCGACCTGTATCAACTGTCCAACCAGGTGACGCTCGGCGTCTCAGAGTCCGAGATCGTCTCGAAATTTGAGAGAACCATCATCCCCGAAGTCGTCGAATACGAAAAGACCGCCCGGTCTCAACTGCTCAGCAAGCAATCCGACCTGCTCGACGACAAAATCTCTCGCGCCATCGCGCTGCTGCAGAACGCCCACCTGATCAGCTCGCAAGAAGCCCTGTTCCTGCTCAGCCACCTGCGCCTGGGCATCAACATGCACAAATACATGGGCGCTTCGACGCCTGCCATCGAGAAGCTTCGCTCTCTCTGCGGCGCCGGCGACGACGCGGACAATGCGAGCCGCCTTTCCATTGCGACCATCAATCGCCTCTTTATGCTTACGCTGCCGGCCCACCTGCAGCTCAACTGCGGCAAGACGCTCGACGCTACCAGCCGCGACGCGCTGCGAGCCCAAATCATCCGCTCCGCCCTCAGCCGGGACACCCAGCCCAAAAGCTGAAATACACACCACGCTGTCATTCCCGCGAAGGCGGGAATCCAGACTTGCGGCTACGCTTCTTCACTCAGCCACAACCGCACGAAGCAATAGTCAATAATCAATAGCAAATGTCGCAGATCCCGCCCTCCCTGGACGGAGTCACTGACGAAGGCCGGAATATCCCGCATATTTCCCCTAAATTAACGTGCACGCCATCTTCTGTGTCCTGTCTCCTGAATTCTGTGTTCTGCTTTTTCCCGCTTTTTCGCCCAAAATCGCAGCTTTTGAAAAAAATCTTAAAATCTTGCCATTTTTTTATCAACATTTCGCCCCTCCCAATCGCCCTGCCTGATAGAAAGACGTAACAGCCTGCAAAAGGCCAGAATTAGGGATTATTGTTTGAAAACCTCTCCAGATCGGCGGGGATTTGTGTGCAAGCAACGACGGCAGGAATCTCGGTTTATGTTGCCTAAATAGTTTCGAACACTGCACAGCAGAGAATGGGTAGCCTGAATAGTCCCACACGCAAGTACCGAAGGTTATATGTTGAGTGCTGGGGGAGGTGGGGGTAAAATTGGGAAACAAGAGTGAAAGAGGGATTGTGGCGTAACGGATAAGAGGCGGCAATACAGTCCTCGCATTGGTTTGGAATGTAAGATAAACGTTTTCCTGGGCGCACACGAGTACTCCAGCGTAAATTCTGAAGGGTAAGGATTAGGCTGGTCGATTAACATGGTATTGGGGAATCGGATATAAACAATGAAAAGAGTGCTGAGTGACGATGAGATTGAGAGCCTTGTGCGTGAGCGAAAACTATTGCCGCGAGGGTGGGAATCTCGCCTCGAACCGAAACCGAAATCCGACACTCGGTTCAGTCAGCGAGAGTGGGAGGTCAAAGGCGAAAATGGGAATATATTTAGGATCGTTCTGTGGCAGAACAACATTAACTTGCTAGACTTTTCCATAATATTGATTTTCAGGGACAAGTACGGCAATGAGTTTCGACTACGCCGTTTCAATGGCAGACATCCTTCGCAACACACTAACCGATTGGAGCATAGCAAAGGGCTGCCAAACGCCAGTTTTCGGAGCATGTTTCACATTCACAGAGCGACTCAACGATACCAAGAAGAGGGTTTTGAAATCGACGGGTATGCAGAAACTACATCCGACTATTCCTCCTTCGAGGGGGCCCTGCGAATTTTCCTCCAACTGAATGGGTTTCAGGAAGACCTTCCGTTATTCGATGGTCAAGGAGCACGAAAATGAACCCCGCAAAACTTAGGGATGAGCTCAGACGGAAAATCTGCGAAGAGATAGATGTTGAACCTGAAGGATTGGACAGGTTCATCGTTTACACTCCCTTCATGTTCGATGATGGCGACCACTTCACAATCATTTTGAAGAACGCCGACAACCGATGGTTGTTCTCCGATGAAGGCCACACCTTCATGCACATGAGCTACGATGAAGTGGATGTGTCTCGAGGAACCAGGAAAAGCATCATCGATCAAACGCTTCTCAGTTTTCACACAGTCAACGATGGCGGCGAGCTTCGTCTGGAAGTCCCAGGTGAGGCATTTGGTGACGCGCTCTTCTCCTTCATACAAGCGCTGGTTAAGATTAACGACACAGCCTACTTGACGCGGGAACGGGTGAGATCGATGTTCTTCGAAGATTTCAGACAACTTGTGGAAAGCAAAATTCCCTCAAATCGCCGTTCGTTTAACTATGTCGAAAGAACCAAGGATCCGGAAGAGATTTATCCTGTTGATTGCAGAGTGAATGGTTCAAAGCGTCCTTTGTTCATATTTGCTGTGAACAGTGATGCCAAGTGCCGTGATGCAACAATCACACTACACCAGTTCGAGAAATGGGGCTTTGAATTCCGCAGTATGGCCGTGTTCGAGGACCAGACGCAAATCAATGGGAAAGTTCTCGCCCGATTCTCAGACGTTGTGGGAAAGCAGTTCTCGTCGCTTGGGGCAAGAGAGAGAATAGAAAAATACCTTGACGAGACGCTGAGCGAATCCATTTACGAATGACCGCATTTCCACGCAACTGCTCATGCTCATTCGTCTTAACACGGATCGGGTGGGAGCCGGCGGGTCGTGAAAGCTGGGTTTTTGAGGAAAATGTCGTGTGCCATCATGTTCGAAGGTGCTGAGATAAAACTGCAGGATGCGCGGATGGCAATCCAACGGCTACGCGCCCTGGTCAAACCGCCTCGTACAACAAATATACAGATTAGGTCAGGCCCCTCTGGAGTAAGCGGCGAGCTGGTTGGGATTGATGATCCGGTTGCCTTCTCCGAGGCATTCAGTTCGTGTGTGACCCAAGTCAGATCAGTGGGAGACGCCTTGCTTTTGACCAAATGGGATAAGGAGAAGATAGAGGAGAGGGAGACGATGTGGCCCGGCTTCAAGAAGTGGAGGGAAGAGAGAATCCGGGAATGTAGGAGTGATGACCTAATGAAGTTCATCGAGAAATGGCGGAATGCTGATCTGCACGCAGGCGACTGTCCTCTTTCGTTTGTGATGTATCCTCACAATAAGTTGGAAATCGCAGGTGTTGACGCCGCACTACCTCGAGGTGCAACTCTGTGTGCTAACGCTACTGGGATTTACTGGATTTTCTCGGATACGCCAGACGAGCGGCATCCTTACGTGATTCAGGACGGTTGTGTATTCACTGTGGCGATTATTGACCCACCTACCATGCATAAAGGCAAGCCCCTGACGTCGACCGATCCTGATACAGTCTGTGCTACGGCGGAGAAGTATTATACAGACCTGCTCCGCGAAGCAAGGCGCCTGTTCAGATAGTCCACAGATCATAACGCAAGGCGCAAAGTTGGAAGATGCCTTACTTATCTGACGATTGGGCAAGGCAGAGGTTTTGAGCGATGCCGGATAGGGATGTTGAGACAATTCGGATCCGTCTGAGACTCAGCAGCCGGACCACGCCCCGTTCTCACTGACGTTTTGCAAAGTTGAAATATTGAGGTCGAAACGGGCTTTTGGACGATGAATATTGCTGGCAGGATGTCTGAAATCTTGGTGGAGGATCCGCCGATGCCAGCTATTGTGGACTTTCCCACGG
>Ga0214473_10002615_pt1 | contig 22098 bp, 20 predicted proteins | sample RVTome_7_FD_203509 | JGI IMG/M metagenome (GOLD analysis project Ga0214473, IMG submission 203509) | Soil microbial communities from uranium-contaminated site in the Upper Colorado River Basin, Wyoming, United States - RVT98D197 | ecosystem: Environmental > Terrestrial > Soil > Contaminated >... | reverse complement strand
TGCCCGGCGTGCGGACCGTCCCCACGGATCCGCGCCCCGCTCTCTCCCTCCGAATATCCGCTGGAACGGAGCTGCGCGACATGAAGGCGGCCGTTGGGCAACGCTCCGTGCGCGCGGTGATCCTCCTGTCGGGGGGGCTGGACAGCACGCTCGCCGCGAAGATGATGATCGACCAGGGGGTCGAGCTTTTCGCGATCCACTTCACCTCCCCTTTCTGCACCTGCACGCGGGGAGCGGCGGGGGCCGGATGCCATTCCCAGGCGCAGATCGTCGCCGGCCGGATGGGGATCCCGGTGCGGACCGTCTCGAAGGGGATGGAATACATCGAGATCGTCCGGAGGCCGAAGCACGGACGCGGATCGGCGATGAACCCGTGCGTCGACTGCCGCATTTTCACCTTCCGGAAAAGCCGGGAGTACATGGAGGAGATCGGCGCGTCGTTCCTGGTCACGGGGGAAGTCGTGGGACAGCGGCCGATGTCCCAGCGCGTCGACGCCCTGCGGGTCATCGAGAAGCACAGCGGCTGCGCGGGGATCGTCCTCCGCCCCCTTTCGGCGCAACATCTCGAGCCGACGTTGCCGGAGCGCGAAGGGTGGGTCGACCGGGAGAAGCTTCTCCACATCGTGGGCCGCTCCCGGAAAGAGCAGATCCGCCTTGCCGGGGAATGGGACATTTCCGACTACCCCTGCCCGGCGGGGGGCTGTCTCCTCACGGACAAGACCTTCTCCGTCAAGGTGAAGGACCTGCTCGACCACTCCCCCGCGCCGGACATGACGGACCTCAACCTCCTGAAGGTCGGGCGCCACTTCCGGATGCCCGGCGGAGAAAAGGTCATCGTGGGAAGGGACGAGGCGGAAAACCGGAAGCTGGAAGCGCTGGGACGAGGGAAGCTTCGCGTCTACATCGCGGAAGGGTTTTCCGGTCCCTCGGTGGGGATCAACGGGACGGGCGGAGAAATCCCGCGGGACCTGCTCTCCCGCATCTTCACGAGGTACAGCAAGCCCGGCACGCAGCCGCCGTTCCGCGTGCGGGAACTGGCGGGCGGATCCGAGCAGGAGATTCTTCTCCCGGCCGACCCGGACTTCTCCGAGGTGGAACGTGCGTTCCTCTGCTGACCCTTTGAAGGAAACCGCGAAGTCCGGTTCGCCGGGCGCGAAGTGGGAGGCCCTGCTCGCATCCCTGCGGGAGATGGGTTCGGCCGTTATCGCGTTCAGCGGCGGGGTCGACAGCACCTTCCTCCTGCATGCAGCCCGGGAGGCGCTCGGAAACCGCGTCCTGGCGGTCACCGCCACCTCCCCCACCTACCCTAAGTCGGAACGGGACGAGGCGGAACGCATCGCCCGGGAATGGGGCGTACCCCACCGGTTCGTCGAATCGAACGAGCTCGACATCCCCGGCTTCTCCTCCAATCCGCCGGACCGCTGCTACCACTGCAAGAAGGAGCTGTTCGGGATTCTCGCCGGGATCGCCCGCGAGGAAGGGTTTGCCGCGGTGTGCGACGGGTCCAACGCCGATGACCTGCAGGACTATCGCCCCGGGCGCCGCGCCGCGAAGGAGCTGGGCGTGCGCAGTCCCCTGCTGGAGAACGGGATCACTAAGAAGGAGATCCGGGACTTGAGCCGCCGGTTCGCCCTGCCGACCGCGGCGAAAGGGTCCTTCGCCTGCCTCTCTTCCCGCTTCCCCTACGGGACCGAGATCACCGAGGAGTCGCTGCGCCGCGTGGAGGCGTGCGAGGAGATCTTGCGGGGGTTCGGGTTCCGGCAGTTCCGGGTCCGCGTCCACGGAGCCGTGGCGCGCATCGAAGTGGGGCAGGAGGAGATCCCCCGGCTCTTCGAGGAAACGATCTCCCAGACGCTCCACGAAGGATTCCGTAGGAACGGCTTCCTCTACGTCTCCGTCGACCTCAAGGGATACCGGACGGGGTCGATGAACGAAGGCGGGCTCGTCGGGGGTCTCCCGCCCGACGCGGAACTTCTCTAACCCCACGGTCAGCTGCGCCTCTCAGGTCGCGCAGTCGCCGCCGTCGCCGCGGATCTTCCCGATGGCGTGAGGCAGGACGGAAAGAATGGCCTCGAGGTTTTCTCTTGCGCCCGCAGGGCTGCCGGGCAGGTTGACGATCAGCGTCTTGCCGCGCACGCCGACCACGGCCCGGGAGAGCATCGCCGTCGGCACCTTCTTCTGGCTCTCCGCGCGCATTACTTCCGCCATCCCGGGGATCTCGCGGTCGATCACTTCCCGGGTCGCCTCGGGCGTGACGTCGCGGGGATCGACGCCGGTCCCCCCCGTGGTGACCACCAGGTCCACGCCGAGGACGTCGGCGCAATGGCGGAGCGCGCTGCCGATGAGAGGTTGCTCGTCGGGGACGATGATCTGCCGCTCCACCGCCGCCGGCAAGCCGGCCAGCAGCTCCGCGACGGCAGGCCCGGAGGCGTCGGCTCGCTCCTTCCGGTACGAACGGTCGGACACGGTCACCACCACCGCCCGGATCACGGCTCCTCCCGCCGGACGGCGTCTCCGGGAGCCACCCGCCCCCCCCGGACCACGCGGGCGAACACCCCCTCGCGGGGCATGACGCAGTCGCCGGCCTGGAGATAAATAGCGCAGCGGTTGTGGCACTCCTTCCCGATCTGGGAGATCTCCAGCACCGCTTCTCCGACGCGGATCCGGTCGCCCACCCGCGCTTCGAGCAGGTCGAACCCCTCCACCGTGATGTTCTCCGCGAAATCGCCCGGCCCCACGGACAGCCCCTTCGCACGCATCTTCCCGATGCTCTCGGAGGAAAGGAGGCTCACCTGGCGGTGCCCCGGCCCGGCGTGGGCGTCGTTCCGCGCTCCGTGCTCCTCGACCAGGGTCACCGACGGGACGGGAGTTTTCTTCTCCCCTTTCCGGGCGCTCAACGAAACCGCCACCACCCTGCCGCGTTCAGCCCGCATATCTCACCGAGGTTCGTCGCGAGGCGGTGGAGACGGGTATGGATACAAGGCGTCGCGACCGAGGGCACCGCAGGCGTAGTGGAAACTACGTCGAGGAGCCCGACCGAGCGCAACGCAGTAGACATGCCCGTATCCGCCGCCGCAGCAGAAGCTTGGTGAGATATGCGGGCTCATCACATCTTGAGGAGGTTCGATTTGAAGATCAGCTTTTCGTGGTCGTCCCCGTCCTCCGGAAACGAAGCGTGCCCGAAGCGGAGGTCGACACGGATGTCCTTGACGCGCTTGCGGATCTCCTCCACCTCGACCTGGACGGAACTCTTGATGCGGGGGATCGCGCTGATCCTCCCGTCGTCGGCCTCGGGAAGGATCATCGCGAACTTCCATTCGCTGATCCGCGCCACCACGTCGTATTCCCTCAGGGTCTTCCGGAGGACGGCGGCCAAACGCTTGACGATGACATCCCCGCGGTCCAAGGCCGCCGGCTCCTTCCCGGGAACCCGAGGCGTCACCTCGCAGATCATCAGGACGAGGCGGCGCTGGAAGCGCTTCGCGCGGGAGAGCTCATGGAGGAGCCGTTCCTGGAAATACTTCAGCGTCGGGAGCCCCGTCGCTTCGTCGAGGTTCCTCAGCCGGTCGTTCCGCTCGAACGCGATGGCGTTGCCGATGGCCTTCTCTACGTACCGCAGGAACTTCTCCAGCGTCCCCGCGTCGTCGTTGTTGAACGAAGCGGGGTAGAACGTCTTGTGCGGAAACTTGTCGAAGATCGAGACGGTACCGATGACCTCGCCTTCGCTCCGCAACGGGAAACAGACCATCGTGCGGGCGATCCCCGCGAACTCCTTCCACTTCTCGTCCGCCCCCACGTCCCGGACGAGAACGGAGGGGGCCCCCTTTAGAACCTCCGTGACCGCCTTCGTGTCCATCCGGAAGAGATCCCTCTGGTCGCTTTCCGCCTTCATCCCGTAGAACTCCCGGATGGCGTACTTCCCGCTCTGCGAGTCCAGGAGACGGATGACGCACGATTCGGCTTCCATGATGAGGCACGCCGAGGTGGCGACCAGCTTCAGGAGGCGCTGGAGATCCAGCGTCGAGATGATGTTGATGCCGGCCTCGTTGATGGCGGCGATTTTCGTCATCCGGAGCGCGGTCGATTCCTCCCGCAGCGACACCCCGATCGAGTCGGCCAGGAGCGCGACCGCATCGGTCAAGGCCTGCGCATGACCGGGCGCGATCCCGTCGGGGGAAGCCGACTGGATCACCAGGACGCCCTGCGGCTCCTCCGCGGAGACCAGGGGGAAAAACATCATGTCGCCACGGAGACGGCTGTTGGGATCCCTTTGGATCTCGGAAAGGGACACGACCCGCTGCTCTCGAAGGGCCAGGTCCTCGAGCGTGCCCGCCGACGAGAAATGGAGGATCTCCGGCGACGGGGAATAGCGGAGCGTCGTCGCGCGAAGGTAAAAATCCTCGGTGTCCCGGTCGAACAGAAGGACGGAGCAGACGCCGCCGGCCAGGAAGGCCCCGACCTCCGCCGTGAATTCCCGAAGCCGTTCCTCGATCGGCTTCCCCGACCGGAGGATCTCTCCCGCCTTTTTGACGAAGTCCGCCGGCATGCTACGGCCGCTCCTCCACCGTGATGCGGATGCGCATGCGCACGATGTTCCCCTCGTCCGTCATGAACACGGCGGGTATCACCGCATGCCCCTCCGGCGAGAGGTAGGGCGTATCGAACTTCAGGAAGGTCAGCAGGCCGCCCTCCGGCTCCACGGAAATCCCGGCCACCATCTCCTTCGCAGAGGCAGCTTCGGGCGTCCGCTCGGGGATCTCTATTTCGATCTCTTCCAGGTCGTAGGAAAGCCCCTTGTCGGCCGGGGGCGCCTCTTCGATGACGGGCGCCTCTTCGATGACGGGCGCCTCTTCGACGACGGGCGGTGCGCCCGGAAGAATGCCGAACTCTTCCGGCGCGGATTCCGCAACTTCCGCGATTGCCGCCTCTTCCCCGATTCCTTCCCGGGCTCGCTGCGGTTCCTGGGCCCCGATCACTTCTTGCGCTTCGCCCGCCTCCCCCGTTTCCACGATATCCTGGATCTCCTCGAGATCGGAGATCTCTTCCAGGGGCTCCTCCCCGGACGGAAGGGACTTCTCGATCTTGGCCGCTTCCCGCCTTCCGGCATCCTCGCGCTCCGCCGCCTCCCCCGGAAGGAGGAGCGTCTTCCGGAGATGGGAAAACACCAGCCGGGAGATCGCCACCAGGGTTTCCGAAACCCCCACGGCGTCCTTGGCGATCCCCTCGAACACCGGGGCGTTCATCGTGTTGAGCCGTGCGCTCATCTCCTGGACCGGGGAGACGTTCCGAAGGTCACGCTTGTTGTATTGCATCACGAAGGGGATCTCTTCCAGCCTCTTCCCGTAGCCGGCGAGGTTCTCCACCAGGTTCTTCAAGCTCTCCTCGTTGCTCTGCGCCATCTCCACCTGGGAATCGGCGACGAAGACGACGCCGTCCACACCCTGCAGGACCAGCCTTCGCGTTGCGTTGTAAAACACCTGCCCGGGAACGGTGTACAGGTGGAACCGCACCTTGAATCCCCGGATCTGACCGAGGTCCACCGGAAGAAAATCGAAAAACAGCGTGCGGTCGGTCTCCGTCGGGAGGGAGATGAGCCTCCCCTTCTGGTCGGCGCGGAGAATACGGTGCACCATTTCGATATTGGTGGTCTTGCCGGAGAGCCCCGGGCCGTAGTAGACGATCTTCGCGCTCAGTTCCCGGGTCGCGTAATTGAAAAGTGCCATCCAGTATCCCCGAACGTCAGCGGCCGCGCACGGACAAGCGCTTCGCCTCGCGGCGGACCAGCGCATGGACGTTGCGATTCTTGGAGAGCAGGTTCAGGTCCGATAAGGAAAGGCGGGCCAAATGCCGCATCGCCACCGGCACCGGGGTCCGCGGGTTCGACACGATGGCTTTCAGGAACAGCGGATTGCTGATCCACTCCCTGTGCAGGCCGATCTCCCGGAGCAGGTCCTCGTTCGTCAACGGCGAATGGACATATTCCATCACGTCGGTCGCGGAAAGACGGGGACTGCTGAAGACCGCCCGGGCCACCATCTTGTTCGGGTCCCGCGAGAGGATCTGCCGGACCTCCTTGTTTCCCTTGATGGCGAGCTCCACCTTTTTCGGAACCGTAAGCCCCGTGATGTAAAGCTGCAGCGATTGACGGACCTTCTCATCGACCGGCTGGTCCTCCGTCAGGCTTACCTTATTTTCCAATCCTTCGCCTTCCATCACTCCTCTTCTTCTTCCTTGCCCATCTCCTTCTTCGCCTCCGCGACGACCTTTTCCGCGATGGCCGCCGGGATTTCCTCGTAGTGGGAGACGGTCATGGTGAACTGGCCTCTCCCGGAGGTGATCGAGCGCAGGTCGGAGGAGTACCGGAGCACTTCCGCCAGGGGTACCTGCACCTTGACGAACTGGCTCTTCCCGTGGGCTTCCACCCCCAGCACGCGCCCCCGCCGCCCGTTCAGATCGCCGATGATGTCCCCTACATTCTCCTCGGGAACGACGACCTCCATCTCGACGATGGGCTCCAGCAGGATCGGCTTCGCATCGAGCGCCGCCTTCTTGAAGGCCATCGACCCGGCGATCTTGAACGCCATTTCCGAGGAGTCGACCGTGTGGAAGGAGCCGTCGAAGACGGTCACCCGGACGTCGACCACGGGGTAGCCCGCGATGACCCCCTTGCTCAGCCGCTCCACGACCCCCTTCTCCACCGCCGGGATGTACTGGCGGGGGATCGACCCGCCGACGATCGCGTCGACGTACTCGAACCCCTTGCCGCGGGGCTGCGGCTCGATCCGGATCCAGCAGTCGCCGTACTGCCCGCGCCCGCCGGTCTGCTTCTTGTGCTTCCCCTGCGCTTCGGCCTTCCCCTTGATGGTCTCGAGATACGGGATCTTGGGGGTCCGCATCTCCACCTCGACGCCGTACTGGCGCTTCAGCTTCTCCACGACCACCTCGAGATGGGTTTCCCCCATCCCCGCCATTATGAACTCCCGGGTCTGCGCCTCCTTCCGGAACCGGATCGTGGGGTCCTCCTCGATCATCCTCGCCAGGGAGGTCCCAAGCTTGTCCTCGTCGTTGCGGGTCTTCGGCCGGATGGCGAAGGAGATGACCGGCTCCACCACGTAGGGGCGGGGAAAGACGATCGGGTTCTTCGGGTCGCAGAGCGTGTCGCCGGTGGACGTTTCCTTGAACTTCGCCACCGCGACGATCTCTCCCGCGGAGGCCGAGCCGACGGGCTTCTGCTTCTTCCCCTCGAGCCGCAGGATCTGTCCGATGCGCTCCGTCGCATCCTTGCTGGAATTGAGCGGAGACATCTCCGGGGTCAGGGTCCCGGAGAAGATCTTGAAGATGGAGAGCTTTCCCGCGTAGGGATCGGCCAGCGTCTTGAACACCTGGGCGGAGAAGGGCACCTTCTCGGAGATGGGCCTTGCCGCCTCCGCCTTGGTCTTCGGGTTGGTCCCCTGCACTTCCTTCCGGTAGGAAGGATCGGGCAGCGCGTAGTTGATCATGTCCATCAGCGGCTGGACGGCGATGTTGCGCGTCGCCGAGCCGCAGAGGACCGGCAGGAACTTTCTCGTCCGCACCCCTTCCGCAAACCCTTTCCGGATCTCCTCCTCGGACAGCTCGGCCCCTTCGAGGTACTTCTCCAGCAGGGCGTCGTCCGACTCGGCGGACGCCTCCACCAGCTTTTCACGGGCCTTCGCCGCGGCTTCCGCGAGATCGGCGGGAATGGCGGTCTCTTTGTACTCTCCGGAGTCGGCCCGGTACTCGAGCGCCTTCATCCGAAAAAGGTCCACGATCCCCCGGAACTCCGCCTCCCTGCCGATGGGCAGCTGAACGGGGACGGCGCTGACCTTGAGGATGTCGGCGATCTCCTCCAGAGCCTTGTCGAAGTCCGCCCGCTCCCGGTCCATCTTCGAGATGAACGCCAGCACCGGAACGTCCAGGTCGCTGGCGAAATTCCACATCTTCTCCGTCTGCACCTCGACGCCGGACACGGCGTTCACCAAGAGAACGGCGCCGTCCAGCACGCGCAGGCAAGCGCGCGTATCCGCCTCGAAGTTGATATAGCCGGGCGTGTCTGCGACGGTCACCTCCACCTTGTTCCACGCGTAATGGTGGAAGGACGTGCTGATGGTGATCTTGCGCCGGATCTCCTCGGGGTCGTAGTCGAAGTTGGAGCTCCCGTCGTCCACCCGCCCCATCCGGTCGGTGGCTTTCGCGTTGAAAAGGAGCGCCTCCGCCAGAGTGGTCTTTCCCGCGCCTCCGTGCGCGATGATGCCGATGTTTCTCAGTTGATGGATGTCCAATTCCCTTGGTACCTCCTCCCTGGCGATCGTCTCCCCGCCCTTTCAGGCTCCGGGCGTGAGGTTTCTTTCGTATATTATCCGCAGTCCGTCGAGAGTCAAATTCTCGTCGATGACGTCGATTTTCGAGGATTCCGAGGCGATCGTGCCCGCCAGCCCCCCCGTGGCGATGACGAGGGGATCCTGCCGGATCTCCCGTTTCATCCGGTCGATGATCCCCTCCACGAGCGCGATGTATCCGAAGAAGATCCCCGACTGCATCGCCGCCACCGTGTTTTTCCCGATCACCGTCGGGGGCTTCGCGATCTCGACCCGCGGCAGCTTGGACGCCTGGCGGAAGAGCGCCTCGGCGGAGATGTTCGCCCCCGGGGCGATGACCCCGCCCATGTAATCGCCGCTTTCCGATACGTAGTCGAACGTCGTCGCCGTGCCGAAGTCGACGACGATGCACGACTTCCGGTGCCTGGCGAACGCGGCCACGGCGTTCACGATCCGGTCCGCGCCGACCTCCTTGGGGTTGTCCATCTTGATCGAGATGCCGGTCTTCACGCCCGGGCCGACGACGAGGGGCGCGATCCCGAAATACCGCAGGCAGAGGTCGACTATCGTGGGCGTGAGCGGGGGCACGACGGAAGCGACGGCGATCGCGTGGATCTCGCGGGAGGAGAAATGGCTGCCGTCGTAAAGGTTCCGGACGAGGATCCCGTACTCGTCGCTCGTCTTCTCCCGGTCGGTCCACACGCGCCAGTGGTGGAGGAGCTTCTCCCCTTCGTAGACCCCCAGGACCATGTGCGTGTTTCCGACATCAATGACGAGCAGCAACCCTCACCTCTCGTATTCCAGGATCTCTCCGCTGGCGACCTTCTCCGCCCGGCTTTCTCCCTCGCGCCGGAGCAGGAGCATGCCGGACTCGTCCACCCCGAGGACGTTCCCGCGGACTTCCTTTTCCCCGAGCCGCAGGGTGACGTTCTTTCCCTTGAGGACATCCCGCCGGTTCCACTCGGGCAGCAGCGCCCCGAAGCCCAGCGAGAGGAAGGTCGAGTAACACTCCGCGAAGGAATCGAGGAACCGCGCAAGGACCGTGGCCCGCGGAAACGCCCTGCCCGCCGCGAAACGGAGGGACGTCGCCGTATCCCGCAGTTCCTCGGGAAACGAGAAAGGGTCCGCATTGACGTTCAGGCCGACGCCGATCACCACGTGCCGCAGCCGGTCGGGGTCGGCGGCGGTCTCCGCCAGGATTCCCGCGGTCTTCCGGCCCCCAAGGTAGAGGTCGTTCGGCCATTTCAGCGCCGTCCGGAGGGCCGTGACATCGTCCACGGCCATCGCCAGGGCGATGGCCGTCACGAGCGTGAGCCGGGGCCCCTGCATCGGATCGAGAGGGGGGCGCAGCAGAAGCGACAGGTAGATGTTCGTTCCGGGAGGAGACTCCCAGCGCCGGCCGAGCCGTCCCCGCCCCGCCGTCTGGGCATCCGCGCACACGACGGTCCCGTGGGGGGCGCCCTTCCCGGCGAGCTCCACGGCCCGGCTGTTGGTGCTGTCCGTCACGGAAAAGAAATGAAAGGCCTTCCAGAATTCGGGGTGGGACAAGAGGGAGAGAAGTTCCCGTTCCTCGATCGCGTCGGGTCGCCCGAGAAGCCGGTAGCCGGCTCCCCGGGCTCCTTCAATGCCGAAGCCTCGCCGTCGCAACCCCTGGACCTGCTTCCAGACCGCGGCGCGGGACATCCCGAGACGCCGCCCGATGACCTGTCCGGAAACGAACCGCCCTTCGCATTCCTCAAGTATCTGCCGGAGCAGCTCCCCCATTCCTCTCCCGTTCGCGAGATCCAGATGAAAACCTTCCCACTATTAAGCCTTTCGCCGACGGGAAAATCAACCGAAAGATAGAGCAGTTACGGAGGACTGATCCTCCGATCACTTTTTCCCCATCTTGACGTAGACCAAAGCGATCTCGACCGCGATGATCAGAAGTACAAACGTGTTGAAATCCACGCGCATGACCTCACCTCCTTTCATATTCATTTTCATTGCGACCGCATGTTTCCAGTCCTCGGGCCCCTCGGATTCGGCCTTGATTCAATTCCTGTCATGCTTACTTAAAATCATTCCCATGTACAGCCTGAATTCCTTTCCGCGGATTACTGCAACCGGATTCCCCGTTGCGCAGATATTTTTTCCACCAATTCAAAGTCGGTCCGCACGGAAGCAATCGTTTCGCCCCTTTGGCGGATGAACATCTCTTGTATCGTGCCAAGATTACCCGATGCCTCCGCAAGATAGGGAACCTTCCGAGGATCGATTCCCATGATTCGAGCGCCCGTAGCATCGACGGCAAGCAGATTGCGACCCATGAGAAGCACACCGGCATTCCGTGGATTCCCCATGATCGGACCGTCCCCTTCCATCCCCACGATCCCGTCAACGATGGCGAAATGCGGTCGCAGCGTCGTATTGATATCGAGAATGCACTTCTCGATCCCTTCCTGGTGCAGAACGTTTTTCGGCCAACCGTAATAACTTCCCGGCATCACGCCGAACAGATTTTTCATGGAGAGTGTTACCCCGGCCCAGTGGTGCGTTTTCATCTTGGCAAGCGACACAACCCAATCCACCTCACGAATAGAAGCGGGAAAGGTAAGTGTCGCAAGGCGGGTATAACGTCCCAGGTTCGGCACTGTGTACCCTGTATCGTAATTAAGGTCTACGAATGGAATGCGATCCTCAACGAGCACATCGCCAAGCCCGGACTCTTCCAGCACCAGCAAGGAATCCCGCGAATGACCGGGGCCTTCGGCCACCAGGACTTTGGAGGCGCCCAAACGAAAAAAAGCTTCCGCCGCCCCGCGAACGACCAGGGGATGGGTGTTGATGTGACCGCACCCGGCATGCGGTTCGATGAGGTTTGGTTTGAGCAAAATACGCTTTCCCTTGATCTCGGACGGCTCGACCTCGAGTTCCTTTATGCCGGAAAGGATGATCGATGTAAGATCCGCTTGATAGCTTGCAGCCTTCCCGATGAAGGTTTCCGCCCCCAACCCCCACTTCGCGCAACCCCCGATGAGCGAGCCGCCGGAAACCGCGAGAACACCGCCTCCAAGGGTGCCGAGGAGAAACTCTCGCCTGGTCCAACTTTCCAGAATTTCTGTCCTTTCCTGGTTGCGATTCGAAACCGCCATGCTATCTCCCCTAAAGGCTGAAAAGACCGCCCCGAGCGTGAAAGGCAACGATCAGCAAAGATAAAAACGGTGTTTCGTAGGGACCGTATTTTTTTTGCCGTTCCAGGCTTTCCAGAACCCAGGAGCGGGCTTCCACCGGTCGCTTTCCCCAGACCCCTAAACCCAATAACCCCCATCCGAGGGAAAGCGGGGTCCGGATCTGAAGAATCCGGGACCTCAGATAGTCGATGCTTCGTTGAACATCAACTCGGAAGACCAAGCCTGACAAGGCGTGAAGAGCGATTCCCGTGTTCTCGGGCTGAGGGTGCAATTCTTGCCCATACACCGCCGTGTTTCCGTAGTTCCATCCCCCCTTCGGCAATTGCCGGTCCATCAGCATGTGAACGGCTTCCCGCGCACGTTCATGATCCTCATGGCCCGTTATCCTAAGTGCGAGAAGGGTCAATGCCGTGGGTTCGACCATGGAGTGGGTTTCCGCGATCCATGGCCATCCGCGAAGGGATGTGTCGTGTGCGAGGGGACTGTCAGGGGTCCGTACAAATTGACGGCCGCTGGTCGTTACAAGGAAGCGGACCGCGCGGGATTGCGGTTCCCGGTAATCCGGTGGCCCGTGCCAGGCGAGAACCGCAAGAGGCGTCGGCCAGAACGCCTCCGGGTGATCGGCTGATACGCATACGCTTCCGTCGCTCTTCTGGCTATCGGCCAGCCTTTCCCGCGCATTCTCCACGAGATCCGGCCTGATGCCGTTTGCGTCAAGAGCCAGGATAGCCCATGCGGTCGCGTCGGGACTGTACACTCCGCCATCGCGAACGGCGAATCCTCCATCCTTGAGAACCCTTTTTCGCAACTCATCCAATGAGGAAGAGATGGGCGATGTCTTTTTTTCTACGGTGATATTCATAGTGTCGCGTGACTATTATAATATATGTGGATAAACCGGAAAATTGATCATCGGAACGCAAGCTACTTGAATAATTGCGCGATCATCCCCGCAAAAAAACAGAGAAAGAATCCCAAAACGCCGAGACTGAACTCCATTTTCACTGTGCCATAGATCAAGGATATAGCCCCGATTCCGATTCCCACCTTGAATGGTTCCAATGTCAGAATCGTGGCGACAGCATCCACCATGTGATCCTCCTTATAATTCCTTTTTTTTCCTATTAATTACTCACGTCCTCCCAATTACCAACTTCGGCAATCTTCCGAGATTTCTTTCGAGGGAATCCGGTTTTTTTTCATTCCCCGGGATTGTGGGAGGATATAAGAAATGGGTCCTCCCCTCGCTGGGCTTTTTGCTCCCGAATACGCATCTTTCCGTTCCATTATTCGAAATCCGGTTTTTATGTCAAGCAGTCTGTATTTTTCCGTAATATATCTTTCCATTATAAGGAACTCCTCTTTTGGATGCTTGTAACGGGGGAACCATCGTATTAAGTTTTCCCCTTCCACAACAGTATCCCAAAGAATGTATCTTACGTTCTTTTTCTCCAACGCCTCGACCGCTTCTTCAAATTGAAGTTCGGTATGATATTTGTATATAAGATTATTAAATCTCGTTGGATTTTTTACCTCAGCAAGGAAATAATACATCGGGTTGTACGGATATACGAAAACATATTCTCCTGCTCTTGCTTCTTGATGCAAAAAAACGAGAGCATCATCTCGCCCAAAACCATAAAATGTTCCACGCCGCGAGATGGTTCTTTCGCTTGCCGTTGAAGATTTAAGAAGATTGAACATCCCCAATGTGAATGAACAGATGATGATCATACCGAATGTTACCGTAAGGATTGTTTTTCGATTGCGAAGTAGCACATTCATTAATAAATATAATAATATGAAGAGAACTGGGGAACCCCAGACGAGATGGTATATATCTGGACGATGTGCCTCGGAAACCCACAAACCCATGCCGACGGTCCAGTAGGGAGTTGTTTCCAAATTAAACAGACTGGATCTCAAGGAAAGATCGTTTACGCATAGGAAACAAGGAAATAGTACGAGGAAAGGCAACAAGGATATTAATACATAAGAAAATACCAAGACAACACTAAGGGAAGTTGAAAAACCTGGCGACAAGGGAGATAGTGAATTTTGAAAGTATTGCCAAATGAACTTATGCAATCCAAATCCGTATGAAACCACGTTGACTTGCTTGTAATAATTGAGTGGCCATAATATGGTGGCATGAACCATGTCAGATAATCCACCGTTTAAGTAAAAATAAACAATAACTAAGGAGATCACCGCAAGGTAACTTCCTATTAATAAAATAGCATGAACCATTATTTTAGAGATTGTTTGTTTTAGTCGATTTATTATCAGCAAGGACACCGTGAATGAGGCCAGCAATAAGAGGCCTTTTTGCTGGAGAAAGCAATATGTCAGACCGGAGAAGATTCCAGTCATTGATAGATAAAAAGGGTTGTCCGTATCTGTCCAGAGGAGAAACATCGCGAGAGAAATAAGGGCAAACAGGTTGCTGTCCCAATGGTGGCTGGAAGCTGGCCAGATCGGAATACTGATTAACAACAAAAAAACCGCAGGGACTAGCTCGAAAGAACCACGATGGATTCGCCTGCTCATCCACAATGTTAATAAGGCCGTCGCAACGCCGGTAAGCAGTAACAGGATGCGTGCGGTGGCCAACTTCACTCCAAAGAGCTTGAAGAAAAATCCCAGCCAATAGAACGATCCGGGGCCGAACACTTCGAAAAACCCGCGGTAGGGGAGTACTCCCTCCGAAACCAATTCTGCCCCGTAGAGGACCAAGCCTTCGTCGCCATATCTCTGCAGAACATGAAGATTCGTATATAAATACACACCGGCGGACAAGATCAGCAGCCACCACTTCCATCCGGGAAAAGCATCCGGGAAGCGATTATTCATGGCCGATGTCTGCGTATTTCACCGAACTCAACGGTCTTGAAATTCCATATGTCGATTCCTTGCCCCCGGCCACCGGAGAAAATAGAATATTTTCAATAATTCGAATGCCCCCAGAAAGAAATCACCCATTTTGATTTTTGAACCAGGGATATCGATCCATACATCAAGGGGATATTCTACAGAGAACTCCATCAAGGGGGTACGATCCATAAACCTCTCGCACAGAATGAAACGTGCCAATATCTCGACGTCGAACGTCCATTTCACGCGGAAAGGTTTTTGGAACACCATTCTCAATTCTTTGGTATTCCTGAAAAGTTTCGCACCGCACTGAGTATCATAAACCGGGAGACCAAGAATAATACTGGCGCAAGTTGCGAACAACCGTCCCAGATAATGCCGAATTGCGCGCCTCTGGACGTTCCGTCCCAGTAACCTCACACGAGACCCTATTACCATGTGCTTACCGGTCGATTCCAATATCTCGCAAAACTTCGGGATCATTTCGAGTGGCGTAGCAAGATCCGCGTCCCAGTAGCCGACATTCTCGAAATTACGCTCAAACGCGGATACAAATCCCTTCCGGACGGCTTCCGCCTTGCCGACATTTTTTCCCAAAGTAATATATTGAATTCGTAAAGGATTCAGCCGACACAGAGCATCAAGTTTTCTCTCCGTACTGTCGGTACTTCCGTCATTCACGAAAATATAATGCAAATTCTGATTCTTTGCCGAGCTTTCAGAAAACCTGCTTAAATCCAAACGGATTTCTTCGTTATAACAGGGAATTATGATCGCGGTTTTTTGCATATCGCCCACACGGTAAGTCCCGGTATTATGATTCCTCTTCTGGTAAAGTAAAGCGCCCACCGATTATCCAAGGTAAGTAAGCGTTCGCAAATTCTTGTGATCATCCTTCCACGTCTCCATGCTCCGACGCCACTTTCAATATCTTTTCTTATACGAAAAATTTTTTCAAGTAACACAAACAAGAACCTTATTGGGAGAAGGAAAACAAACAAATAACCCGACAATATACACTCCAAGTTGTTGGCTTCAAGAACACCCAGGAATTGTTTGCGACTGTACCGGCGATAATGCTTGAGAAACCTGTCGTGGGAACCATAAAGAGATTGGAATGCGGGAGCAGTAACCAATGCACAGCCCCCTGTGGCCATATACTTGTTGACAATCTCAAAGACAAAATCTTCGTCATTTTCAATATGCTCGATTACGTCAAGCATCAGTATGAGATCATAGTGTTTTTCCAGTAACTGTCTATAGTCATTATAATAGGTAATTTCAGCACATTGAGATGACAATTCGAAAATTTGCTGACTGGACAAATAGGTATCCACACCGGTAATGGAATAAAATTGTCTCATCTTATGAAGTTCTCGCGATACAAAACCATCCCCACAACCAACATCCAGAACCATGACTTGTCTGCCTAAAGGCACGTCATTCACCAGAATATCTTTCACCGCTCCGATACGGGACAACTCCCATGGATGTCTCTGGTCGAATCCGGCTATTTTCTCGCGCAAATCCATATCCCGTCCCTGTGAGTTCCTAGAATGAAAAGGTATTCTTTACGAAGGTCAAGGGCGTACCCTCACGTTCGGAAATACTTTTCGCAGCAAAGAGATAGGCCCGGTTGCGATTCGCAGGTTCGGGGAGAGATCCCGGACAACAAGCCCTTCCTTCACGTAGGCATCTTTCTCATAGTACTTAAGATCCCCCGAATCCAGGGGTGTCACAAAAAAACGGATGTTATCCGGGATGGGGAATCCATCCGTCAATACAGTGCTTCTTTGGAATCCCTGAAACGTTTTTCTCTCTTCTCCTGTCGGAGCCACTCTCACATCCACGTTGTACACTCGGTATTCCGGCAGGTAGTACATAATATGCCGGTAGCTGTAGTAAAGGAGGTTGTTTACGAAAACCGCCGTTTCGCCAGGAGGAAAGGTATTGATATCGTCCAGAAGGACAGAGAGATCCCTGTCGTGTGTCCTGATCCATCGATAGGTAACCGGGACCGAAGCTTTCAACAGAAAGAATGCAGCCGAATTCAGGACGACCACAACGGCCAGGATAGGCAACCAGGCTCGTCCGCCACACCGCTCGCCGAGTTCGTTGCCGACATGGAAAATGGAAAACGATGCGAGGAGGAGGAAGGCCGGAAGGAAGATGAGCACGTACCCCGGGTTTTGTGGGGAGAGAAAAACGAAAAGATAAAACATAATCGCCGGAAGAACCCACACGGAGAAAAACATTACCTTGGTCGAATCCAGCGATCGCCATTGCCGCCGTCTCGCAATGGAATAGACCGCCAGGGTGAGGGGATAGAGAACGACACCAAGCCCAAAGACAAGATATTGAACCATTCTCCAGGAAAAGACGATCAACCAACCCCAGGAACCTGCCAGGAGACCGTGCCCCCCGGTATGGAACATCCACAGCTCCTGCAACGCTCCGCGATATGCCTCCCAGCCGCCGCTCATCCACACCATCGGGACGAACCAGAGCAGGCACGTGCCCGTCAGCAGAATGACGGAAGCGACAATGTTCCGGGGGGGAAGGTTTCGTACGGAATACAACCATAACGGGAACAGGAAGACCGTGGTGTTCTGGCGGATGCCCCCCGCCACACCCATGGCGACAACAGAGATCCACAGATACTTCTCCTGCCCCTGAAGGAGTCTCCAGCAGAGCAAGGCGACGACCGTGCTGAAAAACGCTTCCACGATGTAGCACAGGGCCACTTCCCCGTGAAACCACAAGGAAGGACTGGACAAGGCGAGCAATGCGGCGACTATTCCGATTTTCCTTTCGAAAACTTCCTTGCCCAGGAGATATACAAAGGCGACCGTGAGCCCGCTGAAGAACACGCTGATGGATACGAAAACGGCATTCGCGTCTGCGATGAAGAGATGCAGTATCCGCCCCATCATGACGTACAGAAAATAGCCGGGAGGATGGGGCTGGTGGACGGTGATATCGAACTTTTCCAGGGCCAGGGCAAACTGGCCGGAGTCCAAGTGCAGCAAGAAACGGCTCGTGAACGGAACCCTCGTCGCAACGCCAAGGAAAAAGAAAAGGAAGGGAAGAAAATCTTTCCTGCTATTTGGGTAACTCACACCCGACATGTTTCCCCGCCATTCTGCGTACGTCGTGGATTGTTGAAGTCACTCGCCCCCCCTGTTCAATCCACTCCGGACGACCGGCTTGACATCCCGGTATTTGTCGAGCAAGTACCGATATTCTTCCCTGTTCTTCACGTGGATGTTCGCGACATTGTCCGAATAGATCAGGCTCCACTCCGGTCTTTCCAGCAGATACCGGGTCAGAATGGAGTCCGAGCCGATGAAAAACCACCGGATGTCGTACTTCTCCACAATGCTCTCCCAGCCCCGGCTGAAAACCATGATTTTCTGGAATTCCTTGAACCGCTTCGTTCCGTACATGTCGCTCCTGCCGTCGAAGAACACCTTGTACCGGGGATATGTGGCGTAGATCAGGTAATCCCCGAATTCATCGTCGTTGTACATGGCGCCGTCGATATGCTCCTTCTTCAGGAACTCCACCGCCGCGACCGGCTTGATCTTCTCATCGAACCGGAACTCGATCCCGCCGGATGCGACTCCCAAGAGCACCAAAAGCACCCCCGCAAGAGGCCATCCGTACCCCTTCGCCGATGCATCGATTGTCGCGATCCTCCTGGCCCTCTTGGTCAGGGAGGCGGCCCACCGGTTCTCCGGTGCGACGGCGAGCAAAGACTCCGCCTGCCTGGACAGAATCGGGACCGCGACGATGGCGAAAAGCGGAATATACCGAGCCGCGAAAAGAGCCATGTTCAGGAACAGGAGGACGAGGGCGACCTCGATGAAATCGAGGGGCTTCCTGGATATCGCGAGGATACCCACGAGCAGTAACAGCAGATACTTGAACGGCATCGGATTGTGAAAATTCGGAGAGAGAAACTCATTCACGTTGTTCATGATGTGGCTGTCCATGATCAGCCGGAAAGGGAACAGCAGAATCCGATACCCGTACGGGTTGACGAGGGAAACCAGCAGGCATGCGATGAGGACGTACGCCAGGGATCTGGTTTTCCGGAAGGCCCCTTCCTTTTCTTCCTCCCTTGACCGGAGAAATCCGATGAGGTTTCCCAGAAAGTAGACCCCCGTCAGGATAAACCCCGTGAGATACCCTCCGTGAAGGTTTACCCAAAGAAGCATGATGAGGGGCAACAGAACCAGACGGCCCCCTCGATCGTTCTGGTACGAATTGAGGAGGTGATACCAGACCACCATGAGAAACAGCGAAAAAATATGGGGTCTTGCCAGCCAGTGGATCTGGGAGGATACCAGCGCGAGCAAAATGATCAGGACATCAAAAACGATGTTCCTCCGGTAGGCACGCATGTACCGGAACAGGAGGGCATAGGTCAGGGAGATCAGAAGGGAAAAAAAAATCACTACCCCCGTGAGGCCGGAAATCCGGTGAAGAACCGCCATGACGACTTCCGAAAGCCACTCGTGGGCCGTCCAGGGGAGAGGCGGGGAATGGTAGGAAAAAATATCGTGCTTCGGAACCGCGCGGGTATCCAGGATATAATCCCCTGCCCGGATGTGATATCCCGTGTCCGCGTCGGCGAGCATGTTTTTCCCCGCGGGGGAAAACGTCAGGACGAGAAAGACGACCAGAAAGAGGAACTGTCCGATCGAGGGAAGAAAGCAACTCGGTTTTCTCTCCATGCAGCCGATTCCCTGGACCATGACCATATTATGACGGGGCGATGAAAACGAAGGGATAGAGGACTTCCACGGTGCGCCCATCGGTCGGGTCGAAGGTCCATCCCCTGATTTTCGTCAGAACGCTTTCCACGAACGTGTCGTCCTGAAGAGGAGATCCTCCGTGCTCGGCCCGCACTATCCTTCCGGACGGGTCGATGCGAAACCGGATCAGCAACTTGCCCCGGATTGTGGGGTCCCTGCGGAGTGCGGCGGAATAGAGCGCCTCCAGTTCGGGAAGGTGCTCGCGCACTCTCCTCCGTATCATGTTCCGGATCCAGGGAGGGATCGGGTCTCCCCCGGCGGTCCCTGTCCCCCCGAACATTGCCGAAACCTCCATTTCCCCCCCCACCCCCACACCGGGAACCCCGCCGGCCCTGATTTTCCCCTCCAGGTCGGAGATCTGCCCCAGGAGCGCCTTGTTTTCCGGGGCCACTGCGGGAGCGAAATCCCCTGGCCGTGGATTGGCCCCGGTCTCCCAGTGGCGCACGGGTATGCCGCCGGATTTCCCCGTTTTCCTGGATACGGGGGCCTCGGATACTTTCACCAGGCCGGCATCCAGCTTCTTGAGCCACTGCTCCGCCCGTGATGGTTTTGCAGCAGCAGGAGGTAACGGGGCAGGTAGCCGGGACGGTGATGCGACGGTTTCTCGGATTACCGGGGACGGGGGAGGAGGCTCTTCCTCGGGAAGCGTCGACATCGGGGCGTCCATAAGCTCCACGATCACCACAGGAAGAACCGCCGCCGGCGGAAAGAGGGCCGAAACGGTCGATCCAAGAAGGATCATGCCGGCGTGAAAAAGAAGGGAGAGGCCCGTCATCCACTTCAGGACCCGGGCCTGCCAACTCTCCATGGTGCCGACGTACGATACGCTGTTCATTGCGCTCGTCACAGTTCCGTGAAGTAATCCCGGCAGGCGCGGTGGATCATCTCGTTTTCCATCTTCGGCGGAATCCCTTCGTACTGGCTGATCTCCACCACCCTGCTCAGGATGTCGTTGGGATGGCACGCACTCAGCCGGATCCCCCGGACCGCGTGCTCCTCATCGAGCAGGTAGCGGATGGCCTCCTCGCGGAACTCGAGTTTGAGGCGTTCGCTTACCTGCCGGCAGATTGCCACGTATTCCTCTTCCCGCAGATAGTCGATCTTGATCTTGTACCCGATCCTTCTCAGAAACGCCTCGTCGGCCAGCTCGCGAGGTTCGATGTTCGTCGAAAACAGAATGATCTGGTCGAAAGGAACCTCGAACTTCTTCCCGTTCAGGAGGGTGAGGTAGTCGCGCGCCTTTTCCAGGGGAACGATCCAGCGATTGAGGAGATCGAATGGCCGGACGAGCTGGCGCCCGAGGTCGTCGATGAGGAAGACCCCGCCATTGGCCTTCACCTGAAGCGGCGCCTCATAGAACTTGGAAACCGGGTCGAAGCTGAGATCGAGCATCGAAAGCGTCAGTTCACCCCCGGCGACCACCACAGGGCGCTCGCAAAGAACCCATCTGCGGTCGTACTCCGCCCGGTCCCCGAGAATCGCCTTCGTGGGGTCCGACGGCGTCCCCAGGTCGATTTTGCGGTGATTCACGGGATCGTAGATCCGGATTACCTGGTTATCCAGGTACAGTGCGTGGGGAATGAAGATGTATCCCCTCAACACCTTGGCGATGTGCTCCGCGATGAAGGTCTTGCCGTTTCCGGAGGGGCCGTAGAGGAATATCGAGCGACCCGAGTTCACCGCCGGCCCGAGACGGTCGAGAAGTCCCGGTGCCAGAATTACCCCCTGAAACGCCCGCTGCATCGCCTCCCGGGTCACCGCCATCTTCCGGACCGTCTGCCGCTTTGCGATCTCCGAGTACTCCCGGAGCGTCACCGGCGCCGCTCCCACGTAACCGGAGAGCAGCAGATATTCCTTCGCCCGCTCCCTCCCTAGGTCGGTGATCGCATAGGTATACGAGGCCCGGATGTCCGCGCCTTTCTTCACTTCCGCAAGGCGTTCCTTTTTCATGAACTCCATGACGTCGCTGATCACGCTGATGGGCAGAGCAATCTCCTCCGAAATGGAGGCGAGGGTCATCACCCCTCCGAAATAGAGCATCTTGCACGCAAGCTCTACCAGGAATCCCATGGGGAGCCCGGTCTCCTCCACGTGCTTGAGGGGTTTGGGCAGCGCCGCGACCCGGATCTTGCGTGTTTCTTCAGTCAGGGGCGTATTCGTAGTCACGTTTCCCTCCCACAGGTTTGTTTCGGCTGTCGATCTCCCAGGGAAGAACCGGCCTCGTCATATCTTCCCGCAAGAGGTCAAACCGTACGGGGGCAGCGTGATGTATCCCCCGGGGGACAGGAAGGTAAAGCCTGTCCGGTTTCTCGCGTCGGCCACGGACCTCGAGTTCCTCCATGGTCAGGGGGGGCTGATCCGTGCCCGCGGCACGGGCCTTTCCCGTTCCCATCATCATTCCGGTGCCGATCAGGCCCGCCAGGAGAAGGAACACCAGCTTGATCCGGCCACGCGTCATTTCTCACCCCTTACCACGCTCGACTCGGCGACCAGTCTCTGCGCGTCCTCGATTCTCTCCCGGATCGGCGAGGCCAGGTCGGCCGGCCCCTTCTCCGCTTCGAGGCGGTCGAGCGCCCCTACGTACCAGGCCAGCCCCTTATCGAAAAACACGCGTGCACGTTCCTTCAGACCCTCCTCGAAGATCGCGCTCTCGCTCTCTTCCAGTCCTTTCGGCCTTTGTGATCCGAGGATCGATCTGCCGAACTCCAGGAAAAGGTCGCCCGACCTCTGGGAGGCGTTGATGGCGATCTCGATTGGCGATTCCTCGCTCGCCTTTTCGAACAGTACGAGGGCCCGCTGAAAAAAACGATCCTTGATCGCCAGGTTCTTCTCCAGGGGGGCCACCAGTTTGAGCTTCCGGAACTGCTCCGCCCAGTATTCCCCGAGGGCGATCCT
>Ga0214473_10002614_pt1 | contig 22098 bp, 18 predicted proteins | sample RVTome_7_FD_203509 | JGI IMG/M metagenome (GOLD analysis project Ga0214473, IMG submission 203509) | Soil microbial communities from uranium-contaminated site in the Upper Colorado River Basin, Wyoming, United States - RVT98D197 | ecosystem: Environmental > Terrestrial > Soil > Contaminated >... | reverse complement strand
GGAGGCTGTGTCGCAATTAATTTTAGGTTCGCGTTCGTTTTGCTGACTATCGGCTCAAAAATATAAAAAGCTTTTTGGTAGCCGGCAGTGAACATTTTTTACAACAATTTTTCTTAAAATATCCGTCTTTTCTTCGAGGTAGTTTGCTCCTGTTACCTTTTTTAGCCTGATAGCCTATCAATTAATCCTGATACACCAATAATACTTATCATTCGCGCAATGTTAAAGCAACTCGACAGAATGGACATCTCCGCCTTGACACCGTCAAGTCCTCGCAGCAAAAAGCCTCCGACCTTCAAATTGTGCTTTATATGACCGAAAAACAGTTCAACTTTTTGCTTACGAAGATTATAAATCTGTTGACTATCAGGCTGTTCATATTGACGTTCCAGTTTTTGACGAAAATCCTCTTTAATTAATCTGGTTACTTTTCTTCCGCTTCTGTTTGTTGTGCATACTTTACAATGCGGACAGGCACGACAAACCGATCTTTTCATACGATAAATTTTGCGTTTGTTCTTTTCAGTATGCCGATAATCCAAGATCTTGCCCGCAGGACATATAAAACAATCTCTTATACAATTGTATTTAAAATTGGACGCATCAAATTTGCCGGGTTTTTTACCTGATGCCTGCCTGGCACTGGGCACAACCACTTTGATACCCTGCTTGTCAATCTTTTCAAGCTCATTTATATCAGCATAACCAGCATCCGCACAAGCCGCATGGGGCTTCTTTCCCAGTGTTTCGGCGGCTTGCTCAACCTGACTGGCAAACTGATGAATATCAGTATTCTCACTGACTATGTCACCGCTTACAATTAAACCATGTTTTTCATCAACAACCGTCTGGGCATTGTAGCCTGCATGAGAACCCTGCCTGCCATGTATTTTAGTGCAATCATAATCTGTCGAGTTTAGGGAACTTTTATCCTTTGCTTTGAGCTTATCAAGAATATCAATAACTTTCGTACGCAGCGTCTTGTTGTCCGCCAGTTCTTCTTTCATCTTGACCATAGATGAATCTTTGCATTCATTCCGGTCTGTCCGCTCGCATTCGCAAAGTATTTCGGTAATACGATTGTCTATCTTCTCAAGATGCCTAAGACATCTATCCTTTGTCCAGCTATTGCCGATAGACGCATTGGCTCGGATATTGCTGCCATCTATAAACAATGTATTGCCTTCTATCAGACCCAGGTCGATGCACAGTCTGGCACACTGCTTAAGTACCTTTGTCAGCGCCGTTTTGTTGTTCCTGCGAAATTCGGCTATGGTCTTGTGATCAGGCTTTATTCCGCTGCAAAGCCAGATAAATGAAAGATTGTAATGCGTTTCTCTTTCCAGCTTGCGGGAACTGCGGATGCCGTAAGAATAACCGTAAACCAGCAGTTTGAGCATAATCTTCGGGTCGTATTGAGGACAGCCGACTTTATCCGGTTCTATCCTGATACCTAACTGCTCGAAATCCAGCGAATCCACGAATACATCATAGGCTCGCACTGGAGCGCCTTGGGGGATATATTCATCGATGCTCTGGGGGAATAATATTTTTTGTCTGCGATCTCCATATCGATATGCCACGCTAAAATCCTTTCCTTTAACATCCTGATATTAACATATAGAATGAAAAAAAAAATCCGCTTTACTCATAATTGCGACACAGCCTCCAGTGGGCGTGGGTCTTTGCAAGGAGCTTAATATGTCTCCTGCAAATTTGACACCGGATTATTTAAAGGCTGAGAGATGGTTTCGCGAGGCGACGACCACGGAGGAGAAAATTCTCGCGATTGAGGAGATGCTTCGCGTCATCCCAAAGCACAAAGGCACCGACCATTTAAAGGCAGACCTTCGCCGAAAATTAAGCGCGTTGAAAGAGCACTCTACTCAAAAGGGAAAAGGCGCAGGTTTAGACATCTTTCACATTCAGCGGTCGGGGTGCGGGCAAATCGCCCTTTTAGGAACACCCAACAGCGGCAAAAGCTCCATCGTAGCGGCCCTTACCAACGCCAAAGTCCACGTGGCGGATTTTCCATTCGCGACGACGGCGCCTGTGCCGGGAATGGTAAATTTCGAGGATGTGCATTTTCAGCTTATCGATATGCCGCCAATCACAGCGGATTACGCCGCGACGGGACAGGTGGGGACATACCGCAACTGCGACCTTATCGCGATTGTGATAGACCTGTCCGCAGATGTTATCGAGCAAATGAAAATCTGTATGGACTATCTGCAGTCGAAAAATCTTCTTACCGACGAACACGGCGTACATCTGGGTAAAAAAATAATTTGCACCTGCACCAAATTAGATATCGCAGAAGCAGACGCAATGGAAAAGTTAAAGGCTGCGTGCAGCTACCCGCTTGAATTTATCGAAATCTCAACGCAGACCGCCGAAGGGCTGGGCAAGCTTAATGCCGCCCTCTTTAAGGCACTGGGCATCATCCGCGTTTATGCCAAACCACCCGGCAAAAAACCGGATATGAAGGAGCCATTCACCCTGCCGGCAGGCTCAACCGTACACAATCTCGCACAGCACATCCACAGGGAGCTTGCCGAAAAGCTCAAATTCGCGAAAATCTGGGGCACCGGTGTTTATGAAGGCCAGAACGTCCAGCGGACACACGTGCTGAACGATAAAGACATCGTCGAATTGCATTTCGCGTGAAATTTTCGTATAATCAGCACGCGCACAATATAAATAATATGTGGAGAAATTATGGACTGCAAAAAAACTGAAAACCTGAAAAACTGCACCTGCACATATCCTGGCTGCGAAAATAAAGGCACCTGCTGCGAATGTTTAAGCTATCATTTATCCAGCAGGCAACTGCCCGCCTGCTGTTTCCCGAAAGATTCCGAAAAACTCTACGACCGGTCCTTCAAGGCCTTTGCTAAAGCCTGGAAGCTGTAAACCAAATATTATTGTTCTAACTGCTTTATTTTCTGCTTTACCTTATCAATCTGGGCGGCACGATTGGGGGGAGCGTATTGGAGAAAAGCCTTGTACGCCTCAATCGCTTCGTTTTTGCGGCCGAGGCTTTCGCAGGCGACCGCTTTATTGAGGTAAACATCCGGGTACTCCGGATTTATCTCGATGGCCTTGTTATAGTCTAAGATGCCGAGGTCATACTGCCCTTTCAAGCAGAGTGTATTTCCGCGGTTGAGATAACACAACGCGTATCGCGGGTTTAGTTCGATAGCTTTGCCGTAATCAGCTATGGCAAGGTCATACAAACGTTTACCACGCGCGTAAGCATTTCCGCGATTGTAGTAGGCCGTATCATACGCCGGATTTATCTCGAGGGCTTTGGTATAGTCCGAGATGGCAAGGTCAAACTCGCCTTTCTCATAATAGGCAAGTCCCCGATTGTTGACGGCCTCAAAAAACTTCGGATTTATTTCGAGGGCCTTATTAAATTCCTGGATAGCAATGTCGTAGTGACCTTGCTTACAGTAAACAAGTCCGAGGTTATTGTAAGCCTTACCGTATTGTGCATTTATCTCGAGGGCTTTTTGATAATCCGAAATAGCAAGGTCGAATTGTCCTATTTCATAATACGCGAACCCGCGGCTGTTGTAGGCCACGAAGTTGCCGTCTGTTGCACTCAAAGCATGTCCGAAAAGGTTTATGCTGTCGCGCCAACAGCTCACCTGCAACCACGTTAATACAGCGAGAACCAAGATGACTGAAAATGATAAAGGCCAAAGGACGATTTTGCCGTATTTCCATTTCGCAAGCAGGTCATTTGCTCCCCAGGCCAAAATAATGAATAAACCTGTAAAAGGTACATACGTATAGCGGTCGGCCATACTTTGCATTCCGACCTGGACTATACCGATAACCGGTAAAAGCATCCCCAGATACCAGAACCAGCCTGTCGGCAAATATTTGTATTTTCGGCCGAGGCAAATTACCACGATTGTTATGATTAAAAGTAATATGGCGACAGTAAGAATCTGCCACCAAGGCTGCATTACACGGGGGTAAGGATAAAACACCGCTAACTTTGCGGGGCGAAACAATTTCCAGATATATGTACCATAGGAAATGACAGCATTTGCGATTCGGTTCGTTAATGGAATAAGCTCGACATCAGCCAATGCGCCGACTTTTCTTTGAACAAAAAGAGTAACAATGCTCGAAACAGCGGAAAGAATAAACAGCGGAATTTTTTCCCAAATCAGAGGATAGAAGTATTGCCACCGGTTCTTAACGGCCGGGCCAGTTTCCATTCGGTTCAAAGGCCAGTAATCAAGCAGCAAAAGCACAAAGGGCAACGTCACCAGCATCGGCTTTGCCATCAGGCCTAACGCGAAAAGCAGCACAATGAGCAAATAACTGCCTGTGCCTCGCAGTTTGACGTAACGAACATAGGACGCTATTGTCAAAAGAAAAAACAAGGTACTCAGGACGTCCTTGCGTTCGGATATCCACGTCACTGATTCAACGTGCGCCGGGTGCAAGCCAAAAACAGCCGCCACAAACGCGCTTCGCCAGAACGCACCTGTCATTTTTTTCAGAATCAAAAACAGTAATAAGGTATTGGCAATGTGAAAAACCAGATTAATCAGATGATGCCACCCCGAATTCAGTCCGAACAGTTGACAATCCAGTATGTGAGAAAGTCCCGTCAGGGGATGCCAGTTGCCGCCATGTGCGTGGGTAAAAACCCAGGCGATGTTTTCGAATGTCAAGCCGGCTGAGATATGCTCGTTTTTGCTGACGTACCCGTAATCGTCATAGGTTACAAATTCGAACCCGCAAACCTGCCAGAAAACCACCAGTATAGCTATTGTCAAACCCGAAATCACAAACACAGTTTTATGTTCATCCTGCATTGTGCGCCCTTATTGCGTAGCTAAACAACCGGCGGAATTTCTTAACATTTCACATTTTATTATGTGAGTGTGATTTTTGCATTCTAATTTTTCATGTATGGAGGTTTGTGAGTGCAAGCTGCGAATGACGAATCAGTCGCTGTCTTCCAGAATGCTCATAAAGGCTTCCTGCGGAATCTGTACCTGGCCGACACTCTTCAGGCGTTTTTTGCCTTCCTTTTGCCGTTTGAGCACCTTCATTTTTCGGGTGACATCACCGCCGTAAAGTTTGGCCGTTACATCCTTGCGGAACGGCTTAATGCTTTCTCTGGCAATAATCTTTCCGCCGATGGCGACCTGCAATGGAATTTCGAACTGATGCCTCGGAATTGTCTTTCGCAACTTTACAATTAATCTGCGTCCGCGCGACTCGGCCTTGGTGCGATGGACGATAAGCGAAAGCGCATCGACGGGAATTTTATTGACCAGGATATCAATCCTCACAAGGTCGCTTTCTTCAAAATCCATGAACTCGTAATCCATTGTGGCATAGCCGTGACTTATCCCCTTTAGTAAATCATAAAAATCGTAAACAATCTCGGCCAGCGGCGCCTTGTACTCCATAATGACACGCGTCTGGCTCAGGTAATCCGTCTTCAAAAGGTGACACCGTCTGCTCTCGGCCAGCTTCATTATCCCGCCTATCGAATCGGTCGTCGTGATAATTTCGAGGCGGACAAACGGCTCTCGCAGTTCCTTTACCTTGCTCAAATCCGGCAACTCGCTCGGTGAATCGATTTTCTTTACCGTGTCATCGGACATCAAAATCTCATAACTTACCGTCGGGGCCGTCTGCACAACGTCAATATCGTTCTCTCGCTCAAGTCGCTCCTGCACAATCTCCATATGCAGCAGGCCGAGAAAACCGCATCGGAAGCCAAACCCAAGCGCAGGTGAATTTTGCGGTATAAACGAGAAACTCGAATCGTTAATCGCCAGCTTTTCAAACGCCGTGCGAAGTTTGTCGTAATCGGTATTGTTGCCCGGATAAAAATCCGAAAACACCATCTGCATCGGTGCCTTGTAACCCGGCAGAGCCTTTTCCGCAGGCGCCGCGTCGTCGGTAATTGTATCGCCTATGGTGACATCCGCCAAAGTCCTGATGTTCCCAATCACGTAACCCACTTCGCCTGCGCCGAGTTCATCCACCGGTGTCATTTTCGGTGTCAGCTTGCCAAGCTCGGTTACGATATATGCCCTGCCCCTGCTCATAAAGCGAATCTTCTGCTTGACTCGCAGCTTGCCCGCAAATACTCGCACGTAACAAATCACACCGCGATAATCATCGCTGACACTGTCGAATATCAGCGCGGCCGTCGGTTCATTGCCCCTGTCAAGCGGTGCAGGCAATCGCTTCACAATCGCATCCAAAAGCTCCTGCACGCCCAGCCCGCTCTTGGCGCTGATATGCAGGCATTCCTCCTTTTTCATCCCCAGCACGTGCTCGATTTCCTCCGCAGTTATTTCAGGTTGCGCCGCAGCGAGGTCCACCTTATTTATAACCCCAATCATCTCCGCTCCCGTCCCCGCCGCGAGGTACGCGTTGGCGACCGTCTGCGCCTGGACGCCCTGCGTCGCATCGACAACTAAAAGTGCCCCTTCGCACGCAGCAAGGGCCCGCGATACTTCGTAATGAAAATCCACGTGACCCGGCGTATCAATCAGGTTGAACATATACTCTTTGCCTTCGCAACTATACTTCATCGTGACCGCGGAGGCCTTTATCGTGATACCTCGCTCCCGCTCGATGTCCATATCGTCCAGCAACTGCGCCTTCGCCTCGCGCGAGGTTACCGCGCCAGTCAGCTCCATAATCCGGTCCGCCAGCGTGCTCTTGCCGTGGTCAATATGCGCGATAATCGAAAAATTCCGTATATATTCCGTACTCATTATTTTCTCTCATTCGTAAACAGATTATTATACGCTTTTGGCCCTTAAAAAACAAGACTTCTAAACGCCAGCGAAATCGCAGAGTACCGAATCGGCGATAGGAAGGGCCTTGCGGGTAAGAAAAATACGCCCTTCATTTTGTTCAATCAATCCCAGCCGCTCATTATTTGCGCTTGCGTCAGCAAATAATTCCAGAGCGTCGAAGCCGGTTTGTTTTTTGAATTCCACCAGATCAATTCCGCTGCGCCGCCGTAAATTCAGAACCGCTGTTTCGCAGGCGATTTCGATTTCGTTGGGTTCCTCACTTTCCGCAATTGTACTTTCACCACCTTGAATCAGTTGGATATATTTTTCACTATCAGCAACATTCGTCGTGCGTCTGCCCTGCCAGTAAGAAGCCGCCGCCGGGCCTATTCCGATATAAGGCTTATTTGCCCAGTAGAATAAATTATGCCTGCACTGGAAACCAGGCTTCGCGAAGTTCGATATCTCGTATTGCGCAAATCCCGCCTGTTCTAATTTCTCAATTGCTGTCTCGTACATCGCCCGGTCTGTTTCTTCATCGACAGCAGCGACTTTGCCCCTTTCCCGCAACTTTGCCAAAGGCGTTTCTTCCTCATAAGTCAAACTATACGCTGAAATATGCCCAACACCCAAATCAATCGCACACCCCAAACTGTATTCCCATGACTGCAATGTTGAACCCGGAATCGCAAAAATCAAATCTAAACTTATATTTCCAAATCCTGCTTTTCTTGCTGCTGATACCGCTCGCTTTATGTCTGCTGCCTGATGTCCCCTGCCTAAAAATTCCAGCTCACTTTTATTAAACGATTGCCCTCCAATCGACAGTCGGTTCACTCCGCTATCGTGTAATTTCTGTAAAATGCCCTCATCGACCTGCCCTGGATTGACTTCAATCGTAAATTCCTCGACATCGGGACAGCAGCTAACAACTTCGCCGACCAATTTCAAAAGTAATTCCAGCGGCAGAATACTCGGACTTCCCCCGCCGATATAAGCTGTTCGGATATTGCCGCCAAATTGATATCGCCCCATTTCAGCAACAAGGGCAGACACAAGAGATTCCGCATTGTGCAATTCTATCGGCTCGGAATAAAATCCGCAGTATCTGCATTTCTTCTCGCAAAACGGAATGTGAATGTATAAAGCAATCTCAGCACAATTGAAACCAGCGTGTTTATTTTCCACTGACATCCTGACGACTTTCTTTTTTCTTTATCGCCTCTGCCAGCAGCTCGCGTGCTTTTCCGTAATTGGGGTCAACCTGCAGCGATTTCCGATAATATTCTAACGCCTCATCGAATTGCCCCTTCTTTTCAAGCAATACCGCGACGTTGCAGTACATTTCCTTATCATCAGGCCGATGCTTCAATACTATCAGACACTGTTCCAGCGCCTCATCAAATCTGCCCTGGTTTCCCAGCGCCAGCGCAAGTTTGCCATGCGCAAACACATAGTTGGGGTCAATTTCAATCGCTTTTTTATAATACTCTATCGCTTTCTCAGTTTCGCCTTTTTTTGCCAACCATAAACCCATACCGCTAATCATCTCAACATCGTCCGGTTTCAGCTCCAAAGTCTTTTTAAATGCCGCAAAAGCCTCATCGAGCCTTCCTGCCTGCGACAAAGTCGTACCAAGATTATAGTGTGCTTCAACAAAATCGGGTTTGAATTTTATGGCCTTTTTATAATTCGCAATCGCCTCATCCAGTCGGTCCATCTTACGCAGCGTATTGCCAAGATTATAATAAGACTCCGCCATGTCCGGTTTCTGAGCCAGTGCAATTTTAAAATGCTTTATGGCCTCACCAAAACGCCCTGCGTCCTTGAGAAGACTGGCATAATTGTTCCGTACGTCATACGCCTGCGGTGAAATTTCTATGGTGTGCTCGAACAACGTCATACTGTTTCGCCAGTACCGCACCTGCCGAGCGGTCAATCCCGCTGAAACACAAACAACTATTGCCGCCAAAAAACCGACTGTAATTTTTTGCCAACCCAGTTTTTCATTTAATTCCCATAAACCCCACGCTACGATAATAAGCAGGCCCGTCATCGGCATATACATATACCGGTCCGCCATCGCCTGCGCCCCAACCTGTACCAGCCCTATCACCGGAACCAGCATCCCAACGTACCAAAACCACCCGACCAGCAGGAACTTGCGCCGCATCCCAAAATAAACAAAACAAGCCGTCAACACCACCAGAATCAACATGCTTCCCAGCACTGCCGCTGCGGATATATTGTTCCCCGGATGCGGATACAACACCGCCAGCTTTAGAGGCCAAAGCGTATGCCAGATATAACCGACATAACTTACAATCGCATTCGATATGCGAATACGCAAATTGAACTGTTCTATCGGAACTACCGCACCGCTCGATTTCTGCACGATGAAGGTCACCGCGCTCGAAATCGCCGACAGCACTAAAAACGGAATTTTTTCTTTTACCAGATATGATAAACTTCTCCGCACAACTCCTGCCGTAATCCCACCGCCTTCCAAATCATCTTTGCCGAATCTGGCCCGCTCCAAAGGCCAGTAGTCCAGCAGCAAAAGCACAAACGGTAGTGTCACCAGCATCGGTTTTGCCATCAATCCTGCCGCGAAGAGCGCCAGCACACCGAGATATCGCCCAATCCCTCCTCGCCGCACGTACAGCACATACGCCCCCATTGCCAGTATCATAAAAAGCGTGCTGAGCACGTCCTTTCGCTCCGCTGCCCACGCCACCGACTCAACGTGCAAGGGATGAAGTCCGAACATCGCTGCGATAAACGCGCTTGCCCATAATGCCCCCGTCATATACTCAAACACCGCGAACAAAAGGACAGTGTTGGTTGCGTGAATTACTACATTCGTGAAATGATGCCCTCCGGGACGCATACCGTAAATCTCGACATCCAGCATATGTGAAATCCACGTAAGCGGATGCCAGTTACTTGAACACTGGTGCGTAAAAGCCCACCGGACATTTTCCCACGTCAGCCCTTCCTCGACCTGTTTGTTCTCGCTAACGTAAACATTATCGTCATACATAATGAACTCATGATTCCGGACAGGCCAATACACTCCAACGACCGTCGCCGCCAGAAACACGCAAACAAGAAAATACCAAATTTTGTCCCGCTCACTCATCTTTCAAAATTCCATCACACCCCAACCTGCCTGCTTTTGCATTCGCCCGCGCATAACTCAACTAATGATTTTGGTTCTTCTTTTTCAACAGAGCTGCCAGGAATTTTTTTGCGTTTTCGTCATCGGGCTTTATTTTCAATGCCTGCCTGTAATGCTGCTCTGCTTGTTCATCTTTGCCGATTTTTTCCAGCAGTATCCCGACATTACAGTGCATCTCAGCATCATTCTGGTTTGTTTGCAGCACAATTCGACATTCCTCCAACGCCTCGTCGTACTTGCCCTGGTTTCCCAGTGCTATTCCGAGCCTTCCGTGCGCAATTACATACGCCGGGTCAATCGCAATCGCTTTTCGGTAATATTCTACAGCCTTATCCGGCTGCCCCTGCTCGGCATATAACAAACCGATACTGCTTATCGCTTCGACGTCGTTCGGCTTAAGCTCCAGAACCTTGTTAAACTCCGCCAAAGCCTCGTCGCGTCTTTGCATTTGTGCAAAAACCATCCCAAGATTACAATGAGCATCCGCAAATTTCGGTTTCAACTCTATGGCCTTCGCGTAACAGGCAACAGCCTCATTGAGTTTATCTATCTTGCGAAAAGCGTTACCCATATTGTAATACGCCCCCTCGAAATCAGGCTTGATTCCTATCGCTATTCTGTAATGCTTTATCGCTTCATCGACCTGCCCTTCGTCCTTGAGGAAATTGGCGTAATTGCTGTGCATATACCATGCATCGGGCGAAACATCGATTACACGTTTAAACAACATTTTGCTGTTTTGCCAGTACTTTATCTGATTCGCCGTCACCACCGCCGATGCCGACAAAACCCCCGCCGACAAAACCGCCAGGATAACTTTTTGCTGCGTCAGTCTTGCCGTAAGTTCCCAGATGCTCCACGTAACAATGATAAGCAGGCCCGTCATCGACATATACATATACCGGTCCGCCATCGCTTGTCCACCAACCTGAACAAGACCTATCACCGGAAACAACATCACGACATACCAAAGCCACCCGACCGCGAGATATTTTCTCCGAATGCCAAAGTAAACAAAACCAACAGTCAATATGACTAAGAATATCGCGAAAAAAATCGCCGCACTTATCGATATCTTGTCACCCTGATGGGGATAAAACGCCGCCAATCGGCTCGGCCAAATCATCTTCCAGATGTAGCTGAAATAACTTATTACGGCATTGGCCAGCCTGATTCGCAAATTAAAGTGTTCAAACGGAACTATCGCACCGCTCGATTTCTGCACGACGAAGGTCACCACGCTCGAAATCACCGACAGCACGAAAAACGGAATCTTTTCTTTTACCAGATAAGACAGACTCTTGCGCTCGACACCAGCCGTAATCCCACCGCCTTCCAAATCATCTTTGCCAAATCTCATTCTTTCCAAAGGCCAGTAGTCCAGCAGCAAAAGCACAAACGGTAGTGTTACCAGCATCGGTTTTGTCATCAATCCTGCCGCGAAGAGCGCCAGCACACCGAGATACCGCCCAATCCCTCCTCGCCGCACATACAGCACATATGCCCCCATTGCCAATATCATAAAAAGTGTGCTGAGTACGTCCTTTCGCTCCGCCACCCACGCCGCCGACTCAACATGCAAGGGATGAAGTCCGAACATCGCTGCGATAAACGCGCTTGCCCATAATGCCCCCGTCATATACTCGAACACCGCGAACAAAAGCACCGCGTTGGTTGCGTGAATCACAATGTTTGTAAAATGAGGTCCACCGGGACGCATTGCGTAAATCTCGACATCCAGCATATGTGAAAACCACGTAAGCGGATGCCAGTTGCTTGCGCACTCGTGCGCAAAAGCCCACCGGACATTTTCCCACGTCAGCCCTTCCTTGACGTGCGCATTTTCCGTAATGTACGTATTATCATCGTACATAAGGAAATCGTAATTGCGCACAGGCCAATATACCACAGCGACCGCCGCCGCCAGAAACACACAAACAAGAAAATACCGGATTCTGTCCTGCCTGCTCATCCTAAACCATTAGCTTCCTGCCCGTAAGTCGCTCGTAAGCCTCGATATATTTCGCGCTGGTCTTAGCCACTACGTCAGCGGGCAATTCCACACCGGGCCCGTTTTTATCAAAATTAATATCTTCGAGGTAATTACGCACAAACTGCTTGTCGAAACTCTCCTGGTCCCTGCCCGCCTCATATTTGTCCGCAGGCCAGAACCGCGACGAGTCCGGTGTAAGAACCTCATCAACCAGAATAATTTTTTCACCAATCTCGGCCCACTCGAACTTCGTATCCGCCAGAATTATCCCCCGCTTCAGCGCATATTCGCCAGCCTTGTTGAAAATCTCAATGCTCTTATCTCGCAGGTACTCCGCCTTTTTTTCACCGATTATCTTTGCGGATTGTTCGAAACTTATATTCTCGTCGTGCTTGCCTCGCTCGGCCTTGGTCGATGGTGTAAATATCGGCTCAGGCAGTTTGCTGCACTGAACCAATCCCACAGGCAACTTCTGCCCGCACACCGTACCGCTAGTCTTATATTCCTTCCAGCCCGAACCCGCAAGAAACCCTCGAACGACACATTCTATCGGCAGCACCTGCCCCTTCTTGACCAGCATACTGCGTCCTTCGAGCTGTTCTGCAAAATCGCAGAACGGCTTTGGAAAACTTTTCACGTCATCGCTTATCAAATGATGTTCCACCATCCCGCTTAAAAAATCGAACCAGAATTTTGAAATCTGCGTCAGCACAATCCCTTTGTAAGGTATTCCCGTCTTCATCACCACGTCGAACGCGCTGAGCCGGTCCGTTGCGATTATCAAAAGCTTGTCACCCAAATCGTAAATGTCCCGCACTTTGCCCCGCATCGGTTTGCGACCTGCGATTTGCGTCTGCAATATTATCTTTCGCATAATTTCCTTCCCTTACCCTTTCGCAATCCGCTGTTCAATATAACCTGTTATTTTCTCCCGCACCTTCGCTATCTGCTCATCGTTCGGGAGATATTCCAGTATCGTCTCGACGTACTTGCGCTGTTTTATGCGTTTCAGCATCGGCACAAAATTTATATCATATACCCACGCCAACTGCAGCAGCTTCATATCGTTCCAGGTGTTCAAATCTCGGTAATCGATATTTTCCTGCCGTAGTATCTGCTCCACTATCGCCCGTGTGTATTCTCCGGGCCTGTCCTCCACCTCTATTTCTATCAGCCTTACCTTGTCCGGATTTTTCGCGTAATCCACATAGAAACTCGTCACCGTATAAAATATGTCAACCTTGTCCGCGTCCCGTATCATTTTCGCGTACCGCAGCAACTGGCCATCCAAATCCGCGGGCAGTTCCTTCTCACCGTGCCATAAAATTGATTTTCCGATTATTTCCCGCTCACTCGCATCGAGTCCATCCAGCACGTTGGCTTTGCGTATTTCATCCAGCGCTATCAGAGAATGGTTAGTACTCTTTGCATCATTATAAGTGCGGTATTTTACAAACTGGCTGAACCTGCCGACATCGTGCAATAATGCTATCGCCTCGGCAAGCCTGCTTTGACTCTCATCAAGCCCCAGTTCCTTCGCCAGATACAGCATTTCCCCGCAAATCCGCCGCGTATGGTCCTCCTTACGCTTCAAATTCGCGTTCACATACGCATCATCGCCGTAAAACGACTTGACGTAGTCATAAAACCAGATTTTAAGTTTTTCAAGCTGCTGCTGTTCCATAAAGGCCGTTTCTCCTGACCGCACAGGCCATAAATTTATACCAAATTATTTCAAACTTTTAACAAAATTCTGCTTGCATCACAAAATACTTTCACCCTTATAATACACTCCATACGCAAACATTGTTTGATGAAACAGAGCCCCGAACATAAGTGAGGGGTAATATTAACGAGGATTAACCTATGCCGACCGTCAAAGACGTCATCGTAAGAAAGCCGACCCAGCAGGAATCGGAAACCTGCAAAAACTGGCCTATATGGAACTGCCAGCCCTCGACCTTCGACTGGGCCTACACCGAAAAGGAAACCTGCCTCATCCTTGAAGGCAAAGTCACCGTCTCTGACGGCAAATCCTCCGTCTCCTTCGGTCCGGGTGACCTCGTTATCTTCCCCTGCGACCTCGAATGCACCTGGCAGGTCCACGAACCGGTCAAAAAACATTACAACTTCGGCTGACCCCTGCCATCCCCGAAAAGCTCAGTCTTCCCTGAATATATTTGACAAGCTCTCCCATTTGCCTCACTATGCCGCTTTTCAACTAGCGCGAAGGATAGATTATGAACTTACAAAAGATATCGAAGCTGCGAATAGGCAATTGGCAGGCTGATATACCAATTATCCAGGGCGGAATGGGCGTCGGTATTTCTCTGTCAGGTTTAGCTGCCGCCGTCGCCAACGAAGGCGGCATCGGTGTCATTGCCACCGCTGGTATCGGCCAGTTCGAACCAGATTGGGACACCAACTCCAGGGCCGCCGACATAAGGGCCTTGCAGAAAGAACTAAAAAAAGCAAAAGCCGCCACCACCGGCATCATCGGTGTAAATATAATGGTTGCCCTTTCAGATTTTGACGACCTCGTACAATGCGCCGTCGACGAGGGCGCAAATATGCTCTTCCTCGGCGCTGGACTGCCAATAAGGCTCCCCAAGACACTGCCCCTCGACAGATTAGCCGAACTTCCCACCAAATTCGTACCCATCGTCTCCTCCGATAGGGCCGCCAAAATCATATTCCGCTCATGGGCAAAACAATTCTCGCACGTCCCCGACGCCGTTGTCGTCGAAGGCCCATTGGCCGGTGGACATCTCGGTTTCAAAAAAGAGCATATCGCTCATCCCGACTATGTTCTGGAAAAAATACTGCCCGAAGTAGTCGCCGTCATAAAACCCTACGAGGCCCGATTCAATAAAAATATTCCTGTAATCGCCGGCGGTGGAATATACACAGGGTCCGACATCCGTAAATTTATGCAGCTCGGCGCAAGCGCCGTCCAGATGGGAACTAGGTTTGTCGCCACCCACGAATGCGACGCCTCAATGGAGTTCAAGCAGGCCTACTTGAACTGCGAGAAAGAAGACATCATCATAATTAACAGCCCCGTAGGCCTGCCCGGAAGAGCCATACGAAACAATTTTCTCGACCGCGTCGCATCAGGAATCAAAGAAATTTTCAAATGTCCCTGGAAATGTCTGCAAAGCTGCGATTTTAAGAATGTCCCGTATTGCATCGGCAGCGCACTGACCAACGCAAAAAAAGGCAACCTCAAAGACGGCTTCGCTTTTTGCGGCGCAAACGCCCACAGAGTCGACAAAATCATCTCCGTCAAAGAACTCATCCAAACTTTAATAGAAGAATATTTCCTCGCCGCCGCGGCGCCGTGCTAATCTTAAATTGTTTAGCTGCGACACAGTGATAAATATTTTTGAGCAGCTACTTATTTCTTGTAAATATCCATCCCGCAGTCCGGGCAACGGAACCGAAGCTCGAACCGGTTTCCATCCTCGTCGATAAGAACCAGTTCCTCCGCGGCGGAATCACCTGTGCATAAACCCAGTTGACCGCGAACACAGTATTTGGTCTTCATGACCATCCTGCCGGTAAGGTCAAGCCCTGTTTCAGCTGCGAGGGAAATTTCCTTCACACCGTGCCGCTGGTAAAACTCCTTCGCCTTTTCATTAAAAACATTTCCAGTGTAATCGAGGCACGTTTCAGGGTAAGGAACATTATTTTTTTTGATACCAACTTTGCGAACAGGCCTATTTTTCAATCGCTCTTTTAAGATTGCCTCCACCAGATTGCGCCGCAATTCGTTCAACGCCGAAACTGGGAAAAAATAAATTTCGGCAAGCTCGTTTTCTAAATCGCTGCATTCAAAAATCGTGCTGCCTAATTTTGTCAATTGCGTACAGATTGTTTCCTTTGCAGATTTTGCCTTCTGTGCCGGTCTTTTCTCACAAACCTTTGGCACTGTTGCGCAATTGCCGTCCTCGTCTTTCCCTTCGAGTGCAATACCGTCCGGCGTTTCATGTAATTGCATCGCGAGAGCGACTTTGCGTTCCGCGAACTTTTTCTCGATTAGTTTATGAAATGCGTGGTCGTGGTTTCTGTAGATAACCACCCCCGTTGTAATTCCGTTCATTTTTTGCGGATACACCTTTCGGCCTTCGACACAGTTTATAACCGTCCCCTGCAGATTATTATCACCATCGAAAAAACATATACCGTCGGCGTTGTGCAACTCTACATCACCTGCAATTTCAAAACAGTTTCTTCCGACCTTCTCTACCTTGCCAATCATCTCACCAATTGATTTAGGTGTATCAATGGAGCCGATTTTCCCACGCCAGCCGGTAATTCCATAATCCGTAAAGCCCCGATTGAAACTTTTAGCAGGGTCCGGTGTAAAGTTTAATTGTACCGTCCCCGACGAGGCCTTGCGCAATTTTTTAGCAGTTAAAATCTCATCGAGCTTTTGCCGGTAGAAACCGGTAACATTCGCGACATAGTCAGCATTTTTCAATCTGCCTTCAATCTTAAAGGCACTAATCCCAGCGTCAATCAACTCGCCCAAATATTGCGACAAGTTCAAATCTTTGAGCGAAAGCAGGTATCGGCTGTCGCAAATAGTTTCGCAGTTTTTATCTTGCAGGCTGTAAGGTTTTCTGCAAGGCTGGGCGCACTGGCCCCGGTTGCCGCTGCGTCCTCCCATTGCGTAGCTTATATAACACTGGCCGCTTGCTCCGACGCATAACGCTCCGTGAACGAAAAATTCCAGTTCGATATTTGTCGCACGCCGAATTTCCTGAATCTGCTTTAATGTCAGTTCCCTCGCTAAAATCACCCGCGAAAACCCGACATCTTCGAGGAATTTGACTTTATCGACAGTGGAATTATCCATCTGAGTACTGGCAATCAGTGGTATCGGCGGCAAATCCAGTTCGAGCAATCCCACATCCTGAATGATAAGTCCATCGACCCCCTTTTCGTATAACTGATATATTAGTTTTTCCGCCTCAACCAGCTCGCGGTTGTTCAAAATGGTATTAACCGCTGCGTAAACTTTCACGTAATACGGATGAGCAAAATTGATGAGTTCTTCGATATCCGCAATACTATTGCCAGCCGCCTCTCGCGCGCTGAAACGCTGGGTACCGATATACACCGCGTCCGCGCCGCATTTAACCGCGGCGATACCAGCCTGCAAATCCTTCGCCGGCGCCAATAATTCAATCTTTTCCCGCATTTTTATATTATACCACAATTTCACACAAGATTTGCCGAAGCGAATGTTCTATACTACGAGCATTGCGTCGCCATAGGAGTAAAAGCGGTAACGCTGCTCGATGGCGTGATTATAGGCTGAGAAGATTTTATCAAGGCCTGCGAACGCTCCAACAAGCGCAAGCAGCGTTGATTTCGGCAGATGAAAATTCGTAACCATCGCGTTAACTATTTTGAATTCGTAACCGGGCTTTATAAAAATTTCCGTCGCTCCTGACATTGCCTTGACCCGGCCTTGCTCGGCAGCGCTTTCGAGCGTCCGGACCGAAGTTGTTCCCACAGCGATTATCCGCCCACTGTTTTTCTTCGTTTCGTTTATCAGATTCGCGGCATCTTCACCTATACTGAACCATTCGCTGTGCATCTTATGCTCTTCGAGCGTTTCGGCTGTAACGGGTTTGAATGTCCCCATGCCGACATGCAGCGTAACGTGGGCAAATTTCATGCCTTTATCTTTAAGCTGTTCAATCATCTCTTTTGTAAAATGCAGCCCTGCCGTCGGAGCGGCAACCGCACCGGCGGCCTCAGCGTACACCGTCTGATAACGCTCCTTGTCAATTTTCGCCTGCTCTATGTCGCTGCCACGCTTGATATAAGGCGGAAGCGGAGCAAAACCAACTTCCTCCAAAATTGTTTCGTAGTCTCCATCGCAGGAAATTTTCAGTTTAAATAATCCCTCGCCTTTTCTTTCCTGCACCTTTGCTTCGCAAAAATCCTCATCAGTTTTATTTTTCAAAGCAATCTGTTCACCGACTTTTACCTTGCCCGCACCTTTGAGCATCACTTCCCACAAACAAGCAGAACTTTCTGACAAAAATAATCCCTCAAGCTTGCCGCCGGTGGTGCGTTTCGCGAAAAACCGGGCGGGCAGGACCCTTGTGTCATTTAAAACCAGACAATCCCCCTTACGCAAAAAATCACCGATTTTGCTGAAGGTGCTGTCCGTTATTCTGCCGCTATCGCGCTCTAAAATCAGCAGGCGCGACTCGCTTCTGACGTCCGCGGGCTTTTGCGCGATAAGTTCCGGCGGCAGATAATAATCCAAGTCCTGTGTCTTCATACCTTCAGGTTATCAGACCATCGCAAAAATAACAAAAATTTTTTTAGCCCGCTGATGCGATAAATTCGGCTTTTTAAACCCGCATTCGATTTACTGCAAAAGCGGCATATCCTTACAACCGATACCGCCACTGTGGAGTTCGGTGGATGAAACGCAAAAGGAGAAAATTTTTAAGGGACTGCAAAATGACCTCGAGAGAGTATTTTGAACACACTGCCACATCGCTTGCCGCACTGAACAAAAATGAACTGACACACCGAATCAAAAACTTCAGAGGCCGCTTCAGACTCGACTTTACCGAAAGCTACCTCAACGACCTTTCCGTTGACCGCCTAAGACACATCCTCCTGGCCGCCCTTGTCAACGCCAACTCCAGCAGGCAATAAAGCCCCAACTTGCGGTCATAAGTGCGCAAAAGAAAAGGTCGAAACCTCCGGAGTCTCGACCCTTTTGAGACAGTTTTCAGTTACAGAATATAGAGCAAACTTATTAAAATCTAATCCTGTCTCACCAAACCAAAATGTATGAGAAGAAAAGACCTTGCTTTTCTATTTAACAGTATACCCAAACCGCATATTTTTGCAAGTCTTTTTTAAGAAAAATCCCATTTTTTGCAAAAATTTTTTAAAAATTTCCCGGATATTATCCCCTCAACCTAACCCTTTGTTCTTGCGTAACTTACGGTCAAATCAGCCAGTTTTTTCCTTGCCCGAGGCGTTATTCGTCTCGCTGAAACCCGCCAAATCCAGTTATTCTTCGTTGTCGCTGGCAGATTCATTCTCGCCTCTTGCCCAAGTCCTAAAATATCCTGCATCGGGACAATCGCCAGCCTGCTCTTTGAGCTTAGCACAAGTTTTACCATTTCCCAAGCAACCTGTTTGCCTGAAACTTTATGCTCAATCAATTCAAACAGCATCTTCTTTTGCCCTTCGCCTGCCTCTTTCACAAACCAGCCTCTGGCGGTATTCGTATCATGCGTCCCCGTGTAAACGACGCTGTTTGCCACGTGATTTTTCAAATAGTGCGGATTTTTCTTCGGGTCGCCACCGAACCCGAACTGCAATATCCGCATCCCAGCCAGATGAAATCTTTCGATTACCGCCTGCACGTTGGCGGTAATATAACCGAGGTCCTCGACTATGATTTGTTCCGAAGAAACCACTTTGAGCACCTGCGTAAAGAAATCTTCGCTCGGAACCCTTACCCACCTGCCCTTTTCCGCGGTCCTGTCGCCAGCCCGAAACTGCCAGTAATAAACAAATCCCCGAAAATGGTCCATACGCATTATATCAAACAGTTTCGCATTGTGCCTAATTCGATTGAGCCACCACGCGTATCCTGTTTTTTTCAAAACGTTCCAGTTGTAAACGGGATTACCCCACATCTGACCCTTCGGACTGAACATATCCGGTGGAACTCCCGATACAAAATGAGGCTTGCGCTCTTTCGTCAGTTTGAATATCTCCGGATGCGTCCACACGTCCGTACTGTCGTATGAAACATAAATCGCGATGTCCCCGATTATTTTTATATTGCGCTCGTTGCAGTATTTCTTCAACGCGAAATACTGCTTGAAGAAAACATACTGCAAAAACTTTTCCCGTTCTATCGTGTCCTTCAATTCCGCTTTCGCGGATTCAATCGCCTTAGTGTTTCTGTTCCTGAATTCCTTTGGCCACTCGCTCCACGACCGATTTTTATGACGTTGCCTCAGTGCGATAAAAATCGCGTAATCGGCCAGCCAATCCTTATTGTCGGCGCAAAATTTCCGGTAATCATCCTCCTTATGTTTGGTCTTGAACCGCTCGTATGCCAGATTGAGCAATTTCATCTTGTACAGAACAACCAGTCTAAAATCGACTTTTCCTTTCGGCCATTCCGGTTTGTCCTCAATTTCTTTTCGCTTGAGCAACCCCTCGTGATAAAGCTGTTCAGGACTTATAAGCAGATTGTTCCCCGCGAACGCCGACAGGCAGTTATACGGTGAATACCCCATCGGTGAAGGCGGGTTCAACGGCAGAATCTGCCAGTAACCTTGTTTCGCGCCCGCAAGAAAATCCGCGAACCTGTAAGCCTGCGGCCCCAAATCCCCTATGCCGTACCGCGACGGCAGCGACGTTATATGCAGCAGTATTCCGCTTCCTCTTTTTCGCATCGGTCTATTTTACCGAAAGTCTGTCTCGCAATATCCGCAGGTTCAGCACATCCTCACTGTTGTATTCCAAAAGCGTCTTCAACGCCGACCTGCTGTTGTTGTTCCTGTATTCGTGCCACAATTGTACCGCGATGTATCCGTCGATATCGCGCAATCTTCGCTCGATTCCGAGCCTGCGCTCCACCACTTTTAGCCCGCCTTTGAGATTATTTCGCCAGCAGTCGTACATCAAATCCGTATGCCGGAAATATTGCTTCAAATCAATCCCGAGTTTTGCGCTGACAAAAGGCAAATCGAATCTGCTGCCGTTATAGCTGTAAAGTTCCTCCACATATCGCAGCGTATCGAGCAGGTTTTGAGGCGTCAGCGCATCCTCGTACAACTGCACAACCTGACAGCGTCCCCGCTTTTCCAGACCGATACCAATTAACGTCAAATCGCAATAGTAGGAACTCAGCCCCGTCGTCTCGATATCGATATACGCGCGGTACTTCATCAGGTCCGCTGCGTTCAAATCCGTTTTTGCCTTTTTGTCTTCTGATTCTCGCATCAATTAATCCAAATTACGCCCCGCGAGATTCATTTGTTTTTTATAACATTATATTCGATTTCGAATTGCAGCCTGTGCTGGTTTTCTTCGTCCGCTAACGCCAAAAGCACCTCGCGGGATTCTTTATCACCAAGTATATTTGCGAGGTCGCTGTAGAGCCTGACCGAAGTTTCTTCCTTTTTAATCGCGAAGACAAGCAGCTCTTTATAGTTCATATCAATCGGATTACCCGCTTGCCCAATATAGTCGGAGATATTAAAAACTGGCTGTCCTCGCTCGGATACCACTTTGCCTGCCTTCATCATCTCAAGTTCCAGCTTTGCTTTATGCTCCAACTCCGTACTTGCAAACTCCTCACATATCCTGCGCATCGCAAGACTTTCGACACGCTGCGCAAGATACATATAAAGCTCGTGCGCCTCCACTTCTCTGGCTATCGCGAACTCAAGAACCTCGTCAATCGAATGAAGCTCTGCCATAAATTCCCCTTTAAAAGGCACACCTCTGTACCTTTGTTATTTTATCAGCCTTGCCGCACTCATTCCACATAAATTTAACTTGCAAAATCAGCCGTTTCTGGTATAATATTCGTTTAAGTTGATACTTTTGGTTAACTTGTCCGGCAACGGGAAAAAAATGTGAATAATTCCACAGGAGGAGAAAAAATATGAATGGGTACAGAAATTCCACTTTAATATCAGCGCTTTTATTTATCCTGCCTTTACTAATTTGCTCAGGAACCGCGTCAGCAGACATATTAGAATGGATAGGCCCCAACGGCACGGCTTCACCATGGGAAGACGCCAATAACTGGTATCCTTTGGGCTATGGCCCTCAACGCGAGCCTAATGATTTGGATACAGCGAGGCTTTATAATGAGCTTGGTCTCGGCTTTACCGACTCGGACGTTACGGTAAGCAGCACCACGGCGGTATGTCAAAAACTGCAGATGAAGTGGAGGATAGCGAAGCTGACGATACTGACAGGCGGCAAGCTGACCACAACAGGTTCAGTGGAGATGTATCAGGGCGTCTCATCTCAGCTTGATATTCAAACGGGAGCGACGATGGATGCGTGCACAAAGTCCAATATAGACACCGCCACATTCAGGCTGTCGAGCG